>ENA-OOYA01000530-OOYA01000530.1-human-gut-metagenome-genome-assembly--contig:-NODE-530-length-7991-cov-2.015499_pt1 | contig 7991 bp, 9 predicted proteins | sample MGYA00241695_ERZ501361 | MGnify/ENA primary metagenome ERZ501361 (study PRJEB25962, sample SAMEA2042839) | human gut metagenome | biome: human gut; feature: human-associated habitat; material: faeces... | reverse complement strand
TGCGTGAGAGAAAATACTTTTCAGGCTGCAAGTGTGGACTTTGTGCGCCATCGGCGTACAAAGTCTGTGCGCAGCAGACTGCAAGCCTTTTGGCGGAAAACCTTTATGGTTTTCCGCCATACGCAAAAAAACCTCCGTGCCGAGCGGCACGGAGGTTTTTGACTGTGTAAGGGTCGATTACTTGAGTTCGACAGAAGCGCCGACTTCCTCGAGCTTCTTCTTGAGCTCCTCGGCCTCGTCCTTGGAGACCTGCTCCTTGATGGCGCAGGGGACACCCTCGACCTTTGCCTTGGCTTCCGCCAGGCCCAGGTTGGTGATCTCACGGACGGCCTTGATGACCTTGATCTTCTGATCGCCGAAGCCGGTCAGAACGACGTCAAACTCGGTCTTCTCCTCGGCGGCAGCAGCAGCGCCGGCCACCGGAGCGGCGGCAACAGCGGCAGCGGCGGAAACGCCGAACACATCTTCGATCTCGTGCACGAGCTCGGACAGCTCGAGAACGGACATAGCCTTGATCTCTTCGATCATAGCAGTGACTTTTTCGCTAGCCATGGTAATTTTCCTCCTAAATAGTTAAGTGAAGTGGTCGCCTTATTCGGCGGCGGGAGCTTCGGCCTCGGCAGGTGCGGCGGCGCCGCCCATCTGCTCGACGACCTGATTCAGGCAGACAGCCAGACCCGTGATGGGGGCCAGCATCGTGCCCAGGACCTTGGAGTACAGCGCATCCTTGTTCTGGAGCTGCGCGATCTCCGCGATCTCAGCGTCACTGAGGACCTTGCCCTCGAGGAACGCGCCCTTGACGATGAACTTCTCGTCCTTCGCCATCTTTTCGCTCATGTCGTGGATCATGCGGATCGGGACGATCGGATCGGCCGTGCTGGTTGCGAGCGAAGTCGTACCATTGAGCAGATCACTCATTGCCTCGAGACCAACGTCCTTGAGCGCAAAGCGGGTCAGGGTATTTTTGACGACGGAATACTCCACGTCATTCTGACGCAGCTCGGTGCGCAGCTTGGTGTCTTCATCGACGGTGATGCCCTTGTAATCGACGAACACGCCGGCGCTGGCGCCCTTGAGCCGCTCGGCCAGAGCGGCGACGATCGCCTGCTTCTCGCTGAGAACTTTTGCGTTCGGCATAGTGTGATTTCACCTCCGTGTGAAAGATACACGCCCAAAAAAATTTCCGCGGCCAAAGCCCCGGAAACAGAAAAAGAAACATCATAATGGATGCATCCTCGGCAGGATTTCCGCGGTCAAGCCACCTGCTGTCTTTGGAGCGCTATAATAGAATACCAGATGCGCCCGCGCGTGTCAAGCATTTTTCTCGCGGCGGCGCGGTTTTTTTAAAAGGAGATGGCCCCCGGAGGAGTACCGGAGGCCATCGCAAAAAAATCCCACAAAAAAACTTTTACCCTAAACTGCTGCGATTAGTTTAGCATAATTTTACACGTGTGTCAAGCCTTTTTGCGGCGATCCGCGCCCCGGCGGATGCGGCCGTCGCGCCGCTCACCAGTCCATGCTCCCGAGCCCCTCGCCGAGCGACATGCCGCAGCGGCCGTGGCCGGGATAGAGCGTGAGTGCGGGCGGCAGCGTGCGCAGAAACGGCACGGTCCTGTCCATGAGCACGGCGGCGTCGCCCCCGCGCAGGCGCGTAATGACGGCAAAGCCCGGCACGAGCGAGTCGCCGCTGAAAAAGGCGTCCGGCCCGATGCGGTAGCACGCGCTGCCGCGCGAATGGCCGGGCGTGGCGTAGCCCTCGAGGTGCAGCGCGCCCCAGTCGAGCGCGATGTGATCGCCGAAGGTCATGTCCGGGGCATACGTCTCGGTCTTGAGGTGCAGGCCGCGCAGAAAGTCACGTGCCTCCGCCCCGCGCGACACGCTCAGCGCCGCGAGCAGCACAGGTGTCGTGTTGCCGGGGTTGCGCAGCCAGGGGGTGCAGTTTTCCTGCCAGAGGGTGCGCGCCGAGAGCGCGCGCTGCATCCGGCCGAGGCCGGAGATGTGGTCGATGTGCTCATGCGTGAGCACGATCAGCGCGTGATACCCCTGCAGGCGCTGCATGGTCGCCTCGTCCGGCCAGGGGTCGAGGACGATCGCGTCGCGCCCCTGCGTGACGACGTACATATTGGAACCGATGGGCGGAAAGGGAATGCGTTCGATCTGCATAGGCCGTCAGTCCTCCCGGGGCAGGGCAAGCAGCCGGCGGCTGAGCGGCAGCTCGGACGGGAGGCTGTTTTCCAGCGTGACGGCGCCGTGGCTGCCGCCGCGGACCCAGCCGCGGCGCACGAGCTGGCGCAGCGTTTCGCGGGCGGTGCCGTCGCTGCCGTCGTAGAGCGTAACATTGCCGCCGAGGGCGGCGCGGATGGCCCGGCGGGCGAACGGGAAGTGCGTGCAGCCGAGCACGGCCGCATCCACGCGGCCGGCATACGGGCCGAGCTGCCGCGCGAGGTAGGCCGTGAGCGCGGGGGAATCGAGCTCGCCCCGCTCGACGAACTCCACCAGCTCCGGGCACGGCAGCGGCACGATCTCGGCGCAGCCGGCGCACTGGTGCATGAGCGCGACGAACTTCTCCTCCCGCAGCGTCAGCGGCGTGGCCAGCACGAGCACGCGCCGGTGGTGCGCCACGGCGGGCTTGAGCGCCGGCTCGATGCCGATGACGGGGATGTCCGGAAAGGCGGCGCGCAGCGGGCCGATGGCCGCGCTCGTGGCCGTGTTGCAGGCGATGACGGCGGCCTTGATGCCGCGGTCATACAGCCGGCCGATGACATCCTGCGTCAGGCGGCGGACCTCCGCAACCGGGCGCACGCCGTAGGGGGCGTTGGCCGAGTCGCCGAAATAGAGAAAGTCCTCCCCCGGCAGGCGCTGCACGAGCGCGCGCAGGACACTGATGCCGCCGAGGCCGGAATCAAACACCGCGATCGGAAGCTCCGTCCGCTCCATGGTACGCCCTCCTTCCCGAATTTCGTACAGATTGCATCTATTGTACCACATTCGGCGCAGTTTTCAAGTCAGGCGATGGCGCGCCGCCGGGCACGTCCGTGCACAGTTGGTGCGTGAGCAGGATGGAAAGCGTCTGGTTGCAGGCGATCATGGACGCGGCGACAGCCGTGCAGAGCATGGCGCCGAAGGGGGGTGATGCGCCGGCTCATGCGCGCGATGCCCGCCCTGGCCGTGTCGAGCAGGCCGGTGGCCTGAAAGATGCCAGAATAGGCCGCCGAAAGCATGAAAACATCCCCCGGAGCAGACGCTCTGGGGGATGCGTTTTTGTACGGCTTACTTGTTCCAGGGGTTGGCCGGGTCGGGGTCCGTCGGGTCCCAGCCGCGGTTCGGGCTGGAGATGTCCAGCCACGGGGCGGACGGCTTCGGCACGGGGAGAGACGAGGCGTTGTAGATCGACACCGTGGTGCCGAGCGGGCAGTTGTCGTAGATCCACTTGGCGTCCGCCACCGTCAGGCGCACGCAGCCGTGCGAGCAGACCGTGCCGAGCTGGTTATACAGCCGGTAGGACAGGTCGTTTTTATTCGGGCTGTTGTACGGCGAGGAGTGGAAGAGATAGTTTCCGGTGATCTGCGTGCAGTACTGCCCCCAGCAGCCCTGCAGCGGATGCCAGGCTGCCTTGAACGGCGTGCGGAACGTGCCGATCGGCGTGGTCCGGCCGGGGCCGCAGACGAAGGCGTGGTGGAGGATGGAGTAATTGCCGCTCTTATCGAGACCGTACACGAGCACCGTGCACTGGTTGCGCACGACCTCGAGCTTGTACGGATACTGCGCGCGCTGGAGCTGCGCATACTCCGCGTCCGTATAGTTGTTGACCGGGACGACGAACGTGGTGCGGATCACGTCCGTGCCGCACAGGAAGAGGATCTCGACCGTGTGCCGGGAAGGCATGTCGCGCTTCCAGACGGACTCTTCCACGTGGAAGCCCGGCGTGATGGACTTGCCGTCGAGCGTGTAGTGACGCGTGCGCTGCTGCACGCCGTCCACATACCAGATGAGGGTCGCCTCGCCCGGTGTGGTCTGATATTCCGACGGGAAGTAACGGTAGGTCACGTACAGATCGACAGCTCGGCACTCCGGAGAGAGCGCGGGCACGGGGTCGGTCACGACCTTGCCGACGCCGCGGAGCATGGGGTCATACTCCGAAGCGGTCTTGTCGGCCGCGAGCGTGACGGTGCAGCCGCGCGCGAGCAGGCGCACAAGGCCGGCATGGCCGGTGCCTGCGACCGTCGTATCCTCGGCCGCGACGGCGAGCGTGTCGACCGTGCCGCCGACGGTAACGGTGCCGTTCGGGTCGGTACGCACGACGAGCGTGCCGGTGATATTCATGCCGCCGAGGTCACGCCCGGCAGGGCCGCCGAGGTAGAGCGTGCCGGTGAAAGCGTCCGCCGTCAGGGGCGCGGCGCCGGTATAAATGACGCGGCCGGAGGCCGGGAGCGCAGCGGCATCGGAGCAAAACTGCAGGCCGAGATTATAGAGCATCTGCGCGATCTCGGCACGGGTGATGCTGGCCGTGGGGTGCAGGCTGCCGTTATCGCCGTTGACGATGCCGGCCTTGACCAGGCCGCCCACCTTGGCGACCGCCCAGCTGCCGACGGACGAAGCGTCCCGAAACGCCTGAATGTCGGCGGCCGTACCGTCGGGCACGGCGAAGGCGCGGGCGATGACGATCATCGCCTCCTGGCGCGTGATGCTGCGGTTCGGCCCCATCGTGCCGTCACCGTAGCCGTTGAAGATGTTCATCTGCGCGGCGGTGCTCAGCTCCGAATAGTACCAGGCGGTGGTGCTGACATCGGTAAAATGCGCAATGTCCTTGCCCGCCGTGCAGCCAAAGACACGCACGAGCATGGCGGCCATCTGGGCGCGCGTGGCGTTGTCATTCGGCATCATGTTGCCGCTGGGATCGCCGAGCAGGATACGGTGATCGCAGGCAAAATCCAGCGCCGCCTGATACCACGGGCCGGACGGCGTCGGTACGGGCGAGGGCTCGGGCGTGGGCTCGGACGTCGGCTCGGACGTCGGCTCGGACGTCGGCTCGGGCGAAGGCTCAGAGCTGGGTTCCGGGCTGGATTCGGGATCGGTCGTGGGCGTCGGCTCCGTTACGGAGGCGGTGGACTGCACGGGGTCAGGCTCTGCGGCGACGACCGGCACGACGGCCAGCGTCAGCACGCACGCAAGCACGAGCAGCAGAGACAAAAGGCGTTTGCGCATGGTTTTCTCCTCCCTGTTTTCCTGTGGGGTGTGCGATAATCTCATTATACCGGACGGCGGTGATTTTTCAACATATTTCCCGGCGATTTCAACTTTTTTAAGTTTTTATGACATACAAAAAGCAGCGCGCCGGGCGGCACGCTGCAAGTTGACATAATTCAGTTTACATAATTACAAGTTTAGCAGCTCCACCACGTCGTCCTCCCTGTAGACACGGATGCCGTGCGCGGACAAAAGCGCCGCGGTGACGCCGTCGCCGGGCGTGAGCGTGCCGGTGAAGGTGCCGTCGTAGATCTCCCCTTTGCCGCACGAGGGGCTGCGCTGCTTGAGCAGGGCGGCCGTGCAGCCGAAGCGCTGCGCAATGGCGAGCGTCTGCTGCGCGCCGCGGGTGTAGGCGTCCGTGACGTCGGCGCCGGTGCGCGCAACGACGCGGCTGCCCAGCCGCTCGGACGGGGCGCGCGGCGTCGGCAGGCCGCCGAGCTGCTCCGGGCAGGCGGGCACGAGAACGTGCCGGGCCATCAGTTCGCGCAAAACGCTGTCAGGAAGGCCCTTGGACGCGCCGTCATACCGGCAGGCGACGCCGAGCAGGCAGGCGCTGACGAGAACGGTCATCGCGCGCCCCGCTTTCCGCGGCTCCACGTGAAGCCGAAGATCATGCCGAGCACGCCGCCTGCGATGTGCGTGAGCTGGGCAAGGCCGGCCGTGCCGGTGACGGCCTGAAAGATCTCGCTACCGAGGTAGAGGATGAGCACGAGGATGAGCGTGAGCGGGATCGTGCCAGTGCGCATGCCGGCGAACGACGCGAGCACGATGAGCATGAACACGACGCCGGACGCGCCCATGAGCGCGCTGTTCGGGAAGAAGAACCACAGCACCAGCCCCGTGACGAGCGCCGTGAGCGCGATGGCGAGCAGGATGCGCTTGCCGCCGAAGCGCTCCTCCGCCGTCGGGCCGACGACGAGCAGCATGACGATGTTGCTGCAGTAGGCGGCAAAATCCGGGTGGCCGAGCACGTGCAGGAAAAAGCGCGGATAGGTCAGCCAGTCCGTCAGCGGCGAGCGGTAGACGCAAAAGAGGTTCTGCGTCGTCCAGCCGTCGGTGAGCTTGCCGAGGCCGAGCGCGAGCAGGCTCAGCAGCGCGAACGTGAGGATGACGGGCGAATTATACAGGATCGTGATGGAGCGTTTCTTCATAAGTACCTCTCAAAACCAAACACGCGCAGGTCGTCCGGGACCGGCGCGGTGATGTGCAGGAGCTGCCCGGTGACGGGCTGCGTGAGATCGGCCGCGGCCGAATGCAGCGCGGGGCGCGCGAGCAGCGACGCATCGCCGCCGTAGCGCGCATCGCCGAGCAGCGGATGGCCGAGCGCGGCGAAGTGGACGCGGATCTGGTGCGTGCGGCCGGGGCGCGGCGGGACACGCAGGAGCGTGTACCCGTCCCGCTCGGCGAGCACGGTGTAGTCCGTGACGGACGGCTGGCCGTCCGGTGATATGGCGCGGCGGGTCGTGCCGTCGTCCGCGCGGGCGATGGGCAGGTCGATCGTGCCGCTTACCGGCAGGCCAACACCGCAGGCGACGGCGAGATACGTGCGCCGGAAGCCGTCGGTGTGCAGCACGCAGCGCAGCCGGTCGTGCACATAGCCACTGCGGGCGACGAGCATGACGCCGGACGTGCCGCGGTCGAGCCGGTTGACGGGGTGAAAAACGGCGTCCGGGCCGAGATAGGCGGCCAGCGCGTTGGCGACCGTGGGGTCGCCGCGGTCGTACCCGCCGTGCACGGCCATGCCGGCGGGCTTATTGAGCGCGAGCAGGTCGGCGTCTTCATACAAAATGTCCAGCGGCACGGCCACGGGCGTGAAGCGGCCGCCGGAGCGCTTGTCGTCGATGCGCACGGTGAGGGTGTCCCCCGCCGCGACGCGGTCGACGGTGCGGGCGTGCGCGCCGTTGAGGCAGATGCCGTCCGGCACGGTCTTAACGCGGGCGATCGCCCCGTCGGCCATGCGCAGTTCACGCCGGAGCAGGCTCCTGACCGTGCGGCCTGCCTGCTCCGGCGTGACGGTGAGCGTCAGCCGGCGCATTCCTGCGCGGCCAGCGCGGCGGCGTATGCGGCGCGGGTGCGGCTGTCAAAGCAGACCATGCGCACGCGCGTGATCTCGGGATGGTCGGCGAGGTAGGCCGTGATCTCGCGCACGGCGATCTGCGCCGCCTGGTTCAGCGGGAAATGGTAGATACCCGTGCTGATGGACGGGAAATCGACCGTATGGCAGCCATTCTCGCTCGCAAGGCGCAGGCAGTTGCGGTAGCAGCTGGCCAGCAGCTCGGGCTCGCCGTGCTGCCCGTCGCGCCAGCGCGGGCCGGGCGTGTGGATAACGTGGCGCGCCGGCAGGCGGTAGCCGCGGGTGATCTTCGCCTCGCCGGTGCGGCAGCCGTTGAGGCCGCGGCACTCGTTGAGCAGGCCGGTGCCGGCGGCCATGTGGATGGCACCATCCACCCCGCCGCCGCCGAGCAGCGAGCAGTTGGCGGCGTTGACGATGGCGTCAGCGTGAGATCGGGTGATGTCGCCCAGCACGATGAAAAGCATAAAAGTCACCTCACAGAAAAGTGCAGAAAAGCAGACAGCATTAAGAAACTGCTCAAATTTTAACGGGAAATATTTACAGAGCATCGACCGCGTGGTATAATTAACCAATTAGAGTAGACATATCGCAGCGGGAAAGGAATACCAGTGAGAAAATTTGTACCGGCCTATGAGGGCAACCTGCGCAAGCACGCGCTGTCCGTGCCCCG
>ENA-OOYA01000527-OOYA01000527.1-human-gut-metagenome-genome-assembly--contig:-NODE-527-length-8012-cov-1.376901_pt1 | contig 8012 bp, 7 predicted proteins | sample MGYA00241695_ERZ501361 | MGnify/ENA primary metagenome ERZ501361 (study PRJEB25962, sample SAMEA2042839) | human gut metagenome | biome: human gut; feature: human-associated habitat; material: faeces... | reverse complement strand
GGGTGCCGTCGCTCGTGTTGACGTGCTTTCTACCTGCATATCTTGCGTTATCGGCTCGCCGCCCGTGTTGGTGTAATGCACTTGCGGTTTATCAAGCCTTGCACTAATATAAGACGGGGTTTTTACGGTTATGGTTAGCGTTTCACCGTCCCACTCGTGGCTTTCCTCTGTCCCGTCTATGTTGTTAGTAACCGTTGGCGTAACGGGTTCGGGTATCGCCACTACCTCGCCACTAATAACAACGGGTGTGTTAACATCTAAGTCGGTTATTTGTATGGTAGCCGTGTTCCCCTCAACGGTCAACGGTGTTTCGGTTGCCGTTCCTGCACTTGTATGGTAGCTTGCTTTCGCATCTTGGAACGTGTAACCCTCGCTTGCCGTTACGGTTATTGATAGTGTGCCGTCTTGGTATGTATGTTGTTCGGTGCTGTCGGTTATGTTGTTCGTTACGGTCGGTTCGGTCGGCTCTGGGGTTACTTCTTTACGGGTGGCGTTGAAAGTAATGGTATCGTTTTTACGGGGAACATTTGTACCCACATTAACCCCGTATGCCTTTGTATATGGACTTTCGGCTACCAATCCATCGTATTGCGCCATACGTTCAAAACCAATCGTTCCGGGTATTTGTGCCCACATATAACCGTGTTCATATTGTGCGGTGGTTTCTGAATAGGGCGTTAATTCATAATCGGGGCTTATATATAGAAAAAATATCGTGTCCCCGTTATCGTCAACGCCGTATTTTAGCGCACATTCTTTACTAAATCCCGTAAGATATTTACTAACATCAGTAAAATAGCTTGTTGTATCATTCAGTGTCATTGTCGTTACCTTTTAATGTTACCATAATAATGCCGCCCGTTTCATTGAGTAAGCCCGTATTTGCAAACGGCACTTTCTCGAAATTCGGGGTGCGCTTGTAAACCGTTTCACGGTTTGAAATATACGGGTCGGGGTTGTCGCTTTCAGATACACGCCCCGTTGCCGCCAAAATTTCGGTTTCGTAGGTTTTCAGTACGTCAATACGCAATACAAGTTCGTAGGCGTTGTTTCCCTCAAAACTTACTCTATCCACGAAATAATAACGCCCCAAATCGGGTATGTAACAATAATTGAAAGTCGGTCGGGGCTGCTTTCGTAGTGTTACGGTCGGTCGCAACACATCGAAAGTTTGCCGCAAATCGCCCTCAATCGCCGTAAAGTCACCTAATTGCTTGTTTACCGTGTTCGGGTGTCCGTTGTATGAATAAAAGTTTATCGTTGTCATATCTGCAAAGAAAAAAGGCGGTGCGGTGCGCTTTCACCTGCACCCACACCGCCCAAAGTTAAACAATCTAATACCTATTGAGTTACTCAATAAAGAATACTACAAAGTTTTCGTTTGTATCGTTGAAAGACCCTGCATCAAACTTGTAATAGTTGTTGAAAAACTCGGCTTTCGCATTGTAGTTGGTTGTTACCCGTCTGTCAAGATTACAAACGCCCAACGCATCACGGTCGAACATTACGCCCAACACGCCCGAAATTTCAACGGCTTTGCCGCCGCTTTCCTTAACATTAATGTTGCCCGTGCTGACAAACTCGTAGTTCTTTCCACTACCCTGCCAAAAAGGTACGGTTTCGGCTTGCGGCAAAAGTACATCGCCACGGTTGAACGTGTCGGAATAAAGATATGTTTGCGCCGCCTTTGCAAAGTCGGACAAAAGTACAACGTGTAACATATCTTTCGGCGTAAATCTTTCCTTGCCGCCAACATTGAACACGGTCGAAATGCTTTGCAGGCGGTCGGCGTAAGTTCCCATTACGTAAGACGCAAAGCGGATAAAGTCGGGGTCGGTTATCGCCTTTGCAGCAGTAAGCGATGTTTCTGCCCCTGTCTTGTCGTTGTACAACTTCAAAAGGTTTACGCATCTTGCAGTGCTTGCGCTTGAAAGGTTGGCGCTGGTTAAGTCGCCTGCCGTACCGCCAAACGCAACCGCATCAGCCAACACGGTTTCCGCAATCATATTGTTAATTGTGCGCATAATCAAAGCGTCTGCCTTGATAGTCATTGACTTTTCAACGGCTGCATAAATCATCGAAATAAAGCCGTTGAGTTGTGCGGCGTTGCTGAAACTTTCCTTAACCTGCCTTTCCGTGATTGATACGGGCACTTCAAACGTAACCTTTGAGTTGAAAAACTTTGCGGTAACGGTCGGTTTGTGGAACACATCTTGGTCATAGCTTATGCCGTCTGTCAAGTTCCACGTGTCGTTTTCCTCGGCTTCGGGGACATCGGCACTTATTTTTTCCAGCACGCTGCCAAACTCCCACGCATCCATTAAAACGCTCGGCACTTTGCCCGCATAAGGTCGGTTTACGAAAATCACCTTGCCGATATGGTTTACAAGTGATTTAACGTAATTATCCACGGCATTTTGATTGAACACTTCTTTGCCCAAATCCACAATGCCCGTCAAATCCTCGGTTACAATGTCAGTCTTTCCCAACACTTCACCCGATACGCTGTTAATAAGCGTGTAAATCTGTTTTACTTCCATATTGCTAAAAATTAAAATTAGTTATTCGTAAATACTCGTTGTTATCTCGCTTACAAGTGCAAAGATAATGTTTTTTCTCCAATTATCACGCCGCAACTGCAATTCTTTTGCAATTTCGGTCGAAATTGATTTGCTTGCGCCCGTTCCTTTGCTGGTTTCGGTTGTTTGGCGGCTTTCCGTGCGGTTTCTCTCATCGTTTGCGGTCTTTCGGTCGCTGTCTGAAAAATCGGTGTCATTAAACGCCTTGTTTGCGCCCGTTTCGGTGTTGTCGGTGCTTTCCTGCAAAGTTACGGTTTCCGTCCGTTCAACTTGCCCCGTTACGGGTGTCAGTACATCGTAATCGGCTAACATCGCCGCCGCTTCACGTTCCCAGCCTTGCACGTTTACCGCAATAACCGCCGAAACAACATCGCTTGCGTTGTCGCTGGTTATGCTGTTTACAACGGTCTTGCCGCCGTACATCAGTAAGGCGTAAGCGTCTAACTTGGTCGGGTCGGTATCGCCGAAAATTGCGGCGTACTCTGTCGGATATTCGGTCTTGAAAACCGTTGCGAATATCCCGTTACCCTTTGTAAATAGTTCGCTGTATTTCATTGTTTATCTTTGTTTTCGTCTGTTTCCTCTGTTTCCTCTGTTTCCTCTGTTTCGGTATCGTTACCGTCCGTTTCCGTTTCCGTTTCTTTCGTTTCCTCTGTTTCCTCTGTTTCCGTGTCGTTTCCGTCTGTTTCGGTTGTTTCCTCTGTCGGGTCGGGTTCGTCTGTCGGGTCGGGGTTTTCCTTTGCCGTTTCCAAATCAGCCGCCAAAGCGTTGTAATTATCCCTTTCCAAACCCCAACTTGAAGCAAGTTTAACCGAAATTTCGGTATCAAACATCGCATTAATTTTCTCAACTGCATTTTGTCTTTCTTTTAGCATATTATCCACATACGGCAAAAGTACATCTACATTCATGCTTACCTCGCCCAAATTAAGGCGTTCCCGTTTCATGTTGTAGTTTGCATTTAGCCCCAATTCGTTGTACATACTCGCTTTGTAGTATTGTACCAACTCAATAAGTTGTGTAATATACACGCTGTTTGTGGTCGGGGCTGTCTGCATATTTACGCCTTTGAAGAAAGCGTTTTCCCCGATAATTGAAAATTCGCCGTCTTGTATCTTGCGCAAAAACTCATCGGCACTTTGTTTCGTCTTGTCATCGCTGGCACTTATAAGCATCGTAATACGGGTCAAAATGCTTGCCGTGTTCAACGAAATAAGCCCGTCAGTATATAAAACCGCATAACGCCCGATAAGCGGCAAAAGGCTTTCGCCGTTGCTGTCATTCTCAATCAAAACCCCGTCTTTTTGTATATCGTAGGTTTTGTTTAACTTTAATGCAGGGTTCGCCACGGTGTAAAGCGTTGCCCGTCCGTAAACATCGGGGTCGCCGCCTTTGCCGCCCGAAAGCGCATACAAAACCCCGTCCACGCTGGTAACAAAGGCGTTGCCTGTGGTCTGCAAAAGCCGCTCCAATTCTTTTTGCGGTATGCTGTCGGGCAAACCCTCATACTCAAACATACTTTGAGTTTTCGCCAACGTGTTCGCCATAAATTCAGTTACGGCGGTGTCTTTGTCACGTATTTGCGCTTGGTACAACTTGTAAATGTTATCTTTCCCTTTCATCTGTCAAAATTTTAATTAGAGTTGTAAGTTCGGCTAACACTTTCGTATTTTCCGCAATCGTATCTTTTAGGTGTTCCGTTTCTTCTTGGTGCGCCTGCCTTTGTTTCACCATATACCAAAACAAAGCCCCACACATCACAATCGGAAAACCCAAACTTGAAATGATTTGAATAATAGTATTTGCGTCCATATCAATAAATTTTTAGTTCCTATTGCAAAGGTAGTTATTTATTTCGTAAAACGGTCGGTTCGGCACGAAATTTGCCCCAAACCGCCCGTTATTTTCATTTCAACGAAACTATGTTTGTCTTTGCGCTCGTAATTAAATAATTTCGTACTATCTCGCCGACTTCGTTGTCTTGGTAGAAAACTTTGTCTATTGCGAAAAACCGTGCGACTTGTTGTTCAACGTAACTTGCCGTACTTAACAACTTGCGTTTGTAGTTCGGTTTGCCGTTCATTTCAAGCGAATAAATAAGGCTGTTTTCCTCATCTTTTATCGGGGTTGTCTTTGCGTGTATGTACGTGAAACATTCGTTGCCTACTTGGATAATGTTACCCTGCAAAACAACATCGTTAAACTTGATATAGTACACAAACAACACATCTTGCGGCTTGTACTTGCACGGCAAATGCGGATAAACGGCAAGTTCCCATTTACCGCCCGTTATCATCTGCAAGTTTTGATTATCGAAACAAAAATACTTGTTGCTGGCTTTGTGTTGTACTATCGTGCTGCAATACTCAACCGCCACTATTGCACCGTGTTCGCCAAAGCGGTAAATATCTATCGTGCCCTGCTCCATGAAAGGCACTTGCTTCAAACCCATTTCCGTAAAGTACGGGCAAAACTTGTTTACGGTGTTCCCCAACATGAAAACCTTAACATCGTTGCGTTGGCGTATTATCGTGCTTAAAAGGTTCATAAACAACATAAACTCATCGGGCAAATAATACCGCCGTGTCAGAAACTCGTCAAACACTATCGTTGTGACATTCGGGTAACTGCTACTTTTTTCGTGTTCTTGCTCTGAAAGGCAAAACCCGTAACAAAACGGGGTCGGGTCGGGTGTCCGCTTGTTTTTCTCTGCATCGTAGAAAGATAAAAACCACTTGTTAGACATATAGAACACTTCATTAAATTTGCCCTCTGTCAGTTCCTCAATAAGCCCGTTTGCCACGTGGTTTGCAAACAGACTTTCGGCACGTTTGCCCCTCAAATCCTCACGCCAACGGCGTATGTATGCCATTTGCTTGCCCGTCTTGATATAGTTTTCCAAACCATATTTTAAGGCTGCATAAGTCTTGCCGTTTGACCGTTCGCCAAATATAACATTATAGTCGGCGTTCTTGCTTAAAATCGCTTTCAAGTCGTAAAATTTCGGCTTGTCTGTCTTTGTCTTTCTTGTTGCCATACTCTTATTATTTTAGTCCTTAAATTTAATACCTCGCAAATAATTTATATACATAACCGAAAGGGAAAGGCTGTATCCAGTCGGCTCTAAATGTACGCCCGTGCGTTCGTTGTAATGCGCCGTGCTGCCTTTGTAGTCGGTTATCTCGCCTTGTATCTCGTAGTCTATGTACGTATGTATGTTTTTGCCCGTTGCTTGCGGTGGAATATCCAGATAATTAGTGAACGCATCGAATATCCCGTTTGCGCCGTACTTTTCAATAAGGTAGGGAATTGCGGCTTTTTTGTTTACGCCCGAAACGGTTAAACTGAAATCGTATGCCCGTCCGTTGGCTTTTAGTGCGTTCGTTTCCTGCACCATGTAGCGTTTTGCGCCCAAAGTCTTAAACCGTGTATATGTACCCTCGAAATCCCACACGCCCAAAGTCTTTGTTATGCCTTTTATCGTTTGAGGTTCGCAAAGGGAAAACGGCAAACCGTGGTACTTGCAGGCGGCACGCAATTTCATTTGCACCTGCATATTATAAGCCTTGAAATACGCTTCATGCGCTTTGCCGTTCATTATTTTAATGCTGTCGGTGTCGCTGTAAATATAATCGTCTTTCGCTTCATGTATGCCCGTGAAAAGGTTGCGCCGTGCGTATGCGGTTACGAAAATGCCCCACGGGTAAAACAAGAAACGGTTTTTGCTGGTGTTGTACTTGTATAAAAGTTCTTGTTTTTGTTCGTCTGTCATTGAGTTAATATCCCATTCGCCGTTATAGGTAAATTCATCACGCAAAGGGTTGGTAACACTCATACCGTAACAACTGTTTAACATTTCCTTGCTGTTAAGATATTCCACCTCTTTGCCCTCAACGCCTTTTAATTTCGTCTTGCTTTCGTACAAATGCAAGATTGATTTTACAAACGGGGTCGGCAAATACTCTTTCTTGTAACAATACATTTCACCGACTCGCATACTTTCCCACGAATAAAAGTTTTTGATTATATGAAAGTCAACGTCCGTAATTGTCAGCGCAATTTTTGCAGCCGCCACAATACGCCCGTTATTCCCGCACGGGTTTTCTTTCACGAAACATTTGCTTGCACTTATCGGGTTGTCTTGCGTTTCGCTGGCAAATATGTTGGTAAACTCAATATCGAACACGCAACAATACTTTGATATTAAAAACTCGAATTGCGCCATGCTCTTAACCGTTATCGCAACGCCTTGCGACATCGGGTATTTTTCCGCTATCATTACATACGGGTAACTGCTTGTAAAGTCGTAACTATCCACGTTATACATTATTTCGTCTGTATATTCGGCGTTTGCGTGTGTAAAACCGCCTGCAAACGCACGTTGCAGCATATTAAATTCATTCATACCCGTAATTTGTAGTTCCTGCATCAAGTTTACGTAATCCCAATTCGGTACGGTCTTTCCTGCATCGCTTTTTTCACGTAAGCAATGCGCACGGCAATACTTGCGTACAAACCCCGTCTTTGTTATCGGTATGTGCGTTATCCCTTTGCTTTCCTCGATACGTTCTTGTATGTAGCACATAACTACTTTAATATCGTTTATGCAGTAATGTATTTCCGCATCAGTTAGCGGCGTTTCGCTGTGCCTTATTTGCTGGTAGTCCAAATCGCCCACGGCTTTTGCACACTTGTATTTCATAAGTTGCTCGCCCAACTTTGCAAGCGAATAACCCGAAAGCAAGTAACTGCATCTAAACTCAATGTTGCCCGTTGTTATTGCGTAAATCGGTTTGCGCAAATCAATACTGAAAACCCGTTGCCACTCAAACCACTTGCGCAAAAACTGAAATTCGTATGAAAGGTTATGCACATACACAATAAGGCGTAATTTGTCATTCAGTTGCAAAACCTCGCTTACGGTCTGCATCATCGTGACAAACTCGCCCCACGTGCGCCCCATTATCGTATATCCGTTTATGCCAAACTGCCAAACGTACATTATTGCGGCTTTCTCTAATTTCGCTTTGCGCCCGTTCCTGTCCTGCATACGCTGCATTTGCTCGTATGTGTACGCCCGTCCGTCCGTATCACGGTAAAAACTTGTTGTTTCAATATCAAAAGCGCACGGCACGTTGTAAAACCTTTCGCCCTTGCTGTTTCCGATAATGTTCTTTTCGTTTACGGCACGTTGCAAGACGCTTGCAATTTCGGTCGGGCTGTTTATTCTTTCTTGTAACTCAAAAGGTATTTTTTTCATAACCCGAATTTATTAAAACCTTGTAGTATTCGGTCTATATCATCATCTATCTTGTTTGCCGCTTCATTTGCGGCTCTCTCTATCTCGTCGTCAATCGCCCGGGAAATGCTTTCGGCTTCGCTCTCTATTTGGGTGCTTATATCCCGTGCGCTTTGCTCCATTTCGCCCGTGAA
>ENA-OOYA01000516-OOYA01000516.1-human-gut-metagenome-genome-assembly--contig:-NODE-516-length-8088-cov-1.653554_pt1 | contig 8088 bp, 7 predicted proteins | sample MGYA00241695_ERZ501361 | MGnify/ENA primary metagenome ERZ501361 (study PRJEB25962, sample SAMEA2042839) | human gut metagenome | biome: human gut; feature: human-associated habitat; material: faeces... | reverse complement strand
CGCCGGCGACAAACGTTACTTGAAACTAGCTCATCAGTTCTCTCATCAGACTGTGTTGCAGCCTTTATTGAAACAAGAGGATAAATTGACCGGCATGCACGCCAATACCCAAATACCGAAAGTGATAGGTTTCAAACGTATTGCCGATTTGGAAGGCAATCGGGACTGGAGTGAGGCTGCCCGTTATTTTTGGGAAACAGTAGTAGACCATCGCAGTATCACCATCGGAGGTAACAGTGTGCGTGAGCATTTTCATCCGGCTGATGATTTCAGCAGTATGCTCACCAGTGAACAGGGGCCTGAAACTTGTAACACTTATAATATGCTCCGCCTTACAAAAATGTTGTATGAAACGAGTGCGGACGCTCATTTGATGGATTATTACGAACGGGCGCTTTATAACCATATCCTTTCCACACAAGATCCTGTACAAGGTGGTTTTGTTTATTTCACCCCGATGCGTGCCGGTCATTATAGAGTCTACTCGCAACCTCAGACCAGTTTCTGGTGTTGTGTGGGATCGGGGATGGAAAATCATGCTCGCTATGGTGAAATGATTTATGGACACAAGGATAATAATCTGTATGTCAATCTTTTCATTCCCTCTACCTTGCGTTGGGGAGATATCCATATTGAGCAACAAACGGCTTTCCCCGATGAGGAAGGGACAACTCTTGCTGTTTCTCCGGAAAAGGGAGAGAAGGAATTCACACTTCTTTTCCGTGTTCCCGAATGGACGAATCCGGAAGCATTACGCTTGTCTGTCAACGGTGAACAACAGAAAGTAACGGTCAAAGAGGGATATGTTAGTTTGAACCGTACTTGGTCAAAAGGTGACAAAGTGAGATTGGAACTGCCGATGCATCTGCGTGCCATTGCATTGCCGGATGGTTCTGCCAACTATTCCATCTTATACGGCCCGATTGTGCTGGCCGCCCAATTGGGCAAGCAAAATCAGGATGGTATGTTCGCCGATGACAGTCGTGGCGGACACATAGCCGCCGGGCCCCGTCTGCCTTTACAAACGATGCCTGTCATGGTGGGGGATAAGAATGATATTCTCTCTCATCTGAAGAAAGTGGAAGGCAAACCGTTGACATTTGCGTTGACCGGAGTCTATCCCGAACGTTATGAGGGCATGATTGTGGAACCGTTTTTCCGTTTATACGAGTGCCGGTATATGGTTTATTGGCCCGTCCTGTCCAAACAGGAGTTGCAGGCAAGGCAGGAACAGTTAGCGAAAGAAGAGAAGGAACGTGCTGCATTGGATGGTATTACTACCGACAAGGTGATTTGTGGGGAACAGCAACCGGAAAGCGACCATTTCATCCGGATGGAGAACTCTCGTACGGGGGATGATGAAGGTGTTCATTGGCGCGAGACAACCGGTTGGTTCAGTTATCGTATGAAGACGAATGGAAAACCTGTCCATAAGGTCCGTATCCTGTTCCGTCCTGAGATTCGTAAGGATGCAAAAGTATGGATAAACGGGCAGGAAGTAGGTAAATTAGCTGACAAACCAGCTTCGGATTTGTCGGTTGGTATAGTTGACGTGCCTGTATCTATGCAATCTGATGATCAGTTGGAAATAAAGATTGGTAGAGGAAATGAGAAAGTGACTCCGCATATTTATGAGGTGCGGTTGGTGACTGAATAAATACATGCTTTAAAGTAATAAAAACGATCATGTCTTATGGGTATGATCGTTTTTTATTTCTTTTTATAAATGAAGTACCTGTTTGCTATCTGCCTTTCCGAAAAGATTCTCTATTTTTGCAGGAAACAAACCGAACAGCTAATGAAAATTCTCCATACAGCAGACTGGCATCTGGGCCAGACCTTTTATGAATACGACCGCCGGGAAGAGCATTTCCATTTTCTAGAATGGCTGAAACAGCAGATAAAACAGCATGAAATAGATGTATTGCTGATAGCAGGCGATGTATTCGACAGCCCAAATCCTTCAGCAGAATCTCAACGAGTGTATTATCGTTTTTTAAGAGAAGTCACATCTGAGAACCCTTCTTTACAAATTGTCATCATTGCCGGAAATCATGACTCGGCAGCTCGTCTGGAGGCCCCCAATCCTTTATTGGAGGATATGAATATCATTGTTCGTGGCACGGTGCGGCGCAATGCGGAAGGCGACATAGATTTGCAACACTTCATTGTTCCCCTTTATACAGAAGGAAAAGTGACCGCTTATTGTCTTGCCGTTCCCTATCTGCGTCAGGGCGATTACCCTTCGGCAGAGAATTACTCAAAGGGAGTCCAGCAGCTTTATGAACAGCTTTTCAACAAAGTGAAAGAGAAGGGAATCCCCGTTGTCGCCATGGGGCATCTGCAAGCCACAGGCTCGGAAATCTCGGAAGACGACCGATCGGAACGTACTGTTATCGGCGGCTTGGAATGTGTATCCCCCGATGCCTTTAATGAAGCCATTACTTATACCGCATTGGGGCATCTGCATCGCTCCCAACGTGTATCCCATCGGGAGAATGTGCGTTATTCCGGAACTCCTATGCCTATGTCTTTTGCTGAGAAGAATAATGCATCCGGTGTAGTCATGATAACGATAGATACGGAGGGTACAAATATTGAAAAATTGGAATTCCAGCCATTGGCTGGTTTAGTAAGTATCCCCCCCGAAGCTCGTCCGTTGGAAGAAGTGTTGCAAGTCATTGGTGAATTGCCTGACGGTGATGTCACGTTGCGTTCACCTTATCTGGAAATCAAGATCTTAATGACTGAACCCGAGCCTTCTTATAAATATAAGATTGAGGAGGCCTTGAAAGGGAAAGCAGTCCGTTTGGCACGCATCGCCGCCATGCTTCCACAGAAAAAGGCAAGTGGCATTGCCGCCACTTCCTATGAGGAATTGCAGACCATCCGTCCGCTGGATATGGCACTGGATGTCTTTAAACGAAAATATGGAGGGACGGAGATGCCCGATACCATGAAACAATTGTTGGAAAGTGTGATCAAGGAGGCCGGAATATGAAAATAATAGCGATAAGAGGGAAGAATCTAGCCTCATTAGAAGGTGAATTTGTTATTGACTTTACCGTTGAGCCTTTATGTTCGGCAGGTATATTCGCCATTACAGGCAGTACCGGAGCCGGAAAATCAACCTTGCTGGATGCTTTGTGTCTGGCTTTGTTTGACTGTACGCCACGTATGAACAAGGCGAAAGAGAATAACGTTTCTGTTATGGATGTCGCCGACAGGGGAATTGCTCAAAACGACAGCCGTTCCATCCTTCGTCGGGGTACGGCCGAAGGTTATTCGGAAGTGGACTTTATAGCTTTGACAGGGGAGGTTTTCCGCTCACGTTGGACGGTACGACGTTCGCGTGGCAAAGTGGATGGTTCCTTGCAAAAAGTGGAAATGACATTGACTAACCTCACTTCCGGAGTAGAACAGCAAGGAACAAAGACAGAATTATTATCTCACATCAGTAAATTAATCGGGCTCTCTTTCGAACAGTTCAACCGCTCTGTATTACTGGCTCAAGGTGACTTTGCCACCTTCCTGAAGGCTCGTCAGACTGACAAAGCCGAAATCTTGGAAAAGTTGACCGGAACCGAAATTTACTCACGTATCTCTGCTTCCATCTATGAACGCACCAAGCGGGCGGAAGGTGAATATAAATTATTGCAAGAACGTATCAAAGGCATTGAGTTGTTGACAGAAGAGCAATTACAGCAACTTTCAGCTGAAAAGGAAGAATTACAAGTTCGCTTGTCCGTTTCGAAGAAAAAAGAGGAAACCTTGTCCGGCAAGTTGAAATGGCTGGAAGAAGAAGAACGCTTGAATACAGGTTGCATACAGGCGGAAGAAACACTTTCGGTTGTCAGAAAAGAAATAGAAGCAGCCCGTCCGCGTTATGAACTGTTGTCCCGTATAGAGCAGGCGCAGGATATCCGCGATGTGTATATGGAACAGCGTAATGCCCGGCAACAGACTACTGCCGGACGTTCCCGATTAAACGAAATACAGGTTGCCATACAGAAAAATGCTGCTTTGCAAACTTCCGCGACCGCACAGTGGGAAGCTGCTCAGAAGGCGCAAACGGAATTCAAGGCTTATCTGTTACAACAAGAACCACAATTGGATAAGGCTAGAGCATTGGATGTGCAATTGGCAGAAAATAGAAAACAACTGGTGGAAAGCCGGAAGGAAGTGGCTTTGGCATTACAAGCTAAGGATAATTTGCATCAATCTATCTGTAGGACTGAAAAGGAAATAAGTCTGTTGGCAGAGAAGCAAAACATTTTGCAAACTTGGTTTGAGCGATATACTGCTTATTCCCAACTTATTCCGGCTGTTGAATTGATAACCAGTTTGCTTAGTAATTTGGAAATAGCAAAGACGCAGACTCTGTCGAATCAGCAGTTGCTGGAGAAAGTAAGGAATGCGAATGAAATGGAGGAACAACGTTTGAAATCCGTACAACAAGAGGCCGAGCGCCTGAACCGTCTGTTGCCGGCAGAAGTTCTGTTGCTCCGTGCGCAGTTGGAGGAGGGAAAACCTTGCCCTGTTTGCGGCAGTCTTCATCATCCGATGAGGGAACAGATCAATGTCCAATCCTTGCAGGAAGAAGAACTGAACCGTGCCAAAGAACAGGTTGCTAAGGAAATGGAACAACTGAAGAATACGTTGAATGCCCGTCAACTGGAGATGGCCCGTCTGTCCACCTTGATTGAGAATTATACAGTACAAAGTGAAGATATCTTGAAAAAAGTTGAAACCTGCGTTTCCATTATTCCTACCTGGAAGGATTTATTGGAGCAGGGAACGTTGAAACGTTATGTCCAGCAATTCGGCAGGCAATGGAATACCCGTCTGCAGGAGCAGACCGAAATAAAAGAGGCTCTTACCTCAAAATCTGCCCAAAGGGATAGTTTGAAAAATGAAGAGGCGAATGCTATTCGTTTGTACGAAGAGAAAAAACAGAAAGAAGAAAAGCAACAGACTGAACTGGAAGAACGCACTTGTCTGCGCGCCTCTCTGTTGAATGGTGAACTTACCGAAAAGGTCGTTGCAAACAATGTTAAACGACAAAAGGAATTGGAACAACAACAGGAAAAAGCAATGAACTTGCATCATTCTCTAACCGTACAAGCAGAATCTTACAAAGGGCAGATCGCGCAGTTGGAAAAGGAATTAGTCCGTCTGACTGCTGTTTTGCAACAAGACGAGTTGAAAATAAACGAGTGGCTCACTCTTCAAAAGGAAACGTATGCCGAGTTGGAACAATTGCTTTCCAAAGACAAAAACTGGATACTGGCTGAAAAACAAGCATTGAGTGCATTGAAAGAGAAGGAAACCGTTTTTCAGGCAGTCCTTTCAGAGCGAAGACAGAAAAAGGAGGAACATCAGCAAGCTCCCTTGAAACCGGATACCACGGAGAGCAGGGAGTCGCTGGCTGAAACATTGACAGCCTGCACCGCCGCCAAAGAAGCGGAAACCGGGCGCTTGGCCCAAATAGAAGTGACGATACAGAATCATATAAAAGGTAAAGAACGCATAGCCGGCATTAAGAAGGAATTGGAGGAGAAAACTTCCATCTACGAGAATTGGGCGAAACTGAATGAGTTGTTCGGTTCCCAAACGGGGACTAAGTTTAAGGAAATAGCTCAAGGCTATACGCTCGATGTTCTTTTACTTTATGCCAACAGGCATTTGCAGGATCTTGCCCCCTGTTATGAATTGCAGCGTATTCCGGACACGCTGGCCTTGCAGATTGTGGATCTTGATATGATGGGTGAGGTACGTAGTGTCCATTCCCTTTCGGGTGGGGAGTCTTTCTTGGTATCTCTCGCTTTGGCATTGGGCTTGTCTTCCTTATCCTCCAACCGGATGAATGTGGAGTCGCTGTTTATTGACGAAGGTTTCGGATCATTGGATATGGACACCCTGCGCATTGCGATGGATGCTTTGGAACGGTTGCAGATGCAAGGGCGTAAGATAGGGGTGATTTCCCATGTGGCGGAGATGACGGAACGTATCCCCGCGCAGGTGCAGGTGGTGAAGACCGGAAGCGGAAGAAGCAAGGTGCAGGTGATGGGACAAATATAAGGATTGGGCTCCATTACAGATGATGAGTTATAAAGGCAAGTTATAAGGATAGAATGTAGCAAATGATATTCTATGTGGAAATATCTGTCATATTTCGTGTATGTGAAAATGCTTTGTATGATTTGGTTATGAATTGTTTTAAAAAATGTTTTCAAACAAAAAACTCAAAAAAAGTTCTTGACATTGTTGCTTTTTTGGTAAAATACATGTATGTTTGGAATGTTCATCAAAATGGACAAGGAATTATAAACAAAAGCGTTTAGCTGGTTCTGTATAAGTGAAAAGTCGAAATTTCCCGGAAAGTACCAAGAACAGCCATACGTTCAGCCTGCAATATTTAGCGGGGGGCGTTTCCTGTTTGTACCAAAGGCTTCGACTCCCGCACTTATAGACGAGGTTAATGCCCTTCCGCTTTTAATTTAGATGGGTTTGCACATAGGGCACAAGCCTGGAGATTATATTATGACAAAAATAAACACGTGCAAATCTCGCTCTTACCTGAAAAGTATTATCAAACATTGGAACTCCACTGAAAAGAAATTTCCAATACAAGGCTGATATATAGATTCATGTGTCTGGTCTATATGTCATAAGTATCTGGTTTTTTCCTGGAAACCGATATTACTTCATATATAAATTCAATTCGGAACTACTTATAAATAAGATCATGGATAAGAAATCTGTAAAAATCAATGCTGAAAAAATATGGTATACACTGAATGAGGTGAAGTCTGTTTCAATATCCGAACTTGCAAGGATACTTAACCTGAGTATTGAAAGTACTGCATTGGCTGTCGGTTGGCTGGTATGTGAAAATAAAGTTTTCATAGGAAGTAAAAACGGACAGATTGAAATCTGTAGTGAAAATACCTATAATTTCTGTTTCGGTTAAATTGAAAGATATGTTGCAATGAATAAGAACGGTTCGGTATAAATGCTGGACAATCAGATGAAAGCTGCCCCTTACCGTTTTTACAGGCATTGTACAATAGATGAAGATGGAATCATGACTTGTCATGCTGGAAGTGGCAGTGAACTGAATATTTCTGAGGAAGTGTTTGAATTCCGTCTTAGAGATATGGAATCCCTGAACTGGATGATGAGAAAGGCCAGACTGGAAGGACGAAAAATCAGACCGGCCTCTCTTGATGAGAGATATTTTGACAACTTGCTAAATTATAAAAGATTCCAGTATTAATGGTATGATTGCTGGCGCAGACCTTTTATGCCTCGCTTTTATTATAATATAAGAATGAAAGCGTGTCCTGATTGATGAAAAAGACAACAAGGAGGGACTTGAACAGATTATTTTATATATCGGTATAGTATTCAATAAAATAAAAAAGTGACGGACTATGAAAAAAACATTAATTGGATTATTGGGCTCGACAGTTATATGCGTACTGTTTCTTGCAGGTTGTATTGATGAACATTACGGGGAGGATAGCAATACCATTGTTACCAATCTGACCGGCTATGCATGGGAGAGAACATTTCAGATACGTACTGAGGATGGCAGGGATGCGGAAGTCTGTGAACATTATGAGTTCGGGCTGAATGGTAAGGCTTCCTGTAAATCACGGACGACATGTGATGGCGAGGAAGTGGAAGAGCATGTACATTATTTCCGGTATGATTTTATCACTCCCAATAACAGATATCTTCTTCTGGATTACTGCTACTGGCAGATTGACAGGATCAGTTCTTCAGTATTGAGCATATATGAAACCTCTGACAATCCTGTGATTGTGATGGGGCAGACCAGGGAATATAAGAGTTTCTCGGCTGTTCCGTTGGGGAATGACTGATGCGCTATGTTTGATGTGTTTTTAGGAACAGAGGCGTTACAGGCATAAGTGAGGGAAAAATATGATTTTTGTCTCCATATTGAATCACTGTTTTTACTTATGAGAATCGGACCGGTGTTTTTGATGGGATTTTGTATTCAGAAATTCCACATCAAAGACAAGGATGTTTTTTAAAAAGATCAAGAGCTTTTAAAAAAAG
>ENA-OOYA01000503-OOYA01000503.1-human-gut-metagenome-genome-assembly--contig:-NODE-503-length-8141-cov-1.382266_pt1 | contig 8141 bp, 5 predicted proteins | sample MGYA00241695_ERZ501361 | MGnify/ENA primary metagenome ERZ501361 (study PRJEB25962, sample SAMEA2042839) | human gut metagenome | biome: human gut; feature: human-associated habitat; material: faeces... | reverse complement strand
CCCCCATGGCACTGACAAATGCCACCCTGCCCTACACTGTTTCCTTGGCATGCAAAGGCTGGAGACAAGCCTGCAAGGACGACCCGGCTCTGGCGCAAGGATTGAACGTAGTGGAAGGCAAAGTAACATACAAAGCTGTAGCCGACGTCTTCGGGCTGAAATATGAGGCGATTGAGTTATAAGTTATAAGTGATGAGTGATTTGTTGGTATTTTCCTTTCAGCATGGTAGCGCAGCACAATTACCAACAAATCACTCATCACTCATAACTCCCCCCCAACAAAGAATCCTTCTTCCTCGCATACTCCCACCACATAGCGAGCAGTGTGATGCAGAGGTTGAAAATAAACGGAAATTCCTTGGAATTAGTGTGGAACAAGGTCTGAAAGAAGTCTGCAATGAACGGGGACAATAGAATCGCCAGATAATTCATCACCATTACAAAGGCCAGTGCCAAGGTCGTTTTTTCCGGTATGGCCGTATCTACTGTCTCGTCATAAATCAGCGGTTGAATAACACCATATCCCAAACCAACCAACATACATCCCGGTATTATCAGCCATTCTTTAGGCGAAATCCATATCAAGAGCAAACCCGCTGCAATGGACAAAAGGCTGTAGAACTTTGTGTGTTTCCCCATCCACTTCACGATATGCCCCAGGAAGAAACCCGGAGCCATAATGGCAAGAAAGAATAAGGAAATCATCAATCCGGAATTTCCGCTGGAGAAGTGATGGGCCTCCATCAAAAAAGGCAAGTCAAAAGTAACCGCCAGCACTACATACGTAGTGACGCCATAAAACAGCATCAACTGTAGCAGATGGCGGACATGGATGCCGTATTTACCGGGAACCGCACGCTTGGATTCCTCCGGAACAACGGTAGCTGTATCTTCTGCTATCTGCGGCTGACCGGTATCCCCCTTCAAATACCCGACAAGCAGCAGAGAAATCAACGGAAGCAGATATACCACGAAAGGCAAGTGCCAGTTTACCTCTGCCAGATACCCAGTCACCGCCGTTGCCACAACCAGCGTCACATTGGTGATGGCAGAACTGTAACCAAATTGCTTTGTACGGTAACTTCCCACAAAATAACGGGATATCAATCCGGTGGAAAGCGGAACAATCAACCCGGACCCTATCCCCAACATGGCGCTGATGGCTATCAGTTGCCACATCTTATTGGAGAGCAGATAAAGGATACCACTCACCCCAAAGATGGTCAGGCCGATTTGCAGCAGCAAGAGGTTGTTCACTTTCTCTGTCAGCTTACCCGACAACAAGATAAAAGGAATAATAAGAAGTGACGGCAACGAGGACAGCATCTGGATTTCCAAGTCTGTAGCAGACGGAAAGATTTTATTCAAATCGCCCAAAATGGGAGAAACCGCCAATCCCGGCAATGCATTTAATGCCGAAATGGAAAATATACCTATTAAAGTAATGAGGGGAATAGTCCCCTGCCCTGTCTGTACTTTCATACTTGTAGTAATTTATTGTATGAGATACACAACAAGGCAAAAGACGTTTGGTTCAAAGCGACATATCGTTTATTCCTTTACTTTCCATTCCAAAATATTATGCCGGGTAGTGTCAAAGTTTACGCCTATGTTAATTTCCTAAACGCAGTTTATCAAATTACATACCCCTAAAATATCGGATACGGGCATCCAATGATTTTATGTATAAACAAAGGTATCTCTTTTTCGTTCATAGTACAATGATTCCCATCGTTTTTTTGTATTCCCCCTACTTACATTAAAAAACATAAAATCAAGGAACTTTTCACCAACCCCTATGTTGAGGGAGAAAAACGCGGGAAACTCCCACGTTCTTCATTGTATTACTAACCTAAACTTTAAGTAAAAATGAAAGATTGTAATTGTGATTTGAGAGACGGTGACGCAAAAACAGCCGTGTTTGGTTCAAACGAAATGCTGCAACCTGCTCCGGTAGACACCATTCCCATGGAACCTACCACTCCGCAGATTGCTTATCAAATGGTTAAAGACGAAACATTCGCCCAAACCCAGCCTCGTCTTAATCTGGCTACTTTCGTTACCACCTATATGGACGATTATGCTACCAAATTGATGAACGAAGCTATCAACATCAACTATATTGATGAAACAGAGTACCCGCGTATCGCCGTGATGAATGCCAAATGTATCAACATCATGGCCAACCTATGGAATTCCCCCGAACAGGCAAAATGGAAATCAGGAGCGTTGGCCATCGGCTCCAGCGAGGCTTGTATGCTGGGTGGTGTAGCTGCCTGGTTGCGCTGGAGAGACAGACGTAAAGCCCAGGGCAAACCGACCGACAAACCTAACTTCGTCATTTCAAGCGGTTTCCAGGTTGTATGGGAGAAATTCGCCCAACTTTGGCAGATTGAGATGCGCCAAGTACCTCTTACTCTGGACAAGACCACCCTGGACCCCGAAGAAGCCTTAAAGATGTGTGACGAGAACACCATCTGTATTGTTCCTATCCAAGGTGTGACATGGACAGGTCTGAACGATGACGTGGAAGCATTGGACAAAGCGCTGGATGCCTACAACGCCAAAACCGGCTATGAAATTCCTATCCACGTAGATGCTGCAACCGGTGGCTTCATCCTGCCGTTCCTCAGCCCCGAAACGAAATGGGACTTCCGTTTGAAATGGGTTCTTTCCATCAGCACTTCCGGCCACAAGTTCGGACTGGTTTATCCGGGACTGGGATGGGTAGTATGGAAAGACAAGAAATACCTTCCGGACGCCATGTCATTCAGTGTCAATTATCTGGGTGCGAACATCACACAGGTTGGTTTGAACTTCAGCCGCCCCGCCGCACAGATTCTAGGCCAATACTATCAGTTTATCCGTCTGGGATTCCAAGGATACAAAGCCATCCAATACAATTCCATGGAAATCACCAAGTACATTCACAGCGAAATAGCCAAGATGGCTCCGTTCGTAAACTACAGCGACAAAGTGGTAAATCCTTTGTTCATCTGGTACATGAAACCCGAATACGCAAAGAACGCCAAATGGACTCTGTACGATTTGCAGGCTAAATTACAACAAAGCGGATGGATGGTTCCTGCCTACACCTTGCCGGAGAACATTCAAAATTATGTGGTTATGCGTGTTGTGGTACGTCAGGGATTCAGCCGTGACATGGCAGATATGTTGTTGAACGACATCAAGAATGCCATCAGCGAGTTCGAGAAACTGGAATATCCCACTCCTACCCGCATCGCCCAAGACAAGAATATCGCTGTAAAAGGTACTGTGTTTACTCACAATGCCCATAGCAACGCCGCTAAAAAATAAGCATAAATAACAATAATGCAACCATCCGCCGTTAAGGTGGATGGTTACTTCAATCAAATTAATTTATGGAAAGAACTATAACTATCCAGCAAATAAAGGATGCTGCACAAGAGGCCTACAATCTGTATAAAGACAATACAGACGGTAAGAACGCCGACTACATTCCTTATCTGGCAAATATTGATCCCAAACTGTTCGGAATCAGTATCTGTCTGATGAACGGAGAAATCATCCAACTGGGTGACTCTCAGTACCGTTTCGGTATCGAGTCTGTTTCCAAGGTGCTGACCGCCATCCTGGTACTCCGCCAATACGGCGCCCCCAAGGTGCTCGAAATGATTGGTGCCGACGCTACCGGACTGCCGTTCAACTCCATCATGGCTATCCTGTTGGAAAACGACCACCCTTCCACCCCACTGGTAAACGCCGGAGCCATCTCGGCAGACAGCATGGTACAACCCCTAGGCAACAGCGACGGCAAGTGGAAAGCCATCGTAGACAATATGACCGAACTATGCGGAAGTGCCCCGCAACTGATTGACGAATTGTACAAATCGGAGTCTGCAACAAATTTCAACAATCGTTCCATCGCCTGGTTATTGAAAAATTATAACCGTATCTACGATGATCCTGATATGTCGCTTGACCTATACACCCGTCAGTGCTCTATGGGCATCACCGCGGAACAATTGTCCATCTGCGGAGCCACCATCGCCAACGAAGGATTGAACCCGAATACAAACAAACAAGTGTTCGACAAGGCCCTCGCCCCGAAAATCACCTCCATGATAGCTACCGTAGGTTTCTACCAGCACACAGGCGACTGGCTTTATACCTCAGGAATCCCTGCCAAGACCGGCGTAGGAGGCGGTGTGATGGGTGTGATGCCGGGTGTAATGGGTATTTCGGCCTTCGCGCCTCCTTTGGACGATGCCGGCAACTCCGTAAAAGCGCAGCTTGCCATCAAATATATTATGAACAAACTGGGCATGAACGTATTCAACGGGCACCGCATCCACGTGCAATAATATATTCTATTCTGACAGAAAAGCCGATATTTCTCTCACCCCGAGAGAAGTACCGGCTTTTTAACTAAAAATTTTTTCCGCTAAATATTTCTCACACTCTTACATTATGCCTATCTTTGCACAGACAAATTCATATATTATGAAGAACAAAGTCATCCGTAAAGAACTGGGCCAATGGATGAACTCATGCAGAGAAACCATTTATGGTCCCCTAGCGGAGAGATTGAAAGAAAATTGCTGAAACAGCCCAAAGCGCCCGATGACGTTGGTTATGTGATTGAATTAACTATTAAATAACTTTATGAGTAACAAATCAAAAATCGAGATTTGCGCCAACTCCGTGGAAAGTGCTGTGAAGGCACAACAAGCCGGTGCTTATCGTGTAGAATTATGTGCAGGTATTCCGGAAGGCGGAACTACCCCGTCTTTTGGCGAAATCCGTATGGCCCGCCAATTATTGAATCAAACCAAATTGCATGTCATTATCCGTCCCCGTGGCGGAGATTTCCTATATTCTCCCATCGAGCAAGAAATCATGTTGCATGATATTAAAGTGGCACGTCAGTTGGGTGCGGACGGTGTGGTGTTCGGATGTCTTACCGCAGAAGGCAATGTCGATGTACCCTTGATGCAGAAACTGATGAATGCGGTAGGCGAGATGAGTGTCACCTTCCACCGCGCTTTTGATATGTGCAGCAATCCCAAGGAGGCCTTGGAACAGATTATCGGACTGGGTATAGACCGGGTTCTTACTTCCGGACAGGAAGCTACCGCCGAAAAGGGAATCCCTCTTCTGAAAGAATTGGTGGAACAGGCCGACGGACGGATCATCATCATGCCGGGATGCGGTGTGAATGCCGGTAATATCCGTAAGATTGCCGAAGAAACCGGAACTTCGGAATTTCATTTCTCCGGACGGAGCAGCGTAGACAGCGGCATGATTTATCGTAACTCAAAAGTATCTATGGGAGGTACTGTAAAGATAGAAGAGTATCTGAAGGATGTTACTGATCCTGACAAAGTAAAAGCCGCCTTGTCCGAACTGGCATTGAAAGACGAAAACGACAAAGCACTGGAAAAGAAAAACAAAAGCCTCAACCCCAAGAAATCAAAGAAAGAGGATGACTGGGACGATGACGATGATGATTTGGATGATGACAAGTAATAAGCAAGCATAAACGTTATTATCATATTAAACGCGGATATTCAGGGTTTCAAGCTGAATATCCGCGTTACTTTTTGTTTATACTGAATTCTACAACTTATGTATCACCTTCATCAGCTGCTCACCCAGCCCGATGGTATATCCTTGTGACACAAATACCACCCGGTTAAAGGTATCACCAATGATAAACATAGGCAAGATAGTCTTGTTAGACAACTTCATGCCTTCTGCAATCTGCTTCTGGATGGAACCGTCCACATCAATACCGTAAGTAATGGTAGCCGGTAATCCCGGGAATTCCTGCGGACGGAACTTCTTGTACTGCTCCTCATTGGGGAACAACAGCACGATTCCTCTGCCCCATTCATCAAAGTCCTTGCCCAATGCCGCGATATCGCGCAATGCATGGTTGGTAGGTTCTTGTCCGGCGCCCAGTACGGCTACAATGTAGTAACCACGTCCTGTAGTGGCAAGAATGGACTTCAGTTCATCGCTATCCATCGGTTTATAAGTAGATTCCGAGTTGAAATTACCGATCACCTGAATATCATCCTTACTTTCACGCATCACCAAGTCCACCGTAGTCGTTTCTCCCGGCTTGATGGTAAAGAAAGTCAGCTGGGACAATACGCCGCCGTTAGCCAGACGAGTACCGGTCACCATCACATAATTGCCGGCATCCAGTGCCGTTCCGTTCTTCAACAGATTAGCCCAAGTAGCGCCGCCACCCATATCAATATCGCCTTCATCATAATTCAGCAATTTCAAAGTTCCGGCAGGAGTCAGTCTGGAAATAGAGAAATGAGAATAATACTTCGGATCAGCCAAAGACTTGATCGGCGTATATCTGGCAATAAACTTGCCGGTAGGCGCACTGGCCTGTTCCATTGCTTCGAAATTCACATCAATAGCACCTTCATCGCCTATCAACTGCACTTTTCCCGTCACTTCGTCTATACGTGCAGGAACACCCATGCTGCGTGCCATGGATACAAAGAAGATATCACGGCTGTGCGCATCGGCTGTACGGGCCTTCCACACCCCTTCCGGAGTGATTGGCGAGCCACCCAGGTTGCAATCCTTGTCCACACGGATATTCCCGGCAACCCATGCAACCAGCTTCATCGGATCGGCAAGGTAAGCCTCACGATCCTGTTCGGGCACTGCTTTCTCAAAGAATCCTTTATACGGAGTAATCATTTCGTTGCTCACGCGCGGATTACGCACAAATCTGCGGAAATAATCAGCATTGGCGCACAAGTGTGAATTCATCATGTGGTCTATCAACACTTCGGAGCTTACATCACGAAGGTCTTTGGCAGAAATCTGCTGAAGCAGGTCAATGCCGCCCTTCTTTGACTTGTCCGAACGGAGACGGGCCATAAAGTCACGGATGGTTTCGTAGTTGCCACGTGATGCCACCAGCAATTTGGCAACGGCATCCTCATCCAGCTGGTATTCTTTAGCGAAATTGCGAGCCGATTCATCCGTCATGAATGTAGCCACGTAGGCATTGCGGATAGAGTCCTCCAAAGCCATGCGGCGATTGTTCTCCGCACGTTGTTCGGGAGTCACTTCGGGCATATTGGCGCCTTCCATCGGAGGAATGATATCCATATCCAGTGTATAAGCCTCGCCGGCCGTCTTGTCCAGTTTCACGGTCAAGGCATTGTCTTTTCCGAAAGACAGTTTGGAGTAACCGAATTTTCCATCTTTGGAAGCCCATACCAGCATATCCCCTTTTCCGGCTGTCAGGAACGTCTTGCCGTCCGCATCCGTCTGTTTGGAAGCTACGGTATAAAATTCGGCATAGTTATACACCTTGAATTCCACTTTGGCGTCAGCCACCGGTTTGCCGTCCGCATCCACGATGGTCACATCGGCTTTTGCCGTGGGAGCATAGTTGTCAATCACATTGATTTCCGTATAACGGGGAGTGCGGTACATCACTTCTTCCGGTCCGTTATAACGTCCGAACACCTTGGTGTGCATCAGCATACCCCGTGAAGCGGGAGCGTTGAACCAACCCAGATTCAGTACCGGTTCGGGCTCGCAAGCACCCAGGAAGTACCATTTGCCATCCACCCAAGCTTCCACCCAGGCATGATTGTCATCGGTATGTGCCCAACGCGGCGTATATACCTGACGGGCAGGAATACCGACCGAACGCAAGGCAGCTACCGTGAACGTAGATTCCTCGCCACAACGTCCGTAGGCTGTCTTTACGGAAGCCAGCGGACTACTGGTACGGGCATCAGAGGGGGTATAAATCACCTTTTCATGACACCAGTGGTTCACTTCCAGCACGGCATCATATAAAGAAAGGTTTTTCACTCTGTCCTTCAGTTCCTCGTAGAATACCTTACGGCTGTCGTCCAGATTCTCGTTGTTTACGCGGATGGGCAATACAAAGTGGCGGAACTCTCGTTCGGGAACCACTTTTCCCCACGGCATTTCCTCACGCGCCTTGAAGGCGTAGTCCACATTTTCCAGATAGAATTCACCGGGATGGTCCGCTATATCTGCCAAGGGCATATAGGCGTAAAGGAAAGTCATCGCCTCCTTCTGTTCATCGCTCATGGGTTGTTCGAATACCTGGAAGAGGTCACCTTGGGCCAGCGTATCACGCC
>ENA-OOYA01000500-OOYA01000500.1-human-gut-metagenome-genome-assembly--contig:-NODE-500-length-8162-cov-1.709757_pt1 | contig 8162 bp, 7 predicted proteins | sample MGYA00241695_ERZ501361 | MGnify/ENA primary metagenome ERZ501361 (study PRJEB25962, sample SAMEA2042839) | human gut metagenome | biome: human gut; feature: human-associated habitat; material: faeces... | reverse complement strand
CGGCCCTGCTTGCCGCCATTCCAGTACAGATGGTAGCCACATCACTACTGATGAACTGCATGGTATCATAAATACCCAGACCGGCATATACCGAACCGCCCGGCGAATTGATATAGATGGAAATATCCTTGCCCGGATCCACCGAATCCAGATAAAGCAACTGAGCCTGCAAAGTATTGGCTGTATAGTCATCAACCTGCGTACCGAGGAAAATGATGCGGTCCATCATCAAACGGGAGAAAACGTCGAGTTGAGTTACGTTCAACTGTCTTTCTTCCAGAATATAGGGATTCAAATACCCGGCCTGCGATTTAATCACATCATCCAACACCATGCCATTCATTCCTAAATGCTTGGTTGCGTATTTTCTAAAATCATCCATTTCTTTCTATTTTTTAATTTATAAGGATACAAAGAAACAAAAAAGAACACAGAGACACAAAAAAACACAGAGTTATAGTTTGTCAAACTCTGTGTTTCTTTATAAATTTTAGCCGTAGGCTCACATTACTCTTATGCAAACATCTTATTGAACTCTTCAGCAGAAACGTTCTTATGCTCCAGTTCCACCTGAGACTTCAATGCTGTAGCCAATTTAGATTCAACCACACGATTAACCAAGCCTTCTATGCTCTCTTTCTTCTTAAGCATTTCCTTTGAGTAGTTTTCCAGGATTTCTTCAGGCACACTCATCATACCATATTGTGCAAACTGTGCGCGGGTAGCTTCCTTAGCCATGTTTGTGATGTCTTCCTGCTCAACCTTGATATCATTGGCTTTCACCAGCTGTTCTTTAATCAGGTGCCAAGTCAGCTCTTCGATGCTCTTGTCATAGTTGTCCTCTACAAAGCTTTCTTCCTTGTCAGGATTGTTCAGACGCATAATGCGCTTCAGTAATGCATCCGGGAATTCCAGCTTGCCTACTTTCTCTGTCAGCATCTTACGTGCGTCAATCAAGAACTTATAGTCACTGTCTGCCACGAACTGGTTGGCAATAACTTCCTTCACTTTGGCACGGAATTCCTCTTCCGTTTTCACATTACCTTCGCCAAATACCTGGTCGAAAATTTCCTGAGTCAAGTCACCCGGAACGAAACGTGTGATTTCTTCTACCTGGAAGCTGAAATTGGATTTTACTTCGGGAGCAGCTTCCTTGTCAATCTTCAATAAAGAAGACAATTCGGCAGCATTTCCGTCCCAAGCAGTATTCGGATTGAATACAAGCACATCGTTCACTTTTGCACCGGCAAAGATAGCTTTCTGTTCATCATTTTTCATGTACGAAGGCATCATTACAGCACCTTCCACCTGAATACCAACCTCTTTGGTATTACCTTCTTCATCCAGTTCAGCAAGCAAACCTTTCAGCATGTCATTGTCCTCGTAAACGTCTACCTTGTCATACTTGCCGTTACGTTGAGTGTAAGCCTTGACCTGGTTATCCACCATTTCGTCTGTAACTTCAATAGTATAGTAATCTACCTTATCTTTTGCACTGACTTCAGCTTTAAATTCCGGAGCCAAAGCAATATCAAACAAGAATTCGAACTCTTCCATAGTATCGAAATCAATTTCCTGCTGCTTGTCTTCGTTGGGCAAAGGCTCGCCCAATATATTTACCTTATTGTCCTGGATATACTTATATACTGTTTCTGAAAGCAGCTTGTTCACCTCTTCAGCCAATGCAGACTTACCATACATTTTCTTAACTAAGCTCATAGGAACCATTCCCTTACGGAAACCGGGAATCTGTGCCTTCTGACGGAAGCTCTTCAATGATTTGTCTACTTTTTCCTGATAATCTGCTTTCTCAAGCTTTACAGTAAGCAGTGCGCTTACTTTGTCAATGTTTTGTAATGAAACGTTCATTCTGACAATTATTTATTTGATTTATACTTTGTTCCATATCTCAAATGGGCGTGCAAAATTAGCGTTATTCTTTCAATTATCAAAAGAACATTGCCGATTTATTTCAGTTTAATTCTTGGATAGAGCGGTAGAAGAGCCCAACCATCGGGCTGACAACGGAGGACGTTTACGGGAAAGATACTCAGGGAAAAGACGATGATAAACCGAACCGTCCAGTTTCTATGAAGAGAAATGGGAGATGCCCGAAGGCACGACAATCTACAAAAATAATTAAGGAAAAACATTGTTTATCCGAATTTTATGCGTTTCTTTGTCGCGGAATGATGGCGCATTAGTTTTTCGATTTCCATTACATGGTTTTTACTTCCGTTTTCAAGAACGCTTTTGTAAACTCTCTGTCGTTGTAATCCATTTATTATTCAGCCTTCCTTCCAAGAGAGTTTTATTCATTATATTTATTTTATCAATTTCATTATGAACATTTATGTTGGAAACCTTAACTACCGCGTTAAGGAGAGTGACCTGCAGAAGGCAATGGAAGATTACGGCACAGTATCTTCTGTAAAATTTATCAATGACCGCACCACCGGACGTTTCAGAGGCATCGCTTTTGTAGAAATGGAAGATGACGCTGCTGCAGCTAAAGCTATTGCCGAACTAGACGGTGCTGAATTCTTCGGCCGCCAAATGGTAGTGAAAGAAGCAAGACCTCCAAAATATTAATCATAGAGATTTAAGGAGAAATAAAAAAAGGCCACTGAATGAGTGGTCTTTTTTTATTTCTATCAATCGACAGTATCCGGGATTACTTCATAAAATCCTTGCGACGAAGTACGAAGCTATTACTCAGATACTTTTCACGTACAATCTTATTCTCGGCCAACTCTTCCGGCGTACCCTGGAACAGAATTTTTCCTTCAAACAGCAGATAAGCACGATCGGTAATGCTCAGCGTCTCCTGCACATTGTGGTCAGTAATCAAAATGCCGATATTCCTATCTTTCAACTTCCACACAATCTGCTGAATATCCTCCACTGCAATCGGGTCTACACCGGCAAAAGGCTCGTCCAACATAATAAATTTGGGGTCAATGGCCAGACAACGGGCAATTTCTGTACGGCGCCGCTCGCCACCTGACAACTGGTTACCCTTGTTCTTCCTTACCTTCTGCAAGCGGAACTCTGCAATCAGACTCTCCAGCTTGTCTTTCTGATACTCCAAAGGCTTGTCGGTCATTTCCAGTACAGATGCAATATTGTCTTCCACACTCATTTGACGGAACACGGAAGCCTCCTGCGCCAAATAACCGATACCCGTCTGCGCACGCTTGTATACCGGATATTTCGTTATATCCAAATCATTCAAGAAGATACGTCCCTCATTGGGAGTAATCAGCCCTACGGTCATATAAAACGAAGTTGTCTTACCGGCGCCATTCGGCCCCAGCAAACCGACAATCTCCCCTTGCTTCACATCAATGGACACATGGCTCACTACCGTACGCTTTCCGTACTTTTTCACCAAATCCTCCGTACGCAGCACCATGCTACCTTCCTCCCGTGGCTCTGCCCCGGCAGTCAAGCTTGGTCCGGCCTGCAGATTTTCCTTAACTTCCTCTACATTGTCCTTTATGCCTTTTTCTTCTTCCATACTCTAAAGGTTTTCGCCGCAAATGTAGCAAAAATAAGCCGAAATAGTGTACATTTGCATTCAAATACTTATATGTTATGTTTAAAGCACTTAAGACAGTGGGACGATATATCATACTGATGGGACGCGTATTTGCCCGTCCCGAACGTATGCGTATGTTTTTCCGCCAATATGTCAACGAGTTGGAACAGCTCGGCGTGAACTCTATCGGCATCGTATTGCTGATATCGTTCTTCATCGGAGCTGTAATCACCATACAGATAAAGTTGAACATCGAGAGTCCTTTCATGCCTCGATGGACAGTGGGATATGTAACCCGAGAAATCATGCTGCTGGAATTCTCCTCCTCCATCATGTGTCTGATATTGGCAGGCAAAGTAGGCTCGAACATCGCTTCCGAACTTGGAACGATGCGGGTTACCCAGCAAATAGACGCTCTTGAGATTATGGGTGTCAACTCTGCCAATTACCTGATATTACCTAAGATAGCGGCAATGGTGTCAACCATTCCTCTTATGGTAACGTTCAGTATATTCGCCGGCATCATAGGTGCCTTCTGTACTTGCTGGTTCGGCGGCATCATGTCGGCGGTAGATTTGGAATACGGCTTGCAGTACATGTTTGTCGAATGGTTTATTTGGTGCGGCATCATCAAGTCACTGTTCTTTGCCTTTATCATTGCCAGCGTATCGGCATTCTTCGGTTACACCGTCGAAGGCGGTTCCATCGAAGTGGGCAAGGCGTCCACCGACTCCGTAGTATGCAGCAGCGTACTTATCTTATTCGCCGACCTAATATTAACTCAACTTTTAATGGGATGATTGAACTGAAAGGACTTTGCAAATCATTTGAAGAAAAAGAGGTACTGAAAGATATCAATGCCACTTTCGAGAATGGAAAGACCAACCTGATTATAGGGCAGCGCGGTTCGGGAAAAACCGTACTCATGAAATGTATCGTGGGTCTGCTGACACCGGACAAAGGAGAACTGTTGTATGACCACCGCAACTTCCTCGCCATGGGAAAGAAGGAAAAGAAAGCGCTCCGCCGGGAAATGGGAATGATTTTCCAAAGTGCCGCGCTGTTCGATTCCATGACGGTACTGGACAATGTGATGTTTCCACTGAACATGTTCAGCAACGATACCCTGCGCGATCGGACTCGTCGTGCCATGTTCTGCTTGGAGCGTGTAAACCTGATTGAAGCCAAAGACAAATTTCCCGGAGAAATCAGCGGCGGTATGCAGAAACGCGTAGCCATTGCCCGTGCCATTGCCCTAAACCCGCAATACTTGTTTTGTGACGAGCCGAATTCAGGACTTGACCCCAAGACCTCGCTTGTCATCGACGAACTGATACAAGATATAACCCGAGAATACAATATGACTACTCTCATCAACACTCATGACATGAACTCTGTAATGGGTATCGGAGAAAAAATTATCTACATTTATGAAGGGCACAAAGAATGGGAAGGCAGCAAAAACGATATTTTTACATCTACCAATGAGCGTTTGAATAATTTTATTTTTGCTTCCGATCTCTTCCGTAAAGTGAAAGAGGTTGAAATACAAAACATAGAAGGCTAAGGCTGTAAGAACAACTGTATTCCTAAAAAAAGTGTCCGGGACCACCGCCCCGGACACCTATCCTCATAAAACCAGTTAATAGAATTGATGTATATCATCACGATATATTTTTATTGCAGCAACCAAAGGTAGCAGCAATCTCAATTACAGCTACAAAATTAGGTAAAACAATCTAATAAAAAAAGCAAAAAAAAGACTGAGTCAATATGAACCAGTCTTTTAACTTTTTTATCCAATATATACAGGCTTGTTTTTACTTCTGCCGTATATATATATTTATCGGTGTCCCCGTCAAATTCCATTTCTCACGCATTTTATTTTCAAGGAAACGTCTATATGGTTCCTTTACATATTGCGGCAAATTGGCAAAATAAACGAAAGAAGGAATTTGCGTATTCGGCAACTGCGTAATGTATTTTATTTTGATATACTTACCTTTGATGGCAGGGGGCGGATAAGCCTCGATAAGCGGCAGCATTTCCTCGTTCAAACGAGCTGTCGGAATACGCGTCATACGATTTTCGTACACATCACGCGCCTCTTCCAATACCTTCAGAATACGCTGTTTGGTCAGTGCCGAAGCAAAGATGATAGGAAAATCCACAAACGGAGCGAAACGGTTGCGGATAGCATCTTCGAAAGTCTTCATCACCTTCACAGTCTTGTCCTTCACCAAGTCCCACTTGTTCACCACAACCACCAGCCCCTTGGCATTCTTCTGTATCAAGGAGAAGATATTCAAATCCTGGCTTTCGATGCCACGCGTAGCGTCTACCATCAAAATACATACATCTGCATTCTCAATGGAACGAATGGAACGGATTACAGAGTAGTACTCCAAATCCTCATTCACCTTGTTCTTCTTACGGATACCCGCCGTATCTACCAGGTAGAAATCAAAACCGAATTTATTGTAGCGGGTATAGATAGAATCGCGCGTGGTACCGGCAATCTCCGTCACGATGTTGCGGTCTTCTCCAATAAAGGCATTGACTATGGAAGACTTTCCGGCATTAGGGCGTCCCACTACTGCAAAGCGGGGAATATCCTCGTCCAGAATTTCATCAGATTCCTTCTTGAACTTGCTGACGATAAGGTCCATCATATCGCCCGTACCGCTACCCGTTACAGCAGAAATACAATAAGGGTCACCCAAACCCAAACTGTAAAACTCAGGAGCATTGTATTGCAGTTCATGATTATCAGTCTTATTGGCAACCAGCAACACAGGCTTCTTGGCACGACGCAAGATGGCAGCTACCTGCTCGTCGAGGTCCGTAACCCCGTTCATCACATCCACCACGAACAGTATCACGTCGGCTTCGTCCACCGCCATCAATACCTGCTTACGAATCTCTTCTTCGAAAATATCATCAGAGTTCACTACCCAACCGCCGGTATCTACCACGGAGAACTCACGTCCCAACCATTCGGTCTTTCCATATTGGCGGTCACGGGTGGTTCCCGCTTCCTCATTCACAATTGCCTGACGTGTCTTGGTCAGACGGTTAAATAATGTAGACTTTCCCACATTGGGACGTCCTACGATTGCAACTAAATTTCCCATAGTTCACACTCTTTGTTTTTTGCGACTGTCACAGTCGTATGAATAACTCTTAATCCAGCTGATAACCAAAATTACGCAGTTCCTTGTCCGAACTCCGCCAATCCTTATCAACTTTCACAAACGTCTCCAGGAATATCGTTTTCCCGAAAAACCTCTCCAAATCACGGCGCGCTTCAGTAGCCACTTTCTTCAAAGCCTTCCCCTGCTTGCCTATGATAATACCTTTTTGCGAATCACGCTCCACATAGATTACGGCACTGATATGAATCTTCTTTGCCTCCTCCTTAAACTGTTCTACCATCACCTCCACCGAATAAGGGATTTCCTTATCGTAGTACAACAGAATTTTCTCACGGATTATTTCGGTCACGAAGAAACGCGCCGGCTTGTCCGTCCACTGGTCCTTGTCGAAATAAGGAGGTGAGTCGGGCAACAGCTCCTTCACCCGCTTCATGACATAATCCACATTAAATTTCGAAGTAGCAGAGATAGGAATAATTTCCGCCTTCGGCAGCAATTCCTTCCATGCTTCCACCAGTTCCACCAGCTTTTCCTGGTTGCTTAAATCAATCTTATTGATAAGCAGCAATACCGGAACGTCCAAGTGTCCTACTTTCTCCACAAAATCATTATGCTTGTCGGGAGTCTCAACCACATCTGTCACATACAGCAACACATCTGCATCCGCCAATGCCGAAGTGGAGAAATTAAGCATGGACTCCTGTAACTTATAGTTTGGCTTCAATACACCCGGAGTGTCCGAAAACACAATTTGCATGTCATCCGTATTATAGATGCCCATAATCCGATGACGGGTGGTCTGCGCCTTGAAAGTGGCGATAGAAATACGCTCACCTACCAAAACGTTCATCAATGTGGATTTGCCCACATTCGGATTTCCCACGATATTTACAAAACCTGCTTTGTGCATGACTTCAGTATTTGAATTGAGACAAAAAAACGCATCGAATCGAAATAGGATGCGTTTTATCATATTATATTTAGCAATAGTATGTTACTGCTTCTTTCCGTCGTATCCCCACTTCACATACACGGCTCCCCAGGTAAATCCTGCGCCGAATGCAGTGAAAATAAGATTGTCGCCTTTCTTCAGCTTATCTTCAAAGTCCCAGATACAAAGAGGCAACGTAGCAGCACTGGTATTGCCGTAACGTTCGATATTAATCAGTACTTTCTCACGAGGAACTTCCAGACGATGTGCCACAGCATCGATGATACGAAGATTGGCCTGGTGCGGAATCACCCAGTCAATGCTATCCTTTGTCAGACCGTTTTTCTCGGCAATGGCCGCGCTAACATCCGACATATTGGATACGGCATACTTAAACACAGTACGTCCTTCCTGATAAATGTAATGCATGTGGTTGTCTACAGTAAAATAAGAGGGAGGACAAACCGACCCACCCGCTTTCATATGCAGGAAAGGCAAACCTTTGCCGTCGGTTCTCAGAATAGCATCCATAATA
>ENA-OOYA01000486-OOYA01000486.1-human-gut-metagenome-genome-assembly--contig:-NODE-486-length-8253-cov-1.940595_pt1 | contig 8253 bp, 6 predicted proteins | sample MGYA00241695_ERZ501361 | MGnify/ENA primary metagenome ERZ501361 (study PRJEB25962, sample SAMEA2042839) | human gut metagenome | biome: human gut; feature: human-associated habitat; material: faeces... | reverse complement strand
GACGCAAGATTTTCATTCTTGAAAGGGGGGTTCGATTCCCCCACGGGCTACAAATAAAAATAATAAAAGAACAAAATTAAAGATTAGTCGAGATGGCAAATCACAAATCATCATTAAAGAGAATCAGACAGGAAGAGAAGAGAAGACTTCATAACAGATATTATGCAAAAACAATGCGTAACACTGTTAAAAAACTTCGTGCAACTACTGACAAGGCAGAAGCTGTTGCAATGTATCCGGGCGTTCAGAAGATGTTGGACAAACTTGCTAAGACCAATATCATACACAAGAACAAGGCTGCTAACTTGAAGTCAAAATTGGCTGCTTACATTAGCAAACTTGCTTAAGCAAAGTCTTAAACTAAAAGATAAAATAGGCAGGATTTTTTAATCCGGCCTTTTGTCTTTTATGCGCTTCATAAAACACAAGCAATACATATTGCAAACATAACATCTAAAAGAAGCGCAAATCCTCGCTCCGCGAAAAACAGAGTCTGAAGAATCCGAAGCATTCATGAAGGATTTAGAAGAGGATCGTACATGATAAAGTACTGATAAAAAGCCTGTTAAGCGTCGATGAAGGATTTGAAGGAAAAAAAGACCCATTAATTTCCAGAAGACTTACCCTCGAAATAAATACATCACTCCCATACTTTTCCCGGCGTTCACGGACAGACCTCATTCCAAACCTGTCCAATCCCCTCTTTTTTACGTTTTTTAGTCCATAAAAGCTGCCTGTCTCAGCAATTTTTCGTATCTTTGAAAGCTAATATTTAAGATAATTGAATCAAACATGAGTGAAGAAGAAAAGATAAACGGCGAAAACAATTACTCGGCCAGTAACATCCAGGTATTGGAAGGTTTGGAGGCTGTACGTAAACGTCCCGCCATGTATATCGGAGACATCAGCGAAAAGGGATTGCACCACTTGGTTTATGAGGTTGTGGACAACTCTATCGACGAGGCATTGGCCGGCTACTGTGATCATATAGAAGTCACCATCAATGAAGACAACTCCATTACCGTACAGGATAATGGCCGTGGTATCCCGGTAGACTTTCACGAAAAAGAAAAGAAATCTGCATTGGAAGTAGTAATGACCGTGCTGCACGCGGGAGGTAAGTTCGACAAAGGTTCTTACAAGGTTTCAGGTGGTCTGCACGGTGTAGGTGTTTCTTGTGTGAATGCCTTGTCTACTCACATGACCACACAGGTATTCCGTGGCGGCAAGATCTACCAGCAAGAATACAGCTGCGGACATCCTTTGTATTCTGTAAAAGAAGTAGGAACAGCTGATATTACCGGAACAAAACAGACTTTCTGGCCGGATGATACCATCTTCACTGTTACCGAATATAAGTTTGATATTCTGCAGGCACGTATGCGTGAGTTGGCCTACTTGAACAAAGGTATCACCATCTCACTGACCGACCGCCGGATCAAAGAAGAAGATGGCAGCTTCAAGAAAGAAATATTCCATTCGGACGAAGGAGTGAAAGAGTTTGTACGTTTCTTGAACCGTAACAACGAAGCGCTGATTGATGATGTCATTTATCTGAATACCGAAAAAAACAATACCCCCATTGAATGTGCCATCATGTACAATACAGGCTATCGTGAAAGTCTGCATTCGTATGTAAACAATATCAATACAATAGAAGGCGGCACACACGAGGCCGGTTTCCGCAGCGCATTAACCCGTGTACTGAAGAAATATGCGGAAGATACCAAAGCACTGGAAAAAGCAAAAGTCGAGATTTCGGGAGAAGACTTCCGCGAAGGCTTGATTGCCGTCATTTCAGTGAAAGTAGCCGAGCCGCAGTTCGAAGGACAAACCAAGACCAAGCTGGGTAACAGCGAAGTGAGTGGTGCCGTGAACCAAGCTGTAGGCGAAGCGCTTACATATTATCTGGAAGAACATCCGAAAGAAGCAAAACAGATTGTTGACAAGGTGATCCTGGCTGCAACAGCGCGTATCGCCGCACGCAAGGCACGTGAATCTGTTCAAAGAAAGAGTCCGATGGGCGGTGGCGGACTGCCGGGTAAACTGGCCGACTGCTCAAGCCGTAATCCGGAGGAATGTGAACTATTCCTGGTCGAAGGTGACTCGGCAGGTGGTTCTGCCAAGCAAGGACGTAGCCGTGCCTTCCAGGCAATTCTACCTTTGAGGGGTAAAATCCTGAATGTAGAAAAAGCGATGTGGCACAAGGCTTTTGAAAGCGATGAGGTCAATAATATCATCACCGCCTTGGGTGTCCGTTTCGGTGTGGACGGAAATGATGACAGCAAAAAAGCGAACATCGACAAGCTGCGTTATCACAAAGTGGTGATCATGACCGATGCCGATGTCGATGGTTCTCACATCGACACCCTGATCATGACTTTGTTCTACCGTTACATGCCTGAAGTTATTCAGGGCGGACATCTTTACATTGCCAACCCGCCTTTGTACAAATGTTCGAAAGGTAAAATCAGCGAATACTGTTATACCGACGAAGAACGTCAGGCTTTCATGCAGAAATATGGCGACGGAACAGAAAACGGTATTCACACACAGCGTTACAAAGGTTTGGGTGAAATGAATCCGGAACAGTTGTGGGAAACTACCATGAATCCGGAAACTCGTATTCTGAAACAGGTAAGCATTGAAAACGCAGCCGAAGCCGACTATATCTTCTCCATGCTGATGGGCGAAGACGTGGGCCCGCGCCGCGATTTCATCGAAAAGAATGCAACGTATGCAAATATTGACGCTTAATTAATTTAATAACCAACCTCACATCTTACAACGAGGAAGCCCCGGACGGGCAGGATAATCCTGCTGACCGGGGCTTTTCCTTTATCCCTCTTCTCTTCCAAAGAAGAGACCCGTCTCCATACAGAAGAACTATAGGATTCCTTGTTTCTTCATCTCTTCCACTACCAATTCCAACTCTGCATACCAGTCCTCACCAAACTTACGGATAAGCGGCTCTTTCAGGAACTTGTACACGGGCAGATTTTCCTTTTGTCCCAACAACATAGCGGCTTTGCAGACATCCCAACGATGATAGTTCACTGCCTTATAGAGTCCGTAGTTCCCCACCCTTATCGGATAGAGATGACAGGATATGGGTTTGTAGAAGTTGGTCCTACCTTCACGATAAGCCTTTTCGATGGCGCAATAGCAACAGCCTTTATCATCATAGCAGGTAAAGACGCAATCCTTGTTGTTCACAATAGAAGTCACCAGGTCACCTTCACAATCGGTATAGACAACACCTTGCTCCTCTATCACAGCGCGGGCTTCGGGAGAAAGCTCGTCCCAAATCAGCGGAAGTACCTCTTCCAGTTTCTCCACCTCGTCCAGCTCCACGGGAGCACCGGCATCGCCCTCAATGCAGCAAATCCCCTGGCAAACACCCAAGTCACACAAGAACTTCTCGCGCAAGACATCGAAAGAAACCACAACATCACCAATCTGTATCATAATCATTCTATTAAAAAAAGACGCGGATTATCCGGATTGCACAGACTCAACTTTAAGAGCATCCGTGGAATCCGTATAATCCGCGTCTAAATATTGTTACGGCCTTGACGCCTTACTTAATCAAATCCTTACCAGTCATTTCAGCCGGCTGCTCCATACCCAAGATATGCAGAATAGAAGGAGCTACGTCAGCCAATACACCGTTCTCAACCTTGGCGTCCTTGTTTGCAGTAACGTAAACGAAAGGAACGGGATTCAGAGAGTGGGCAGTATTCGGAGTACCATCCTCATTCAGAGCGTGGTCGGCATTACCGTGGTCGGCGATGATGATTACTTCATAATCGTTTGCCTTGGCAGCTTCAACAGTATCTTTCACACATTCGTCGATGGCTTTCACTGCCTTCTCAATAGCTTCGTAGATACCGGTATGTCCCACCATATCACCATTGGCGTAGTTCACCACGATGAAATCGAACTTCTGGGTCTTGATAGCTTCAACCAACTTGTCCTTCACCTCGTACGCACTCATTTCGGGCTTCAAGTCGTAAGTGGCAACCTTCGGAGAAGGAACCAGGATGCGCTCTTCAGCATCGTAAGGAGTCTCGCGGCCACCGTTGAAGAAGAAAGTCACGTGTGCATACTTCTCTGTTTCGGCAATGTGCAGCTGGGTCTTGCCATTGGCAGCAAGGTATTCGCCCAAGGTATTCTGTACGTTCTCCTTATCAAAAAGGATATGCACACCCTTGAAGCTGGCATCGTACGGAGTCATGCAGTAGAACTGCAGGCCCGGAATAGTCTGCATGCCTTGTTCGGGCATATCTTGCTGGGTGAGGACAACGGTCAATTCCTTGGCACGGTCATTGCGGTAGTTGAAGAAGATTACAACATCACCTTCCTTGATGGTACCGTCGAAGCCACCGTTCACAATCGGCTTAATGAATTCATCCGTAACGCCTTCGTCGTAGGACTCCTGCATAGCCTGGACCATATCCGTAGCAACCTTGCCTTCACCGTTTACCAACAAATCGTAGGCAACCTTCACACGTTCCCAACGTTTGTCGCGGTCCATGGCATAGAAACGTCCCACGATGGAAGCAATCTTGCCGGCAGACTTCTCGCAATGAGCAGTCAACTGCTCAATGAAACCTTTACCACTCTTCGGGTCGGTATCACGACCGTCCATAAAACAGTGGATGAAGGTATTCTCGATACCGTATTCCTTGGAAATATCGCAGAGTTTGAACAAATGGTCAAAAGAGCTGTGCACGCCACCGTTTGATGTAAGTCCCATGAAGTGGATGGCTTTGCCGCTCTCCTTGGCGTATGTGAATGCCGAAACAATCTCTTTGTTATTGAGGATTGACTTGTCGGCTATCGATTTGTTGATTTTAACGAGGTCTTGATAAACCACACGGCCGGCTCCGATGTTAAGGTGGCCAACCTCTGAGTTGCCCATCTGTCCGTCGGGCAATCCTACGTTCTCACCGCTTGCCTGAAGCTGCGAGTGCGGATATGTTTTTAGCAAATAGTCCCAATAAGGCGTTGGGGTGCAATAGATTACGTCATCTTTCTTGTGATCGCCGATTCCCCATCCATCGAGAATCATCAGCAATGCTTTCTTACCCATAATGTTATCGTATTTTTTTAATTCGTATTTCCTTGTTTTGCGCTTGCAAAGTTACAACCTTTAGCGTTCATCTGCAAGCACTTTGCTGAAAACAAAAATCTTGCCATCTGCACTTATTCTTTTAAGTTTTGTTGTTTTTTCAATTATTTTGCTTATCTTTACACCCATAACCTATAATTTTTGACTAAATGAAACGGACTACGACTATTCTTATCGCTATTTGCGTATCGGCATTATTCGCCAATGGAAAACAGATTTCCCAGAATGCAGCCCTTTCGGCTGCGCGCAAATACTCCAGAACTGGACAAGTCGCGCCCGCAAAAAATCTGCGAAGCGACAAGACAAACAACGCTCCATACTATGCTTTCAATCTCGAGCAGGGCTATGTCATCGTCAGCGGCGACGACGAGATGACAGAACTTGTGGGATATGCCGAAAACGGCTTTTTCGACGCTGAGAATGTTCCGCCTCAAATGCAGCTGTGGCTCAACGGATATGCTGAATATGTGGCTGCGGTGCAGAGCGGGAAGGCTAAAGCCAGAAAAATTCTGCTCTCTGACTCGCCGTCGGTTGTGGTGGAGCCTTTGGTCACCACCAAATGGAACCAGGATGCGCCATTCAACAACTTCGCTCCGGAATACACTGACGACAACAACAACACGCAGCGATGCGCAACGGGATGCGCAGCTACAGCGATGGCGCAGATAATGAAATTCCACAACTGGCCGGAACAGGGTGTCGGACATTACTCTTATGAGCATCAGTCATTCGGCACAATATCATCCAACTTCTCGGAGCACGTCTACGACTGGACGAATATGATTGACAGATACAACAACGGGGAATACTCCAACGTGCAGGCTGATGCCGTTGCGTTGCTGATGAAGGACTGCGGCGTGTCGTTGAACATGAACTACGGTCCAGTGAGCGGCGCTTCAATCTATAGCTACACACCGGCTTTTAAAAACTACTTCCGCTACTCGTCGCGCACGGTAAACCGCAGCGGGTGCGAGACTGCGGAATTCACAAAAATAATCACCGACGAGCTGCAGGAGGGACGCCCGATTATCTATTGCGGCACCGGCGAGGATGGCGGACACGCTTTCGTGGTCGACGGATACGACACCAACTATTTTCTCCACGTAAACTGGGGATGGGTGGATACAGCGACGGCTATTTCGACATGAACTATATGGACCCGACGGGTCTCGGAATCGGTGGCGGAAGCGGCGCTTTCAAATGGAACCAGGGCATCGTGCTCGCCCGTCCGCTGAAAGACGGCGTGGAACCGTATGAATTTATACAACAGCTCTGTTTCGTGCTCTTCAACGACGTTCAAGGCGGCATATTCTGCAAGCAGGGAATGCCTGCCAACAAGGGTGACGATGTGACTATCTTGCTGCGCAATACGGCAAACCTGAGCGGGGAGTCGTTCTTCGGCAGCCTTAATGTGGGTGTGTTCGACGATTCGGGCGCATTGGTGACTATGGGAAATGAGGAGCGCATAGAGAACAATAACGGTGAACTGTTGGAATTTCAAAGCGGCAGACTATATTCCGTCGACCTTCCAATGACTCTCAACACCGCGGGAATAGCCGACGGAAACTACATCGTACGAGCTATGTCGAAAGCTAATGGAAACGTATGGCGGAAATTCGCCTCTACCGACTGTCTGAACATGACGGTTGCCGACGGCAAGGTTTCATTGGTTTCTCCGACACCAAACATTTCCTTGACAGGAATCGGTTCTTACAACGGCAACGTCTACAAAGGCAACCCGTTCAGCGTCAACATTACAATCCACAACGGCTCGTCAATTCCTGCCGATGGCAGCATTTTGTTCAAGGTGACCGATTCTGAAACGGGCGATGCTCTCAGCGGCTCCTTGCGGGCAATTGTCTACGACAACTGCGACTTCAGGTCCAACATTGCTTTCTCAACAACAAACGACTTTTTCGCTATAGGCAAAACTTACAACATCTCATTCACCGGATTCCAGACAACCGACGGCAAGACTCTGCCGATAAACAATACCATTCCTTTGAGTTTCTCTATTGTCGAGAACACAGAAGTGCAGAGCAGTTTGACGTTCTTCAACATTGAGGGCAGTCCTTTTGGCATGACTGTCTCAAATGAGAATTTCAACAAAGCCGACGATACAATGGTGAGCATCAACTGCCTGGGAAATGCAAACGAGGAAACATACCAGGGATACATCGCCATTGAGACCCTCAACTTGCACACTGGTTCAAAATGGCATACATCGCTTGGTCTGACCGAAAATATCCCACAAGGCGCTTACTACCCTCAAATCAATACCCCGTTCAAGGCATTGCCGATTGCAACTGCCGACGACGGTGTGTACAGGCTCTCAACCGTCAGCCAGGAGATTCGCAACGGATACCTGTTCCCCGACTGGCTGTATACAACCAATACATCGCACATCGACTTCCGCGTGAACGGTTCGGATGTGACTGTGCTGCACCCAGTAGATGAAGTGGCTTTCAGCGCCGCTCCGGAATCATATCCTACCATCGGCACAAACTGCACTTTCAATCTCGATCTTGAGAACAAGAACGACAAGTCGGAGACCATCAGTGCTGGAATGTATTTCGTAGACCAAGACAACAATGGAATAGGCTTGGCTCAGGTGGACGGAATAATCCTGAAAGCCTATGAGCAACAGACTGTGCCTGTCACTGTGTTTATCGACCCGGCAAAGTTCCATGAGAGGACCCATTACGCTGCCTATCCTGTCATACGCAAAGGTGAATCATATATTTTAGGAGTGCCGTACGAATTCAACGGCGCGACATCAGGCATCAACGATGTCAACGCGGTCAATGTTAAGGCATATCCTAATCCTGCTGTCGACGTGCTCCACGTCAACGTGGAAGCCTTGAGAATTGACGTATACAACGCTGGTGGCGCACTTGTTGCCGACGCTTCAAACGCCGACTCTGTCAACGTTGCGCATCTGCCGGCAGGCTACTACATCGCTGTTGTCGCAACCGCTGACGGAACTGCCCGCATCCCGTTTGTAAAGAAATAGCTCTATAATAAAACCTGAAAATAGAAACGGCGCTGAATCGACATCATGTCGGTCAGCGCCGTAACTTTATATGGAGAATCCGCTATTTGCCTTCCTCATAACATTT
>ENA-OOYA01000483-OOYA01000483.1-human-gut-metagenome-genome-assembly--contig:-NODE-483-length-8263-cov-1.520712_pt1 | contig 8263 bp, 9 predicted proteins | sample MGYA00241695_ERZ501361 | MGnify/ENA primary metagenome ERZ501361 (study PRJEB25962, sample SAMEA2042839) | human gut metagenome | biome: human gut; feature: human-associated habitat; material: faeces... | reverse complement strand
TCATTGAGGAAACGGGGAAATCCTTCGGAGATGAAGCGCATATTATCTATGTAAACTCTCAGATCAAAGATGACACTGCATTGGGAAAACTAATGCACGATTTTACCTGTACGAACCCGGATGACATGAACTATCCTGTTCTGGCACAGCGGGTGCGCTATTTCAAAGAAGATACGAAGGGAGTGGCAACGATGTGCAGAGCATTTGAAGAAGTGAGAGAAGAAACAAAGCATGAGCAGTCGATTGAAATTGCAAAATCTTTGCTAGAAGTTGGAAAAATGACCTATGAAGAAATTGCTCGGTCGGTTCAGCTTCCTGTTGAAGAAGTAAAGGCACTGGATACAAAGAAACCCGCCCGATCTTAATTCAGTCAAGATATTCTTAAAAACAAACAGCGGCAGTTTTCCCAATCGGAAAGCTGTTGCTGTTTATGTATGTATAGGGGCTTATAAGTTCTTTGCAAGATTTTTGATGAGTTCGGCCATAGAGGGGTTAGCCAGCAATTTGGTAAGTGCTGCTGCCGCGTCGGCATCGACCGCACTGTTTTCAGGGATGGGCTGCGCTGTTTGATGGGGCATTTCAGGCTCTGCGCCATGGTGCTGGTAGAAGAAATCATCAAAACGCTGTGCATTCAGACACCGATCATCATCCAAGATATGTGCATACTGCTCTGTGACCATCGAAGCCTGTGCATGACCGGAATCGCCTTGAACGGATTTCATATCGCCGCCGTTCAGCTTCAGCTTGTAAGTGATACTGGAATGTCGGAGACTATGGAAAACCACTTTCGGCAGTCCCTTCTCCTCAATCAGCTTATTGAAAGCACGGTTGATAACCTGCCCCTCAATCGGCTTGCCATTGGAAGAACAGAAAACCAGATTGAAGTCTACGAACTCGTCACCGAAAAGGTCTTTCAGTTCTTCGATGTCAGCCTTTCGCTGTACCAACATTTCCGCTACGGTTTTCGGTAAGAACACCTTGCGGACACTTGTTTTGGTCTTAGGAGTTTTGAGAACCAATGCGGTATGCGTACTGGCGAAGGTCGGTGGGAACTTGAACATGATGTCCTTACCGTCCAGATCTGCCATCGCTTCACGATTTACTCTCTGCAACTCCTTTTCAACGAAGATGCTTGCCTGACCAAGTTCAATACTGGTGGGGGAAATGTCAATACAGTCCCAGGTAAGCCCCAGAAGCTCGCCCATTCGCAGGGAACAGGAGAAGGCAAGGTTAATAGCCAGACGAAGAATATCATCGTCACAGGCTTCCAGAGCCTTCTGGAGCACTTCTGCTGTCCAGATATCCCTGGTCTTGTGTTCTTCTTTCGGCAGCGTAGCGTGCTCCACAGGGTTTCTGGTCATCAATTCCCACTTGACCGCCTGATTGAAAGCATTTCGCAATGTCTTGTGAACCTCTCGGACAGTATGCGGAGTCAGATATTCTGTACGGGCTTTTACATACTTAGAAGAAACCGCTTTGACAGAAAGCAAATCTCGGTAATACTTGTCCATGATTCTCGGCGTGACATCCTCCAGCTTCATATCACCGATGAGGGGACGAATATAGTTTGCAATCAGGCTCTTTCTGCTTTCATAGGTAGACATCGCCCAGGTGTTCACACCATAGATTGACATATACTCATCCAAAAGATCATTGACGGTTTTAGCAGAAGGGGGAATAAAGGTTCCGGACTCCTGCTCATATTCAACCTGCAACTTCCTTTTCTTTGCTTCGGCATTCGTTTCAAAGGTTTCCCACTTCTGACGCTTGTTGCCGTTCTCATCGGTGTATGTATAAACCACAGAATACTTCTTTTTTCTCTTAACGATAGATGCCATGTAATCAGCTCCTTTCCTGTCTATCTTCCGCTAACTGGTAGCGGGTCTGATTGTGATACCATTTTTCAAAGCTCTCTTTGGTAGCTCGCTTATACCTGCCAACCTTGATAAGCTCAAAATCTTCATTGGCAACGATATAGTAAATGGTCTGACGATGTACCCCAAGCATTCTTGCCATTTCCGGCAGACCGTAGGTGGATGCCATAATATCTGCATCCAGTTCCTGATCCTCTACCGTGCGGTAATCGGTTTGAGAAGCATACCATCTTTCAAAGCTCTCCTTTGTCACTCTGCGCTTGCCCAGGACATCGACCACATCAAAATGCCCTTTGGCAACCAGTTCGTAAGCAGTCGCTTCTTTCAGCCCAAGGCGCTGTCCAAGCTCCTCCATTGAATATGTAGTTTTCTTCAATTCCTCGCCGGGAGGGGTTCCATCGACCTTCTGGTATTTGAACTGATTGGCATACCATTCTTCAAAGCTGTCGATCATCACCCTCATGGTGTTGCCGACAAGAATGGTTTTGAAGTAATTCTTCTTAATGAGCCAGTATGACTCCGTTTTACCAAGACCGAGCATCCTGCCCATTTCCAGAACAGACATACTCGTGCGTTTTCTCATTTCCGCCATCGTACAACCTCCTATGTAAAAAATGTAGCCATGTGTTTCTTGTCATGGCTACATTTTATCGAACTCTCAATATGTTTTGAAGTTTGTCGCCGGGTTGTACGACGCCCTTGACAAATCTTACATTTGATGATCCAACCACTCATCAAAACTCTTTTTGGAGATTCTGATACTGCCACCGATGCGGACGCTATGGAAAACTTTCTTTTTCACAAGGTTGTATGCGCTGGTTCTGCTGATGCCCAGAATATCCTGAATCTCATCAACCGTATAGGTTCTCTTATCAAACTGAACTGCGTTAGCAGCCATCGCTTCTTCGGTGCGCTGATTCATGGCAGCGATTCTTTCTTCAAACATTTATGTTCACTCCTTCGCTCTCTTTGCTTTATGTTTTGGGGAACGCTTTTTCAGCTGTTCCATTGCCAGGCTGACAGATAAGGCTTTCTCAATCGCTACCATTTCACGGGGCGTTACCTTACCTAAGTAATTATCAATCCTGCTTTTATCAATGGTACGAATCTGTTCCAGCTGAACAACGGACGCTTCTTTGAATGCAGGATTGTCGTAAATAACAAAGTGCGTCGGCATATTCGCTTTCTTATGGATTCTGGTGGTGACCGTTGCCACAATCAATGTGGGAGCGTGTTTATTACCGGTATCGTTCTGAATGACGATAACCGGACGGATGCCGCCTTGTTCCGACCCAACTACCGGGTCCAGATTGGCGCAATAAATATCACCACGGCAATATACCCAATTTTCTTTCATCATGTGCCATGACCTCCTTTCGTTGGGTATGTAATAACTGACTGCCCGAAAGGAATCAGGCAGTCAGTCCAAAAGTCTATGTGTCCCATATTTGCCACGCACCCCTGGGAAAGAGGGCTTACGCCCTCAGGGAATCACCGAACGACTGATTGCGAATCAGTTCCATAGGAATCTAACCTCTGCCGGGTTCTCCGCCAGCTCCGTAGAGAAGTATCTTTAATCCTGTTGCTTTCATGGCCGTATTGGGAGCAACCCAATATTTACAAGCCAGTATTGATCGCTGGCATCGGGAGAGAGACAACTGCTTAATTTATAGAAGAAAGTCGTTCTGCTTCTCTGTCCGATACGTCACGGCGTACCGCTGATGTGGCTGATGCTCTCGCACCGGCAACAGGAACGTATTCGATGACTGTGTATTCAGTTTTCAAGGATCAAGCAGCCGATTTTCTTTGGCTGTATCTAAATTGTACCTGTTCCTCATGCAAGTTTTTATTGCCTCGTAGGTATAGTTTTGAGGTTATTCACGACCTAAAAATATGTAATCAAGGGTTGTCTCAAAGCGCACAACCAGTTCGATTGCCAAATCAATAGAGATACCTCTGTTGCCGGTTTCAATTCGTGCAATGGTGTTTGCGGCAACACCTAACTGCTCCGCAAGCTGTTCCTGTGTAAGCCCATGTTCCTTTCTCAAGGCTTTAATTCTTTTTCCGCTTTCAACCAAGTCGTAATACATTTTCGTTCCTCCGTGTTTTTGAATTTGTGAAGTTGCAAAATCAAAAACAGCGGGAGGAGATCGTGCCCGATTCTCAATGCCCTTTGCCATCTGCCTGTCCTCCTTGCAGGCATAAAAAAAGAGCCGGAGTAAATTACTCCAAGCTCTCGTTCATGCCTTTGTGTTAAAATGAAGGAAGATAGGCAGGTATAAAAAAAGCCCCGTACCCATTACAGGCACGAGGCGTAACTCTCTCTATTCAATTTTATGCCGCTATCTCCCAGCATAGCCATTTTAACACTGGACAAGTCGGACTTTCAGTAGGAAAACCGTCGTATTTTCATCGGATTTTAGTCGGACTAAAATCCTGTCTTAGCACTCACAATAACACAATGCTTCTTCCTCCCGGGCACTTTCCAGGAAATCTTTCAATTTAGGAATGGCTGTTCCCCAAAGGGACAGACCAAATAACAGTATCGCTTCTTTCTTTCGGTCATAGTAGGTGCTGCGTTCCATATTCAAAACCTCCAGCATTTCTGATTCCCTGTACTTGAAGCGGTTGAGATATGCCTTTGAGATAATCTCACAGTACAGAGCGCCTTTATCTGGATATTCTCTGATTTTCAACATAGCCATATCTACCAGTTCAATGATCCACTTTGTCTCAAATAAGCTACGGATGCGTTCTTCAAATCGTTCTCTCGCTTCATCCGGAGCAAAGTTCTCCAGATAAATCAATGCACCATCTAAGCTGTCACCGTAAGTACAAATAAGGGTATCACATACATCATTCGCACGATCAATGGTAGACCAGCACACCTCTCGATATATGGATAAAATCAGCTTTGCTCTTTCATACAGAACCTTCTCGTCAATGTTCTGCATCCGGCAAAGCATTCGAATACTGCTTAATACCTGTGTATTATATCTGCTCATTCAGAATCTCCTTTCAGCCTAATCCATAAAATAAGAATTCCTTTCTAACTCCTGTCACTTGGCTAAAGGGAAACAAATACCATGGGACAAGAATGACTATAACTTCCGATGTTTGATTAAAATAACAGAAGTGAAATCGGAAGTTCTTGACTTTATAAAAGTTCCGATATATAATTAAGTGGAACTAAAACTTCTGCTCTGATTCTCATTATAGCATTTTTCAGAAGTTTGTCAACAAATAATCGGAAGTTACGAATAAATATTTTTTGAAAGGAAGGATACTACCATGACATTTGGAGAAAAAATTAAAGAAGCTCGTTTGGCTATGAACCTATCTCAAACCGAGCTTGCCCAGCTTACCGGTATCTCTGAACGCTCCCTCTACACTTACGAACAGTTGGGAACCATACCTCGCAAAGGTAATATCAGAAAATTAGCTGAAGCTCTCCATGTTTCTGTAGCTTATTTATTAGACGATCAGGAAACCAATACACAAAGTCATATAGATGAAGATATGTTTTTGGCTGAAGCACGAGAGCAGTTTGGTGCTAAAGGTGCAAAAGAAGCACAGGAAGTTTTGGGACGTGTGAGTTCGCTCTTTGCTGGTGGTGATTTAGATGAGGACGCTAAGGATGTATTCTTTCAGGCATTAATGGCAGTTTATATGGACTCTAAAAAGAATGCCAAAGAAAAGTTCACCCCAAAAAAGTACAGAAAACATAAGAAGCTTGCGCAAAGTGAAATCTGACGATTTCTTATCTGTATTTTTCTGTGTTCAGTTTGGAGGTGAAGCAAATGAGAACGGCAGCACATATTATCGAAACCGTAGGAAAGCTCGTAAAAAAATATGATACTAGAGATCCCTATGAGCTTTGTAAATGCCTGGAAATTAAAATTCATTTTTATAATTTGGAGAAAAAGCTGAAAGGGTTCTTCTTCTATCAATCCAGACAAAAAAATATCGTCATTGACAGTAATGTAAATGACGTGTTAGAACGTATATTGATTGCTCACGAATTGGGACACGCAGTGCTTCATACAAAAATTGCAATGATGAAAGGCTTTCAGGAAATGGAAGTATTAGATGGTCGCTCACAAGATGAGGATGAAGCAAATTTCTTTGCAGCTGAACTTCTTTTAGAAGACAAAGAAGTGTTGGAATGCTTATCCAAATATTCTTTCTTTGAAACCGCTAAACAGCTTTATGTTCCCGCAGCATTACTGGACTATAAATTCAGCCTTCTGCACGAAAAAGGAGAACTAGTCAGTCCTATGTACATTCGAAAGACGAAGTTCCTGAAAGATGATCTTGGAGATTATGATGATGCAAACCATTTTGAAGTAAGCGATGAATAACATACCGTTCCAAATTTAATTGAAGATTTGGGATAATACAGTCAATAAACAGTAAACGACTACTTTATCTATTTTCAGATCTGGATGCGGACGTATCATTCTTCTTTTCTTAAGCAAAGGTAGCCGTTTACGGTGTTTAACTACTTTAGCTAACAGGAGGAGCAGCTTATGCGTAATAAGAGAAGAACAGACGAAGAATGGCTGTCATTAATTCAGCAATGTCGCAGCAGTGGATTTTCTGACCGTGTCTGGTGTGAGCAGAATGATATCTCTATCAATACGTTTTATAATACTGTCACAAGGCTGAGAAAGAAATCATGTATGATTCCGGAGACAGACAGGCTAATCGTGGATGCCACACATGAAATCGTACCACTTTCCATTACAGAAGAATCGCATATACCGATATCGAATCCAGTCAGACTGCTGTCAACAGATGCAACATCAGAGGGCGAAGCACTGACAGTTATCATAAACGGCTGTAAAGTTGCAATCAATAATCATGCAGGCAGGGATGTGATCTATCATACGATATCTGCCCTGCGGAAACTTTGATCGGTGATCTGTCCAGAGTACAGAAAATCTATCTGGTTACAGGAAGGACTGATATGAGAAAATCCTTTGACGGACTCATGGCAGTCATCCGTGACAATTTCCAGATGGATCCGTTCTCCAATGCGGTCTTTCTGTTCTGTGGACGCAAAAAGAATACGATGAAAGCCCTCTATTTTGACCGGGATGGATTTGTACTCCTGCAGAAGCGCCTGGACAATGGAAAATTCCAATGGCCACGCAATGCTTCAGAAGTCAGACCTCTGACAAGGCAGGAATTCCGCTGGCTGATGGAAGGACTTTCCATTGACCAGCCGAAAGCGATACAGCCTGCGAAAGACAGGGATTACTGATTTGTGCAATATGTAGATTTTGAAAAATTTTTCTACAGCCGGAGCAGGCTGTTGACGGAAGATATCCACAGATGTGAAATCATGGGGTGCGTTGTCCGGGGATAGTTGAGCATGACATCATCATGATGTGCATAACTTTACGGAAAATCCCGGAAACTGGCTGATTTTGAGAAAAAAAGGAGCTATCTGGCTTTCGGCATAATGCCAGTCTGATTTTGGACGGCATTTGCAACCATGCCTTCCTTTTCGTACAATAAAGGTAACAAAAAAAGAGGGAGGGATTCACCGTGGATTCAAAGGGACAGGACATACTTTTTAACAGTGAGATGAATCAGAAGGACCTTATGATCCAGATGCTTTCTGAACGGTTAGATGAAAAAGACGAAACCATCACAGAACTGAAGGAAACCATCAATGACCTGAAAGATACAATTGCCGGTCTCAGGGAAACACTGGATGAATTCCAGCGGAAACTCTTTGGTACAGGCAGTGAGAAGACAAAACAGGATAAGAAAACGGAAGAAACTGTGACAACAATCGTCAAAAGCCACAAACGGACAACACGCAAAGCGAAAGCGACACGTGAAGACCAATATGGAAATCTTCCGATCCATAAGGAAGTCATCCCCCTGCTGGAAGAAGATAAGTATTGTCCTTATTGTAATTCCAAGATGGAGTATGTGACGGAAATGTTTGTCCGTGAAGAACTACGGATCACCCCGGCAAAGGTGGAACGAATCCACTATTATCAGGAGAAATGGCAGTGCCCGGAATGCAGAAAAGATGGTGACGGGACATTTGCTGAATCCAAGATACCTACAGCATTGATTCCACACAGCCCGGCTTCCCCATCCATGGTCGCATATGTTGCAATGGAAAAGATCGGCATGGCAATGCCTTACTATCGTCAGGAATTTCTGATGAACCAGCTGGGATTTACCCTGCCACGGGAAACCATGGCGAACTGGATCATTTATACGGCAGAAAACTATTTCTATCTGATCTATGATCGGCTGCATGAAGAACTTTTAAAGCGGGACATGGTACATGCAGATGAGACAACATGTCAGGTGCTGCGGGAAAAGGGACGTACGGCGGCAAAAAAAAAAAAAAAAACCTGCCA
>ENA-OOYA01000482-OOYA01000482.1-human-gut-metagenome-genome-assembly--contig:-NODE-482-length-8265-cov-2.123630_pt1 | contig 8265 bp, 6 predicted proteins | sample MGYA00241695_ERZ501361 | MGnify/ENA primary metagenome ERZ501361 (study PRJEB25962, sample SAMEA2042839) | human gut metagenome | biome: human gut; feature: human-associated habitat; material: faeces... | reverse complement strand
GCCATCATGGCTGTGCCTGCGCACGACAGCCGTGACTATGCTTTTGCCAAGCACTTCGGTCTCGAAATCCGTCCGTTGGTAGAAGGCTGCGATGTAAGCGAAGAGAGCTTCGATGCCAAGGAAGGCATTGTATGCAACTCTCCACGCGAAGGCGTTACTCCCTATTGCGACCTCTCACTGAACGGGCTGACCATCAAGGAAGCGATTGCCGCTACCAAGAAATATGTGAAAGAGCATAACTTGGGACGTGTAAAGGTGAACTTCCGTCTGCGCGATGCCATCTTCTCACGCCAGCGCTATTGGGGCGAGCCGTTCCCGGTTTACTACAAGGACAACATGCCTTACATGATTGACGAGAGCGCCCTCCCTCTGGAACTGCCCGAAGTAGCCAAATTCCTGCCTACCGAAACCGGTGAACCTCCATTGGGACATGCCGCAAAATGGGCTTGGGATACCGTAAACAAATGCGTCGTAGAAAACGAAAAGATAGACAACATCACCATCTTCCCACTGGAACTCAACACGATGCCCGGATTTGCCGGTTCAAGCGCCTATTATCTGCGCTACATGGACCCACACAACAACCAGGCACTTGTAGACAAGAAAACGGATGAGTACTGGCACAATGTAGACCTTTACGTAGGCGGTACCGAACATGCCACCGGTCACTTGATATACTCCCGTTTCTGGAATAAGTTCCTGTACGACCTCGGCATTTCCGTAGCCGAAGAACCGTTCCAAAAGCTGGTGAACCAAGGTATGATTCAAGGACGGAGCAATTTCGTCTATCGCATCAAAGATACCAATACATTCGTGTCCCTAAATCTGAAAGACCAGTACGACACTACCCCACTCCACGTAGATGTGAATATCGTATCCAATGATGTTCTGGACCTTGAAGCTTTCAAGGCATGGCGTCCAGAATACGAAACTGCCGAGTTTATTCTGGAAGACGGCAAGTACATCTGTGGATGGGCTGTGGAAAAGATGAGTAAATCCATGTTCAACGTTGTCAATCCCGATATGATTGTCGACAAATACGGTGCCGACACTCTCCGCATGTACGAAATGTTCCTCGGCCCGGTAGAACAATCAAAGCCGTGGGATACAAACGGAATAGACGGTGTGCACCGCTTCATCAAGAAGTTCTGGTCACTGTTCTACGACCGCAACGACAATTATCTGGTAACGGATGAACCTGCCACCAAGGAAGAACTGAAATCCCTCCATAAACTGATTAAGAAAGTGACAGGAGACATCGAGCAATTCTCTTACAACACAAGTATCAGTGCCTTTATGATTTGTGTAAACGAGTTGTTCGGAATGAAGTGCAGCAAGAAGGAAATCCTGAACCAGTTTATCATCGTTCTGGCTCCCTTTGCTCCGCATGTATGCGAAGAGTTGTGGGAGACACTGGGCAATGCAGGCTCCGTATGCGATGCCAAGTGGCCGGTATGCAACGAAGAATACTTGGTGGAAAATACGGTCAACTACACCGTTTCCTTCAACGGAAAGGCACGGTTCAACATGGAGTTCCCGGCAGATGCGGCATCGGATGCCATCCAGACTGCTGTATTGGCCGACGAACGTTCTGAAAAATGGATGGAAGGCAAGTCCATCGTCAAAGTAATCGTAGTGCCGAAGAAGATTGTGAACATCGTTGTCAAATAACAGATATGCAAATTACAAAACCAACCAAAGCGGAAGTGACGAGAGAGCTGAAGGATTATATCTTCATCACTCTGGGACTCATCAGCTATGCACTGGGATGGGCGGCATTCCTCATTCCCTATCAGATTACGACCGGAGGTACTACCGGTATCGGTGCCATCATCTATTATGCCACCGGATTTCCCATCCAGTGGTCATACTTCATCATCAATGCCGTACTGATGACTTTTGCCATCAAGATACTCGGACCGAAGTTCAGTATCAAGACTACGTTTGCCATCTTCGGACTCACTTTCTTCTTATGGTTTTTTCAGTTGCTGGTGAACGGTTCAGACGGCGTCCCTCCCCAACTGCTGGGCGAAGGACAAGACTTCATGGCTTGCCTGATAGGTGCGGCAATGTGCGGTGCCGGACTGGGTATCGTGTTCAACTGCAACGGCAGCACGGGAGGTACGGACATCATTGCAGCCATCATCCATAAATACAAGGATGTCACGCTGGGACGCATGATTATGGCTTGCGACTTCATTATCATCAGTTCCTGCTATGTGGTATTCCATGACTGGCGACGTGTGATATTTGGTTTTGTAACTTTGTTTGTTATCGGATTTGTACTGGATTACATAGTCAACAGTGCCCGGCAATCCGTCCAGTTCTTTATTTTCTCCAAAGAATATGAAAAGATTGCCGACCGCATCACCAAAGAAACCCATCGCGGTGTAACGGTACTCGACGGTATCGGCTGGTACAGTAAACACAACGTGAAGGTACTGGTCGTCCTTGCCTACAAACGCCAATCGGTAGAAATATTCCGGATGGTGAAAGATATAGACCCGAACGCTTTCATTTCCCAAAGTTCCGTCATCGGTGTATACGGAGAAGGTTTCGACCGGTTGAAAGTGAAATAGGGACTTGTATAAGCCACAAGTATAAGGAGAACATAATATGAGAAAGAAATTTGTATTTGCCACCAACAATTCACACAAACTGGAAGAAGTGACTGCCATTTTGGGAGAGAAGGTCGAACTTCTCAGCATGAAGGATATCAAATGCGATACTGACATTCCGGAAACTGCAGACACACTTGAAGGAAATGCTTTGCTGAAAGCAAGATATATCTTCGATAACTATCATCTGGATTGTTTTGCCGATGATACCGGTTTGGAAGTGGAGGCCCTTGGTGGGGCACCGGGTGTATATTCCGCCCGTTATGCCGGCGATGCACACAATTCGGAAGCAAACATGAAGAAGTTGCTGAAAGATATGGAGGGCATCGAGAACCGTAAGGCACAATTCCGTACCGTATTTGTACTTATCATCGACGGAAAGGAACATCTGTTTGAAGGCATCGTGAAAGGAGAAATCACGAAAAACAGAAAAGGCGCTTCAGGCTTCGGTTACGATCCCATATTCATTCCCGAAGGATATACGCAGACTTTTGCAGAAATGGGGAATGAACTGAAGAATAAAATCAGTCACCGGGCATTGGCCACTAACAAGTTGTGTAAGTTCTTAATGAGATAATGTTTTTAATGTGCTGATATGCTAATGTGCCAATGTGCTAATTGGCTGCGCTGTCACGCCGAAAGGTCATTGGCACATTGGCATATCAGCACATTATAACCCCAGTTGAGCCGATATTTCCAACATCCTCTTAATCGGTTTCACTGCTTTTTCTGCAATCTCAGCATCCACCTTTATTTCCGGTGATTCGTTTTTCAAACAATCATAAAGCTTTTCCAGTGTATTCAGCCGCATGTAACTGCATTCATTGCAGGCACAAGTGCTGTCGTTGGGAGGAGCCGGAATAAATGTTGTCTGCGGGCATTGTTTCTGCATCTCGTGCAGGATACCGCTTTCGGTAGCTACAATGTAGCTCTTTTCGGGATGTGCCACTGCGTACTTCAGCAAAGCTGCCGTAGAGCCTACCACATCAGCCAGTTTCAAGACTGTACTCTTGCATTCGGGATGTGCCAGTACCACCGCATCGGGATGCTGCCGTTTTATTTCAACAATCTTTTCAACCGAGAATTCCTCGTGTACATGGCATGCGCCATCCCATAATAACATATTTCTTCCGGTAATGGAGTTGATATAATTACCCAAGTTCCGGTCCGGGCCAAAGATTATTTTCTCATCTTTGGGGAAGCTTTCCACAATCTGCTTTGCATTGGTAGAAGTTACCACCACATCGGTCACCGCCTTTACGGCAGCCGTTGTGTTCACATAGGATATCACCGTATGTCCGGGATGCTCTTTGACGAACTGTGCAAACTTATCCGCCGGGCAACTGTCGGCAAGCGAACATCCGGCATTGAGATCGGGCACAAGCACCTTCTTACGCGGCGACAGAATTTTCGCCGTCTCGCCCATGAAGTTCACTCCGCAGCTGACAATCACGTCGGCATCCGTCTGCGCAGCCTTCTGTGCCAACGCCAGACTGTCGCCGATGAAATCGGCTATAGCCTGCACCTCGTCGCGCTGATAGTAGTGCGCCAGGATGACTGCATTCTTCTCTTTCTTCAGTTTGGCAATCTCTTCCACCAGATTCAAACCCTCCTCTACAGGAGCGTCAACGTAACCTTTATCCACAGTCATTATTTTATATATTTTCTTTTTATTTTTTTAAAAAAGGAATTTTATGTTGTTACTATTAGCGCGTTGATAACTGTAGTAACTTTTTGGCTGTTTTCTTGCTTTTTAAGTTATTGATATAATTGTCTACGTTATCAATATGCTGTCAACAAGCAATATCCTTATATTTCAGTTTCATATAAGTTTTATCAACACCTTGTCAATAATCCGCAAAGTTAGTAAATTCTTACGATTTCAAGGCTTGATTTATGTCGAAAACCTGTTTAATCAGCGATTATTATTTTATGCTAACTTTTTTTGAAAGTTGAAAACTATTTACATACGTTGTTGATTCTTAGATTGCAAGAAAAAAGTTTCAATTGTTGTTGTTGGGTTTTCAACTGTTATCAACCATTTATTCACATATTGTGGACAACTCCTGTAAGTTAAATTCATTACCTTTGCATTCAAATAATTAACTTCTGAACAAACAATGAAAAAGAAATCAATGCAGGAACTTGCTCGACTGTCGTGTGAGGAATATCATAAAGTGGAGAAACTCCACATTGTAGTGGTGCTCGACGACGTGCGCAGCCTTAACAATATAGGCTCTATATTCCGCACGGCTGACGCCTTTCTGATAGAGAAAATCTACCTTTGCGGAATCACTGCCACTCCTCCAAGTCCGGATATTCACAAAACGGCGCTCGGTGCTGAGGACTCTGTGGAATGGGAATATGTTGATAATGTTGTAAACCTTGTTGAAAACCTTCAGGAGAATGGCTATCAAGTATGTGCCATTGAGCAAGTTAACGGTAGCGTCAACTTGTTGGACTTTACTGTTGATAAGTATGCCAAATATGCCGTGGTGCTGGGTAATGAAGTGAAAGGTGTGAAGCAGGAGGTGGTAGACAAGGCTGACTGCTGCATAGAACTCCCGCAATATGGCACCAAGCACTCGCTGAACGTGTCGATTACTGCCGGCATTGTGATGTGGCAGTTCTTTTCAACAATGCGTTGACAAGTAGTTGTTAATATAGTGTGGATAAACATAGCATCACGCTGACATTCAGCGTGATGCTATGTTTATAACTTGTTTAAAGTTGTGTCAAAATGTGATAACGTGTCTATCCGTATTTACAGCTTCAACTATACCCCACCCATCAGTGACATTGCTATAAATTTGAATAGCTTCGGTGTACTCATCTTGTGGAGTTATGCTATATACCATCAGTGACTTCAGGTAGAAATAAAGTTCTTTGGTGATGCTTTGCAGTTCTACAATAAGTTTGGTTTGTTCGCGAGGAGCCACAAGGTCAACGTTGATGGTAAATTTATGTTGCGTGCCATTGAAACGCTGGTCAGAGAAGATGTTGCTGAAGTAGCGAGGCCAGTTGCCACGCTTGGCATAGATGTCGGTATCTTTGAATAAAGTCTCATCATCGGAAGTGAAAACGTCATTGTAGTTTTCATCATCGCGCTTCTCCTTGCAGAATGTAACTGTAAGTGTCCACTTGAGGAAGCATCCATTGGTATGCACCTTTAATGCCCCATCGTATGTCGTGTTTAGACTCCCTTTTAAGGCGAAAATCTGTACTTAAGGAGGCTTCATTTATTTCAGAGTTGAAACTTGCATATGAATCTTCTTTAATCTCTTTTTCTGTCCTTTCTAATGAAGATAGTTTGAGATAATATAGATAATGACTAATGTTAGCGTTGACATTTAAAGAAAAAGAATTGTTGAAAAGATGCGTCCAGTACGCACTACCCATCACGTTGTCCCAGTGATTGATAGTGGAATGCTTAATAAGAAGATAGTCTGAATTGTCATTATCATCACCTTTGTAAATTTTATAACTATCGGATGGCGATGCATCGCTCACGTCCTTACCCCAATAGACAACTGCCGTAAGTTTGTCTCTATCGGAAAATTTATGGACAAACTTAGCATCCAAGTCGTAATAATTCATCTTTGAATAAGGCTTTAGAGCGTTGGGATTATCGTAAACCTTATCAAGTAGAGGTTGCATAATCCAGTTGAAGTAGGAGGCTCGAGCGGCAATGTTGAAACTTGTATGCCCTTTCCATATCGGACCTTCGGCGTGAATTGCTGACAAAAGCATACCAACGTTAACGTTCCCGTGGTAATTGCTTGATTTGTGTGGCTGACAAAGTCTGAGCCGACATCTGCGACGACTGCACGCCGAAGTTTGTGCGAGAACCGTAGACATTGACGTCGCGCAGCTCCGTGCTGCGTTGCAACCTTACCTCTATCGCTTTATTGCCACTTTCTGCGGTGAAAGAAGAAGGCGTGTAGCCAACGTATGCTGCGGTAAGCTCTGTCCCATCAGCAACGTTAATCTCAAAATAGCCTCTTACATCAGCCGTTGTTCCCGCGCTGGAGCCTTTCACAAACTGGCGGCAGCCAATGCCTCTCCAGTATCAGCGTCGACCACATATCCTCGGATAATATCAGCTTTCGCCGCCACGACCATAGCAAAAGATAAAGCTGTCAAAATTAAGCGTTTCATAATATTATGGTCTTTAGTTTTCTACAAGTGGTTGGTACATAGCATCGCCTAATACTTCACCCGTAGTTGATAAATAAATTTCACAATTAATAGTATATAAACCTGGCTGCTTTATATTTATGACAGCAGACGGATTTTTTTCGTTATAGTCCAAAGTTGCTTTATCATTACCTGTAGCATCATCCTCTTTTCCGTCAATAATGCTCCAACGATATCTGACATAGTTGCCTGTAGGTATATCTTTTATTATAGAATAAGTATAGTCTATATTGGTTTTTATAATACCATTATTAGTACCTTCACAACTAATTAAATCAGAACGGTAAAAATGTTTGTAATATTTTCTTTTTTCCATATTTTCGTATGGGCCATAATTAGGTGCATGACGCATTAAAGGACAAGAACCCCATTTAGATTCATACATATCTTTAACCGACGAAACCACAGCAGAATGGTCAGAATCATAGAAATTAATTTTAACAGCATTATCTTCTGTCGTTTCGGAGTAATAGTCATCAGTCCAATATTTACTTATGGAGCTTTCATTTATCCAATATTTTTTTCCACCATCAGACACATTCCAAGCATAACTATGACAATTGTATGTAGCAGAAGAGTTGGATAAGAACGTTGCATTTGGATATGTTTTTATTGTGAATGAATTTAATTCAGCAATTTCTTGGGATGTCATTTCACTTATGCTATATGCTATAAGGGGTTTGCCACATTTGGTAAAAATACGAACCTTTAAAGAAACTTTTGCATTACTTTCTTGAATTTTATTTTGTAATAATTCTGAATGTCTTAAAGAAAAGAAGGAATCATTATTTGATATTCTCTTTTCATTGAATTTTTTCTTATGAAGAATATTCAAGCGTTGTAATAAATTGCCTTGATAGAGAGATTCAAATTCTCCAGAACTTAAAATTAATTCAAGGTATCCTAATTTTATATTTGGATATGTTTCTATATTTTCTTTATCACTATTTAATGTCGCAACATTGACATTTTCATATAAGTCAAGAAGTTTTTCAGCTGCATCAGTGCGTTTTTTTAGTTCAGTAAAACCATTGAATCCATCCATTACTTTTTTGATGCCGACTAATTCATCATTATATGCAGAGAAGTTTCCAAACAGAGGATAGTCCATACATATTTGCACCAACTCCTCCGTGCTGAGATTGGGCAATACGTCATCGGGAATTTGGCATGCAGACTGCATTTCTTCCAATGTTTGGAATGTTTTCCATATTTCTGGTTTTGTTACAGAGTCGAAAGAAAATGTTTGGGATGTAAAAGCTCTTGTTTTATTGCCAATAGTTGGTTGTTTGGTATCAATTTGTAATTCTTCATTACAAGCAACTAAGAGAAAGAGTAAGGCAATTATATAAATAAACTTTTTCATATGAAATCATGACATTCCCACAATAAGTCGCAGTATATTCTTGATTCTTTCGGGCTGTTTTTATTCCTAATGGAATAAAAATAT
>ENA-OOYA01000475-OOYA01000475.1-human-gut-metagenome-genome-assembly--contig:-NODE-475-length-8374-cov-1.627840_pt1 | contig 8374 bp, 5 predicted proteins | sample MGYA00241695_ERZ501361 | MGnify/ENA primary metagenome ERZ501361 (study PRJEB25962, sample SAMEA2042839) | human gut metagenome | biome: human gut; feature: human-associated habitat; material: faeces... | reverse complement strand
TTCCTGGCCGTCACGGCTTACAAAGCTGATCATCTCGCCACCGCTCAGGAACGGAGGCATAGCCTCCAGCAATTCCTTCTTTCCGAACAGCACACCGATGCCCATAGGTCCGAGCATCTTGTGACCGCTGAAGGCAAGAAAATCAGCATCCATTTTCTGCACATCAATCGCCATATGCGGTGCGCTCTGCGCTGCGTCAATCACAGCAACAGCGCCAACCTTATGCGCAGCACTGATAGCCTTAGCAATCGGATTCAGACGTCCCAAAACGTTGGAAACCTCTGCCATTGCTACGATTTTAGTTTTTTCGGTTATAGCTGCATCGATAGCCTCATCGCTGATGCTGCCGTCAGCAGCACATTCAATGTACTTTACTACAGCACCGGTCTGCTGTGCAACCATGCGCCAGGGCAGCATGTTGCTGTGATGCTCCATAATCGTGGTAACGATTTCATCACCGGGCTTAAGGTTAGCCAGACCGTAGCTGTAAGCTACTAGGTTCAGGCTTTCTGTAGTATTGCGGGTAAAAATAATCTCATGCTCGCTCTTAGCATTGATGAATTTCTGCACAGCAACGCGTGCATCTTCATAAATATCGGTTGCCTGCATTGCCAGGTCATACAAGCCACGCAATGGATTAGCATTGTGTTTGAGATAAAAATCACGCTCTGCCTCAATAACGCAGGCAGGCTTTTGTGTGGTAGCAGAGTTGTCCAAATAAGCAACATCGTTTGCTGCCAGCAAAGGGAAATCCTTTTTATAATCAAAGGACAGTAAATCCTTATCATTCACCATCTGCCATCACTCCTTCCAGATAACGCTGTACTAATTGCACAGTATCCTCGTCATCAATCTTGCGGCACAGGGCATCAATCTTCGCCTTGGCCATCATATCAACAGCCTCCTGCTCACTGAAGCCGCGGCTGCACAGGTAGAATAATAATTCGTCATCAAGCTTGCCGATGCTAGCGCCATGGTTGCCCTGCCCGCCCCCCCCGCCGCTGCTGACGATAACTGTTCCCGGGCTGATAATCTTTGTTCCGTCAGGATACTGCTGACTCATTGAGAGAGAGTCTTTACCTGTAGGAACGTTCACCTTGATGTCGCAGCAGAAGTCTGACAGAGCCTTGACTGCGCTGTAAAGACGTGCATCCTCGCCTTCCTGTGAGCGGCAGGGCCACATCCAGTTGGCAGAGAGGCTTACGCTGTCGAGACCGTCCTCGAGCGGAGCCCATACTATGTTGGTGAGCGACTCGGCCACTGACAGCACGCTGCCTGCCTCGGGCGAAGCCAGACCTGCCTGAGGAGCGTGTCCGAGGGCTGTGGCTATACCCTTGCGTCCGCGATAGTCGAGAGCTACGACGCCGCAGTCAGACAGAGGCAACTGTATTTCGCCCTGGCACTGCTGGCGCGCAATCTTACCTGTAACGCTGCGGTCAACCTTATTTGTGAGCCAGTCTTTGCAGGCAACGGCCTCAAGCTGCAGTACACGGCTGAGATACTCGTCGAGCTTGTCCTGGCTGTAAGTTACGTCTTCATAGTGGCGCTCTACGGTCTTGTCCACCATATATGTCTTTGGTGAATGACCGAACATCTGAGCAACGTCGAGGTCGAAAGGCTTAACGCCGTCGCCCTGAACGAACGAGAAGTGAGCGTCGCCTGTGGTCTCGCCTACCACATACAACGGAGCACGCTCGCGCTCAGCTATCTTGCGCACATGTTCAATATGTTTTTCGTCAATGAGCAGACCCATGCGCTCCTGACTTTCGTTGGCTATGATTTCTTTGGCAGACAAAGTCTGGTCACCGATAGGTAATTTGTCCATATGAATTAATCCACCGTTTTCTTCTACCAATTCGGATAAACAATTCACGTGGCCGGCCGAACCGTGGTCGTGAATGGAAACAATCGGGTTGTTATCTTCTTCACACAATGCACGGACTACATTATAGGCACGTTTTTGCATTTCCGCATTGGCACGTTGAACGGCGTTTAGTTCGATTCCCGATGAGTACCGGCCTGTTTCAACAGAAGAAACTGAACCTCCACCCAAGCCGATGCGATAGTTATCACCACCCATTACAACGACTTTGTTTCCTTTTTCGGGATGTCCTTTCAGACAGTCGCGCTGAGTACCGTAACCTACCCCTCCTGCCAGCATAATCACTTTGTCGTATGCATACTTCTCGCCGTTTTCCTGGTGCTCGAATGTTAGTACAGAACCACAAATCAGCGGTTGACCGAATTTGTTACCGAAATCGGAAGCACCGTTGGAAGCCTTGATTAAGATCTGTTCCGGAGTCTGGTATAACCATTGGCGGACAGGAAGGATATCTTCCCACTCGCGTCCCTCATCAGTACGGGGGTAAGAAGTCATATAAACGGCAGTACCAGCAATGGGCCATGAGCCTTTACCACCGCCCATGCGGTCACGGATCTCACCACCAGTACCGGTGGATGCACCGTTGAATGGTTCTACGGTTGTCGGGAAGTTATGTGTCTCGGCTTTCAGTGAGATAACAGTCTTGATATCTTTGATAATGAAATAATCGGAAGTGGAATGATCGGCCGGAGAGAATTGCTCTACTATCGGTCCTTCGGCAAATGCTACATTATCTTTATAAGCAGAAATAATCTTGTTGGGATTTTCAGCAGTAGTTTTCTTGATCATCTGGAACAAGGAAGACTCCATTTCCTGACCATCAATAATGAATGTTCCGCCGAATATCTTATGGCGGCAATGCTCGGAATTGATTTGCGCGAAGCCGAATACTTCGGAATCGGTTAATTTACGTCCCAAATCTTTTTCAACCTTCAGCAAATAGTCCATCTCCTCACGAGAAAGTGCCAGACCTTCTTTTTCATTGTATTCTTCGAGGTTCTCGATGTGAACAATCGGCTGGGGTTTGATGTTGACTGTGAAAATCTCCTGGTTCAATCCCTTATACATACGTTGCAGCATAGGATCGTACTCGGCGTTTTCGTCTTTTACAGGGAAATATTCCTCAATGCGTAAAACACCTGTAAGACCCATGTTCTGAGTGATTTCTACAGCATTTGTACTCCAGGGAGTGATCATTTCCCGACGCGGTCCGATGAAGCAACCTTTCAGGTTCTCTTCGTTCTCTACAGTGGCTTCACCATAAAGCCAGCTTAATTTCTGAATATCCTCAGAAGGCAGTTCCTGGCTGACTTCTGTTGCTATTACACTTTTAGTGGGTGTTCTGAAAAATAGAATCATAGCACTTTTATAGTTGTTTTGTTAATTGAAAACTAGTTCTAATATCAAGGGTCTATTAATAAGGTGCAAAGTTATATAAAAGAGACGGGGTATGAAAGAATTTTGAGTGTAAATATAGGTACTTTCGTAAAAAAGTAGCATCTTTGCAGCATGAATTGGATAGAACAAGTAACCATACTCGATTTATTGGTGAAAGGGCTTATCGTCGGCGTAGTGGTTTCTGCGCCGCTAGGTCCTGTTGGGGTACTTTGTATACAGCGCACACTGAACAAGGGACGATGGTATGGATTTGTTACTGGTCTGGGAGCTGCCCTTAGTGATATAGGCTATGCCTTGATTACAGGTTATGGCATGAGTTTTATGGATGATTTCTTGGCAAAGAACCAAGTATTGTTACAAATTATCGGCAGTATCATGCTGTTCTTTTTCGGTATTTATACTTTTCGTAGTAATCCTGTCCAGTCTATCCGTCCTGTATCCTCTACCCCGGGCAGTTATCTTCATAATTTTGTTACTGCTTTTTTTGTGACTCTCTCCAATCCCCTCATTATATTCCTGTTTATAGGTTTGTTTGCCCGTTTTTCTTTTGTGATGCCGGGCAGTCCCATAGGCTTTCAACTGGTGGGGTATTTGGCTATTGTATTGGGGGCGCTTCTCTGGTGGTTCGGAATTACGTATTTTGTCAATAAAGTACGCACCCGTTTTAATTTACGCGGCATTTGGATTTTGAACCGTGTGATTGGTATTGTAGTGATGCTGATTTCAGTCGCAGGTTTCATTTATACTATTTTAGGAAAAACGATGTACTGACAAAGAAACATATCTTGATGTATCATACGTTGGTTTTTTGATTTTTAATTATTAATTTTAATTTAAAAAGTATGTTCGTTTCCAAGCAGTTGAAAGAAAAGAATATAGCCGAGTATCTTATATATATGTGGCAGATAGAGGATTTAATCCGTGCCAACGGCTGTGATATAGAAAAGATAAAAAGCACCATCATAGCTCCTTATCCGTTAACGGAAGAGCAGAAAGCGGAACTCACTCAATGGTATATGGATTTGATTGAGATGATGCGTCATGAAGGGATTATGGAAAAAGGCCATTTGCAGATTAATAAAAACATTATAACTTGGCTTACCGACCTTCATTTGCAGTTATTGCGTTCCCCTAAGTTTCCTTATTATAATTCTGCTTATTATAAAGTATTGCCCTATATTGTGGAGTTACGCGCTAAAGGTGCGGATAAAGAGGAGCCTGAGCTGGAAACTTGTTTTGAGGCGCTTTATGGTATCTTATTGTTGAAATTGCAAAAGAAAGAAATCAGTGAGGAAACAAGAAAGGCACAAGAAGCAATCTCGACATTGCTGGCTATGTTGTCAAACTACTATATAGAGGATAAAAAAGGAGAATTGGAATTCTAATAAATGAAATAGAAATGAAGAATATATTGGTGACTGGTGCCAACGGTCAATTAGGAAATGAAATGCGTGTGCTATCGGCTGAATACAAGGAATATACTTGTTTTTTTACGGATGTAGCCGAATTGGACATTTGTGATGAGCAGGCGGTGATGACTTTCGTGAAAGAGAATAATATTCATGTCATAGTGAACTGTGCGGCCTATACGGCAGTAGATAAGGCAGAGGATGATATAGAGTTATGTACCAAGCTGAACAAGAACGCTGTGAGCTATCTGGCGAAGGCGGCTGAAGCCAACTGGGGTGAGTTTATTCAGATATCAACGGATTATGTGTTCGATGGCACGAAATATCTTCCTTATAATGAGGGAGATGTTCCTTGTCCCAATTCCGTTTACGGCAAGACCAAACTGGCCGGTGAAACGAATGCATTGGAGTATTGCAAAAAAACAATGATTATCCGTACCGCATGGCTTTATTCTACTTTTGGGAATAATTTTGTAAAAACGATGATCCGTCTGGGAAAGGAAAAGGAAACTTTGGGTGTAGTCTTTGATCAGATTGGTACACCGACATATGCTCGTGATTTGGCACGTGTCATCTTTACAGCCATTTATAAGGGAGTGGTTCCGGGAGTTTATCATTTCAGTGATGAAGGGGTATGCTCCTGGTATGATTTTGCCAAGGCTATCCATCGTATTGCCGGTATCACGACCTGTAAGGTTAGTCCCTTGCATACAAATGAATATCCGGCAAAGGCTCCCCGTCCCCATTATTCCGTATTGGACAAGACAAAGATAAAAACAACGTTCGGCATCGAAATCCCTCATTGGGAGGAAAGCCTCAAAAGATGCATTGACACCTTATAATATATATGGCAGATAATACAGAAATACAGAGACGGCGAACGTTCGCCATTATTGCGCATCCGGATGCGGGTAAGACATCATTGACGGAAAAGCTGCTGCTTTTCGGTGGTCAGATTCAGGTGGCGGGTGCTGTAAAAAGTAATAAGATTAAGAAAACGGCTACATCCGACTGGATGGAGATTGAGAAGGAGAGAGGTATTTCTGTAACTTCTTCTGTACTTCAGTTCAATTATGGTGGATACTGTATTAATATTCTGGATACACCGGGACATCAGGATTTCTCGGAGGATACTTATCGTACTCTTATGGCAGCGGACTCCGCAGTCATGGTCATCGATGCGTCCAAGGGTGTCGAGGCGCAGACGAGAAAGCTGTTTAAGGTCTGCGTTATGCGCAAGATTCCTATTTTTACATTCATCAACAAGATGGACCGTGAGGCAAGGGATACCTTTGAGCTGTTAGACGATATTGAGAAGGAGTTGGGAATCGCTACCTGTCCGATCAACTGGCCCATCGGTTCCGGCAAGGGATTCCAGGGCGTATACGACCGTGAGAAAAAGTGTGTGATCGCTTACTCCGATACGGAGAAGGGTACGAAAGAGGGAACTTCCATAGAGATCCCCATACAGGATGAGGAACATTTGAAAGAACTCATCGGAGAAGATGCGGCGGACAAGCTGTTGGGAGAGGTGGAACTGTTGGATGGTGCCAGCGCGGAGTTTGACCTGGATGAGGTACGGAAAGGTAATCTGACTCCGGTATGCTTTGGTTCCGCACTGACGAATTTCGGTGTGGAGATATTCCTGAAACATTTTTTGAAGATGACCACCACTCCACTGCCCAGAAAGGCAGACATTGGTCTGATCAATCCTACGGAGCATGAGTTCAGTGCCTTTGTATTCAAGATTCAGGCTAATATGAACAAGGCTCACAGAGACCGTATTGCATTCATGCGTATCTGTTCCGGCAAATTTGATGCCAACATGGAGGTACGTCATGTACAGGGCAATAAAGTCATGCGTCTGTCCCAGCCCCAGCAGATTATGGCAGATGAGCGAAAAATCTTAAACGAGGCCTATGCCGGAGATATTATCGGTGTGTTCGATCCCGGTATCTTCTCCATCGGTGATACTCTGTGTATGCCCAAGGAAAAGTTCCAGTACGAAGGAATTCCCACTTTCGCACCGGAGCATTTTGCCAGAGTACGTCAGGTGGATACCATGAAGAGAAAACAGTTCGTCAAGGGTGTGGAACAGATCGCGCAGGAAGGTGCCATTCAGATCTTCCAGGAGTTCAATACCGGTCTGGAAGAGATCATCGTAGGTGTAGTCGGCGTGCTGCAGTTTGATGTCTTGAAATACCGCCTAGAGAACGAATATAATGTGGAGATCCGTCTGGAGAATCTGCCTTATGAGCATATCCGCTGGATCGAGAATAAGGACGAGATCGATCTGGCCAAACTGTCCGGTACCTCAGATATGAAGAAGGTCAAAGATATGAAAGGCAATCCTTTGCTTCTGTTTGTGAATTCCTGGAGTATCGGTATGACCCTGGATCGCAATAAGGGGCTGGTACTGACAGAGTTTGGCAGGAATTGATCGGAAAACAGTAAAGTGTGTAGGGGGAACAGAATGCGGGAGATGAAAAAAATATTTGCCGGAATTCTCATGACAGTTCTTCTGACAGGGTGCTCTTCACAGGAGATTTTGTCGGAAGTGCCGCAGACCATCGTATTGCCCGAGGAACAGATCGATAGTCTGCCCATGCAGGAAGAGGATCCAACGTCCGCAGAAACCGAAAATACAGAGAGCTTTTCCCTCCTGGAGGAGGGAGGCTCTCGTTTTGCATATGAGAGTCTGGAAGCTCCGGAACAGATCTGGTATCTGGAGATCGAACAGGCACTGGGAGAGATGGAAGGCACGGTCAAACTGTCCACGGATCCCCTGGAGCAGGGACTGGATGAGCAGGACATCGATAAAATCTTCCAGTGTGTGATGATCGATCATCCGGAGATTTTTTATGCCACAGGCTATACCTATACGAAATATTCCAGAGGAGAAAAAACGGTTGGAATTGATTTCGCAGGAAGCTATGAGCTGACGGAAGAGGAAGCAATAGTCCGGGCGGAACAGATCCGGAAAATAACGGCGGACTGGATACGTGGAATCGGTGAGGACAAAAGCGAGTATGAAAAAGTAAAGGCAGTGTACGAGCAGATCATTTTTGCGACGGACTATGACCTGAATGCCCCGGACAACCAGAATATCTGCTCCGTATTCCTGGAAGGAGCGTCTGTCTGCCAGGGATATGCCAAAGCAACGCAATATCTGTTGAACCATCTGGGAGTTATGTGTACGCTGGTGCAGGGAACCGTGGATACCGGAGAGGCGCATGCCTGGAATCTGGTCAGGGTGGACGGAGATTATTATTATGTGGATACCACATGGGGAGATGCTTCCTATCGCATGGAGGATGGCAGCGAACAGGAGGGATTGTCGGAGATCAATTATGATTATCTGTGTGTCACAACGGAGGATATTCTGCGTACGCACCGGATCGAGGGCGTGGTGGCCATGCCGGAATGTACGGCTATGGAGGCCAATTATTATGTCCGTGAGGGCAATTATTTTACGGAATATAACAGGGAACAGCTGCAGAGGATCTTTGATGCGGCCAGAGAAATGGGCAGAACGGATATTACGCTGAAATGTGCGGATGAGAGCTGTTACCGTGAAATCTGCCGGGTGCTGATCGATGAACAGGAGATATTCTCTTACATTCCGGACAGCAACAGTACGATCTCCTATGCACAGAACGGGAAACAATTATCCTTGACTTTTTGG
>ENA-OOYA01000446-OOYA01000446.1-human-gut-metagenome-genome-assembly--contig:-NODE-446-length-8636-cov-1.675329_pt1 | contig 8636 bp, 2 predicted proteins | sample MGYA00241695_ERZ501361 | MGnify/ENA primary metagenome ERZ501361 (study PRJEB25962, sample SAMEA2042839) | human gut metagenome | biome: human gut; feature: human-associated habitat; material: faeces... | reverse complement strand
AACGGCAGCCGCAGCATCGCCCTCTTTCACCGCCCAGGCATATGTGCCGTCCCAACCTTGGTGTGAACCGTCCTTAGACGAATACTCGAAGTCGCGGTTCTGTACCAGCTCGGCATACAGTCCTCCATCCGCAGCATAGTTGATGTCTTCGAAGAAAATACCTATCAGATGCTTGCTGATGGGTTTTGCACATTCCGTCTCCACTTCGATAGTCGCCTCCACCGGTTTCAGTCCGGCAAAACGTACGGGGTCTTGCTCGGTACGTTCGGCATGGAGTGCCTGGCGGTACTTCTTATGCTCTGCAAAGGAGATGACACGCTGCACCGTGGCATACGGTACACGCTGCATCCAACCCTGCTGTACGGTACCGTTCAGCAGAACCTCCTTCCGCACGTTAGGATAGACCTCCTCCGGCCGGTATTCGGCAAGGCGAGAACGGTCAAAGTATTTCTGCGCTTTCCATTGCAGCAAGTCGGGAGACTCGACGTATGCAAGGGAGTTTCCGCTTTCCGTCAGTTCCCAGATACAGTGCCAACGGTCGTCGGCACGGGTCTGCATCAAGTGCGGTTTCAGCATCCGCTTCATTTGCCCCCAGGGGCCGAAGTCCGAGTTGACAAAGGAGCTGCCCTCTGCCACGCTGAACCATCGGTTGCCATTGGGACTCCAGGCTAGTTTCAGACCGCCACTGCCGTCGGCATGGGAGTAGGAAAAGAGATAGACTGAATCGGGTTCATTCGCCACTCCATTCGTTATAGCCTGCAAAGGAACGGTCAGTGTCAAGAACAGACACAAGGACAATAATTTCAAGAATCTATTCATGGTATTAAGTCGGTATTAATCATTCACATTTAGTTCGATAGTCACAATCAGCCGTATTCTGAATGCCATTCAGTCGTATAGTGAATAGGGTTCAGTCGTATAGTGAATGCCATTCAGTATACGACTGAATCAGGATAATCATAAACCTCTGATAATCAATGATTTGCAAAAGAAGTAATCCGTTATGATATATCATTACAAAACAAGGGTTGCTCCATGCCTTCTTTATTCCACGATTACCGCCCCTCCCTGCGGCTGAACCGTGAGTTGCAGAGAGCCGTCAGTCTTTATCTTCTGCAGCTTTAATTGAGGCTGCATCTTCTTGTCATCACTATACAGAGACACCTCTTGTCCTGCCAGCACAGGAAGGTCAAGCTTCAGTTTCAATGGTTCCGCCGTTGCATTGACAGCGGCTATGTACCACGTGTTGCCATGACGACGGGCAAGAACAATATATCTCCCCGGATAGCCGTCAATGAAACGGGTCTCGTCCCAAGTAGTGGGCACTTGTTTCATAAAGTCGAGGCAGATTTGCGGAGCATCCGTCAAGTTATTAGGTGCCAAGGCGAAGTTCTGGATAGGATTTTGGAACAGCACTGCCGTTGCCAGCTGAAAGATGTCCGTGGTGCGGCGAATAGTTCCGCCATCGTTGCTGCGGTTCAAACGCTTGTTCAGGAACACACCGCCAAACTCCATGCATCCCACAGCATTGCGGATGAAAGGGTGCAGCGTGGCATTGAACGCCTCGTTATCACAGAAATGCTGGCTAAATACCAGATTCTCGGAAGCCAGCACCGCCTCGCTGCCTACGTAATTGGGATACATCCGTTCCCAGCCGCGAGGCAAGGTACAGCCGTGGAAGATAACCATCAGACCGTGGTCGTCGGCATCGCTCAGAATCTCCTCGTACAAACGCAGGGTCTCCTGCTTGTCACCGCCGAAGAAGTCTACTTTGATTCCTTTTACTCCTATATTATGCAGCCATTTCATTTCCTTTTTACGGATAATGGGATTGTCCATATAATTGGTAGGACCTTGCACTATATCATTCCAGTAGCCGCTGGAACTATACCATAAAAATACATCAACCTTCTTGCTGTGTGCATAGTCTATGAAGTCTTTCATACGTTCACGGCCGATGTTGGTATCCCACCAGTTGTCTATCAATACATATTCATATCCCATGGCGGCGGCGAGGTCTACATATTTTTTCTGGTCATCGAAATTGATGCTTCCATCTTGCCAAAGTATCCAGCTCCAGGTTCCGCGTCCCATTTTGTATGTATGCTCCGTTGGGTAAAGAGGTTCCACGACATCCCATGGAATCGTTGTCTCTACAATCGGCTTTAGGTTTTCGCCTACAGTAATAGTACGCCAGGGAGTGGAACCGGGCAATGCAAGGCCGGGAGATGCCGTGCCGTTACCGTTGTTTTCTTCGGGCATGGGGAAAGCGATGGTATAAAGTCCGTCGGCAGTAGCATCGCTTAAGTGTGAGCCACAGTATTTGCTGTCTATTCCGGTTTCACTGATAAGTGCCCAGCCATTTTCTCCTACATGGAACAGACAAGGAAATGTGTAACCGTGCCCATATTGTGAACGTACATTCATAGGAGCGTCAGCCTTATATTCTTCCTCATAGCTGGGTTTGGTGCGTTTCCAACCTATCATGGCGTCACTTTGCGGGCACAGGAAAGTAGTGGTGAAGGATGGGAAGTCAAAACCTGTCGTTTCTTTTTCTATCACTATGCTTCCTGTATCGCCATATTTGGGCATTTCGTAGCGGAAAGCAATATCGTTGTTGCTTACGCGGAATATTATATTTATATTTTTCTTTTCTTTATTGGTAAAGGTGCATGTAAGTTCATTGGCTTGATAATGAATTTGTGATTGTTTGATACGGTCTTGTGTATAGGTTTTATCTATTTTATTCTCTTTTTGTCCGGTGAAAGTCATATCCCGGCTGAAGTCCCCCACATTGGCAATGAAACCTAAAGGTGAATCTTCCAGGATGGTCTTGTCCTTATAGGTGACGGAATAAACGGGGATGCCTTGTTTTACGGATACATTTACTCTTAAAAAGGAGTCGGGTCCTGTAACTGTAGCTTGTTGGGCAAAAGCTGACATTGTAGTGATGGCAAGCAGCCAAGTCATAAATTGTTTTTTCATGGGTATTAAATATGCTATTATAATGTAGAGCAAAGATAATTTATTTAGCAAGACGAGAGCGTAGAAAAACGGAGCATTTATGGTATACAATCCGTTCATTTTACGCTCTGGAATAAGTCAGTCGGTTCCATTCTCCATCATCGAACTGGGGGTTGTTCCGAAATGTTTTGTAAAGCAGCGTGTGAAGTATTTGGGATCATTGAATCCTACTTCGTATGCTATCTCAGATATATTCATATTGTGCGTCAGACGGTTACGGATAATAAGTTCCCGCGCAAGATTCAGCCGGTAGTTACGCATGAATTGTCCGGCAGACTGTCCCGTCAGATTTTGCATTTTTTTGTTCATCAAACTTTTGCTTACCCCCATTGCTTCGATGAAATCGCTTATTTCGTAATAAGAGTTCTTATAGTTTTCTTTCACAATCTGCATTGCTTTGTCCAGGAACTTCTTGTCACTGGATTCTTTTTCGATATTCAGTGCATCCACGTCCATACTGTATGAGAACTTTTGTTGGAAACGTTTGCGGTTTTCCAGTATATTGGATATCCGGGCCAGCAGCAAAGTGTCATCAAATGGTTTTAAAAGGTACTCGTCTACACCTATACGGAAACTTTCAATGCGCGATTCGTTGGATGTTTTGGCCGTAAGCATCAGGAAGGGGATATGCGAGATGGCAAAATTGGATTTTACCCGGCGGGACAGTTCCATACCATCCATGACAGGCATCATCAAGTCACTGACTATGAAATCCACGTTCTGGGATTGGAGCACAGTCAATGCTTCTTCACCTTGGGATGCTTCGAGCACGTTATAATATTCGGCCAGAATGGAACGGATATAGTCGCGCATATCTTTGTTGTCTTCTACTACCAGAATCGTCAGTTTTCCATTGGTGGCAGGTTGCAATGTCATCGGAGAGTCGACCGGTTCTTTAACTTGCTCTGTTGGTGTGGGCAGACTGTCCGCATCGGCATATTGCAAAGGAAGTAAAATACGGAAAGAACATCCTTTGCTCTGATTATTCTTGGCACAAATTGAACCTCCATGCAACTGGACAATTCGTTTGCATAGATAGAGACCGATTCCAGTCCCGCTTTGTCCGTTGATAGAGGAATGCGTCTTATTTTGTGATTGGTAGAAGCGGTTGAATACTTTGTCTATCTCTTCTTCGGGAAGTCCTGGTCCTGTATCCCGAATACAGATGAATAACTTTTCCTGCTCTTCCTGGCGGAGGGGGGTGGCATAGATGGTAATTTGTCCTCCTTTGGGGGTAAATTTCAAAGCATTTCCTATTAAATTGACAATCACTTTATGCATGGCATCCTCATCGTACATTATTTCACATGAAGGAAGGCGGAAGCGACGTTCGATGGTTATTCCTCTTTCGGAAGCATATGCGTCGAAGGGTACTAGTAGTTCATTGAGTAATTTGGCAAAATTGCCCGGGTTGCGGACAATTTCCATTTTCCCTGATTCTACTTTGCGGAAGTCCATTAATTGGTTGACCAGTGAGAGCAAGTATTTTGAGTTGCGCTCCACAAAATGTAATTGTTCAATGACTTGAGGATTGTAGCTTAGTTTCAATGCTCTTTCTATAGGTCCTACGATTAATGTCAACGGAGTACGGAATTCATGGGTGATATTGGTGAAGAAGGCGAGTTTGTCAACCGTCAATTCCTGTACTTTCTTTGACATTTGTATCAGTTGCCCTTTTTGTTTGGTTATTTTTTCGTTTTGCTGTTTCAATAGTTGGTTTTGACGATAGAGCTCGCTTGCCTGAGTGGAAAGCAGTTTTTTCTGTTCTTCCAGTTCACGGGTACGTTCCTCTACTTTGATGTGGAGTATTTCTTGTTGTTCTTTTAACGAACGAAGCCTCCATGATAATACCTTATATATAAGGAAAGATAGAAGAACCAATATGGACAGAATGAACCAGATGGTTTTATAGAAATAAGGTGATACGGCAATGTGGAGTTCTGCCATTTCTTCCAGCCATTGTTTGCCGTCGGGTGCATAACGCAGTTCGAAAGTATAGTTGCCGGGACGCAGATTGGTATAGGCGGCTTGTCGTCTGTTGGCCGGTACTTTTATCCATTTGTCGTCAAATCCTTTCAAGCGGTAATAATAATTGGCAAATGTCGATGCATCATAATCCAATGCGGCAAATTCAATATAGAGAGATTTGTCGCGTTCGTGTAACTGTAAGGTACCGTTTGTGTACAATCGCTCTTTATTTGCCACACGGACATGGGTAAACGCCAAGGGAACAGCTTCCTTCGGGTTTATATCTATGACCGGCTTGACCACAGACAGTCCTTTGGTACTTCCTATATATAAATCTCCATTGGCGGCACGGCATATTGCGTTCCAATAGAACTGGTTGGATAATAGCCCGTCTTTCCGGGTATAGTTAAAGAAGCTGTTGTTGTTAGGATTGAAGCGGGAGAGTCCGTTGGTGGTGGTAATCCAAAGATACCCTTCTTTATCTTCCGATATGCAGCGGACACTGTTGTTTATCAGTCCGTCTTCGGTGGTGAAGGAGCGGAAGGTATATTCTCCGTTTTCTGTTGGTGAGGATTTGTAGAAACCATATCCGTTGCTGCCTATCCAAAGGGTTCCGTCTTTAGACTGGGTGATGTAGGTTACCCTTTCCTTTAACTTTGACTCCGGTTCGTCTAGCTTGATCCTCCAGAGTTGATAAATCAGTCTAGGGGTTTTCAAACTGCTTAAATCTATTCGGCAAAGTCCTTCTGTAAGTCCCAGCCACAGGTGGTTATCCTTATCTATGTAGTATCCTGTACAACCTTCAATTCCACCTAGGTTCATGCCCTTGAATGGTTCGGTGAGCGTTTGTGTTTTCAAATCGTAAACATAGATATTGATACTGGTTCCTACCCAGATGGCATTATTCAAGTGGTCATAGCAGATACTTCCGGCCCATCCCCATGAGAAGTCTCCGCATTCGGGTATTTCTATGTGGTGAAATTGTTTGTTCTGCGGATTTTTCATATCTATCCATCCTATGCCTCCTCCCCAAGTTCCCATCCAAAGTCTTCCATCGTTATCGCTGGTAAAGCAACTGACGGTATTATGGCTTAGGTGGGCGGGTGCATCGGTAGTATAGTGCTCAAAAGTGTTGCTGCCGGGAGCCCGCCGGTTCAAACCTCCTTCTACGGTTCCTACCCATAAAACACCCGACGGGTCTTCATAAATGGCATTGACGGGATTTTGGGAAAGACTTCCGGGAATGGCGGGAGTATGATAATAGTTTTGTACGAACAGCATCCGGCGGCTCATCTTGTTCAGACCTCCCACTTCGGTGCCTACCCAGATAATATCACCATCGGTCAGCAGACAGTTTACGAAGTCACAGTTTAATGTGTTTTGTACGATTTCTCCTTCTCCGGTATCTTTATTTATCCGCTCAAAATTGTCTGTCAACGCATTATAAAGGTTTATACCTTTTAGGGTGGCAACCAGCATGGTATGTTCTCCTGTTTCTGCTATGTCTGTGATAAAGTTTTGGGAAAGCGAACTATTGTCATTCGGATCATACATATAATGCTTCATCAGTTCCGTATCCATATTGTATCGGAAAAGGCCTTGTGCGCTGCCAATCCAAATTTCATTTTCTTTCCGGCAGATTACTTGTATGGACACACCGGGTAATTGAAGGGCAGATGAAATGAATGTGGGTTCCTGTACTTCCATAGCCGATTCTTTGATGCGGTAGATACCGTCTTTGTAGTTTATCCAGAGATAGTCTTCTACTTCACAAATAGTCCGGATGGATTCTCCTGCCGGTACTTCGCATGTTTTAATAATTTGTTTTATATCTCCTTGTTTGTCAAAGGTAATTTTGAATAAATTGTTTTCCGAACAAACCCAAATATTTCCCGCTTTGCTATGGAGAATAAGATGAGAGGGGCGGTTACACAGTGAAATAAGTTTGTCTTTCATATCAGTGACTTGTACTGTCTGCATGGTTTGTATATCCAGTATGTCAATACCCATTTCACTGACAGCCCAAATACGCTTGAAGTTATCCTCACACAGTTTGTTTATAAAGTTACTTCGTAGCTTGATACGGGTGTTTCCCATATGGAAGGCGGTGAATTCATAACCGTCATAACGGGCGATTCCTTCCCCGCGGGTAGCGATCCATAAAAAGCCCTGACTGTCTTTCAATATATCATCCACAAAGTTGTGAGGCAGTCCTTCATCCATCGTAATGGCAGTGAAATTATAACGTTCGGACCATTTTCCGGCTGTTCCTTCAGCTTGCATATACAGACTAGATAAAAAGATGAACAGAGCGAATAGAAAACAATGTTTTTTCATAGTGTGTTGTTCATTAATGACGTAAGAATATACCGTTACTTATACAAAGATATACCTTTTCGTTTTTCCTCAAAAACAAATAAATCATTTTTATCCCTCTGCTGCACAAATGTCCACCCTTTAAGCGATATTGTCCACCTGGCGAGCTTTTGATTGCAGTTATATTTGCATTAATAATAGTTAGTCAATGTGACAGTTGGCTGCGTTATATGCCGCATGTCATTGGCAAATTAGTACATTAGCAAATGGTCACATAATAAAAAAATACTATGAAACAGCAATTTTTCCCTCAAAGATTATTCATGGACATGAAAAGGTTAATAATAAATAGGTTGGTCGGTTTAGGCCTGTTGGCCGTAGGGGTATTGGCATCATGCAGTGCACCTACGGCTTTCGTGCCTGTCCCTTCTCCCAATCCTTGGGCTGATGATTATACCGCTCTTTCATCTATGGAGAATTACAAGCAGTGGGGAACATATAATGTACACGACCCGGCTTGTAAAAAAATAGGAGATACTTATTATCTGTATTCTACCGATGCTATTTTTGCTGAGAACCGGAAAGAGGCGAAAGAGAAGAATGTGCCTCTGGGTTTTGTCCAGGTACGCAAATCAAAAGACTTGGTACATTGGGATTTTGTGGGCTGGGCTTTTCCCGAGATTCCTGCTCCGGCTATAGAATGGGTTCATAGTCAGGCGGAGGGAAAAGGGGCGACTAATATCTGGGCTCCTTATCTGATGCCTTATCAGGGTATTTATCGTTTGTATTATTGTGTTTCGGCATTCGGCAGGAATACATCCTATATCGGTATGGCCGAGTCGGATTCTCCCGAAGGTCCCTGGATACAGAAAGGGTGTGTGGTTAAGACAGGAGAAGGGGATGCGATGAATGCCATAGACCCTTCTGTGGTTGAGGATCCGGAAACCGGAAAGTGGTGGATGCATTATGGATCATTCTTTGGAGGATTGTACTGCGTAGAGTTGGATCCGGAAACCGGACTTCCCGCCGAGGAGGGAGATCAGGGGCATCTCACCGCACGCCGCGCCAATTATCAGAAAGATAATCTGGAAGCTCCCGAGATTATTTACAATCCTGATCTGAAACAGTATTATTTGTTTGTTTCATACGATCCGCTGATGACCACCTATAACGTACGGGTAGGGCGTTCGGACAAAGCGGAAGGCCCGTTTGTTGATTTCTCCGGCGTGGAACTGAAAGACACTACTAATAATTTTCCTATTCTGACAGCTCCATACCGTTTTCATAATCATCCGGGTTGGGCAGGGACTGCACACTGCAGTGTCTTC
>ENA-OOYA01000427-OOYA01000427.1-human-gut-metagenome-genome-assembly--contig:-NODE-427-length-8794-cov-1.848266_pt1 | contig 8794 bp, 4 predicted proteins | sample MGYA00241695_ERZ501361 | MGnify/ENA primary metagenome ERZ501361 (study PRJEB25962, sample SAMEA2042839) | human gut metagenome | biome: human gut; feature: human-associated habitat; material: faeces... | reverse complement strand
TGTTAGAGAGTTAATAATTTAGAGAGTTATTTAAAAGTAAGTTAGAGAGTTAAACGAATTAAAATTAGAGTTTACACATACATCAGATTACGTTTCATACACACATTAAGCAATGTTATTTAAGCAAAAGACTACAAGTATTAGAGTAATCCACGGCGGTGGAGTCACAAACGAATGAATTTTGTTGTTGATTAATAGTTTTTTCGTGAGAAAAGGTTATAAAAGTACGGGACTATCTTTAGTCCCGTTTTTTTTGGTTTATAATTGAAAGTTGAGAGTTATGATTACCTTTTCAGCAATATCTTTTAGCTACAATATATAAATCTCATTGCATATCATAACTCTCAACTCTCAATTCTCAACTCTCACTTGATAAAACTCTCAACTCTCAACTGATAAAACTCTCACCATCTTAACTTAACAACATCATGTACGATATAAACAAGGTTCGCGCCGATTTCCCAATCCTTTCGCGCACCGTCTACGACCGTCCGCTCGTCTATCTCGACAACGGAGCACCCACGCAGAAGCCGTTGTGTGTGCTCGATGCCATGCGCGAAGAGTATCTCAATGTCAATGCAAACGTACACCGCGGCGTGCATTATCTTTCGCAGCAGGCAACCGACCTGCACGAACAGGCACGCGAGAAGGTGCGCAAGTTTATCAATGCAGGTTCGGTTAACGAAATAATCTTCACGCGCGGAACCACTGAGAGCCTTAACCTTGTGGTTTCGTCGTTCTGCGACGGCTTTATGAGCGAGGGCGACGAGGTTATCGTGTCCGTCATGGAGCATCATTCCAACATCGTGCCGTGGCAGCTTCAGGCAGCGCGCAAAGGCATATCGCTGCGCGTGATACCGATGAACGACAAAGGCGAACTGCTGCTCGACGAATACGAAAAGCTGTTTACTGAGCGCACTAAGATAGTCAGCGTTACGCATGTAAGCAATGTCCTAGGAACGGTAAACCCTGTTAAGGAGATTGTGCGCATAGCTCACGAGCACGGCGTTCCCGTCATGGTCGACGGTGCACAGAGCACTCCTCACTTTGCCGTTGACGTGCAAGACATCGACTGCGACTTCTTTGCTTTCAGCGGGCATAAGATGTATGGTCCTACAGGCGTAGGCGTGCTATACGGAAAGGAAGACTGGCTCGACCGCATGCCGCCGTATCAGGGCGGAGGCGAGATGATAGAGAGCGTAAGCTTCGAGAAGACCGTGTTTGAGCATCTCCCGTTTAAGTTTGAGGCCGGCACGCCCGACTATGTTGCCACTCACGGCCTTGCCACCGCCATCGACTATATCAGTTCGATAGGCATCGACAACATATCGCGCCATGAGCAGGAACTCACAAGATATTGCATGGAGCGGATGCAGGAGATAGACGGCATCAGACTCTTCGGCACGGCCAATGATAAAGACGCCGTGGTTTCGTTCCTCGTAGGCGACATCCACCATCTCGACATGGGCACGCTGCTCGACCGTCTCGGCATAGCCGTTCGCACCGGTCACCACTGCGCCCAGCCCCTCATGATACGTCTCGGCATACAGGGCACGGTGAGAGCCTCGTTTGCCATGTATAACACAAAGCAGGAGATAGACGTTCTTGTTGAAGGCATAAAGCGCGTAAGCAAGATGTTCTGACACTCAATAGAAATTTGCATGTCATAAATGCAGAATATCGAAAATATGTTTGGTAGGCATAAATGACATGACTTTTCCTGTATAATATTACATATAAGCTATATACAAAAGCCCCGCCATGACTTGAAGTGCAAGTCTTGGCGGGGCCTTTTCTATTTATTTCAGCTTGTCACTTATATAAAAGCTTTATAGCTAAATATTAAGCAACGTCAGCTGTGTTATCATTTATTTCAGCTTCAATGTATTTGCGTCAACTGGAGCAGCGATGAAGTTCTTGGCATGGCCTGCTGTAACCGACTTAACAGGATTGTTGATCTTGTTAATATTTTTGAGACTTGTTGTGCCATGTCTCATAATCATTGAAGCTCCATTGCTTGACGGAGTGAATGTCTCAAGTGCACCGCCTAACCAGCCATAGCTGTTGTTGTAGTTGACATAATACATCAATCCAAATACAAATGTATTATTCTCGTCGATGAAGCTATATGTTGTACCATTATCGATTATTTCTGTGGCATTGGTAACAAGTACATTGCCATAGCCAGTCTGAGAATCAACGCCGGTGTTTACATCGCTGAAGGTTATGATGCCGTTGCTGTCAACATTAAATTCAAATGAAAGGTTCTCCATAAGCCACGGTTCTAGTTTATAGTGGTTAGGATCGTTCTGGTCAACATATAGAGTTGTTGAGTAAGAACCGTCACCAAATGGATTACCTACCGGATTATTGTTTTCGTCAATAACGAAGTTAGGATAATAGTTCTGGTTGTATGTTCCGGTGCTATATGCAGTCCAGTTGGCAGAGCCAGAACCACCTGTGTCGAATGTGAAAGCTGTAGAAGAATGAGCTTTCATCTCGCCCTCAGAATCGTAAGCAATAACAATCATGTTATATTTTCCGCTTTCTGAGATAGCAACTTTGACCTCTGAAGTAGCCTTTATCTCGTTAGCTTCGATTGTGCCTTCATTAACAGCGTTTATGATTTCGTTTACGTCGTCACCGTCAGCTGCAACCAAATATTTTGCTGATGCTACATCAGCACCTAGAGTGATAGTGCCCTGTGCATAGTTGTTTCCTGCAACATCAGTGAAGCGGCCTGAATAAGTAAATGATGTAGAATAGTCAGTAATCTCATATCCAGGAAGAGCTACAGCCAGATCAGAGCTGTTCGCATAATACATAGGATTCATCGAACCGTCAAAGTTGGCAAGCAAGCAGTTCTCAGGGAATGTTATTATGCCATCCTCCAGTTTACCGAACAGTTCAGGAACGTTAGCCTTGACAGCGTCGAGACTGTTACCGTTAAGCAGATAGTAATAAACATAACTGAACACATGGAGTGCTCCCTGACCGTCAGCGCTCATGCCATCGTCAAGTCCGGTATAGAAGTCGCCGTCAATGTAAACATAGTTAGGGTCAGTTGCATCTATGACAATGCTTGTGCTTGTCTCGCCGGTCCATTTGAATACAGGGCTGTCTACATCTACGTATGTATTGTAGAATTCTGTTCCAGCTCCATAAGGAGCTATTACACGGTATTTGCCAGGTGTAAGAACATTCTCCTGAACCTCAACCTGATATGTCATGACATCAAGTCCATATAAGCTGGCAACAATACCATCGCGGAAGTAACCCTTGTTGGTCATTGTCTTCCATTCAGACAGACCAGCTGCGAAAGTGTAAGTTGAAGCACCATAAGGAGTTGTGTACTGGGCATCCTTGATAGCTACGGTTATGGTGTCATATTTGCCATATTCGATAGCTGAAGGATCATAACTTACGTTGATGTAAGCAACAGAGTCGCCGTCATTGAAAGTTACCTCTGAAGAAACCTGATAATTGCTGTTCTCCGGAATAGAAACTTCAAGAGGCACGGTAAGCGCGCCGCTGCGTTGTATACGGTTTACAGGTATCTGTATGCTGCTCTGGGTTGAATTCAGTTCAACGGTTGAAGAAAGAGCATTGCTGAAATAAACCTGCTCTCCTTCGGCCATAGCTGGAGTATATTCATACTCGTCTGTACAAGATCCCAGCGAGAAAGCCAGAACAGAGACGAGAAGCATTGTGCAATAATTGAATATTCTTTTCATAATGATAATTCGTTTTTATAGTTTTTATTGACCAGTCCAAGGTGTATAAGTTGAACTTGGGTTAGGATTGTTGAAACCGGTAAGTCCGGCATTGCCGTTCTCCTCAGAAATTACAAATGCCCAGTTCATCCAGCAAGGACGTGTGGTAGTGTTGTAACGCTCGTCTTCAGAGTGGTTCGTGCCCTCATATCCACGGACAACAGGATAGTTCAGACGCTTGATGTCGAAGAATGTCTGGCCTTCGCCCCAAAGTTCGATACGCTTCTGGAAAACGATTTCCTCAACTACTTCGTCAGTAGAGCTTACTTTGCAAGAATATTTCGAGTCGCGGTAAGTCTTCATGAACGATTCAAGAAGCTGCTTTCCACGTGCTGCATCCTGATGAGCTGCTGCCTCAGCCTCAATGAAGTACATTTCTTCAACACGCATCAGAGGATAGTCTGTAACACATGCGGTAGAATATGTATCTGTATTGCCTTCGCCCGGACGGAACTTGAGCGATGCATAGTTTGGAAGCGCTTCACCGAGAGCATTGTCGATGTAAGTGTTCTTGCCATATAGAGGTGAGCCTGAAGGAGCTTTCCACATAAGCTTACGCCAGTCGCTGTCGCTTAGACGCTGATACATGCTTGCGTCAATCATAACGGGAGATGCAGCTGTAGAGCCATAACCGAAGTATGTCTCGCAGCTCAGGAATGATGTCCAGTTGGCAAGATTGCTATAGAGAGACTCCTTGGTTTGCTGTGAAGCCCACATCCATTTCGTGCCGTCGTTGAAACCTGTAGTTGTGTTCAGGGCGTCAGTCTCTGTCATAGGCGAAGTGGTGGCGTTATCGATAGCCATGCGGGCATACTTCTCAGCCATAGGATAATTCTCTGTCCACATGTACAGACGTGCATAAAGTCCATAAACAGCGTCGAGGTGAGGCAGAGTCTTGTCGGACAGATTCAGGTATCCTATCCATTTCTCAGCTCTCTGCAGGTCATTGAGAATGAAGGCAACCATATCGTCCTTTTTGGCGCGAGGATTGTTGCGCGCCTCAGCCTCTGTGGTGTTCTCGTCAACGATAGGCAGTGTAAGGCCTGTGATGTCGTTGCCTTCAGGACTTACAGGCTGTGTCTTGTCGTTTTCGAGAAATTCATACTCACGTGCCATGTCCAGATAAATCATTGCGCGGTAAGCATAGCCGGCAGCAAGATATCCGAGCTGCTCGTCTGTTGCGCTTGTCGAGTCGACGGCTGCAATAAGGTTGTTGGATGTTGAAGCCAGTTTCATCTGATAGTTCCACAGATACTGTGTGTTCCGATAAAGGCGGTCGATGTAAAGTAGTGTGGCCCAGCCCGAGAACTGATTATAGTCACTGTAAACATGCGCAACATCCTGTGTCATACAGTCGCGGATGTGCATCATCGCACCATAACCGAAAGCCCAGTCAACGCGGGTTGATCCGAAATAGTTGGCATTGAGATAAGCCGGAATGGCCATCAGGAGTCCCTTTGTGGCAACAGCAGACTGCTGAACCTGGTCCTCGGTGGCACCGCTCGTAGGCTGAGTCTCATCTATACAGCTGGTCAGTGATGTTGATGAAACGGCCATCAGGACCAGACTTAATCCGTATATTAATATCTTTTTCATGTTTTTATTCCGTTTTTATTTTTAGCTTAGAATGTAACTGTCAAACCTCCAGAGATTGTGCGGATAGGTGAGTAATATGCATTAGATGTGCCACCTGACAGGCTCTGACGTGGATCGAGTCCCTGACGCTTAGACCAAAGCCAGAGATTTGCGCCTGTAACATATACGCGCAGCTTGCTTATGCCAATCTTTGATGTGAGGTTGCTGGGCAGAGTGTAACCAATGTTAACGTTCTGCAGGCAGAGATATGACGCACTTGTCAGGAATCTGTCAGAAGTATAGTTTGTATACTGGTCGTTATACTGCAGACGAGGAATATTGGTGTTGGGGTTTTCTGGAGTCCATGCGTTCAGAATGTCAGAGTGGAACTGGTATCCCTTGCTTGTACCCATTGCGCTTGCGTAAGAAGAATCGTAAACCTGACCTCCGATCTGATATGTGAAGTCGGCAGAGAAGTCGAAGCCTTTGTAAGAGAAGCGTGTGCCGAAACCACCATAGGCATCAGGAAGAGCTGTTCCGCAGAGGTGCATTGTAGCTGTACTCGGGTCGGTCACTTTCTCTTGGCCTGTTACGTTTCCATTCTCATCTGTAACGTCTTTCCAATACAGAGCCTCGCCTGTCTCAGGATCTACACCGGCGTATTTAGGCAGATAGAATGTATAGATAGGCTCGCCTTCGCCATAGAAGTAGTTGCCATTGCTATAGCCTTCAACGCCGTCGATTGTGTATGTCTTGTTCTCAGCAGGCATAGAGGTGATTTCGTTCTTGTATGCTGTAAAGTTTACGTTAACGCCCCACTCCAAATCCTTTGTACGGATGATAGTTCCGTCGAGTTCGATCTCGATACCCTGGTTAGTCATATCACCGATGTTGTCATAGTAGCCGCTGTATCCGAACGAAGGAGGCAGTGTAAACCATGCAAGCATGTCGCTGGTTTTGCGATAGAAGTACTCGATACCACCGGCAAGACGTCCGCGGAAGAGTGAGAATTCGAAACCTGTATTGAAGTTGCCGCTCTTCTCCCAAGAGATAGTCTCGTTACCCTTTGTTGTAGAAGGAACGAAAGATATGCTTCCGTTAGAGTCCTGAATTGAGTAAGTGTCAGTGTAGAGGAAGTTGCCGATGTTGTCGTTACCTTGCTCACCGTAAGAAGCCTTGAACTTCAACTCGTCAACCCAAGGAGCGTTGAACCATTTTTCCTTGCTGATGATCCATGCGCCACCAAATGACCAGAAGTTACCCCAACGGTGATCCGGATGGAAGCGTGAAGAAGCATCACGACGATAAGAATGTGATCCGAAGTACTTGTTGTCATAGTTGTACTGAACGCGGCCGAACCAACCCTCAACGTTGTAGTCAGTTGTGTAAGAGTTCATAGAACCTGTGTTAACAGCACCTGCCAACTCATCGTTGAATACAGAGAAGAGGTTGTTCTTAGAAGCTGACAAATAATAATAACGTGTACGATAGTACTCATGACCGAGCATAACCTCTACGTCGTGCTTGTCGAACAGGTGATGCCAGTTCAAGAGCTGCTGGTAGTTGTAAGCCCATGTACGTACGTGTGTTTTCTGAACAGAACCGTTGTTGGCAGCGAACTGACCATAGAACGGGTTCATCGTATTTGTAAACCTTGTCTCATCGAGCATCACAGTGTTAGCTGATGTGAACTTGAAGTCCTCGAGGAAACGGATTTCAGCTGTACCAGTAGCATCGAGGCTGTTACCCTCGTTCTCATTCTTGTCGAAGTTATTTGCGAAGATAGGGTTAGAACCTGTCATTACAGGACGTGTAAGACCAGTTACAGTGCCATCACCCCAGTCGTACATAGCGAGACCTGTCTTAGAATCCTGCAGGATGTTGCCTGCTGCGTCACGGACGTACAGAGGATAGATAGGAGCCATATCCTTAACCATAAACACGTTGCCAGTGGTGCTTTCACCATCTCCAGACAATGAGTTAGCCTTATAGTGAGCATAGTTGAAGTTACCAGAAAGTTTCAGCCAAGGTCTGAGCTGGTAGTCAGCCTTCAGACGGCCTGTGAAACGCTCATAGTCAGAACCGATACTGATACCTTCGTTCTTCAGATAACCTGCAGAACCATAGAAAGAACCTTTGTCGTTGCTTCCTGTAGCAGTAACGTTATACTCCTGACGTACACCTGTCTGATAAGCAGCGTCGCGCCATGAATCAGGATAGAGCAGGTATTCTGTGCCATTAACGTTAACTACGCGGCCGAGTGTTGCGTTAGGGTTCAGTTTTCCGTTCGGGCCGATGAAGTCCTGTCCTTCAGGAACAGTGTAAACGTTATAACCAAGGTTGTAACCGCCTGCAAACATATTGTCCAGAGCCCATCTGTGAGCTGTTGCAGCATCATCGCCGAGATTTGTACGATAGTTCTTCAATGACTGATAGTATGCCTCATAATATCCGGCAGGACTTTCTACTGTATTGTAGAACTCTACGCCACGTGTGTTAGCACCCCACTTAGCGTCAACAGTGATTGAAGAAGTACCCTCGCGGCCGTTCTTTGTTGTGATGATGACAACACCGTTGGCACCACGCGCACCGTAAAGAGCTGCAGAGGCAGCATCCTTCAGGACGGTCATTGAAGCGATATCGTTCTGGTTAAGGTTGTTGATGTCTCCGTTGTAAGGAGCACCGTCTACTATGATCAGCGGGTCGTTACCGGCGTTGATAGAGCTGATACCGCGGATGCGGATGCTGAAGCTCTCCTGACCAGGAGCACCTGTAGCAGAGTTGATCTGCACACCAGATACTTTACCGCTAAGTGCAGACATTGCGTTAGAGCTTGAAATCTTCGCGATGTCATCCGACTTTACAACCGCTGCAGAACCGGTGAAGGCTGATTTCTTAGCCGTACCGTAAGCAACGACCATCACTTCGTCAAGGTTGGTCTGATCCGGAACGAGCACAACGCGTACGCTGTTGCCCTTTACCGTTACGTCTTGATCAACCATGCCGACATAGGTTACTTTCAGCTTGTTGTGCCCTGCGGGCATGCTGATAGAGAACTTACCGTCAGCGTCTGTCACGGCACCGGCGCTGGCGCCCACAACGCGGACAGTAGCACCGATAATCGGCTGACCGTCCTCCTGAGACACCACGGTTCCCGTAACTGCTGTTTGTGCCAGTGCCATTCCCAGTGACAGGAACAGGCAGGCCAAAATCATAGTTAGTCTTTTTTTCATAAATACTCTCTAATTAAATAATAAATTATACTTTTGTTACAATATGCAAAAATAAAGATTATTTCATAAAGTCCAAAAAATGAAAGAAAAAAAAGTGGGTTTAAGCCGGGTTTTTAACATAAATCTGACAGAATCACATAAAAATTCATGTAAAATGAAACTTTGAGTGTTATTTTACTTTCATTTTGATTTGTATATAAAGTGTATATACAC
>ENA-OOYA01000414-OOYA01000414.1-human-gut-metagenome-genome-assembly--contig:-NODE-414-length-8931-cov-2.706287_pt1 | contig 8931 bp, 7 predicted proteins | sample MGYA00241695_ERZ501361 | MGnify/ENA primary metagenome ERZ501361 (study PRJEB25962, sample SAMEA2042839) | human gut metagenome | biome: human gut; feature: human-associated habitat; material: faeces... | reverse complement strand
CGGGACTTTTTCTTTATTCAATTATTCACTTACTAAGTTTTTAATGACCTCAACCATCTTGAGCATAGCATTTACAGGTATTGCCTCATAAATACTGTGGAAGTTCATTCCACCGGTTGAAAGGTTGGGGCAGGGCAGACCCTCAAACGAAAGCCTTGCACCGTCGGTTCCGCCGCGTATCGGTGTAATTTGCGGCTCCACACCGGCTTTACGCATTGCTTTTTTTGCTCGTTCTACTATGTCTATATGCTCTTTAATGACATCAAGCATATTGTAATAGCTGTCTTTAATTTCAGCCGAAACCGTGTTTTCTCCGTATTTGCGGTTGAAAAATTCAACAAGTACGGTAATAAATTCCTTGCGCTTTGCAAAGCTTTGCTTGTTGTGATCTCTGATTATCATATGAAGAGTTGCCTTGCTCTCGTTGCCGTTAACCGATGAAACGTGATAAAATCCCTCACGATTTTCGGTGTGCGCGGGAGCTTCGGCGGCAGGAAGCATATTTATAAATTCAGCAAGATACAAAACAGCGTTTTTCATCTTGTTTTTAGCCGTGCCGGGATGCGTGTTGACTCCGTTGAAGGTTATTTTTGCACCTGCCGCGTTGAAGTTTTCATATTCTATTCCGCCAAGCTCACCGCCGTCAACGGTATATGCAAAATCCGCGTCAAAGGTTTCAAAATCAAACTTGTCGGCACCTCTGCCTATTTCTTCATCGGGTGTAAAACAAATTGAAATTTTGCCGTGGCAAAGCTCTGCGTCATCGCAAATTTCGCGGCACGCCTCGATTATTTCGGCAACACCGGCCTTGTCGTCTGCGCCGAGAAGCGTTGTTCGGTCGGTAACTATAATATCCTCGCCCGAATATTTGGCATCTATCATCGGCGCATTTGTGCCGTCAAATTTTATTATTTTTGCTTTGACGTCTTTTCCGCTGACATCGGGGGATGTGTCCATATGAGAAATTAATCCGATTTTGGGAAGCTTCTCAAATCCTTTTGTCGCAGGTATATGTCCGTAAACATAACCGTATTTATCACGGTAAGCGTCACTTACACCTATGCTTTTCAGCTCTTTTACAAGGTAATCCGCAAGAACTGTTTGTTTTTCCGTTGACGGTATGCTCTCGCTGTTTTCGTTTGAGGTCGTTTCGAATTCGACGTATCTTAAAAATCTGTCAATAACACTCATATTATTCATTCCTATCTGAAGAAATTATGCCTTTTCGGTACAAAATGATTTTAACATACGGCTATTATCTTTTCAAGCATATAAAAACCGCCCGTACCTTAAACGATACGGGCGATCTGTTTTTGTGCTTAGTGTCTTAAGAGAAATTACTTCTCAAGGGTAGCATACTGGAAGTACCAATAGCCGTACGGGCTGTGCCATACGCCCTTAAGCTCGGGCTTCTGGAGCCAGAAGTCATTGTAATAAGCAACGGGGATGCAGGCGTAATCTTCCATCATGGTCTTTTCAGCCGCGTGGAGAGCCGCAAAGTGAGCTGCGGAGTCTGCAACCTTAGAGTTAGCAATGTCAGCGTCAAAAGCAGCGCTGTTGTATTTACCGTCGTTGTTGCCGTTGGTAGAAACGAAGAGCTCAAGTATATTTGAGGCGTCATTATAGTCCATTACCCAGCCGTTGCGAGCCATATCGTAATTGCCTGCACGACGCTGAGGAGTGAATGAAGACCATTCAACAATGTCAATCTTCATAGTGATACCGAGCTGAGCATAAGCACTCTGGAGATACTCTGCAACAGCCTTGTGGTAACCTGCATCGTTTGTTGAGTAGGTGATGGTCGGGAAGCCCTTACCGTCGGGATATCCTGCCTCTGCGAGAGCCTTTTTAGCCTCCTCGAGATTAGCCTGATAATCCTTGCTGATATAGGTCTCTCCGCCGTTTTCCTTAACTGCGTTATCGAAGAACATACCCTCGTTATCAACAACACCGGGACCTGCAAAGTTATATGCGGGGGAGTATGTGCCCTGCATTATGGTGTTTGCAATGTAGTCGCGGTCAATTGCAAGGTTAAGAGCCTTGCGGACATTCTTGTTGTTGAAGGGAGCCTTGTTAAGGTTCATGCTGAGATAGTAGGTGCCGAGATTGGTGTCAACATAGAATTCTCCGCCGTCAGCAGCCTTCTTGAGAGTCGGGATTTCCTCGGTGGGAACATCCTTAATGAGCTGAGCCTCGCCGCTGTTGTATGCGGTGAAGGAAGCACTTGAGTTTTCGAGAAGCAAGAATGTGAGCTTGTTGTTAACTATGCGCTTTGAATCCCAACCACCTTTGTAGTTCGGGTTCTTTTTGCATACAATGCGCTCACCGGGAGTCCATTCGGTAATCATGTACGGACCGTTGCAGACATAAGTATCGGGTTTTGTAGCCCAAGAGTCACCGTTAGCTTCAACGGTAGCCTTCTGTACGGGGCTCATAGTGCCGAATGCAACGATTTTGTCAAAGTAAGAGCAGGGGTAAGCAAGCTTGACTGTAAGAGTTTTGCCGTCCTCGCTTGCTGCAACGTTGAGCTTGTCGGGATCGGGAGTAGTAGTGGGCTTACCGTCTTCATCCGGATTGCCGATAGCGTCTTGATAGCCCTCAACCATACCGATAACAGTCTCGGCATAGGGAGCGGCAAGCTCTGTGTTTGTAAGGCGCTTAAAGGTATACTCAAAGTCCTTAGCGTTAAGCTCGGTGCCGTCAGACCATTTAAGGCCGTCACGCATTGTGAAAGTCCAAGTAAGACCGTCTTCGCTTACAGTGTACTTTTCAGCCTGACCGGGCTGAACCTTGTTGTCCTCATCAATTATGAGAAGCGTCTCATAGAGCGTGATGAGCATATTGCCGCCGTCAACAGCACTGTTAAGAGCGGGATCGAGCGTTTCGGGGTTTGGTCCTATCTGAACCGTTATGCCGGCGTCGTCCTTTTTGCTGTTGCCGCATGAACTCAGGAGTGCCATTGCCGACAGACACATGACAACTGCGAGTATCGCAGCAATAAGTCTTTTGGTTTTCATTAAATACATCTCCTTCTTATAGCAACTCGCGCTGCTTAAAAATATATCCATTGTGCTCCAGATGCACAATAAACAACTATTTTACCTTGTCAAGGTGATGGCAAGCTGCAAAATGGCCTGCCGAGATTTCGCGAAGCTCCGGGCATTTTTCGGCGCAAAGGCCGTCGGCATACGGGCAGCGGGTCCTGAAACGGCATCCGCTCGGTGGATTCAGAGGACTCGGAACATCGCCCTCAAGAGGAATTCTGTGAGAGGAGCGTGCAATTATCGGGTCTGCCTCCGGTATAGCCGAAATAAGGCTCTTAGTGTATGGATGCGCGCTGTGTGTTATAAGCTCATAGCTGTCGGCGAGCTCAACGAGCTTGCCGAGATACATTACGCCTATACGGTTTGAAATATGTCTTACGACGCTTAAATCGTGCGCTATGAAAAGGTAGGTGAGACCGAGCTCGTTCTGCAAATCCTCAAACATATTGACGACTTGTGCCTGGATTAAAACGTAAAGAGCCGATACAGGCTCGTCGCATACGATAAATTCCGGATTTACCGCAAGAGCTCTCGCTATGCCGACGCGCTGCCTCTGACCGCCCGAAAACTCGTGCGGATAGCGGTTGGCGTGCTCGCTGTTAAGGCCGACGGTCTCAAGAAGCGATATGATTTTGTCGCGCCTTTCCTTTTTGTTGGCGGCAAGATGATGAATATCAATAGCTTCGCCGACAATATCTCCTATCGTCATACGCGGGTCAAGACTCGCATACGGATCCTGAAATACCATCTGCATCTTTCTTCGATAGGGGAGCATATTCACCGCGATTTTTTTCTTTTTGTCAAATATGACGTCTCCGTCATATATTATTGTTCCGTCTGTGGGCTCGTAAAGCCTTAAAAGAGTGCGCCCTACTGTGGTTTTACCGCAGCCGGATTCGCCGACGAGTCCGAGAGTTTCGCCTTTTTTTATATAAAACGAAACATCGTCTACCGCCTGAACGTATTTTTTCTTTTTGCCTCTGCCTCCGGCAGGAAAGTACTGCTGCAAGTGCTGTACTTCTATGAGCTTTTTATCGTCACTCACAGTCTTTCTCTCCTTCCTCAAATTCTTCTTTTTGAAGCAGCCAGCAATGGCTGTAATGTGTGTCGCTTAAAACCGTTTTCGGCGGCATTTGCTTTAAGCATATCTTCATGCATTTTGAACATCTCGGTGCAAACGGACACCCTGCCGGTGGGTTGAGAAGATCGACCGGCTGCCCTTCAATCGGTACAAGCCTTTCCTTACTTTCGACATTCAGCTTCGGAATGGATTTTATAAGACCCTTTGTGTATTCGTGCTTAGGCTCATAAAATATCTCGTCTGCCGTGCCGTATTCAACTATATGACCCGCATACATAACTGCAATTTTTTCGCACATGCTCGCGACAACGCCAAGGTCGTGAGTTATCATAATTATGCTCATTCCGAGCTTTTTACGCAAATCCTGCATAAGGTCAAGTATCTGCGCCTGAATTGTGACGTCAAGAGCCGTTGTAGGTTCGTCGGCTATTAAAAGCTTCGGCTCGCAGGCAAGAGCTATGGCAATCATAACTCTCTGGCGCATACCGCCCGAAAGCTCGTGCGGATACTGTTTAAGTCGCTTGGTAGGCTCGTTAATGCCTACAAGCTCCAAAAGCTCCTTAGCGCGCTCATATGCCTGTTTTTTGTCTTTATCCGTATGCAGCCTTATAACCTCTGTTATCTGGTTGCCTATTGTGTAAACGGGATTAAGGCTCGTCATAGGGTCCTGAAATATTATGGAAACCTCGTTCCCTCTTATCTTTCTGAAATCCTTATCGGTCATCTTTTCAATTTCGTGACCGTTAAATCTGATTGTTCCGCCTATAAGCTTGCCAGGGTATGCGGTAAGCCCCATTATTGAATATGCCGTGACGGATTTTCCCGAACCCGATTCACCGACTATTCCGAGAACCTCGCCTTCATCCATCGAAAACGAAACGCCGTTAAGTGCTTTGACTTCGCCTGCGGGAGTAAAGAACGACAGCTTCTCGTCTTTTATTTCCAAAAGTTTTTCACTCAAAATATTTACCCTCCTTTAGTTCTTGAGCTTCGGGTCGAACGCGTCGCGCAGCCCGTCTCCGAGAAGGTTAAAGGCAAGTATGATAACGCTTATAAGTAACGCCGGTAAAAACAGCAGATAGGGATAAGTGTTCATACCCTTTACGGCCTCCGTTGCAAGAGAACCGAGCGACGGCATGGGAGCCGTAACGCCGAGTCCGAGGAAACTCAAATAGCTTTCGGTAAATATTGCGGAGGGTATCTGAAGCGTGGTTGTTACTATAAGAGTACCTATGCAGTTTGTCAAAAGGTGCTTTCTGATTATACGCGAATTGCTTGCACCGAGTGCTCTTGCCGCGGTAACGTATTCGGACTCCTTGAGTACAAGTATTTGAGAACGTGTTATTCTTGCCATACCTACCCAGTATATCAAAACGAATACAAGGAATATTGCTATAAGGTTCGGTCCCATTCTCTGCATCCAAGTAAAGCCCGGATTTGCAGAGAGCGCTTCGAGTCGCGGCTTTAGGGAGGTTGCAAGCAGAATTATTAAAAGTATATCGGGAATGGTATATAAAATGTCGGTAAAACGCATCATTATATTATCGACCCAACCGCCGGCAAAACCGGCTATTGCGCCGAACAGCGAGCCGACTATAAGAACCAGCGCTGCGCACACAAGACCTACCGTAAGGCTTATTCTTGTGCCCATCATAAGGCGAACGGCAAAGTCTCTGCCGAGCTTATCCGTTCCGCAGATGTGAGGAAATACCTTTTGACCCGCGTCTATTTGCGCCTGTTCTGTTTCGCTGTACTGAAACGGGGAGAGGTTCTCGCTGTATTTTATTTGCTGCTCATAGCTGTACGGCCAAAAGCTGGGAAGAATGTAAGCAAAAACCACTATCAGTAAAATAAAGACAAGACTTATCATGGCAACCTTGTTTTTACGCAGACGTCTGAGGCCGTCCTTCCAAAAGTTGACGCTGTCTCGCATTACAACAAGGTTTTCTTTTTCCGTTGTTGTAGCCGGTATAAAATCGTCTGCCTTCAAATGCAGACTCGGAAATTTTTTGTTCATCGGCGATGCCGCTCCTTACTTAAGTTTGATTCTCGGGTCGATTATTTTATACAGTATGTCAACTATGACGTTTGCAACTATGATAAGTGTCGCAAGGACAATTGTTGTTCCCATTATCATGGTGTAGTCGCGGTTGACTATGGCCGAAACAAATTCACGGCCGAGACCGGGTATTGCAAATATCTGTTCTACTATAAACGAACCCGTCATAAGGCTTGCGAGCATTGGTCCGACGTATGTTATTACGGGGAGTATTGCGTTTCTGAGAGCATGCTTGAAGAGTATTTTGAAGTTTGAAAGGCCTTTGGCTTTTGCCGTTCTTATATAATCCTGCCCCATAACGTCCAAAAGACTTGAGCGCATAAGCCGCGTTATATATGCCGTCGGGTAAACCGACAGCGCCGTCACCGGCATTATATATGATGACAGCGTGTTAAGACCTACCGTTGGCAGCAGGTTTAGCTTGCTGCCGAATGTATACAGTAAAATTACGCTGATTATAAAGCTCGGTATTGCGATACCGCACGTCGCGAGTACTATAATAAAGTTATCGGCAAATTTACCTCGGTTGTATGCCGAAAGACATCCGAGCGGTATGCCTACAAGAAGAGAGACGAGAACAGCTATTCCGGCGAGCTTTGCCGATACGGGGAATTTAGAAAAAATAATGTCCGATACGGTTCTTCCTCTTTGACGTAAGCTTACGCCCATATCGCCCTTGATAAAATCGGTAATATAGGTTATATATTGCTCAAATAAAGGCTTGTCCAATCCGTATTTTGCCGCGAGAGCTTCCTGTGCAGCCTTGCTTATGGATTTTTCCGCAACGAACGGACCGCCGGGAACAAGGTTCATAAGGAAAAACGTCAGCGTGGCAACAATGAAAATGCTGAGCAATCCCATTGCTATGCGCTTGATGATGTACTTGGTCAAATGATAGACCCCCTGTTAATTTGTGTATTTTTTTCAAAAGACATAGATGTCTTTTTATATTATTGTCTCAAATAACCAATTATTGCTAAATCACAGGTATTCTTGACGACATTATATGTACATTTTAGCACAATGGCTCACTAAAATCAAGATTTTTGCTTTGTATTTATTTAACTATTCCGCAAAACAAAGCATTTTTTCGTGATATGTACCGATATAAGACATTTTGCCCCATAAATAACGATTTAAAAATATTTGTAATTTTTTCTTGACAAAGAAAGAACGGCGTGATAACATTGTGGCAACATCTAAAAAACCTGTGATTAAGAAGAGTAGCTTTACTTAAAGCTTGTAGAGAGCGGTTGTCGGTGGAAATACCGCAGGGGAGAGTACAGCGAATGGACTTATGAGGGCGGCACGAAAGCGTTTGTGAGTAGCGGCCGACGGGTTCCGTACCCGTTATCAGAGCGGCTTATATGTAAGTATAAGAAACGAGCGGTCGGTTTATCCGGCAATTTGGGTGGTACCGCAGGATTCAAAGTCTTGTCCCATATATGGGATAAGGCTTTTTTTATTTGCTTATTAAGGAGAAAAGAATGAGATATTATTTAAGACGATGGCGATTTTTAAATTATATCATTGTACACTGATTTATTTTAAAAATTAAGGAGTCATCATTATGAAAAAAGTAAAAATAACGGTAGCGGTAATTTTAGCGGCAATAACAATATTCTTCGTAGGCTGTACGGCGAAAAAAGACAAGGTTCCGGTAATAGGCATCAGTCAGTACGGTGAGCACGCTTCGCTTGATAATTGCCGCGAGGGCTTCCTTCTCGGTCTTAAGGAGGCCGGACTCACAGAGGGTGAGGATTACACAATAGATTATCAGAATGCTTCGTTTGACAATGCCACCGCAACACAGATTGCCAATAACTTCTCTTCCAAAAACGTCGCGCTTATGTGCGCCATAGCAACCCCCTCGGCAACAGCTTGCTACGCTGCGGCAGAGGATAAGAACATTCCGGTTGTATTCAACGCCATAACAGACCCCGGTGAAGCAGGTCTTACAACAGGCAACATCACGGGCGTTTCGGATAAGCTTCCCGTTGACCCGCAGCTTGAGCTTATAAGAAAACTCCAGCCTGATGCAAAAACAATCGGTATCATCTACACAACAAGCGAACCGAATTCGGTATCGGCAATCGCCGAGTATAAAGAAAAAGCAGGTAACTACGGATTTACTATCGAAGCCATAGGCGTTGCCGATCAGGCATCCGTTACACAGGCTGCCGATACTCTTATAAACAAGAAGGTTGATTGCATCACAAACCTTACCGACAATAATGTTGTAGGCGTTCTTCCGTCAATACTTGAAAAAACCAATGCCGCAGGTATTCCCGTATACGGTAGCGAAATTGAGCAGGTTAAAAAAGGCTGTGTGGCGTCTGCCGGTATCGATTATGTGGAGCTCGGCAAAATGGCAGGTAAGCTTGCCGCTCAAATTTTAAAGGGAGAAGCTAAGGCTTCCGACCTTCCGTACGAAACAGTGACCGAGTACAGCACATATATAAATTCCGACGCAGCAAGCGCTATGGGAATTACCGTTCCGTCGGATGTAGCCGCAAAGGCAATAGAATGTAAATAAGGTAGTGTAAAAGAATGCTGGATCTTATTATAAGCACGTTAACTCAAGGCTTTATATACGCTCTTCTTTCCTTCGGCGTATATATTACATATAAAATATTGGATTTTCCCGATCTAACCGTAGACGGCAGTTTCCCTTTGGGAGCTGCCGTAACGGCTGGGTTTTTTTTAAAGGGGGGAAAAAACGTTTTCGCTTTTTCTTTATTTTTTTT
>ENA-OOYA01000413-OOYA01000413.1-human-gut-metagenome-genome-assembly--contig:-NODE-413-length-8940-cov-1.718739_pt1 | contig 8940 bp, 5 predicted proteins | sample MGYA00241695_ERZ501361 | MGnify/ENA primary metagenome ERZ501361 (study PRJEB25962, sample SAMEA2042839) | human gut metagenome | biome: human gut; feature: human-associated habitat; material: faeces... | reverse complement strand
GAAGACCGTATTACTGCGACAACAGAATATACATTCAATGAAGAATTTACATTGAGCTGTAGAACAGAGGATTGGGTTCAGGAGGTAACTTGGTTCCAGATTGAAGAACAAATTTTGGCTCAGCTGAATATCTCTAAGGAAGATTTCGAAAGAAGTTATATCTATGACGGACCGATGATTCAATATAGTGAAGCAACTTTGGATGCTATGCCTTTGACTAAACTGTCTACTAAGGTTGAACAAACTGAGGCTGATGTTGAAGGTACAATGACTGAAGTTTTGCAATGGACTATTCCTGCAAACTATGCTTATGAATATTTCAGTGCAAATGCTTCAATGAAGGCTATTGTTCGTTACACCAAAGAGAACAAAGACATTCAGGGCAATGTTATTTCTAACGATTATGTATATGTAACATTGACTTGGACTCCTAATCCTCGTAATGTAACCCCGACTGGTACTTTGGCAAATTCTGATAAGACTAAACAAATCTGGTTTGCTAGCAATTCTAATGAAGGAGGTTCAGGCTATGATGAAATCCATGTAAACACTGAAGTTCCTGCTGCAACAGGTCATGATATCATGCGCTTTAATAAATTCATTTTGGATACCTTTAATGGTCATGATGTTACAATTTCTGAAATAGCTTCTGTTTATACAGACTTTGCAGATGCTGAACTGACTAAGACTTTCAGATTTGTTGATCCAAAGGATGCTAAAATGACTGGTGTATCTGGAACAATTTATACACTGAGTGTAAACGCTGATCGTACTCAGTTGTTAGCTAGTACTTCAACTATTGCAAATACAGTCATTGCGACTATTACTGATGCTGTAGATAATAATGGAGAAGATCTTATCGCATTGGCTAACAATGATATTGCTAAAGATTTGTTGAATGTTGCCGGTCGTGATGCATTGGCTGACAACCTGACTGCTAGACTTTCTGTTGAAACAGTAAATGAATGTGGCAAGTCATTGAATGCGGTAGCAAACAATGAATTCGACGTTAAGTTCTTGCGTCCTATCACTGTAGAAGCTGATAAGATGGATAACTTTAAGGATGGTGTAGACGTTGGTGCAGAAGGCTCTAAGATTGATCTTAAGTTGGCATTCACTGACTGGAGAAATGAAGCATTCAAGATTGCTCCGATTAACTATTATACATATTATGGTGTTAAATCAGTTACTATTGATACAAAGGAGGCTGAGACTACCATAAATGGTAAATATGAACCGATCCCTGCCAATTTACAGGTTAAATACGATGGTGTTACTACAGAAGAAATTGCCAAGGGCAACTTTGGTACATTGACTTATATCAACAATAAAGTTGAAGTAGGTGAGTTTGATATCAAACTTCCTGTAGTAGTTGAATATGCGTGGGGTACAGTAAAATTTGATATTGTATGTCATGTAGCTAAGACTGTAGGATAAACTGAGTGAGTAACTCTATTTATAATAAACTTGAAAAAAGAGTGCCCGAAAGCACTCTTTTTTTCTCTTTACATTATAGTACGTATGAGAAAAACTAATTTGTTGATTCTTGGGCTTGCTTCAATACTCATTGTTTCGTGTGGTCAGGGTGGTAAGAAAGAGGAAAGAGACGATCCATCTACTGTAAAACAAACTATGGCTTTGAGTAAGAAAGATACTATAAAGGTATTGGAACTTACTAATCAGTTTATGACCGCAGTAAAGGAGCAGCGATATGCTGATGCAGCTATTATGCTGCACGAAACGAAAGCGGATGATCCTTTTGCTCAGCCGGAACTTTTGGATAATACTCAGTTAAAGAGTGTGTTGCATAGGCTGAAAGCTTTCCCGATATACGATTATAGCATTACTGACTATATTTTTAAAGAAGCTCTTGATAATGAAGTCCGTTGTAAGGTGATTTTGTTTCCCAAAAATGATGAGAAAGATACACGTCCCAATACTACTACCTGGTATTTTAAGCCGGTTCGTTTTCTAGGGGAGTGGAAGCTTTGTTTTAGAAGCAGTACACAGGGGGATCGTACTTTTGACGCTTCCAATTAAAAATGCTATTGTGAGGAATTAAAGATAGTTTAGGTAAATATCTTCTAAATATGCAGGTGCTGATTTAAAATTAGTACCTGTTTTTTTATGCATAATAAAGATGCACTGTCTATAGAATACAAAAACTTTTTTCTCTTTTCATCCACTTCAAAAGAACCTTTTCTATCTTTGTGCAGATTTGCGTGTAACGAATTGCTTATTTCCATCTTTTATTTATCGGGAAATATCCGTCATTCATCGGGGAAAGAACGTGCATTTATAGAAATACTCTTTCTGTATTGCCTTCATTTGATGAACTTTGTGACCGTAATCCTCGATTATCAATCATTAAAAGAAAGAACAATGAAAACAAAACAAAAAATTCAGTTCAACAGAGGACATGCGTCTGTAAAGTACTTGATAGCATTTCTCTTTATCGCCTGCGGAGGACTCCTTTTGGCACGTAATATGCAATGGATCACAGTTCCCGTTTATGACCTGCTGGTATCCTGGCAGGCAGTTGTGGCAGTAGTCGGCGTTTATTCATTGGTACGTCGTCATTTAGTGTTCGGACTGATATTACTGGGTATCAGTGCCTACTACTTGAATGATCAGCTCAGCGCTTTGTGTGGTACGGATATGCAGGCATTTATGCTGCCTGCTATTCTGATTCTGATAGGAATTGTCACTGTTTTTAGTCATGGTGGGAAATCTAGAAACCATGGGTACGGTCGAACTCCGGAAGAATTTAAAACGATGAATTATACCTCGGCAGATGGCTTTTTGCATTCGGAGAATGCTTTCAGCGGAGTCCGTCAGGTCATATTGGATGAAATGTTGAAGGGGGGAAGTATTCAGACCCGCTTTGGCGGCAGCATCATTGACATGCGACGTACGGACATTCCCGTAGGAGAGACACCGTTGGATGTAGATTGTAAATTTGGGGGCATTGAACTCTATGTGCCTGCGGACTGGACCATAAAATGTCTTTGCAGCACATTCATGGGCGGTTATGAGGACAAACGTTGGGAGAGAGAGGAAAATCCTCAAAAGGTGCTGGTGATAAGGGGGACTCTTTCGTGGAGTGGCTTGGTCGTTAAAAATTAAGACGGGCGGAATATGGATACACATCCTATACAGGCGTCGCCGCAAAGGTGGATAGTTGCTTTGGGCTTGCTGCTGGTTGCCGGCGTACAAGGCCTTTTCCTGTGGGGGTACACAGACGATGGTATATGGGTTTCCTTGTTGGACGGAATGGCTGCAACTCTGCTGTTTGCCCTATCGGCTTATTGGGCATGGTATGTTCTCGGCTTTGTCCATATTTCCATTACTACGCTTTTTATCACTATATTAGGCATATCTTGTACTTTGGTGGGCAGTTTCTTTATCCGGTGGATCTTGGAGTTTATTAATCATGCAGTCTACACTCCTTTTATACTCACACTTCCTTTCCGCCTCTGTTATGTGGCCTTACTGTGGAGCATCATCCTGTTATGGTATCGTTTGCAATCTGCTGCGGGCGAGCGTGAGGAGATGGAAAATCAATTGGTAACCATGCAGGAAACCTGGATGGAAGACCGCAGGAAAGCGGAGGCCAGCCGGAAGAAAGAGGAAGAAGCCGGTGCGGATGCGGAAGACTGCCTGGATCGGATCACAGTGAAAGATGGGACTAAAATTCATTTGATAGAATTGGCGGACTTGCTTTATATTCAGTCTTGTGGCGACTATGTGACATTGATTACTCCTGAAGGGGAGTATATTAAAGAACAGACGATGAAATATTTTGAAACTCATCTGCCTGGATCAGACTTTGTCCGTATCCATCGTTCGGCCATCGTTCAGGTTAAGCAGATATCCCGTCTGGAATTGTTCGGCAAGGAGTCTTATCAACTGATCTTAAAAAACGGTCGAAAGCTGAAAGTCAGTAATAGTGGCTACCGTTTGCTGAAAGAGCGCTTAAATCTCTAATTTATATTGTTAGGTAATATGGCCGGAAGGAAAAGGGGAGGGTGACATGTGTGGAACTGTCCTGTAACAGGAATGAAATCCGTTTGTCATGAAACCTTTAATAGAGTGTAACTCTCAAGAAACCTGACCCATCTACTTTTGCGGCAGATTTATAACGCATAAAAAAGTATATGAAAAAGGTTGTTAGAGCTGTGTCTCTTATGCTACTGATGGCAGGTGTTTGTGGAAATGCATTTGCCGAGGAAAATGAAAACATTGTCCGGCAAGGCACTATTCGCGGACGTGTGATAGACAATGGAAAACAAATTCTACCGGGTGCTTCCATCTTTATTGAGAATCTGAAAACCGGAGTGATCAGTGATGTGAACGGTTTCTACACATTACCCAATCTGAAGCCCGGCACTTACACCGTCAAAGTGACCTATGTAGGTTATAGCCCTATTGAAATGAAAGTTACCGTTCCCGAAGGCAAGACTTTAGAGAAAGATATAGTGATGAATGAAGGGGTGGAACTGCAGGAAGTGCAGGTGAAGGGAGCTTTTCAAGGGCAGAAGAAAGCAATCAATACACAAAAAAATAATCTGGGTATCACCAATATCGTATCTGCTGACCAAGTAGGGAAATTTCCCGACTCAAACATAGGTGATGCATTGAAACGTATCAGTGGCATCAATGTGCAATACGATCAAGGCGAGGCCCGTTTCGGACAAGTCCGCGGCACTAGTGCCGATTTAAGCTCCGTCACCATTAATGGTAATCGTGTTCCATCTGCTGAGGGGGATACTCGTAACGTGCAGTTGGACTTGATTCCTGCCGATATGATTCAGACCATCGAAGTAAGCAAAGTCGTTACACCCGATATGGACGGCGATGCTATCGGTGGTTCCATCAATCTGGTAACTAAAAATTCTCCTTATAAACGTACTATCAATGCCACAGCGGGAAGTGGTTACAATTGGATCAGCGAGAAAGCCCAGTTGAATTTAGGCTTCACTTACGGAGACCGTTTCTTCAATGACAGACTGGGCATGTTGCTCTCCGCTTCTTATCAGAATGCTCCTTCCGGTTCTTATGATACTGAATTCATGTGGGAACAAAATGAAGATGGCAAAGTATATGTCAGCGATTATCAGATGCGTCAGTACTTTGTCACCCGTGAACGTCAAAGTTATTCGGCGGCTTTTGACTTCGAACTCAATGAAAACCATAAATTGACTTTCAAGGGTATTTTTAACAACCGCAATGACTGGGAAAACCGTTACCGTACCAATATCAAGGATTTGGATGAGAACGGAAAAGGCACAGTCCGCATCCAAACCAAAGCTGGTACTCCCGATAATCGCAATGCCCGTCTGGAGCGTCAGCGTACCATGGATTTCGCTTTGGGCGGAGAACACTTATGGGGAGCAATCGGCATAGATTGGAATGCCAGTTATGCAAAAGCTACAGAAGAACGCCCTAATGAGCGTTATCTTGACTTCCAACTGAAAAAGCAGGAATTTGATATGGACTTGAGTGATGAACGCCAGCCGTTGGCAACACCCACAGCAGGTTCTACCCTGACACTGAGTGATAAGTTCAGCTTGAAAGAACTGACAGAACAACAGGAAGACATCAAAGAAGAGGATATGAAATTTTCGGCCAATTTCAAAACCAGTTTGAATAATGGAGCCAAACTGAAGTTCGGTGCGAAAGTAGTACGTAAAACGAAAGAAAAAGAAATAGACTTCTACGAATATACTCCGAAAGACGAGGATGCCTTCATGACCAACAGCCTGAAAAATACGGTAGACCAGAGTACGGATAAATTTATGCCGAGCGACAAATATCAGGTAGGAACATTTGCCAGTAAAGAATATGTGGGTGGATTGAATTTAAATGATGCTTCCCAGTTCGATAAAGAACAGGTACAAGCCGAATTGGCTGAGAACTTTGAGGCTCGTGAAACTGTAAGTTCCGGGTATGTACGATTTGACCATAAATTTACCTCTGATATAAACTTGATGGCAGGGCTCCGCATAGAGCACACTTCTCTTCGTTATACCGGTCGTAACTATGATGATGAAACAGATAAGACCACCAAGACCGGCCGCGTCGTCAACAGTTATGTGAATTTCCTTCCTTCTATTTTGGTGAAATGGGATGTAAATGATGATTTCAAGATACGCGGTTCTTACACGCAGACCTTGAGCCGACCCAAATATTCAGCTTTGGTTCCTAGCGTGAATATCAACCGTGGCGATAATGAAATAAAGATTGGTAACTCTGACCTGAAACCTACTATTTCTTACAACTTCGATTTGAGTGCCGATTATTATTTCAAGAGTGTAGGTTTGGTGAGCGCAGGCTTTTTCTATAAGAAAATAGACGATTTCATCGTAGATCAGGTACTGACCAACTATGAATACCAAGGAACAGAATATACCCGTTTCACTCAGCCCAAGAATGCAGGAAATGCTAATCTGTGGGGATTGGAATTTTCTTATCAGCGTGATTTCGGCTTCATTGCTCCGGCCTTGAAGTATGTGGGTTTCTATGGAACCTATACTTATACTCACTCACGCGTGGAGGACTTTAACTTCGAAGGACGTGAGAACGAGAGCGGGTTGAGTTTGCCGGGGTCTCCCGAGCATACGGCGAATGCCTCTCTTTACTTTGAAAAAGGAGGCTTGAATGTGCGCCTGAGCTATAACTATGCCTCCAGTTTTATCGATGAAATGGGCCCAAGTATATTTTATGACAGATATTATGATGCCGTGAACTATATGGATGTGAACGCCAGTTATACCTTTGGCAAGAAAGTGAAGATGACCTTTTATGCTGAGGCGAACAATCTGCTGAACCAGCCGCTCCGTTACTACCAGGGTACGAAGGACCGTACTATGCAGGCAGAATATTATGGCGTGAGAATGAATGCAGGTTTAAAAATAAATTTCTAAAAATTAAGTATATGAAAACGTTGATGATGATTAGAAAAATGAAAGAAGTATTGACATGGGTATGGATTGCCGTCATTGGTACGGCTATTTGCCTGAATGTGTGTGCCCAGACTCCGCAAGATTGGAAAGGACTGGAGAAACAACTGAATTTTTATATGGCCAACGATTTGGGACGTAACGGTTATTATGACCAGAAGCCCATAGCCGAGCTGATGGGAGAAATGGCGGATGTTATTGGTCCCGAGTGTGTGTTTGCAGCCGGAGACGTGCACCACTTTGAAGGTGTACGCAGCGTTAACGATCCGCTTTGGATGACCAACTACGAACTTATTTACAGCCACCCGGAGCTGATGATAGACTGGTTCCCCCTGCTGGGCAACCACGAATACCGCGGCAATACGCAGGCTGTGCTCGACTACAGTAATATCAGCCGCCGCTGGACCATGCCCGCCCGTTATTATACCAAGACGTTCGAGGACAACGGCGCTACCATCCGCATCCTTTGGGTAGACACCGCCCCGATGATTGACAAATACCGCAACGAAAGCGAGACCTATCCCGATGCCTGCAAGCAGGATTACCAGCAACAACTTTCCTGGATAGATTCCGTACTGACTACCGCCAAAGAGGACTGGGTTATCGTTGCCGGACACCATCCCATCTATGCCGAAACCCCGAAGGACGAGAGCGAACGTGCGGATATGCAGGCACGTCTCGATCCCATCCTGCGCAAGCACAAGGTGGATATGTACATCTGCGGGCACATCCACAACTTCCAGCACGTACGCGTGGCAGGCAGCGACATCGACTATATCACCAATTCTGCCGGTTCGCTCGCCCGCAAGGTGAAGCCCATCGAAGGGACCGTATTCTGCAGCCCCGAACCGGGTTTCTCCATTGTATCGGCCAGCAAAAAGACACTGGAACTGCGCATGATTGACAAGAAAGGGAATGTATTGCACACGGTGACGCGCAGCAAATAATCCAAGCCGGCACGCAAGCAGGCGCATTCCCCCGAAGCCCTGCCGAACAACCACTTTCCTCCCACGAAGCAAAAGACCATGTTTCGTAGGAGGATTTTTCCATCTCATACGACAAAAACAAAGCCTATCCGCAGGAATACAAGAAAAAGCCCTATATTTGCATTTGTCAATACATAACTATGATGAAGAAGATACACTTCCTGCTACTAATCAGCCTGCTACTTGCCGCTTGCAGTGATGACGACAAAGAGAAACAACCCGCTTTTGTGACCAATATCACCATATCCGATGCCGGAAAGACCTTCAATCCCGGTGATGCCGTGACCGTCAAAGCCGACGGCTTGCAGAGCGGCGACCAAATCATATTGGACATCTACTGGCCGATAGCCGACAATCCTCTCTTTCCCGAAGGGTATTCACGCTACACACGCGCCGTTACCACGGAGCAAACCACCAACAGCATTACTTTCCTTGCCCCCGGACACTGGCCCGCCTCACGGGTAGAAATGTTCCTGGAACGGGCAGGACAGCTTCAGCCTCTCGGCCAGATTTCGGTAGCCGACGGACAATCCCCCGAAGAACCATATCTCTACGGTATCACCAACTCCCACGCCATTTACACACCGACCGTTCCCCGCGGCATCACCCGTATCGACCTGGTAACACAAGAAATATCGGAAGTAATCCAGTTCCATGACGACGAAGATTTCCACCTTGCCGCCAACATCCCCGGCACCAACATCCTCTGCGGGATACGGGAGAAAGACGGCAGTAGTTTCATCGATGGATACGACCTCTGCATGCACTATTGGTGTAACCCGGTAGAACGTAACGCAATTACCATCTGCTCGGACTTCAACAACACTGTTTCCCTGGAAATGGCCGGAGATAAGCTCCTCACCTACTGTAGCATCTCTTATCCGGTATATACCCGGTTGAATATGCCACCGATACATACTCCCGAAATACCATTACCGGATGGACTGAGGCCCGAATCCCTCTCACGCTATCCGGGCGTGATCGCCGCCGCC
>ENA-OOYA01000392-OOYA01000392.1-human-gut-metagenome-genome-assembly--contig:-NODE-392-length-9055-cov-1.833778_pt1 | contig 9055 bp, 5 predicted proteins | sample MGYA00241695_ERZ501361 | MGnify/ENA primary metagenome ERZ501361 (study PRJEB25962, sample SAMEA2042839) | human gut metagenome | biome: human gut; feature: human-associated habitat; material: faeces... | reverse complement strand
TGTTTATAACCCCGCCGACAGGCAGCACTTTTCCACGCAGAGTTATTTCTCCTGTCATGGCCGTATTCTTGCGTACTTTTCTCTGAGTAAGTGCCGAAGCAAGAGATGTTGCTATTGTAATACCTGCTGAAGGTCCGTCTTTAGGCGTTGCACCTTCAGGAACGTGTATATGTATGTTCCAATGGTCGAATATGCGATAGTCAATGCCAAGCTTGTCTGCGTGGGCTTTTACATATTCTAAAGCCAGTATGGCAGATTCTTTCATGACATCTCCCAAGTTTCCTGTAAGTGTGAGCTTAGAGCCCTTTCCTTTGCTCAGGCTCGTTTCGATAAACAATATCTCGCCACCTACACTTGTCCATGCAAGACCTGTTACAACTCCTGCATAATCGTTGCCTTGGTATATGTCGCGATAGAATGGCGGGTTGCCTAATAGCGACTCAATTTCTTTGGGTGTTATCTTATAGTATGGCAGTGTTGCCTCCTTCGCTTTCAGGCATGCCAGCTTGCGGAGCGACTTGTTAATTTGTTTTTCCAGTTGTCTTACTCCGCTTTCTCTTGTATATTGTTCAATTATTTTCTCAATAGCCTGTTTGCTGAACGTGAGTTTTTTCTCGTCAGTCAGGCCTGTATTCTCTTTTTCCTTTGGTATGAGATGCCTCTTGGCTATCTCAACCTTCTCTTCTGTGATGTATCCGCTCACTTCAATCAATTCCATACGGTCGAGCAGTGGGCGCGGAATGGTGTTCAAATCGTTGGCAGTTGCAATGAACAGCACTTTCGACAAGTCATAGTCTACATCAAGATAGTTGTCGTGGAATGCATGATTCTGTTCCGGATCAAGAACTTCAAGCAGCGCTGATGCGGGATCGCCATTTACGGTGTTCTGTGTAATCTTGTCAATTTCATCCAGAATAAATACAGGATTGGACGAACCGGCCTTTTGTATGTTCTTTATTATTCTGCCGGGCATGGCTCCGATATACGTTCTTCTGTGACCTCTGATTTCGGCCTCATCATGCAGACCACCCAGAGATATGCGTGCGTATTTTCGCTTCATGGCATTGGCTATGCTTTTTCCCAGGCTCGTTTTACCTACTCCGGGAGGGCCGTAAAGACATATAATCGGTGATTTAAGATCCTTTCTTAAACTTAACACAGCCATATATTCCAAGATGCGCTCTTTAACCTTTTTCATGCCATAATGGTCCTTGTCCAATATCTTTTCAGCACGGTTAAGGTTAAGATCGTCTTGGGTGTAATATTCCCACGGCAGATTTACCATGGTCTGCAGATATGTCAGCTGTACGCTGAATTCCGGACTTTGCGGATTCAGAATGTCAAGTTTGTCTAATTCTTTGCTGAAAGTCTTAGCAACATCCTCAGGCCATTTTTTATTCTTGGCCTTTTCGAGCAGCTCTTTACGTTCAGGATAAGTATCGCCATTGCCTAATTCTTCCTTGATGTTTTTGATTTGCTGTTGAAGGAAATATTCTCGCTGCTGCTCGTCAATATCCTCACGTGTCTTAGTTCTGATATTATGCTTTATCTCTAATAGCTGCAACTCGCGATATATTATTTTCAGCATTTTTAATGCTCTGTTTTTCAGTGTGTTTGCCTTTAAGAGCTTTATTTTTTCTTCAACGCTGAATGGCAGACTGGTACAGATAAAGTTCAACAGTATTACTGCATTGTTGATGTTCTGTAATGCAAACTGGGCTTCATCTGGTATATCCTCGTTTTTCTTAACATATTCTATTGATGTGTTCTTAAGGTCATCAACGGCAGCCATAAACTCCTTGTCGTCAGAAGACGGGATTTCTTCCGGTGCATTTGTTACCGTTCCAACAATGAAAGGTTGGGTTTTCTTTATGTCAGAGAGGTTGCAGCGTCCAAGGCCCTGTACAATGACAGTAAGATTGTTGCCGGCGCCAGGCATCTCTAATACACGTATAATCTTGGCATATACTCCAATTTCGTATAAGTCTTTCAGAGACGGATTTTCCTGGTCAGAGTCTTTCTGACAAAATATAGCGAATATGGAATTTTGATTTTCTTTTAGATGGTTTATCAAGTTAAGGCTTTGAATCCTGCCAATCAACACCGGCGAAACTACTCCCGGAAATAATACCAAATTTCTTGTGGCTAATACAGGTACGTCACCGTCAATGCTCTCTTCAAAAAGTTTGGCAACATCTCCTTCGTAGTCTGCTATCATAGAAAATGCGTTGTTTATATCTTTTCTCATAATTTGCAATTCGTTATTGGGGTGCAAATTTACTCATTTTAATTGATATAATATTGATACCCAGTAATTATTTTCATTTAATTAATATGTATCATGATTGGAAAACCATTGATCTCTGATTCAGAAACTTGCCGTTTTTCATGCAAAAATGGCTGAGTTTTGCTTCAAAACTCTATCACTTATATTTTGTAATAAAAAGAGTTGCTGTTCTTATAAAATGAATAAAATGATGGCGGATGCTATTTAATTCGAAATATAGACGGCGTGAAATGTTACGATTTTTAGGGTCATATTTTACGGTTGCCGGTGCATAACAAATTTTTATGTCATATTTAAGTTGTCGGCATTTTTTAGTGTTAAATTAAAAACATATTATTGCTGTCTGTATAAAATAACTTAATTTTGCATATTAAAGATAATTTTTCGTTTATATACGTTATTATTTAAATATACCATGTTGAATAAAAGAGTTTTGTTGGCTTCATTGGTTATATCTTCTATGGTTTGCCGTGGAGTTGCCGGAAATATAAAGAAATATTTTTATTCAGTAAGACAGGTGCCGTTTACATCTGTGAAGATAAGCCAAAATTCTTTTTGGGGTAGCAGGATAAAGGCTGTGCGTGATGTCGCAATACCTTTGGCTTTCAGTAAATGTAAGACCGAAGGCCGATATGATAACTTTGTTAAGGCTGCTCATCCAGATGACAGTTATGATGTGTCGTCATTTATGGGATTTTCGTTTGACGATACGGATGTATATAAGACCATTGAAGGGGCCAGTTACGTGCTTCAGACTTTCCCGGATAAAAAACTTGTGGAATATATAGACAGTGTGCTTGATATAGTAGCTGCTGCGCAGGAAGCCGACGGATATCTTTATACTGCACGTACCATAAATCCGAAAAATCCGCATAGATGGGCGGGCATGGAGCGTTGGAGCAATGAAGAAGTGCTGAGCCACGAACTGTATAATCTTGGCCACATGGTTGACGCTGCATGTGCACATTATCAGGCTACAGGTTCAACGAAATTTTTGGATATAGCCCGGCGCTATGCAGACTGTGTCGTCCGCGAGGTTGGACCTTCTGATGGTCAGGCATGTGTAGTGCCAGGACATCAGATAGCAGAGATGGCATTGGCCCGTCTTTACGTACTCACGGGTGAAAAGAAATATCTTGACGAGGCAAAGTTTTTTCTCGACTATAGAGGGAAGACAAAGGTCAGAAATTCTTATAGTCAGAGCCATCTGCCTGTTGTAGAACAACATGAGGCTGTAGGTCATGCTGTCCGTGCGGGCTATATGTATTCAGGTATGGCAGATGTGGCTGCACTTACAGGCGATTCGGCCTATATCAAGGCAATAGATGATATATGGAACAACATTGTTGCTAAAAAGTATTATATAACGGGTGGAGTGGGAGCCTTGCATGACGGTGAGGCTTTCGGACGGAATTATGAACTACCGAATCTTACGGCGTACAACGAGACGTGTGCGGCCATTGCAATGGTGTATTTAAACCAGAGAATGTTCATGTTGCATGGTGATTCAAAATATATAGACTGTCTGGAACGTACGTTGTATAACGGCGTTATAAGTGGCATGAGCATTGACGGCGGCAGGTTCTTTTATCCCAATCCGCTGGCTTCAGATGGCAAATACAGGTTTAACGCCGACAATACGCTTGAGCGTCAGCCTTGGTTCGGATGTGCATGTTGTCCTAGTAATCTTTGCAGGTTTATACCATCAGTACCAGGATATATGTATGCTGTAAGGGATAACGATGTTTATGTAAACCTGTTTGCAGACAACACTTCGACTATTTCTGTCGGAAAAGGTGAGGTTGTGTTGCGTGAGGAAACCAACTATCCTTGGGACGGCGATGTGCGGCTCAATGTCGTGAACAACAGTGCCGGAAAGTTCTGTATCAGGATAAGAGTGCCGGGATGGGTACGCGATCAGGTTACACCGGGTGGTCTTTACAGCTATGCAGATGGCTTGAGTCTGAAATATTCTGTTGCTGTAAATGGTATAAATGTTGCGGCAGAGTTGATTGACGGATATTTTGTCATCGACAGGAAATGGAAGCGTGGTGACCGCATAGACGTACATTTTGATATGAAGCCTCGTATCGTGAAGGCGGATGATAAGGTTGCTGCCTGTCATGGCCGTATTGCTGTTGAGCGAGGCCCTCTTGTGTATTGTGCAGAATGGGCTGATAATGATTATGATTTATTCCGTTTTGTTTTCGACGCTGACAGTTCTATGACTGTGACCGACAGTCCGGGACTTTGGGGCGGCATAAAGATGATAACGGCAAGAGGTACTTTGTTGGATCAAACGCCAGACGGACGCATAAACACTGCTAATCGCACTGTAAAGCTTATACCATATTATGCATGGTGTCATCGAGGACCTGGAAAAATGATTGTTTGGATGGCTGACGGCTTAGGGGTTATGGACGAATATTGAGCGTTCGAAAGCGTCTTTTTTGTTCGCGAAAATAAAAGCTATCAGTCATCTTCTATGTTTTTTGTGCTTTAATGTCTTAAGTCTGATAAGTTGCAAATAATCGGAACATCATGTCAAATAATTATTTCAGATTCAAACAGTTTACAGTAGAGCATACCAGGTGTGCCATGAAGGTGGGTACCGATGGGGTGCTGCTTGGAGCATGGGCACGTGGTGGCGATACTATCTTGGATATTGGTACGGGCTCTGGGCTAATTGCCTTGTTCATGGCTAAACGATATCCATCGGGGAAGATTGTTGCCATTGACGTTGATGCCGGTGCTGTCCTACAAGCGCGTATCAATGTATATAATTCTGCATTCAGCGACAGGATAACCATAATAGAAAAACCTTTACAAGAGTTCTGTGCAGGGCAGTTCGGTTCTATAGTATGCAATCCGCCGTTTTTCGTCAATTCGCTGAAAAACAGAGACGGGCAAAAGGCCATGGCACGTCATGCCGACACACTTACCCATGCTGAACTTGTGAGCGGTGCATCACGGTTATTGGCCGACGATGGCGAGTTCTCTGTTGTCATACCAGCCGCACTGCGCACGGCCATTGATGCTGAAGCAGCCATGGCAGGTCTTTTCCCTTCAAGGATCTGTGCCATTAGAACCATACCACGTAAGCCCGTCAGCCGTTATCTTTTGGCATATCGTAAGCATCCTGCAGACAGGATTGAACAAACAGAAGAATGTATTAATAATGATGATATGTCGCGGTCAGAATGGTACAGCAGCTTGACGGAGAATTTCTATATCAGATGAGAATGGTGCAGGATGCGCTCCGATAATTCATTTGCGTATTGGTGGCCTATAGGTAAGGGGGAATCTGTACCGTTTATGAATACGTTGTGTCTTGTAAAACTATTAATTTTATTCAACGGAACTATGTATGAACGATGAATCCTCACAAATGTTTCTTGTGGAAGCATCTGCATTAGTGTTTTCATGTTTGTACGTGTAAGTACATTTCCTCCTGTGACTTTGACAATTTTTACATAATTGCCTAAAGCTTCTATATAGAGGATGTCGTTTAGCAGAATGTTTACGTTTGAGTATTCTTGTTTTACTGTGATGTGGCGTTGTGGATTTACTGAGGTTGTGCTCATTCGTCGCATAGCTTTATCTACAGCACGGCAGAAACGTTCATAGGCGAAAGGTTTGTGCAGATAGTCTACGGCATCGAGATTAAACCCTTCTAGAGCATACTGAGCATGTGCTGTTGTGAATATAATGCATGTTTCGTGAGGTATGCTACGCGCTATGTCCAGGCCGTTTATACAGCTCATATGTATGTCAAGAAACACAAGTTGTGGCTTGGTTCTTATAATTTCGTCTATGCCGTTTTGAGGTTCGCTGTATGTCGTTAGTTCTATGCCGCCGCGACGTTGGCAGAACTGTTCGATAACGAGCAATGCCATGGGCTCGTCGTCAATGGCAATGCAACTTATATTTTTCATCACAGTTGTATTTTTAGTTTTGCTATATATACGTTTCCTATTGGGCCATTTTCAAGTTCGTATCGCCCTGGGTATAATAGTTCAAGTCGTTTTCTGCAGTTGGCTATCCCAATGCCTTCGTGCTCTGAATCTACATGTCTTATAATAGTGTTGACAGTATCGAAACTTAGCAGACTGTTCTTTAGGCATATGTTTATTTGGATGTTGCAGTCTGTGTCTGCAGATGTGCCATACTTAAATGCGTTCTCTACAAAAGTGATAAATATCATAGATGGTACAGGAGTCGTTTCGTTGTCGGTTTGGGCTGTTAGTGTAACCCTTGTATGATGGTTTAATCTGAGTTTCTGCAAATCAGTGTATTGCCTGATATATTCTATTTCCTGTCCTATGGGAATGTTTTCGGAATGTGTTTGTGCATACATGTATCTCAGAATATTTGAAAATTTCACGAAGGCAGATTCTGTTTTATCAGACCCAGAAAGTACAAGTGCATAAAGCATATTGAGAGTGTTGAACATGAAGTGTGGATTTATTTGTGCTTTATAGAGTGCCAGTTCTGCTTTGTTTTTCTCTGCGGCAATTTCCTGTTTTGCCAGTATTTGCCTAAATAGTTCGAATGTCAGTTCGATTGCAAGCGAAAATCCGGTTACCATGAGAAAAAAGAACCATATTGTTTGTGTGCGCATATTCATTCTGGCTTCCATTTGCCGTGGTGAGCCTGTATGGTCTGATGGTACAGGAAAATAAGTGAACAGCCATGTTGTTGCAGTTAAAGTGATCAGTAAGCCGGCTATGTGTATGTATTTTTTCTGCATGAAGAGTTTTGGTAGGCATACCCATCGGTATATGAAGTAAATAATGTATATATAGGCTATCAGTGTGAGCAGGAAGGCCGTGTTGTGCACAATCCAACGGTCAACAGGAAGCAGCATTATGGTCAATGGCATTATAATTAAGCAGAATAAAAGGTCTATATACAATGCAATGTGATTATTCTTCATATGAGATTTGTTTTCAGATGTTAATGTATTCAGTCCGCATGGTTTATATCTTTTATTGTGCAGCGGATGGTTCACATATTTATTTTGTTTTACGATCATTGCAAAGGTAATACATTTTATTGAATGGTCTATTGTTTTCCATGTGTCGTTTGTCACCACATATAGGCTGTTTGTCACCACATAGTTTATCATAAGACTCATTGTTCATAAATTTGCATCAACTGAATGGCCGGTAATGCAGTTTTGTAAGGAAAAAAGCAACTACATTTTTTGCTTATATGCACCCGGACATAGAGGGCTGTTATTTGTTGTATGTCTTGAGCGGCCCTTATTTAGTAACTTTAGTTTTTTATTTTATAGAAATACAAAATGGAAATTAAAACAAGTATTATGCTCGTTGTGTGTAGTATGTCATTGTTCTGTGCTTGTGATGATAAAAAACAGGCTACTCATGGCGAGGAGTATAAGACGCTTACGGTTACGCGTCGAGACTTTATGCTGCAATCTGCTTATACTGCAACACTTCAAGGGCGTCAGGCTGTTGAGGTGCGTCCGCAAGTCAGTGGCACGATTACAGACATACGTATAAATGAGGGAGATGCCGTTAAGCGTGGTCAGGTGCTGTTTGTCATTGATCAGGTGCCATATAAGGCTGCGCTCAGTACGGCAAAGGCTAATTTGGAGAGTGCGGAGGCAAAGTTGTGTACGGCCAAACTAACGGCAGATAGTAAAGAGGAACTTTGCAGGAGAAATGTTGTATCAGATTATGACAGGCAGACAGCCGTTAACTCTTTACGGGAGGCCAAGGCTGCTGTAGCTCAAGCCCGGGCTGAACTTACACGTGCAACTAATGACTTGTCTTATACAGAAGTGAAGAGTCCGGCAGATGGAATGGTAGGTACGCTCCCTTATAGGGTGGGGACGTTGGTCAGCGCCAGTTTGCCCAAACCACTGACGACCGTATCCGATAATTCTAATATGTATGTCTATTTCTCCATGACAGAGAATCAGTTGCTTGACCTCACCCGCCGCTACGGCTCCAAGGATAAGGCGCTGGCAGAGATGGACTCTATCGAATTACAGCTCAATGACCGTTCTGTCTATCCGCAAGAAGGTAAGATAGAAACTATCAGTGGTGTAATTGATACCTCTACGGGTACAGTCAGTCTGCGTGCCGTGTTCCCCAATAAAGAGGGATTGCTGACCAGTGGCGGTTCGGGCAACGTCATCATCCCGGTACGGAAAGAGAACTGCATCGTTGTTCCCCAGAGTGCCACTTACGAAGTACAGGACAAGGTCTATGTATATAAGGTAGTTGACGGCAAGGCGCAATCAGTTCCCGTGCAAGTGACCCGTGTGAACGGAGGTCAGGAATATATCGTAGAGAGCGGCTTGAAAGTGGGGGACACAATTGTGGCCGAAGGTGTGGGTTTGCTGCGTGAAGGTACCTCCGTCCAACCCAAAACGAATGAATGATAATTTTTAACCGATAGAATATGAATCTTAGAACTTTTATAGAACGCCCCGTTTTTTCGGCAGTCATCTCCATTACGATTGTCATTCTGGGCATCATCGGATTGTTCACCTTGCCCGTTGAGCAATATCCCGACATTGCGCCGCCCACCATCATGGTGAGCACCACTTACTATGGTGCCAGTGCGGAAACCCTTCAGAAAAGTGTTATCGCTCCGTTGGAAGAGGCCATCAACGGTGTGGAGGACATGACTTACATGACTTCTACTGCCAGCAATGCAGGGTCGGTTTCCATTACTGTTTACTTCAAGCAGGGTACAGACCCGGACATGGCGGCGGTCAATGTGCAGAACCGTGTG
>ENA-OOYA01000349-OOYA01000349.1-human-gut-metagenome-genome-assembly--contig:-NODE-349-length-9464-cov-2.618025_pt1 | contig 9464 bp, 6 predicted proteins | sample MGYA00241695_ERZ501361 | MGnify/ENA primary metagenome ERZ501361 (study PRJEB25962, sample SAMEA2042839) | human gut metagenome | biome: human gut; feature: human-associated habitat; material: faeces... | reverse complement strand
GCAACCCACCTCCCTTTACAAGGGAGGCAATGGCGAAGATGACTGAGGGATTAAAAAGCGAAGCACTTTCTTTTTGAAATCTATTTTTTTGAGAAAATCCCTCCGGCTTGCCTGCGGCAACCCACCTCCCTTTACAAGGGAGGCAATGGCGAAGATGACTGAGGGATTAAACAGCGAAGCACTTTCTTTTTGAAATCTATTTTTTAAGGAAATCCCTCCGGCTTGCCTTGACGAGGCCCACCTCCCTTTACAAGGGAGGCAAAAAGCGGATTTTAAAAGTCACGCGCTTTTCGCAAATAACAATAAAATTCCGGAGGATAAAAAATGAAGCTGATACTTGCGTCGGGCTCTCCGAGACGCTCCGAAATACTTAAAAACGCAGGATATGAATTTGTCGTAAAGCCGACGTCTGCGGACGAGTCTCTGCCAGACAGTATATTACCTGAGGACGCGGTAAAGCTCTTATCGGAAAGAAAGGCCGACGCCGCGAAAATCGAGTGTAGCGATGTGGTACTTTCCGCCGATACCGTGGTGGCTCTCGGAGACAGGATTCTCGGAAAGCCGAGCGATAAGGCCGAGGCATTTTCGATGCTGCGAAGCTTGTCTGGAAAAACTCACAGCGTGTATACGGGCGTAACGATAAAGAGTGCCGAGAAAAAACGTGTGTTCGCGGTAAAAACCGACGTTTTGTTTTATCCCCTTACCGATGATGAGATAAACGCTTATATAGCTACGGGTGAGCCGTTTGACAAGGCCGGTGCATACGGAATACAGGGGCGCGCCGCCGTCTTTGTCGAAAAAATCGACGGTGATTATTACAGCGTGGTGGGCTTGCCGCTTTCAAGATGCGCAAGAGTTCTGCGCGACTTCGGCATTGTGCCGAGCCTGTGATTTTAAACAAACTATAACAACAGCCGTTCGCAAAATCGGAAACCCGAAGCGCGAGACGGCTGTTTTTATTGCAAAAAAGCTCCCGTGCGATGTTTTTTCACCGTACGGGAGCTTTGCTTTTATATTGTTTTATTCGGCATTGTGTGATTGAAACTGCGGCAGAGTACTGTTTTCGTCTTGAAGAACGGAAATGGCCCTCTCTATCTCGGCGGTCAATTCTTCGGTCGTGAGTCCGTCGGGAGAAATGGGCTTTCCGAAGGTTACGCTGAGGCGGAACTTTTTGTTGTGCTTCCAGTCATAGAACTTGGGCATTTTTCCGCTCTTCGGGAAAATGTTGTATGCCCCGTCTACGTATGCCGGTATAATAGGCGCACCGGTTTCGATTGCAAGGGTGCTGGCGCCGTTTTTAATCTTTCTGAAAACGCCGTCTTCACTTCTGGTGCCCTCCGGGTGAATGATAACGCCCCAATTTTCCTTGAGTCTCTTTTTGATATTTTCCATGGAGCTTGAGTTCATTCCGCCGCGGTCAACGGGAACCATACCCGCGCTCTTTATAAGCTTGCGTGAGAACGGGTCGTTTCTGAACAGCTCTTTTTTTGCCATACAGCAGAGCTTCATATATCGCTCCTTGCTGAGTGCGAGAGAAATAAACAGGAAGTCGATTTTTGAGACATGGTTTGCACAGATTATAAATCCGCCGTTTTCCGGAATGTTCTCGGCGCCTCTTATTTCGGTCTTATAGAGCCCCTTTGCAATACCCTTAAATAATTTGTATGCGGCATAGTCGCCTGCGTTTTTATCCTGTGGGTATGAAACGCCGCTTTTGCCTATGGAATTCACCTGCTTGCCGTTGCCTTCGACAGCTTCAACAATGTCGGCCACGGTCATATCCTCATGGTAATACGGCTCGATATTGACCTTGAATTCGTCCTCAAGCTCCATAGCGAGCGTTATTGAGCTCAGCGAGTCAATAGCGAGGTCGGAAAATACCTTTGTCGAAAGTGAAATGTCGTTTACGTCGGCATTTGCGATTTTTGCGACGGTCGCTGTTACCTTCGATTCTATATCGGCACCCTTTTGCTCAATTATTTTTTCATCTGCGGCGTCGTTGCCCTCAAGAGCCTTTTTCTTGAGAAGATACCTTTTGGGCTTCTGAAGGGAGGTACGCGGAATTTTCTCGACGAAATGAGTTTTTGCGATGCGCATATTTTGTATGAGCGTAGCGCCGCGTTCGGTGATTTCCCTGCGTATTTTTTCAAGACTCTCGGCTGACAGCCTCTCGGGGACCACAAAGGCCTGAACCTCGTCGTAATCGGCGTTGTTAACCGGAACGCCGCATATTACAAGCTCCTTTACACCCGGCAAGTCGGAGTATTTCTCCTCAATGTCGTCGGGAGCTATTTTTTTGCCGGTCGCAAGAACTATATTTTCCTTGAGCCTGCCCGTAACGTGAACGTGACCCTTCTCGTCTATGCTTCCTATGTCGCCCGTCCTAAACCAGCCGTCCTTATCGAAGGCCTCTTTTGTAGCCTCCTCGTCGCGGAAGTAGCCTACCATCATATACGGAGATTTTATGAGCATTTCGCCTTCGTCGCTTATCTTGAGCGATATGGCGGGGTACGGAACGCCGCAGGTATCGGTGGTTATGTCCTCGGGGGTATTGCCTATTGTGGGAATATTGGTCTCTGACGCGCCGTAGGTTATCATAATGTTAAAGCCGGCGGCGTAGTAGAAATCGGCAACCTCTTTTTTTATGGGAGCGCCTGCGGAGCAGAGCACGCGCAGACTGCCTCCGAAGCCGTCGTGAATACTTTTGAATATCTTTTTGCCGAGCAGCTTACCGTTTTTGCGGCGAGCCTTTTCGCATATCGGGTAAAAAGTCTTAAACATAAGCGCGGTCACGGGGTTTTCGTTTATCTTGCGAAGTATCTGTGCCATAAACAGCTCGTAGACCTTGGGTACGGCGGAGAGAACCGTCGGCTTATATTCCTTGAATGCCTTTAAAATGGCCTCCGCGCCGAGAGTTTCTATATAATGTACGTCCGCTCCGATTATGTGCGGCCCGAGCACAAGGCATATAACGCCGTAGATATGGCTGTTCGGAATGATGGCGAGATAACGGTCCGTCTCGACAAGCTCCTGAACGTTCAGCGTCATCTGAGTCGTCTTTATAAGCGAATCGTGAGTGTGCATAATTCCGGCGGCACGGCGCGTTGTGCCGGACGAATAAATTATAGTGGCGATTTCGGGTGCGGGATCGACCGTCGGTTCCTCCTCAACCGAATTTTTGCAGCCGTCAAATACGGTGCAGTCATATACATTAAATACGGGGAACTTATAATCGGGGAAATTTGTGAATTTTCCGAAGGTTTTGGGTGACAGAAACGCCGCTCTGACATCGGAACGGTCAATAAAGCTTTTAAGCTCTTCGGCGCCGAGAGAGGCGTCGATTAAGGCCGCGGTGCATTTTATCTTGCAAACGGCGAGAAACGCTATCGTCCATTCGGGCGAGCCCTCGCACGCTATCGCAATGCGGTCGCCCTCTCTAACTCCCGATGACAGGAGCCTGTCGGCGTATTCCGCAACCTTCGAAAATACGTCGCCGTAGGTATATGCGCGCGTCGAGCCGTCGTCCATGGTTACGGAAAGAGCAAGCTTTGACGGGTGATTTATGTTGCACTCGTAAATAGTTTCAAATATATTCATTTCTGCCTCCGACACAAATGTGATAAATTTACGCTTTAGTGCGCTGAAATTATGTAATATTCTAACATCTACGCGGTGATATGTCAATGAGCTAAGATTCGCTGCGCTTCGGCGATAGGTGCCGGCTTGTCGCATTAACTATTCCGCCCTTGTAAAATTCCTCCTTGAACCACACGTCGCCGGCCTCACATGTTCTTTTGTCGAGATAAGAGAGTATTCCGGCATCGGTGGTGAAATCAAAGGTCAATTTGTAGGAATACAGAAATTGCCTCTTGTAAGAGCCGTATTTGCGGTTTTGCTCGTTACTGCCGTATTTTCCGTCGCCGAGCAGCGGAGTGCCGTAAAAGGCGAAATGCGCGCGTATTTGGTGTGTTCTGCCCGTTAAAAGCTCTACCTCGGTAAGCGAAAGACCGTCTATTGTGTCTATAACTCGATATTTTGTGCGTATTTCCTTTGAGGACGGCACCTGCTTTTTGTATATGCGCACGGTGTTTTTCTTTTCGTCCTTTATGAGATAATCCTTTAAAATTCCGCTTTGCAGCTTGGGTCTGCCGATTAAAACGCAGAGATAAAACTTGTGCAGCTCCCTGTCCTTCATCTTTTGATTCAGTATGCGCAGCGACTCGGCGTTTTTTGCCGCAATTACTATTCCGCCCGTGTTGCGGTCTATGCGGTTCACAAGAGAGGGGACAAATGAGTTTTCTCTGTCGGGGGAATATTCACCTTTTTCGTACAGATAACGCTTTATGCGGCCTATGAGCGTGTCAACATATTCCTCGTTGTCCGGATGACACAGAACACCTACCTTTTTGTCAAGGAGCATTATGTTTTCATCCTCGTAAATTATGTCGAGGTGCTTCGATGCTTTTAAAAAGTCGTAAGTTGTCTCTTTTTTTTCAAAGAACTCGTCGTTTATATACATATCCACCTTGTCGCCGAGGCGAAGCCGCGTTGAGATTTCGGCTCTTTTCCCGTTAACCTTTATGCGCTTTGTTCTTATATACTTATATAAGAGAGATTGCGGCAAAAGCGGGGCTGCCTTGTGTATGAATTTGTCAAGTCTTTGCGACTCGTCGTTTTTTTCGATTTCAAAGCTTTTCATTGTGTGCTTCTCCGTGATTTTCGTATACTATTATATATAGGCGTTTTTTTACGCCGGATTTCGGCGGATGTTTTTCGGGTTTTGAGCTTGCATTTTTGCCGTTTTGTGCCGTTTTTCGGTACAAGCGCGAAAAATTCTCCGCCGTCTTCGTTCTCTGCCGAAAAATGATGCGCCATCCCGTCTGCCGAGATGAAAATTCGCACCGCTTTTGTGCGGAAAACGTTATATATTCATTATACCATAACACAGCGAAAATTACCATAAAAACACCTCGGCTTGACGACGGTTGCCGTCCGAATCGCCCGCCGCCGCCGGATTTTTTTCTCTTTGTAAACCGTCAATTTCGCGCCCGAAGATAAGTTGTGCCGAAAATTGCCGTAAGTGTCCTCAAAATGGGACCTTATCCCATAAAACAGCCTGTTTTTAATCGGAAAATCGGTGCCGAAGTGGGGAAATTTTGTATGTTTACGGGTGATTTTTAATATAAGAAACGGCGAAAAAAGCGGTAAAAAACATAGTTTGGAATTTTTAGAATATTACGGAATATAATAATAGCGGAAGCCTTGATAAATAAGGTCGCGCAGTACCATAAGCAATGTAATTGTTACAAAGTTGTAATAAATTGTTACGATTTTTAACTTTTACACAAATATTTTAATAAATTTGTCAGTAATTGTTCTCGATAAGAGGTGTATTCGCGATTATTTGACATATTATGACAAACAACATTGTGCAAAATAGATAAAAATCGAGAATGAAAATATTTGACAATTATGTGACCTGGAAATATAATGGCTTTCGTCACAAGCGAAATAACAGCGACGCCGCCGTATGCACTTACGGCAACAAAGCTTTCGCGAACGCAACGCGGGGCAAAATCACAGGCGTCCGGCAGCCGCGTTTCCGAATTTCAGGGAACGGCAGGTATGAGTTAAAGGAGCAGAATGATGATAACAGAAATTAAGGGCTATGTAAAAGCGAGCCGCAAGGCTTTTACAAAGGTCACGGCACTTATAGTAGCGCTCGCGATTATGTGCGCCGTAACCGCTTTTGCAGCCTCGCCGTCGTTTTATGTTGACATATATGACGGCAACGAAATAACGAGAGTCCTCACGTCGAAGAGCGACCCCAAGACCATAGTGTCGCAGGCGGGCGTTAAGCTTGACGACAGAGATAAGCTCGATTCCACCGGCTTCACGGCAGGCGAGGACAGCGCTCTGAGGATTTACCGCTCGGCAACGGTCAGCTTCACCGATATTGAAGGCAATACGATATACACCGTATTTGCAGGTACTGTGCAGGACCTTTTGGAGGAGCTTGACGTAACGCTTTCGGACGGTCAGCTTATAACCTATCCTCTCGACACCGTACTCAAGGACGGTATGGACGTCAGAGTGACAAATTCCTACGACGTGTCGGTCACCGCGGACGGCACCACAAACTCGTTCACCATGGGCGAAGGTACCGTGCGTGACGCTCTCAACAGAATAGGCGTTACACTCGGCGATGACGACGAGGTGTCACCCGAGCTTGACAGCGAGGTCTGCGAGGGCACGGCTATAACCGTTTACAGGGTTTCGTATTCTTACAGAACTGTCACCGAAACGGTTGAATTTACAAAGAAAACAGAAAAGAGCGCGGAGCTTTACACCGACCAGCAGGTTATTTCTCAAAAGGGTGTGAACGGCTCCAAAAAGGTAACGTACTGCGACAAGACCGTGGACGGCAAATATGCGTCGAGCGAGGCGGTTACAACCGTGGTTCTTGAGCAGGCGGTTCCGCAGATAACGACCGTGGGCACAAAGCAGCGCCCGATTATTGTAAGAAATCTTAAAAATAACGGCTCGCCCATTTCCGAGCTTACCGTTCCGTCAAGCATAAACATTGAGAACGGTGCTCCGACGAGCTATTCGAAAATAATTACCGGTAAGGCGTCCGCCTATACCGCGTCCCCTACGGCAAAAACCTCAACGGGCAGAACCGTTAAGGCGGGTTACGTTGCCGTAAATCCCAAACAGATACCCTATGGCAGCGAGCTTTGGATAGTCTCCACCGACGGTATTGTTTACGGATACGCCATAGCTGCCGATACGGGCGGATTTATCCACAAGGGTAAATTTACCGTGGACCTGTTTATGAATACAGAATCCGAATGCAGGCAGTGGGGCGCAAGAGACGTAATAATTTACGTTTTATAATCCCCGAATACTTGTGACCGAGAGCCGTAAAGCTGATTTTACGGCTCTGTTTTTTTGTTTATACGGGCGGCATAAAAATACGCGGCACGGAAAGCCCGTCGTCCAAAAAATCGCAGACAAGGCGTTTCGTCTCCGCGGGGAAAAGCGCCTCGCTTTCATGTTTAATTTCGTTTGCGCCAACGCCGAGCGTTACTTTGCGGCAGAAATCGGCACTTCCCGAGCCGCACTCAAAAAGCAGCGTGCCCTTTAGGAGCCTTGCGACTCCGAGACAAAAGGACAGACCGCCGTCATTTTTTGTTTCGCGGCAGAAATCATATGCGGTAAAATTGCAGAAGCTCTCGACGGAGATAAACAGCATATCCCCCGAAACGCCGCCGCTGACGAGCGTGTGGCACCGTTTTGAGTAAAGCAGGGAATTCCCTATAATTTCCGCGGCGGCCGCGGAAAACAGAACGTCGTCCGTCTCGGCGGAAACGTCCGTCGGGAGCGAAACCGCAAACGCCTTTTTATCGCTGTCGCCGAACAAAAACGAACAGCTTACCGTAAGAGCGTTTATAAATGCTCCGACATTTATGCGCGTTTGCCTTTTGGGCCTGTCGGGCGAGAGATAGGCCTTTCTCAAAAAATTGCGCAGCGAAAAAAGCGCGAAAATATATCTGTCGTCGTTTTCGGCGACCGACTCCCTTTGCAGCAGGGAAAAGACCGTGTGAAAACCCTCGCGTGTGAGCGCGATGTCCGCTTTGCCCGCGCAGCTTTTGTTTAAACGCCTTATCTCATCATAAAAATCAGCTTTCATCCTATCCCCCGAAGACAATAAATACTGCTTTATAAGTATTGCTTTACCGCGAAAAAATATACCCGAATTTCGCGGCTGAGGACACTTCTCAACTAACAGGAAACTTCTTGCGACACACTTTTTATGCACTTTGACAAAACATTCACAGAACAGGCCTTTTTCGCATAAAAAATCTTGCATAATTGCGTATTTCGGTATAGAATAATAGAGCAATAATTTAAAAACAATTTATTGGAGGTAATACCAATGTCAGTTAAAGTTGCTATTAACGGTTTCGGTCGTATCGGCCGTCTTGCGTTCAGACAGATGTTCGGCGCAGAGGGCTATGAGGTAGTTGCCATCAACGATCTTACCGATCCCAAGATGCTCGCTCACCTTCTCAAGTACGATACCGCTCAGGGCGGTTACTGCGGCAAGATCGGTGAAAAAGCTCACACCGTTGAGGCCGGCGAAGACTCCATTACCGTAGACGGCAAAAAGATTACTATCTATGCTATGAAAGACGCTAAGGATCTTCCTTGGGGCGAGATCGGCGTTGACGTAGTTCTTGAGTGCACGGGCTTCTATACTTCTAAGGATAAGGCTCAGGCTCATATTGACGCAGGCGCTAAGAAGGTCGTTATTTCCGCTCCGGCAGGCAATGACCTCAAGACAATCGTTTACAGCGTTAACGAAAAGACTCTTGACAAAGAGGACAAAATCATTTCCGCTGCTTCCTGCACCACAAACTGCCTTGCTCCCATGGCTAAGGCTCTTAACGACTATGCTCCCATTCAGAGCGGTATCATGTCGACAATTCATGCTTACACCGGCGACCAGATGATCCTCGACGGTCCTCATCGCAAGGGCGACCTTCGCCGTGCTCGTGCAGGTGCCGCAAACATCGTTCCGAACTCAACGGGTGCTGCTAAGGCTATCGGCCTTGTTATCCCCGAGCTCAACGGCAAGCTGACCGGTATGTCCATGCGCGTTCCCACCCTGGACGTGTCCGTGGTGGATCTGACTGTGAACCTGAGCAAGCCCGCTACCTACGACGAGATCTGCGCTGCCATGAAGAAGGCCAGCGAGAACGAGCTGAAGGGTATCCTGGACTACACTGACGAGGCTGTGGTGTCCTCCGACTTCCTGGGCAACACCCACACCTCCATTTTCGACGCCAAGGCCGGTATCGCCCTGACCGACACCTTCGTGAAGGTGGTCAGCTGGTACGACAATGAGATCGGCTACTCCGACAAGATCCTGTGCCTCATCGAGCACATGTACAGCGTCGATCACAAGTAAAACGCCAATATCCTTTCAAAAAGGTTTTCCTTCTTTTTTGTTCCGGAAACAGCGCCGTCCCACCGGGACGGCGCTGTTTCTATTCTTTTGGCGAAACTTACGGCGGCGATACCGGTGATTTTCCGCAAAACGAGAATCCCACGATATTTATCAGAAATATGCCTATCTTTCCGCGGATTTGTATGGTACAATAGGTACAACTCAGAGGAGAGGGAAAGGAACCCCTTACAATGGAACAGAATCCGATCTTGAACGCCAAGCTGTCCATGGACAGCGATATCCCCCTGTATGCCCAGCTGGTGGGCATCATCAAACGCAATATCTCCACCGGTGCGCTGGCCGTGGGCGATCTGCTGCCCAGCGAGGCGGAGCTGTGCCGCTGGATGAACATCAGCCGCAACACCGTGCGGCAGGCCATCGGCGAGCTGGAGGACGAGGGACTGGTAGTCCGCAAGCGCGGCCGCGGCACCTTCGTGGCCGACCCCGCCAC
>ENA-OOYA01000330-OOYA01000330.1-human-gut-metagenome-genome-assembly--contig:-NODE-330-length-9739-cov-1.689694_pt1 | contig 9739 bp, 7 predicted proteins | sample MGYA00241695_ERZ501361 | MGnify/ENA primary metagenome ERZ501361 (study PRJEB25962, sample SAMEA2042839) | human gut metagenome | biome: human gut; feature: human-associated habitat; material: faeces... | reverse complement strand
GTTTGTTCTTCCAGCGGGCGTTCAGGCGGGCCAAGGCGACAAAGAGCGCATTGACCAGCATGAAGACGAGGGCGGCAAACTGAAATAGGTAGAGGGAAGACATGAGGGTTGTGAGGGGATGGTGGGGGTTTAATTGAAAACAAAACGAACCGTTTGCATGTGCTTGCTACTTGCGTCCAAAGTCGGCGGGAATCTCACCCCATTGCGCCGTGTCCCATTTCAGCACGGGCGTGGCGCAGGGATGGGTCAGCAACCAGTTCTCGGCGCGGGCGATGACCTCATGGAGCTTGGCCGTCCTGGCGTCGCGCACCAGCGTAGTCTTGCACTTGCGCTTCTTGACCCACAACGCCGCATTGTAGGAGTCGGAGTAGACGACCTTCCCCTTGATGCCTCGTTGCTCCATGAGCGCCAAGGCGTGGACAATGGCGAGAAACTCTCCGATATTGTTGGTGCCGTCGTGATAGGGCCCCACTTTGAATACTTCCTGTCCGGTCTGGACATAAACGCCACGATACTCCATTATCCCTGGATTGCCCATACAGCCGGCGTCTACAGCAAGACTGTTGAGTATCACATCGGGGGGATAGACCGACGGCGACGCTTTTTTGGTGCGGGGTGCTACAACCTCGGGAGTGTCCTCCTGAAGGTGGCGGGCTATCTGGCGCAACGCCATCGATGCCGATGCGTCGCTCTCTCGCATCGACATTACGGCTTCTTCCTTGGAATAAAACGATTTGTAGCGGGCGCCGGGGTAGCCTTCTACCTCGGCTCGACATTCATCCCATGTCTCATAAAGTCCTGGCTGACGCCCAACGTACACAACGTATATCTTGCTTTTTGCCATAATGTGTCTGCTTATTTTTGCAAAGGTAATGATTTTTCCTATTACTTCCTGCTGCGGGGATGGCAGTTTGCCACTTCCTGTCGAAGGAACGAGCGGTCGATATGCACGTAGATTTCGGTGGTGGTGATGCTCTCATGTCCGAGCATTTCCTGTATGGCGCGCAGATTGGCGCCGCCCTCGAGAAGATGCGTGGCAAAGGAATGACGGAGGGTGTGCGGACTGATGTTTTTCTTTATGCCGCACTCGCCGCAGAGTTTCTTTACGATGTAGAATATCATTGTGCGGGTTAGCTGCCCGCCGCGGCGGTTGAGGAAAAGGATGTCCTCGCTGCCGCGTTTGGGCGTCAGGTTTGACCGAAGGGGCAGATAGGCGCGGATGGTGTCGACTGCCGATGAGGCGATGGGGACGATGCGCTGTTTGCTGCCTTTTCCGTCTACGGTGACATACCCTTCGTCGATGTCCACCTTCGACATCTGCAGTCCGACAAGTTCCGACACGCGAAGTCCGCAGCAATACGTGGTTTCGATGATGGCGCGGTTGCGGCAGCCCTCATAGGTCGAATCATCGCACGCTGCCTCCATGGCGTCGATCTCATCTACGGTCAGGATGTCGGGCAGCTGACGCCCGAGACGGGGCAACTCAAGCAGTGTGGCGGGATTGTGGTCGGTGTATCCACTTGTTTTCAGAAACTGGAAAAACTCTCGGATGCCCGACACGATGCGTGCCTGCGACCGGGGATGGATGCCGATGTCGTGGAGCACGGAGAGAAACTCATGGAGCAACGGCTCGGTGACCGACGGCAGTCTCTCGTTTTTCTCTTCCAAAAACTGCAGCAGTTTCTGGACATCGTTGTCATACGATACCACCGTGTTGGCCGACAAGCCTTTCTCCAACGACAAATGGGCGTTGAAAAGTTCTACCAATGTCACGTTGTCGGGTAATTCTGTCATAGCGGTGTTGAAAAATACGGATAGTTTTATTAATTTTGCAGATATTCCGGGAGAATCCTGCTGCAACAAAGGTAAGCAATTCCGCCGGAAAAACCTCGATAACCCCAAGACTAAGCGATTATGAAAATTCTTATTATCAACGGACCAAATTTGAATTTGTTGGGAGTCAGAGAGAAAAGCATTTATGGCGATTCTTCGTTTGAGACTTTCTTCAACACGCTGACTGCGGATTTCCCCGACATAGAATTTGAATATTTCCAAAGCAACCACGAAGGTGCGATTATCGATAAAATCCACGACCGGGGGTTCGATGTGGACGGCATTGTCCTCAACGCGGGTGCTTACACCCACACGTCAATCGCTATCGGCGACGCTATCCGTGCGGTGAAAGCGCCGGTGGTTGAGGTCCACATCTCAAACGTGCACGCTCGTGAGGAATACCGCCACGTGTCGATGATTGCCGGGGCATGCCGGGGTGTGATTGCCGGATTCGGCCTCAACAGTTACCGCCTGGCGGTTATGGCTCTGATGAACGCTTGAGATTCACTGTCTTACAAAAAAAACAGATATATTTTTATAAGCCCAAAAGTACAAGATGAAGACTAAATTTACGAAAATTGTCGCAACTGTCTCCGATCGTCGTTGTGACGTGGACTTTATAAAACAGTTGGCGGAAAACGGCTTGAACGTGGTGCGCATGAACTCTGCACACATTCAACGCGAAGGTTTCCAAAGAATTGTCAACAACGTGCGCGCGGTCAGCGACAGAATAGGAATTCTTATGGACACAAAGGGTCCGGAAATCAGAACAACGACTAATGTCGACGACGAAAACCTGTCGTTCTCTGCCGGAGACAAGGTCTGTGTGACCGGAGCGCCCGACGAACTTAGCGACAAGCAGAACATACATCTGTCATACCCCGACATTGCCAATGACGTCAAAGCGGGCATGCACCTGCTCATCGACGATGGCGAGCTCGACTTCTTAATCGACAGCATCGACGGGAAAACGCTACGTTGCACGGCATTGAACGATGGCGAACTCGGTTCGAGAAAGAGCGTGAACATCCCTGGCGCAAGCATCAAACTGCCGTCGCTGACACAACGCGACATTCAGAACATCGGATATGCCATCGAGATGGGGGTCGACTTCATCGCTCACTCGTTTGTCCGATCAAGACAGGACGTGCTCGACATCCAGAAAATTCTCGACGCTAACAACAGCCCGATTAAAATCATATCTAAAATCGAAAACCAGGAGGGCATCGACAATATCGACGAGATTCTCGAGGTGTCTTACGGAATCATGATTGCCCGTGGCGACCTCGGAATTGAAGTGCCGGCGGAGAGAATCCCGGTGCTGCAACGACAGCTGATTAGCAAGTGTGTAAACGCTCACAAGCCGGTCATTGTCGCTACTCAGATGCTCCACACGATGATCAGCAACCCGCGCCCTACTCGCGCGGAGGTGTCCGACATCGCAAACGCGGTGTTTCAAAGGGCTGACGCTCTGATGCTCAGCGGTGAGACTGCTTATGGAAAATATCCCGTGGAGGCGATTTCAACAATGTCGAAAATCATAAAGGAGACGGAGATGTCGCTGTCAAGCCGGAAAGACGCGGTAAACCACACGCTGTTCTGCCGCGACACTGCCGATGTGACAACTTTCCTTGCCCACGGTGCCGTCGATGCGCAATACGAAATCGGGGCGAAGGCTATCGTGACCGACAGCTACACCGGACGCACAGCGCGCTACATTGCTTCTTTCCGTGGCATATCGCCTACGCTCGCTATATGCTACCGCCCGAACGTGCCGCGACTGTTGGCGTTGAGCTACGGTGTGTACCCTATGTATCAGAAAAAGGAAACGTCGTCGCGTGCATATCTGTACAACGGGCTGGAGCACCTCATCGAACTGAACATCATTACGCCCGACGACAAAATCGCATACCTCGGCGGTGGTTTCGGTGAGGGTAAGGGCACCACATTCCTTGAAATCAACCGTGTGGCTGACGTGCTCGAAAACTATGACCATTACGACTTGCCAAACCTCGAAAACCCAGAGAAATAATGACCGAAGAACTTGAAGAATATATCCTGCGCCACATCGACAAGGAGGGCGAAACGCTGAGCCGGCTCGACCGGGAGACTCATCTATACCATCTGCGACCGAGGATGTGTTCCGGACACCTACAGGGAAAACTGCTGAAGATGTTCGTAAGAATGATCCGCCCTAAGCGGATTCTCGAACTCGGCACGTTTACCGGATATTCCGCCTTGGCAATGGCGGAAGGTATGGTGCCGGGGGCGGAGCTGCACACAATCGAAATCGACGACGAGCTGGAGGATTTCATCAGAGAGCATTTATGCCAGGCGCAACAGGGGAAAAACATCCACCTGCACATCGGCGACGCTCGCGACATAATACCTCAGGTGGGTGGAAAGTTCGACCTCGTGTTTATGGATGCCAATAAAAGACAGTATCTGGAATACTACAACTTGGTGTTCGACTATGTGAACCCCGACGGGTTCATTATTGCCGACAACACGCTGTGGGACGGAAAAGTGGTCGACTACGGAAAGAAACTCGACGCTCAGACAGCGGGAATACTTGAGTTCAACGATTTTGTTGCTGCCGACGAGCGTGTGGAAAAGGTTATAATACCTCTTCGCGACGGACTCACAATTATCCACAAACTTCCTCTATAGAATTCAGATAGCAATCATTTTTATCCAGCATGTCGACGATGCGCCTGCGGAGCGTGGCAGGGTCTTGGCATGCCACCATAAGCATGTCGACGATGCGCCAGAGGCGCATTATTCCATCATAACCCCATCCGCACGACGCGCCAGCGGAGGGCGCATGGGGGCAGATGCTCCCACACAGACCGGGCGCTTCGAAGATGCGCTACTTCCCCACTCCTTCGGCGTTCCCTTTCGTAAGCGGAGCGTGACGGAGGCACGCCACTTCCGCAACAAACTAAATGGGCTGTGTCTATCGACACAGCCCTATCTGCAAATATATAAAATTCCAAAAATCCCACTAAGGATAAAAAAAATTGATTGTCTCACGACAACCAATCTTGTTAACCTTAAATCTAATACCATGAAAAACACATTGCAAATGTACGGATTGTTTCATCTACTCTACAAAATCCGCCACACAAAATGCTTCACATAAGTCTTAATTAACCTGCGTGGGCAACATCAATGCCCATACTGCTATTTTCTATACAGATATCCGCGCATCGCCCTTGTCGTAGCCAACGAGGCAAGAAGTCCGACAACTGCCACTATGCCGAGAATCATCGCGACATCGCCAACGCTGACGGCAACCGGATAGGTGTTGACTACAAGGTTGCTCGCATCGGCACTCAGCCGGATAAACCCGAAATGCTGTTGCAGTACGCACAAGACGACTCCGACTGCCAATCCGGCAACGGCGCCGACTATCGATATCAGCCATCCCTCCGCCACAAATATCTGTTCCACCATACGGTTGTCGGCGCCAAGGCTGTGAAGCGTACGGATGCTCTCGTCTTTCTCAAGTATGAGGATGGCGAGCGTGCTGATGACGTTGAACGACGCAACAACAAGGATGAGCGACAGCAACAGCAGCGAAATCCATTTCTCAACGTTGATCATCTTCAGCGACTGACTATGCTGCATTAGCCGGTTTTCAACCTTGTAGCCGTCGCCTACGGCTTTGCTTATCGCCGACATGACGGTCCCTTCATCTGCGCCTTGACGCAGACCCACCTCAATGGCTGTCGCCTCGGTGGTATAGTCGAGCAGCGTTCGGGCGGCGGCAAGCGACGTGAACACATAATTCTGGTCGTAGGCTCCCTGGCGCACCTCAAACACTCCGCTGACAAATGTGGGCACGCGCTGGAACGCTGTGGCGGGATTCGCCACATTGACTGCCCCAACACGCCGTGGAGCATAGATATAGCATATTGGCTCGAACCCTGGCCGGGCGTCGAGCGTCAAGGCGGCTCCGATGCTCATTATGCAATAGTCGCTGTTGCCGTCAGTCAGCAGAAACCTGCCGTCGGGCTTTATCAGTTTTTTCAGATTTGTCAGACGGTCATAGTCGTCGGTGATGCCTTTAAGCACTATCGGTATCTGACGGTTGCCATAAATCACGAGTGCGCTCTCAGTAACCGTCGGCACGGCGACTTCAACGCCTTCAACCTTCTGTATCTTCCCTATCAACGCCGATGCGTTGACTATCACACCCCGCTTTGCCGAAACCTTGACTGCCGGCTCCATGCTCGACATCTTGCTGTCGACAAGCTGGTGAAAGCCGTTGAACACCGACAACACACAAATCATCGCCAGTGCTGTGACCGCCACGGCACACACGGCAATGGTGGATATCACACTGACCGCCGTGTGCGACTTCTTCGACACAAGGTAGCGCAATGCTATTCTCAGCGGCAGCATTCTCATTTCTGATTATTCCTCTTCTTCGCCTCCTTCGTTGCGGTGAAGGGCGGTGTCTTGTTTCAGGATGTTGTCGATATGCTCTATATAGTCGAGTGAGTCATCGATGAAAAACGACAACTCCGGGGTCTTGCGCAACTGATAGCGCAACGTCTTTGCCAGCTCATAACGGATGTTTTTCGCACTTTTATTGATATTCGCCAAGATGTCCTGAGCCTTGTCCGAAGGGAATATGCTCAGATATCCGCGGGCAACGCTCAAATCGGGCGACACTCTAACTCCACTGACCGACACCAACACTCCGCCCATAGCGGCAGTCTGGCGACGGAACAATTCACTCAATTCCTTTTGCAGCAGTCGTGCAATCTTTGCTTGTCTTGTACTTTCCATATTCAATTTGCAATATTCGGCATTTTTCCGCAATTTTCCAAAACAAACTCGCTTTTACTGCAAACTTTCTTGCCGTCTGGCATATCATAAATTCCCGCGCCGGAAACACGACGGGAATGCTCGAGGTTGTTAAAATACTCTAAAATAGTTGCTTTTGATATAAATAAATAATAATTTTGCGGTTAATAGGCTTCAGTTTGACAGAATTAAAACGATTTATGTGTCGTTTTTATCATTCACAACTGGGAGAACGCTTTGATGGGATTACGAAAATTTATTCACCAAAATATTCTGAAAATGAAAAAAATCTACTATCTGACTCTCGCGGCAATGCTCGCCGGAGCGGGTGCGACGGGAATGGCTTCCGCCAAGAAGTTCCGCGCATTGGCTTCGCCTAACGCATTCTCTGCGGCTGTCGCTAAAAAGCAGAGCGCACTGACAATGTCAAGCGTGTGCAATTCGCCTAAGGGCGCGGCGCTGGCAAACTCTGAGCCAGACGCTGCCATCAGCAACACTGAGGGGTGGGGACTGCTCACCGGAACCGATGGTAAATCGTGGTTTTACTATCAGAAATTCTCTGTCGACCCGAAACGCCACACATACACCGGCTCGGAATTCTCGGTGATGAATGCCGACAACGAGACGTTGGCAACTATCAAGGTGGATATTCCAGACGACAAGAATGTGAATGTAATCGAGCCGTTCGGGTCGGTGACAAAAAAATTCTTCGACCGCGATGAGAAGACGTGGGAGGTGATGGTGTTCATACATAGCTACGACGCTTCTTACAAGCAGTATGGCGAATTTCGTGTTTACAACCAGAACGGCGAGATTGTGCGCACATACGATGCCGACAACGCTTTGTTTGTCGACTATTCGGAGGGGTTCAACTCTTATCAGCGCATCGCGCTGGTGAAGGCTGTTGAAGAAGACGGGGTGGCAAAAACTCAGATTTCTGTTATGCAGCCTTGCGGTTGGAACGAAGCTCCGACTGTCGAAAAGACGCTCAGCGTACCGTCAACGCTGCTAAACTATAGCGCCGGCTCCTACTTCAACTCGTTCAACATCGACGGCAACCCGTATTTCGTGTTCTCTCACTATGAGAAACCGTTCTTTGTCGATGAAACGGTCGACGACCCTATCGCTACGTCCGACAACCATTTCATCCTTGAGGTGTACGACAAGAAGTTCAACCAGATAAACACCTTATCGGTACCAGTCGCAGCCGAACAGGGCGCGCTCTACGGTATGCGCTCTTTCGGTCTATTCTCCGACGATGCTTCCGACATGTGCAAGGGCACGTTCTCGGGCGACGACAAGATGAATTTCATCGTGACAAACCAGAACTACACTGTTGCAAACGATGATTACACCTACACTTTCGAGGTCTACAACGAGGATTCGCAAAAGATTGCGGTCATCAACCAGGCGGTGTCGTCGTGGCAGAAACTGTCTGACATCCCTGGCAAAGAGTCGCAATATGGGTTTATAATAACCGGCGGTTCGTCGGAGGCTATCGAGATGGTCAACATCCCGTCGTGCGATGTGGCGGCTACATTCTCGGCTATGGTGGGCGACGCTCAGCTGTCCGACAACTTCGACCGCTACCCTGTGGGCGATGAATATCAATATGTGTTCGGCATCGGAAACGGTCTTTACGACGAGCAGAAAAACGTCATCTCGCGCATCGGCTGGTTCAACAAGGACTGCTCGGTCGACCATTTTGTTAGTTTCAACATCGGACAGGACGGCGAAAACTTCACGCCGCTTGTAAACGGCACTGTCCTCAACCCTTATCTTTTCAACACCGACAACCTGCACGAATACCTGTTCCTTGCAAAAATCAAGAATCAGGAGACGGGAATCATCGCAAATGAACTGTGGGTGGCAAACGAAAATGGAGAGGTGCTGCGAAAATTCAAGGGCGACGACACGAAGGGCGACATGAGCGTATGCGACGTGCTCGACAACCGCTTGATTGTCAGCTTCGCAAACCAGGCTAAGGGAACATCCTCAGTCGACTTCTACAACCTGCCGTTCGAGAAGTTTGAAAAAGGCGGCGAGGGTACAGCCGCTTCGCCTTACAAGGTTTCAACCGTGGGCGACTTGATGATGATTGCTCAAAATCCGTCGGCATACTACGAGCTCGTGAACGACATCGATATGTCGAACGTTGAGTGGTCGCCGATTGCTACATTCTCTGGTCATTTCGATGGCAAAAACCACAAACTGCTTAACCTTGAACCGGTCAGCAGTGCCGCGCATATCGGTCTGTTCGGACAAATCATCGGAACTGGCGAGACCGACCGCGCTGAGGTGAAAAACTTGTCCTTTGTCAAGCCGTCTATCACAGTTTCGGCAAAAACACGCAATGCCGGGGTTTTGGCGGGAAGCGCTATGGCTGTGGCTATCGACAATGTGCACGTATACGGCGCCGATATTTACGGCAACTCTGTTGATGCTCCTTTTGGCGGAATCGTGGGAGAGGCTTCGCTCTACTCGTCAATCACGTCGACCGACATCGACAAGCTCTATCTTGACGCTGAGCAAGCAAGCAATGTGGGCGGTCTTGTCGGCAACCTGTCTACTTCGTCTACAATCAATGCGTCAAGCGTTGTCAACGGCACAATCCGCGGTCTTTCCGCTGTTGGAGGCATCGCCGGAACCACCGACTCCAATACGAGCAACATCACCAACGCTTACTACAACGGCTCGGTTGGCGGAAAAAACACCGTTGGTGGTATTGTTGGAAGCGCAGGACGCAGCTTGATTACGAATTGCTATGTGAACAACGCTGAGCTTTCAGTATCGGAACCGAACCAGTGGACAAATCTCGTTTCGCTCGGTGCCATAGCCGGATATTTGGAACCAGACTGGGCTAATGCCAACAAAGTGATTATATCGGGTAACGTTGCCGGAAATGACTGCTCGTTCATCTTCCTTGACAAAGCTGAAAACTCTCACAAAGGCGCACACCGCATCATCGGATCAACCATGACCGACGATGCTGAGGCTGCTGGCAAGACTGAGACTGGGCTGGCAAGCAACTATGCTGCCTTCCCTCTTGTCGATGCGGCGGAGACCTCCGGCGCCACCACTGTCAATGGCG
>ENA-OOYA01000310-OOYA01000310.1-human-gut-metagenome-genome-assembly--contig:-NODE-310-length-10036-cov-3.229837_pt1 | contig 10036 bp, 6 predicted proteins | sample MGYA00241695_ERZ501361 | MGnify/ENA primary metagenome ERZ501361 (study PRJEB25962, sample SAMEA2042839) | human gut metagenome | biome: human gut; feature: human-associated habitat; material: faeces... | reverse complement strand
ACCGACAGGTAAACATTGAAATGCTGAAAGTCTATCCTTCTCATCGTATATCTGTTTTTAGCTTGAATGATTCAATATCTGGTAGCGGAAGCCGTCCACCTTGCTGATGAGCACAGTCACACTGTCCCCTTCTGCCATCTTGTAATTCGTGAGGTTCTCATTGTGGTCGTAGATGCCGTCCAACGTTATAGGTAACGACCCGGCTCGTACACGGAATGTCACAATTGTGGCAAAATCCTCGGGCAATTCACTCAGTCCGAACTTCTCAGCGACTGAGGACTCGCTTGGAAGCGTAACCTCCACCCCGGAGGATTTGTCTTTTTTGAAATACATCAGTATGATGTTCGCTTGAGAGAAATCTATCGTATATGTACTGCTGTTCGGGTCAAATGTCAGTATCTTGGCCTTGGTATTCACAAAGGAGGGGGCCATCAATGCTGCATTGGACCAGATACCGTAGTTCTTTGTTCCGCCTGAAACATGAATGAACAGACCATAATTCGCCTGGTCAAATCCATAGTTCCCGTATGTGTTCGGATGCTCGTTCACAATACGCCCGGTGGCGGTAAATGCACCGCCTGCAGTTCCAGGTATCACATCATTTCCGAACATCACATAACCGCTGTTCCCACCCACACGGAAGAAGTTGCTGTATATAGCAAGGGAACCGCCATCTCCGCTCTGCGTGGCTTCTGCGCCTATGCGTCCATTACCAATGGTAAAGCCACCTATAGTGCCCTTGTAAGATTCTATTTCGCCAATAAACTTGCCATTCTTTGCTTCGATGCTGCCATCTTCCAATATTTTGAAATTCTCATTGGCGGTCACAAGTCCCTCCAACTGTATGTTGGCGGCCTTTATCTTCACGCCGTCCTGTCCCGCACCGACAAAGGATTTCAAATTGCCGTCCCCGTCGATGGCGTACAGACCCGACACCTTGGAAGTGGTGATAAGCCCCGTCTCCTCCAGCATGTTCTCGTCCTTGTCGAACACGGCAGCGGAGATTTTCACAAGACGCTCGCTCTGCTCGAACAACGTGCGGTAGCGGTGCGTCAGCGCCTCGTACTTGTCGGTGCTGAGCACCAGCATATACATGTAGATGTCACCGTCAAACTCCAGACGGAAGTCGCCCGTTCCGTTCCACAGGCCGTTTCCGGTATATTGCACATAGCCTTCGGTCTCCGCAATCTCCTCGCTTATCTCCATGCTGTTGAAGTTGGCGAAGCCTGTCTTGTCCACATTCTCGAAGCGGACCTTCAGCGTGCCGACCTTGGCACAGCGGTAGAAGAATGTCAGATACACAGGCAGAGCCTCTTTCTGCCCCTCGTCATTGGTCGGGAACGTGGGCACATAGCGCAGGTTCCCGTGTTTCTGCAGTATGTACTTGTTGCGTATGCGCACCACCGTGCGCCCCATGTCCGTGACCACGCTTGCGCCGTTGCCTTTTTTGGAGAGCACGTTGCCGTTGGCCCATATCCACTTGTTGCCGACAAGGAAGAACACGGTCTCGTTCTCGGAGTTCCATTTCTCCAGCCCCGATGTGAACGTGGGGTTGTTCAGGTAGCCTTTCTCGCTCAGGAAGTCGTTCCGCACGCTGTCTATCGCGCTCTGCACCTTCCCCTCCGTTATCTCCAGCTTGGTCTTGATGTCCTCGCCGGTGGAAAGCAGGAACGTGCCGCGCAGATACACGTTGTCGGCATACAGGCCGTTGCCCTTCGGCTGGTTATCCAGTGGAAAGCGGTCGTCCTTGATGTCGTTAAGGTTGCCGAGCCTTGCACGCAGGGCGTGGTCAAAGTTCTTGGCGTTCACTCCGTCCAGCACGTCCACTCTCGGGTGGCCGTCCTCCGAGGCGGAGATGAGGACGAGGTTCTGGCGGTTCGCCGTCTCGGTGTTGCCCATAAGCACACACTCGTCGCCCTCTTCGGGCTGTGCGGTCTCAAACTCGGATTTCTCCACAAGTATGCCACCATTCGCGATGCCGGCCACTTCCACCCAGTAGACTTTCTGCGACGTGCCGGTGAACACCTGGCAGCGCATCAGGTCGTGCGCCACGAAGGTGTTCTCCTGCTCGAAGGTGATGTGCCAGTAGTCGCCCTGCTCCCGCACCGTCTTTATCTTGCCGTTGGCCGCGCTGACGCAAATCTGTCCGCCCACGCTGCGCACCTTGTTTATCAGCAGTTCAAAGACATTCATCACGCGCCTCACGGTTATCTTGTCAACTATCAGGTGCGACAGCAGGTCCTCGTCAAGGCCGATTTGCCAGCCGTTGCCTGTCATGCCACTGCCGCCATAGTTGGCACTGCGCAACAGTTCGCGCACCACAAGGGTGAGCAATTCGGCATTGCCCTTGCCATCGATGCGCCCATTCTCTTCCAGTCCGATACCGATGCCTTCCTCGAAAGTGATTTTCTTCTTCGCACGATCGTTGCGTTTCTTGCTGATGAACTCCTGCTGGCTCCGTCTTGCGGAGAAAATGTTGTTGTCGGTCGGCTGCGTGTCGTCCCACGAGCGTATGATGTCGGGCAGGGCCACGCCCTCTGTCCTGGACTTAGTATAGTTCTTCAGCTCTCCGATGCTGTCGTTCACCTTGTCAAGCGCGCCTGTCTGCAGGGCGTCGCTGATTTCAAGGTCCATCTGGCTTGGCAGGTTCGCCTTGCGCGTTATCTTGGTGATACGGCTCTGCCGGTAGCCGTTCTCCGGGAAATACTTGTCGCTCACAAGCCGGACACGCCTGCCGACATGGAGCACGGCATTGTTCTCCTCCACCCACACATGGTCGGTCGGAGCCTTATAGACGCTGATGTCCTTCCAGTGCTCGGCATTGTACTTCTCCACCGCATTCAGGAACTCCTCCTCCGCTATCGGGTAGTACTCGTCGGGCATGCGCACGTTCCACAGGATATAGTGGTCGCCCACTTTGGGCACGAGCTTTCCTCCGGGCAACTGGGTGTCGTCGTCATACGGCCAGATGGTGATTATCTCGAACTCGCGTGTCTTGCTATCGAAGTTCACCTCGAAATAGTGGTCGTCATCGGTACCGAGCCCGGCAAGATCACCGTCCTGGAACGAGACGCGCTTGGTCTCGCCTGCCAGTTCATAGTCGTTGGGATCGAAGTTCAGCGTGTCGTCCCTGAAGTAGTAGATAGTGAACGCGTTGCCGTCATCGTCCTTGACATTCTCGCTGCGCACACTGCTCACCTCACCGGTGCGTCTTGGATAGATGCCGCTGAACGCGTCTTTCTCGTAGTGGTCATAGATACCGTACTCGTCGGTGTGCAGTTCCACATACTGGCGGCCGCCGGGCAGCATCAGACGGCTGTGGCCGTATTTCTCCGCATCGATGTTGCGGGTGCTGCCTATCGGGAACAGGCGCGTGTAGAACTTGTTGGTGTTGTCAGTGTCACGCTCCAGGCTCGTCAGTCCGTTGCCGTACCCCAATATTATTTCCTCGCCGTGCTCGCATCTGCAGATGTTCACGGTCTGCCCTTCCACCCACCACTCGGCACTGCCGCCCACTTTCTCGGCTATCTCCTTCAGCGCCTCGTCGCAGTACTTGCCCTCGTAGTCGATGACAATGAGGTCGGTGCCGTCCACCTGCCCCACCTTCCAGTCGGTGGTGTGCCCCATGCCGTTGTTGATGCACTTCACCACCATCGCCGCATGCTCTCTCGGAGTGGCGGTGAGGGTGAACACGGGCTCGGCATTGTTGTCTGTGGTCTCCAGCACGAGGAAACGCTTTATCAGGCTCTCGATGCCGTAAAATTTCACGTCATACGACCACTCGCCATCGCTCTTCTGGGCAGGGGCGTATTTCTCGGTGAGCCAGTAGCGCTCGCCCTCAAAGTCCACATAGTCGTTCACATCGAGTGGTATGTGCTCGTAATGGGTGAAGGAGAGCGTCAGCACGTTGTCGCCCTGAACCTCCTTCTGCTGGGTGCTGCCGTCACCGGGCGAGATGTCCGTCCGGGCGGTGCCGTATTTGTCGTATATCGTCAGAACCATATAGGAATGCTGTTTGAATGTCATTAGATGATGGGGACAGGCTCGCGGAACTTCACCTTGAACTTGCCGGCGTTCACACCCTCCTTCCACAGGTAGGTGAGCGGTGTGAACTTGGGGCTCTCGCTGTATTTCACATGCAGGGTAAGGTCAAGCTGCGTGAATACGATGTCCAGCCAGCCGCCCTTGCCCTGTTTCAGGAAATTGATGAACGAGAAGTATTTCCGCAGCCAACCCGCCTGTGTCTTGTCATACAGGGCGAAGTTGAGCGTGATGTCCCTCGGCTCGTTTCTCGGTGTAAGCGTGGCGGAGTATTTCTCGCCCTGCTCCTCGCGTATGTTCACGGCGGTGTCCTTCTTCGTCTTGCTCGGTGTGAGTATGGCGGTGAGGTTATCCATGCCGCCACGTTTGTCCTCGACGAGGAACACGCCGTATTCTTTCCAGATGTCGGTGCCGTTCACCAGCACCAGCCCTCCAAGTATCTTGTCCATGTCATTTTACTTTTAGTCCGTCCCTTACTATTTTTCTGATGTCCTCCTTTATCTCGCCAAGATGCCCCGCGCTCGTGCCGGTGTTCTCGGCAATCCGGGCAAGGTGGCTCTCGGCAAGGTTCATGCGGTCGGCCACGGTCTCCAGACGCTCGTCCATGCTTGACCAGTGCTGCAGTCCGCTGGTGAACATGCCCTCCAGTTTCGTGCCCTGGTCCTGCGTCATGGCGGTAAAGCCTCCGGACTTCGCGCTCTGGCTGGTACCGCCCGTGTCCTCGTAGCCGGTGACCTTCGCCCACTCGTCCCTGCGTTTCAGCCCTTCCGCCACTATCTCGTCATAGCGGCGGTTGAAGTCCTCGATGTCCTTTTCCGTCAGCTCGCCGTTCTTGTCGGAGATAAGCTGTGCCCAGTCATCGTACAACTGCTTCAGCTCACCGTTGATGAGGTCTTCCATGGAATAGCTCAGCAGGGCTTTCTGCATGTCCGTGGCGAAGTCCTCGGCAAAGTCCTTGGAGGTTTTCTTCATGTCCATCAGGTTGGAGATGAAGCTGTCCTTCATGCTGTCGAAACTTATCTGGGTGATGGTCTCGCGCCAGCTGTCGGTCAGTTCCTCTATCTTTCCTGCCTGGTCCGCGTAGTCCTGCAGCTTGTCCAGCACATCATTTCCATAACCGCCCTTGCCGGTGTTCTTGATATACTCGGCTATATCCACATTGGAGAGGAGTTTCTTCATCTCCTCCGGTGTAAGGCTCCAGATGCTGCCGTCGAAGTTCTCCTTCACGTTCTGCCTTATCCATGCCGTCTGATCATCTGAAAAGCCGTTCCAGTAGTAGTTCCAGCTGTGATGGTGCTTCCAGTAGCCTGCCTGTGCCTGCGCGATGCCCAGGTAGTTGGCGTTGGTCTCCTCCTGGTTGCGCTTGGCCTGCTCGTAGGCATCGGTGGCTTTCTGACCGTAGCTTTTCTCCATCACATCGGTCAGGTCCTCGATGGCGTTCTGCAGGAGTTCCGTGCGCTCGGTCAGATTCTCTATGGTCTTCTTCACCTCTTTCTCGTTGCCGTTCAGACCGAAGAGGTCGTCTATGCCGAACCACCCGGCAATGCCGCTGAGCAGCCCCTGCACGATGTTGCCCACGTCCTTGATGACATCGATGATGATTTCGGGAAGTTCCTCCACCACCTTGTTTATCGTGTCGGCCACCTTGTCAAGCAGGTCGTTGATAAAGCCTTTCGGGTCATCGCCCAACGCGTCGAGTATTTGGAGTATGGCACCGACGATGCCGCCCACCTTTCCGCCCAGCTCGCCCAACGACTTGCCGATGCCGTCAGAGCCTTTGGAAAGCGAGGTGATAAGTTTGGTGATGCCGTTGGCAAAGCCGTACAGTGAGCCGTCCGACATCTCGTTCAGGTAGCTGGTGAAGTTCTTGATGCCCTGCGCCGCCGCGTTGGTGTTGTCGGTGAGGGTTTTCCGTGCCTTGTCGCTGGCCTCCTGCGCCTCGTTCTGTGATGCTGCCGTCGCATCGACCTTGCCCTGCGCTATGTCCACCGCTTTCTGTGCGATTTCCTTTGAGGCATCGTCGGTGGCATCGGCAAGGTCTTGCTGCGCCTGTTCCAAATCGGTCACGGCCTGCGTGTGGGCGTCGGTTTTCTCGCGGAGCGTGCGCACGCTGTCCTGATAGGCTTTCACGTTCTTGGCAATCGTGTCCCATATCTTGAAGTTGAAGGCGCTGGTGCTGTTGCCACCGATCTCGTCCTTCAGTTTCGCCTGCAGGTCGGTATATACCTTCTTGTTTTCCGCCGAGAGTTTCTTGAACTCGGAGGTCTGCATGTACTCCTCTATCTTGGCGAGTGTCTCTTTCGCAACGTCTTTGAGCACGTTGCCGACACCCTCGAAAGTGGTGCTCCAGTCTATGTTCAAGGCGAGGTTCTGGGCATTGGTCTGACTGACGGCAGCATCACGCTCCTTTTCGAGCTTGCGGACTTGCCACCGCTTTTCCTCCGCCGTGCCGTCGCCCTCGTTCACCTCGCGTATCTTCTCGGCATATTCCTTGGCGATGGCGTATTTCTGCTCCTGGAGCGTACCATACTCGCGCAGGTAGTCCACCATGGCCTGGAGCTCGTTCTTCAGGGATTCCTTGTCGATTTCCTCCAGACCCTTGCGCTGTTCCTCCTGTGCCAGACGAAGCCGTTCCGCAAGGGCTTCACCCTGCTCCTCCGTGAGATTTCCACCCTGCGCATCGCGCCACTTGGCCTCCTGCGCCTTTATCTCGGATTCCTCTTTCTGGTAGTTGAACTTTATCTGCCGGATTCGCTTGGCACTGCCCTCAGCCATCTGGTCGATGCTTTCCTGCTCGTTCTCCTGACGGAGCCGCGCAAGTTCCTCGGCCCGCTTTTGCTCGGCCGCCTTCTCGCGCTCCAGTTCTTTCTGCCGGTCCTTGTCTCCGTTGCCACCAATCGGCTTGTGTTCGGGCCTGGAATGGCCGCCTATATTGCTGTTCTTGCCTATCTCGCCCATTTCCTTTGTCAGGTCCTCCGCCTGTTTGAGCAGGTCGTCACGGAGTTTCTCGGCATCGGCGATGGCCTGCTCCTTGTTCTTCTCATTCTCTTCCTTGATGATGGCCGACGCGTCTATCTGGCCGTTGGACTCTCCTTGCGCAAAATAGAGGAGAGACTTCTTGAACCACCCCATGGAGCCATCGACATCATCTGCATCGGTCGCCTTCAGCTTGTTCACCTTGTCGTCGGCTTCCACGGCCTTGTTGACCAGTGCCTGTGCCTTGGCCTGCAGGAAGAGCATCTGGATATAGTCGGCCGCTTTCTGCGTGAGGACATCGTACCACTCGGCAATGGTGTCATAGTAGCCGAAAGCCTCGCCGTACTTGCGGTTCAGTTCCTCGGTCTTCTTCTTTTCCTCCTCCTTGCTGCCGGTGAACTCCTTCAGCTCGCGAATGGTGTTGTCTATCTCGAAACGGGTCTTTATCATCTGCGCCCTGCCCTCGCTCTCCACCTCGATGAGCTCCTGCGCCTTCTGCCGTGCCTCCTCCTGCGCATCGCTGTATTTGTTGAACAGGACTATCAGGCCGGTGATGACGGCGGACAGACCCAACGTGAGGGTCGCCATGAGCGCAGACGCCGCTGCGGTGGAGATGCCGAGGGCTGCCGCCAGCCTTGTGTTGGCCGCCGTCAGCAGGTTCTTCATCTTCACCACCGTCACCAGTCGGAATGCGGAGTCTTTGTTCAGGGTGTTGAACACCTGCTGCAGGCCCATCGTGACGGCCATGACGGACTGCACCCTCGCCTGTATCTTGGCAAGGTTCTCGTTTTCGGAGGCGAACAGGGACACGGCACCGGTGGCGGCGGTGAACATGCCGGACAGACCGCTGATGCCGGACATGAAGCCCTGCAGGTTGGCATCATCGTTGGAGAGTATCTTGGTCTGGGTATGGAGGTCGGCGATGGTATCGGACAGCAGGGCTGCCTTCTCCGCCATCTCGCGGTACTCTTCCGTGTCCTGCTTCCCTTCCAGACGCATCTTGGCCATCGCGTTCTGCAACTCGCGCAACTGCATGGCCAGACGCTTGTTGCTCTCCCGGTTTTCCTCCTGCTCGCGTGTGAGGCTGGCGAGTATCAGCTTCTCTTCCTCCAACGCTTTCTTGGCGGCGTTGAGTTCGGCAAGGGCTGCGGACTGGGCATTGCCGGGGGCCGCGTTCTTGTAGGCTTTCTCCAGCTCCTTGATGTTGGAGGTGGTGTACTTCACCAGATCCTTGCTCTCGGCGATACGCTCGGCAAGGGTCTTCTGCGCCACAGCCGCCGTGGTGCTGGACTCGGAGAGCTTGCCATGCTCCTTCTCTAAGTCGGACACAGCCTTTTCCGCCTGGCGGTGTTGTTTCTCCAGATAGACGAGGGTGTTCCGCTCCTCGTCCAGCACCTTACGGCAAGCCATGACATCGGCGGCGAGTTCCTTCTGGGCGGTACCTGGTTTCATGCCTGCAAGCTGCCTCTCCATACGGCTGAGGTCTGCGGCCACGCCGTCAATGAGCTTGTGCTGCTCGGCTATCTTGGCGTTCACCAGCTCGGCCGCTTTCTTGGCATTATAGATGAGGGTGTCGATATGCGCGTTGGCATTGTCGATACCGTCACTCAGTTTGTCCTTCATCAGGAACTCTATCTCTACGGGCTTGCTCATGCTTTCAATTCAATTTACTTTGGAAAAATCCTGCTATGTCTTCGGCTTCCTCCTCGGCGGTCTTGCCGCTGTCGGGTCTGCCTGCTTTCTTCTTGATGTAACGTGGGGCATCGCACAGCATCATGATGAGGGTCTGGTAGTTCACGCCGTGGAGTATGTAGTCCACGCTCCAGCCTGTGGCGCTGGCTATCTGCCACACGAATCCGAAAGGGCTATGGGAACCTTCATACTCGGTCCTTAACTCCCCTTCTTTCCTTGGCTCAGTCTCAGCTTCATCGGGTTCGTCCGTTCCGCGGATCTGATAATACTCATAAAAGGGTCTGTGCCCATCAGCCGCTCGAACTGCTCGGTGGCGGCCACCTGGTACCGGTACGCCACAAAGTTGCGCACGAGCCATGCGGTCAGCCCCACAAACAGATGGCGGGATATATACCCCCTGCACACGGTGTAGGCGATGATGCGCGACAGGCGCTTGCCGTGTCTAGCCATGAAACGCATCTGCTCCAGCTTGGGCAGTGTCCGCACCTCCTCTGCCGTTGTGTCCATCTCCAGATACTGCCGCCCGATTTCTATCTGCCCTGCCAATGTGGGGCGTTTCATGGTGATGCGCACCTTCAGGGGTTTCTTGCGGAACGGCAGCCGTATGTCCTTAAACGGCACGGAGACACCCCTGTCAAGGAGTGCCTCCGCCGCTTCTTTTTCGATTGCTCGGTTCATGCGCTACTCCCCTGGTTTGGTATCGGCCACATCATAGGGAGCACTGCCGTCATCAGGCGCGTTCACCGTCAACTGGCACTCTATCTTGGAGACTTCGGTCAGGGTGAGCTTGCCTCCGAGGTTGGCCATAAGGGTGGCACTCGGTATCGTCACTGTCTGCCCGCTCTTCAGCTGAATCTCACACTTGTCTCGGAGTTCCACAAGGTCGGTCGGGGCTTTCCAACCGGTATAGGCTCCTTGCGTGCCGACAAGCGTACCGCCAAGGGCGAGCTGGAGGTTCTCGTAGTCCAGCTGTATGAGGTTGAACGTGGGGGCTATCGTACCGTTCTTCGTGACGAGGGTCAGCACGGGGGCACCGGGCACCTGTTCGGCTTCTACATCGACCTTCTCGGGCTTGGCTCCGCCCCAGTCCCAACTGCCTTTCTCTATATAGCCGACGGTCTTGTCTCCAAACTTTACGACACCTATGCCGTACATGAATTTCTTACTTTCTGCCATATTCTTTTTGTTATGATTGTTAATACTGTGCCAGTCGCCACTCCGACAATAAAGGCGATGAGAAGCATCTTCCACGGATTTGAACTGCGTTCCTTATCCGTTCTGGCTTCATTCTTCTGCTGCTCCAATGCTTTCTTGTAGCTCGCCATCT
>ENA-OOYA01000289-OOYA01000289.1-human-gut-metagenome-genome-assembly--contig:-NODE-289-length-10401-cov-1.991978_pt1 | contig 10401 bp, 5 predicted proteins | sample MGYA00241695_ERZ501361 | MGnify/ENA primary metagenome ERZ501361 (study PRJEB25962, sample SAMEA2042839) | human gut metagenome | biome: human gut; feature: human-associated habitat; material: faeces... | reverse complement strand
TACCTTGCGCATCATCTGACGAACGATGATTTCAAAGTGCTTGTCGTTGATCTTCACACCCTGCAGACGGTATACGTCCTGTACTTCGTTTACGATATACTCCTGAACGGCGGTAGGACCCTTGATTGAAAGGATGTCGTTAGGCGTAATAACACCGTCAGACAGAGGAGTACCGGCACGAACGGCATCGTGCTCCTGAACCAGAATCTGCTTTGACAGAGAAACGAGATACTTGCGCTGCTCGCCTGTCTTTGAGGTAACGATAATCTCACGGTTACCACGCTTAACCTTACCCATTGTAACCTCACCATCGATTTCACTCACTACGGCAGGGTTAGACGGGTTGCGGGCCTCGAAGAGCTCTGTTACACGGGGAAGACCTCCGGTGATATCACCAGCCTTACCAACTGTACGAGGAATCTTAACGAGGGTTGCACCGGTCTTGACGGTCTGACCGTCTTCAACAACAACGTGACCACCCACAGGGAAGTTGTATGTACCGACAACATCGCCGTTCTTATCTACGATATCACAGGTAGGCACCTTGCTCTTGTCCTTAGACTCAGTGATAATCTTTTCAGTAAGACCTGTTGTATCGTCGGTCTCAGAGTGGAACGTAACACCGTCGATAACGTCGCGGAACTTCAGCGTACCGGCATACTCGGTTACGATAACGGCATTGAACGGGTCCCAACGTGCAATCATATCACCCTTCTTAACGATAGAGCCGCCCTTGAAGTAGAGTGAGCTTCCGTAAGGAACGTTCAGAGTAGAAAGCACGATGTTTGTGTTAGGATCAACGAAACGGATTTCGGCCAGACGGCTTACAACCATCTCACACTGAACCTCGCCATTGTCACCTTCTTCAACAAACGGCACGGTACGAAGCTCGTCGAACTCGATGCGGCTGTCGTTCTTGGCAACGATAGATGCATTGGCTGCAGCATTGGCAGCCACACCACCGGCGTGGAACGTACGAAGTGTAAGCTGTGTACCCGGCTCACCGATAGCCTGAGCTGCGATGACTCCGACAGCCTCGCCCTTCTGCACCATGCGGCTTGTGGCAAGGTTACGGCCGTAACACTTCATGCAGACACCCTTCTTGCTCTCACAAGTAAGCACAGAACGGATTTCAACGCTCTCGATCGGGCTGTCTTCTATAATCTGAGCTATAGGCTCTGTAATTTCCTCACCGGCAGCAACGATAAGCTCGCCTGTGTTAGGATGTATAATATCGTGAACTGACACACGGCCGAGGATACGCTCATACAGAGAAGAAATAACCTCATCGCCATTCTTCAATGCTGTACATACAAGTCCGCGCAGAGTTCCACAGTCTTCCTCTGTAATGATAACGTCGTGAGAAACGTCAACAAGACGACGTGTAAGATATCCGGCGTCGGCAGTCTTCATAGCGGTATCCGCAAGACCCTTACGGGCACCGTGGGTAGAGATGAAGTACTCGAGCACGCTCATACCTTCCTTGAAGTTAGAAAGAATCGGGTTCTCAATAATCTGAGCGCCTTCAGCACCTGCCTTCTGCGGTTTTGCCATAAGTCCACGCATACCGGCCAACTGACGAATCTGGTCTTTAGAACCACGGGCTCCAGAGTCAAGCATCATGTATACGGCGTTGAATCCCTGGTCAGCCTCAGTCATCTCCTTCATCAGGACGTCACCCAACTCGTTATTTACGTGTGTCCAGGCGTCAATTACCTGGTTGTAACGCTCGTTGTCAGTGATGAATCCCATGTTATAGTTGTCGGTAATCTGACGCACTTCCTCATTACCTTTTGCAACGAGGTCGGCCTTCTCCTTCGGAATGATGATATCGTCAAGGTTGAACGACAGACCTGCCAGATATGCCATACGATAACCAAGGTTCTTGATACCGTCGAGGAACTCGCAGGCACGGGCAAAGCCCACAGCCTTAATTACGTCGGCAATAATATCGCGAAGACTCTTCTTAGAGATAATCTTATTTACATAACCAACTTCTTCAGGTATGATGCCGTTGACAATCACACGGCCGACAGAAGTCTCAACCATCTTGTCAACAAGTTTTCCGTCTGCATCAAGGTCTTTCACAACAACCTTTACCTGAGCATGGAGGTCACACTTGCCTTCATTGTGCGCAATGATAGCCTCTTCAGGACCATAGAACGTAAGTCCCTCACCCTTTGCACCCGGACGAATCTTTGTAATATAGTAAAGTCCGAGCACCATATCCTGTGAAGGCACTGTGATAGGCGCACCGTTGGCAGGGTTAAGGATGTTGTGGCTCTGAAGCATCAGGATCTGTGCCTCGAGCACTGCCTCATTGCTCAACGGAAGGTGAACAGCCATCTGGTCACCGTCGAAGTCGGCGTTGAACGCTGTACATGCCAACGGATGGAGCTGAATAGCCTTACCTTCGATAAGTTTAGGCTGGAATGCCTGAATACCAAGACGGTGAAGTGTAGGCGCACGGTTGAGCAATACAGGGTGTCCCTTCATCACATTCTCGAGGATATCCCAGATAACCGGCTCGCGGCGGTCTACAATCTTCTTTGCGCTCTTTACAGTCTTGACGATACCGCGCTCAATGAGCTTACGGATGATGAATGGCTTGTAGAGCTCTGCAGCCATAAGCTTAGGCAGACCGCACTCGCCCATCTTCAACTCAGGACCTACAACGATAACTGAACGTGCTGAATAGTCGACACGCTTACCGAGAAGGTTCTGACGGAAACGTCCCTGCTTACCTTTCAGTGAGTCAGACAGAGACTTCAGCGGACGGTTAGAATCGCTCTTAACGGCACTGCTCTTGCGTGAGTTGTCAAACAAGCTATCGACAGCCTCCTGCAACATACGTTTCTCGTTACGGAGAATAACCTCAGGAGCCTTAATCTCCATAAGTCTCTTCAGACGGTTGTTACGTATGATGACACGACGGTAAAGGTCGTTGAGGTCAGATGTTGCAAAACGGCCACCATCCAGCGGAACCAACGGACGAAGCTCAGGAGGAGTAACAGGAATAATCTTCATGATCATCCACTCGGGCTTGTTTATGTTGCGGCTTCCGCGGAATGCCTCTACAACCTGCAGACGCTTGAGGGCCTCGGTCTTTCTCTGCTGAGAAGAGTCGCTGTTGGCACGGTCGCGAAGCTCATAAGAAAGAGAGTCGAGATCGATATTTACCAACAGATCATAGATTGCCTCGGCACCCATCTTGGCGATGAACTTATTCGGGTCTGTATCGTCAAGATATTCGTTGCCGTCGGGCAGGTTGTCCATGATGTTTACATATTCGTCTTCAGTAAGGAAGTCCATCTTGTGAGAACCGTTGATTTCAACGCCCTCAGAGTCTGTACGGCCTTCCATTACACCCGGCTGTATTACGATATACTTCTCGTAATAAATTACAGAATCGAGTTTCTTTGTCGGTATACCGAGCAGGTAACCTATTTTGTTAGGCAATGAACGGAAATACCAGATGTGTGCAACAGGCACAACGAGCTCGATATGTCCGGTGCGCTCACGGCGCACTTTCTTCTCTGTAACCTCTACACCGCAGCGGTCGCAGACAATGCCTTTATATCTGATGCGCTTATATTTACCGCAGGCGCACTCATAGTCCTTTGTCGGACCAAAGATGCGCTCGCAGAAAAGTCCGTCGCGCTCAGGTTTATATGTACGATAGTTTATGGTCTCAGGTTTGGTAACCTCGCCAAAAGAACTTTCGAGGATTTCTTCCGGTGATGCAAGTCCGATAGTAATCTTCGTGAAATTACTCTTTATCTTTGAATCTTTCTTGAAAGCCATAATTCTTGTTTATATTTGTTATGTAAAGAGTTTCGTTATTAATCAAGGGTAACACTTAAGCCAAGACCACGGAGCTCGTGCAGCAGCACGTTGAGAGACTCCGGTATGCCCGGTGTAGGCATAGGCTCGCCCTTGACGATAGCCTCGTAAGCCTTTGAACGGCCTACTACGTCATCAGACTTGATGGTAAGGATTTCCTGAAGCACATGGCTGGCACCGAATGCCTCGAGAGCCCAAACCTCCATCTCACCAAAACGCTGACCACCAAACTGTGCCTTACCTCCAAGAGGCTGCTGTGTGATAAGAGAGTACGGACCGATGCTGCGGGCGTGCATCTTATCTTCAACCATGTGGCCGAGTTTAAGGAAGTATGTGATACCTACCGTTGCCGGCTGGTCGAACATCTCACCAGTCTCACCGTCATAGAGGTGTGTTGAGCAGAGACGCGGCAGACCTGCCTTGTCGGTCCATTCCTGAAGGTCGTCAAGTTTGGCACCGTCGAAGATAGGTGTTGCGAACTTAACGCCAAGACGCTTACCGGCTGCACCGAGAATAGCCTCAAATATCTGTCCGAGGTTCATACGTGAAGGCACACCCAGCGGGTTAAGAACCAAGTCTACAGGACGTCCGTCCTCGAGGAACGGCATATCTTCCTGACGTACAATCTTAGAAACGATACCCTTGTTACCGTGGCGACCGGCAAGCTTATCACCTACGCCGATCTTACGTTTCTTGGCAACGTAAACCTTAGCCATCTGCAGGATGCCTGAGGGCAGCTCGTCACCGATTGTAATTGCGAACTTACGGCGCTTGAGTTCTGCGTCCAGGAGCTTGTACTTCTTGATGAAGTTCATAATCAGCTTCTGTATCAGCTCATTAGTATGTTCGTCGTTAGTCCAGTTGTTAGACTGTATTCCGTCATATTCAAGGTTCTTCAGCTGAGCCATTGTGAACTTGCTTCCCCTTGTAATAATCTCAGCTCCGGTATAATCCTTGATACCCATAGACGTCTTGTCGTCTGTAAGAGTGAGGAGCTTGTCAACAAGAATATCCTTCAGGTCGTCTATCTTGGCAGCATACTCTTCGTCGATCTTAGCCAGAACGATCTTGTCCTGCTGCTTAGAAGAACGTGTCTTAACGGCACGTGAGAAGAGTTTCTTGTCGATAACGACACCAGTAAGAGAAGGATTGGCCTTAAGTGAAGAATCCTTCACATCGCCAGCCTTGTCGCCGAAGATAGCGCGGAGCAGTTTCTCCTCAGGTGAAGGATCGCTCTCACCCTTAGGTGAAATCTTACCGATAAGGATATCGCCCGGCTCTACACGAGCACCAACTCTGATTATACCATTGTCATCGAGATCTTTGGTAGCCTCTTCGCTGACGTTAGGAATGTCGCTTGTGAACTCTTCCATACCGCGCTTTGTCTCACGAACGTCGAGCGAATATTCATCCACATGTACTGAAGTAAGAATATCCTCACGCACTACACGCTCGTTGAGCACGATAGCGTCCTCATAGTTGTATCCCTTCCAAGGCATGTAAGCAACAAGCAAGTTGCGTCCGAGTGCCAGCTCGCCGTCCTCTGTAGCATATCCTTCTGTAAGGATGTCGCCCTTCTTTACACGCTGGCCCTTGTCGCAAATAGGACGGAGGTCAACGGTCATGTTCTGGTTAGTACGGCGGAACTTAGGTATTCTGTACTCCTTGAGAGCAGGCTCAAAGCTTACGAACTCTTCTTCCTCAGTTCTGTCATAAAGGATACGTATTGTAGTTGCATCAACATACTCGATTACGCCATCGCCTTCGGCTGTGATCATAGTACGTGAGTCAACGCATACCTGCTTCTCAATACCGGTACCTACGATAGGAGCCTCATTGTGAAGCAGAGGAACTGCCTGGCGCATCATGTTACTACCCATCAACGCACGGTGAGCATCGTCGTGCTCCAAGAAAGGAATGAGTCCGGCAGCTATAGATGCAATCTGCTGAGGAGATACGTCCATAAGGTCAACCTCCGAAGGAGGCACTACGGGGAAGTCGGCATCCTGGCGGCACTTAACCACTTCGCGGATAAACGTACCGTCGTCGTTCAGCGGAGCATTACCCTGACCGATGATATGGTCTTCCTCCTCTTCAGCAGTAAGATAAAGTATATGGTCATTGTCGAGATCAACAATTCCGTCCTTAACCTTGCGGTAAGGAGTCTCGATGAATCCCAACTCATTGATTTTAGCGTAAACACAAAGAGACGAGATAAGTCCGATGTTAGGACCTTCAGGGCTCTCAATAGGACAAAGGCGTCCGTAGTGTGTATAGTGAACGTCACGCACCTCGAAACCGGCACGCTCTCTTGACAGACCACCAGGACCAAGGGCAGACAGACGGCGCTTGTGAGTTACTTCGGCAAGCGGGTTGGTCTGGTCCATGAACTGTGACAACGGGTTGGTACCGAAGAACGAGTTGATGACACTCGATATTGTCTTGGCGTTGATAAGGTCTGTAGGAGTAAACACCTCATTGTCGCGAACGTTCATACGCTCTCTGATGGTACGGCTCATACGTGCCAGACCGATAGAGAACTGGTTGCTCAGCTGCTCGCCTACTGTACGTACACGGCGGTTGCTGAGGTGGTCGATATCGTCTACAGTGGCGTTAGAGTTAACCAGCTGTATAAGATATTTGATAATTTCGATTATATCTTCTTTAGTCAGGATACGGACATCCATGTCTGTATCAAGACCTAACTTCTTGTTGATACGGTAACGGCCTACATCACCCAAGTCATAACGTTTGTCAGAGAAGAACAGGTTCTGGATAACCTCACGTGCACTTGCGTCATCTGCAGGGTCTGCATTACGCAGCTGACGGTAGATGTAGAGCACGGCTTCCTTCTCAGAGTTACTCGGGTCTTTCTGTAATGTGTTGAAGATTATTGAATACTTGCTTGCAGAATCAATATCCTTGTGGAGAAGAACTGTCGAAGCACCACTGTCGATAATGTCGTCGATGTTGTCCTTTGTGATTTCTGTCTCACGCTCCATGATAACCTCGTTACGCTCGATAGAAACAACTTCACCGGTATCCTCATCAACGAAGTCCTCGTTCCAGCTCTTCAGAACCCTCGCAGCAAGCTTACGGCCAATGGCATCCTTCATATTCTTCTTGTTGACCTTTACTTCCTCAGCCAGGTCGAATATCTGAAGAATATCCTTATCGGTCTCGAAACCGATAGCACGCAAAAGTGTTGTAACAGGCAACTTCTTCTTACGGTCGATGTATGCATACATCACGTTGTTGATGTCGGTTGCAAACTCAATCCATGAACCCTTGAACGGGATGATACGTGCAGAATAAAGCACCGTACCGTTGGCGTGAACGCCCTGTCCGAAGAACACACCGGGAGATCTGTGCAACTGTGATACAACAACACGCTCGGCTCCATTTATGATAAATGTGCCGTTATCAGTCATATAGGGAATAGTGCCGAGGAAAACATCCTGAATGAAAGTACCGAAGTCCTCATGGTCAGGGTCTGTACAATACAGTTTCATCTTAGCCTTCAAGGGCACGCTATATGTAAGTCCACGCTCAAGACACTCGTCGATGGTGTAACGGGGCGGGTCGATATAGTAATCCAAGAACTCAAGAACGAAATTATTACGTGTGTCGGTGATAGGGAAATTTTCAGCAAAGACCTTATACAAACCGTCATTCTTGCGTTCCTCAGGCGGAGTATCCAACTGTAAGAAGTCTCTGAAAGACTTTAACTGCACATCGAGGAAATCCGGATACGGCATCGGATTCTTCACGCTGGCAAAATTCACTCTGTTATCAACAATTTTTGAAGCCATTACAGATTTTTATTACCGTTAAAAATGCCACCTTGAAAATAAATGGCCGCAGATTTCAAAGTCATGAATCTTGACCTACACCTTGCAGCGGTGGTTGACTGCATGGTATTAATAAAAGACACAAAAAGGTTAAGACTCTCCGACTGGGAGAATCTTAACCCGAAATATTTTTTATTGTCTCAATTATTTGAGCTCAACCTTAGCGCCAGCCTCTTCGATAGCCTTCTTCAGGTTCTCAGCCTCGTCCTTAGACAGACCTTCCTTCAATGTAGAAGGAGCACCGTCTACGAGATCCTTAGCCTCTTTCAGACCAAGACCACAAGCCTCTTTAACGGCCTTAACTACCTGCAGTTTTGCACCACCAACCTCAGCGAGTACAACATCGAAAGATGTCTTCTCCTCAGCTGCGGCTGCAGCACCACCTGCAGCAGGACCAGCAGCAACAGCAACAGCTGCAGCAGCGGGCTCAATTCCATACTCGTCCTTCAGGACTGTTGCCAACTCGTTTACTTCCTTAACTGTCAAATTTACTAATTCTTCAGCAATAGCTTTAATATCTGCCATTTTATTTTAAATTTTAATGTTTTTAAATATTAATGTTTGGGTGTTAAAATTACTCAGGACGCTCGCCTAAAGTTTTGAGTACACCATGGATGGTGTGAGCGCCTGACTGAAGAGCAGAAACAACGTTCTTTGCAGGAGACTGCAGCAATGCAACAATGTCTGCAATAACTTCGTCCTTGCTCTTGAGAGCTGCGAGTTCTTCCAGCTTGTCAGCACCAACATAGATGCTTTCCTCTGCATAAGCAGCCTTCAATGCAGGAATACTCTCTTTTACATAACCTTTCAGCATTTTAGCTGGAACGTTAGCTGTGTTGCAGAAGAGAACAGCAGTGTTACCCTTCAGACAGCCATACAAAGGCTCATAATCAACATCCGAAGCCTCGAAAGCCTTGTGAAGAAGAGTGTTCTTTACAACGACCATCTTGATTTCGTTCTTGAAGCACTCGCGACGGAGCTTGCTTGTAGCACCAGCATTCATACCTGTTACATCAACGAGGTAGAAATGAGAATACTCTTTCAGCTTCTGACCGAGTTCAACAACTATAGTATCTTTTACTTCTTTCTTCATCTTACAAAACTTTTAGAGTTATTCAACTGATTTAGGATCAATCTTGATACCCTTACTCATAGTGCTAGAAATAAAGATACTCTTGATGTATGTACCTTTAGCAGCAGAAGGTTTCAGTTTAATAACAGTAGCGATAAATTCTTTCGCATTCTGATAGATCTGTTCCGGAGTGAAAGAAACCTTACCAATTGATGCATGGATGATACCGGCCTTGTCAACCTTGAAGTCGATCTTACCCTGCTTAACCTCACGGATTGCCTTGGCAACATCCATGGTAACAGTACCACTCTTAGGGTTAGGCATCAATCCGCGCGGACCGAGAACACGGCCGAGAGCACCGATTTTACCCATGATAGCTGGCATAGTGATGATAACATCAATATCAGTCCAACCACCCTTGATCTTCTCGATATATTCATCGAGACCTACATAATCTGCACCTGCTTCCTTAGCAGCAGCTTCTGCATCAGGCGTACAGAGGCAAAGCACACGAACTGTCTTGCCAGTACCATTTGGCAGAGATACAACGCCGCGAACCATCTGATTGGCCTTACGAGGGTCAACACCGAGGCGAACGTCGATATCCAAAGAGGCGTCAAACTTAGTCGTGGTGATTTCCTTAACCAAGCTAGATGCTTCCTTCAAAGTGTAAGCTTTCCCTGCTTCAATCTTGCCAGCTACAGACTTCTGATTTTTTGTCAGTTTACTCATGTTCAGTTCAAAAATTGAAGTTAATTATTAACCAGGGAAGTCTCCCTTAATTGTGATACCCATACTGCGGGCAGTACCTGCTACCAACTTCATGGCAGATTCAATAGTGAAGCAATTCAAGTCTGGCATCTTGTCTTCGGCGATAGCCTTAACCTGATCCCAAGTGATTTCAGCAATCTTAGTACGATTAGGCTGAGCGGAACCACTCTTCTTCTTGGCTGCTTCGAGCAATTGAATTGCTACAGGAGGAGTCTTAACTACGAATGAGAATGATTTGTCATTATAGTAAGTGATAACAACTGGCAATACCTTACCAGCCTTCTCCTGAGTTCTGGCGTTGAACTGCTTGCAGAAATCCATAATATTGATACCCTTTGAACCCAAGGCAGGACCTACGGGAGGGGAAGGATTTGCAGCGCCACCTTTAATCTGTAATTTGATTAATCCAGCAACTTCTTTAGCCATTGTAATATTTTATTTTTAAATTGTATGAAGGTCAACGGAGGTTCGTAACAGCAACCGTTATTCCTTCTCTATCTGCGTAAAACCAAGGTCCAAGCCCGTGCTGCGGCCAAACACTTTGACCGTAACCGTAACCTTCTTCTTCTCAGCGTCAACCTTTTCGATGACACCGGTGAACCCGCTGAAAGGACCGTCGCTAACCTTGACAGATTCTCCTTCAACAAATGGGATTTCTGCATCAACCGCATCCACCTCCATTTCATCAACTTTGCCTAAAATTCTGTTCACCTCACTGGCGCGAAGAGGCGTAGCATGTTCAAGACCGCCTAAGAAACCGAGCACCTGCGGGGTGTTGCGGAGTTCATGGGCAATTTCACCAACCAAGCGCGCTTCAACCAAGACATAGCCTGGCAAATAATTGCGCTCCTTGACGATGCGCTT
>ENA-OOYA01000281-OOYA01000281.1-human-gut-metagenome-genome-assembly--contig:-NODE-281-length-10478-cov-2.240526_pt1 | contig 10478 bp, 6 predicted proteins | sample MGYA00241695_ERZ501361 | MGnify/ENA primary metagenome ERZ501361 (study PRJEB25962, sample SAMEA2042839) | human gut metagenome | biome: human gut; feature: human-associated habitat; material: faeces... | reverse complement strand
TGCTGCCAAATACCGCCGTTGAATTTGTTCTGAATCTGCGGCGTGGAATTGGTTGCGTAATAGGTCTGTACGACCAATTCGTCCGAACCGTTGCGGTCGGCGTTGGGTATCTGGTGCCCCCGGGCGTAGAACTCTTTCAAATTGTCATATCCGTCCGATGTGGTAGCTCCGAGATTGACCCCGTAGCTGCTCGACCAGACGTTGATCTGTTCGGATTCGGCCAGTCCGGGATTGCGCTGCCATTTGTCGGAACGTCCGTTTCCCATGTGTCCTTTTGCGAGCGGATAGGCTACCCAGTAAGCCGTGTAGGTCGATTTGTCGTAGTACATCGTGTAGTTGCGCTGCGATCCGGAGGCGGGATAAACCGTCTGCGTGATCGTCTCATCGGCTGGGGGGGGGGGCGGGGGGCCGCGCCGCGCTGCCGCGTCGTGAGCGTGATGTGCGACACGGCGCTGATCGCGGCCAGCGCCTCGCCGCGAAAGCCCATCGTGCCGATGGCCTCGAGCCCCTGCTCGTCGTGCAGCTTGCTCGTCGCGTGGCGCAAAAACGCGATGCCTGCGTCCTCGGGCGCCATGCCGCAGCCGTCGTCCGTCACGCGCAGATACGTCGCGCCGCCGCCGCGCAGCTCCACCGTCACGGTGCGGGCCCCGGCGTCAAATGCGTTTTCCACCAGCTCCTTGACCACCGAGGCGGGCCGCTCCACGACCTCGCCCGCGGCGATCAGATCCGCCAGATGCGGAGAGAGAATTTGAATATCGGGCATCGTTTGCCCTCCTTTAAGTACAGTCCATGGGGCGCGTGCGCCCCGCGCGTATATTATAAAGGATTGTCATTGAAAATTCCACCGCGAAATGCTACAATATTCTATCACACTTCAAATTTTATCCGGCCAGGCCGGACAGGCAGGAGCATCGCATGAGCTATCAGAGAACGGAGATCCCCGAATCGGACATCCAGCACCAGTTGGATATCTGCGCGCAGCTGCGCGCGCACTTTACCGCCGGCGGCCGCCAGCCGCTGGCCATGGTCGATACCTACGGCTGCCAGCAGAACGAGGCCGACAGCGAAAAGCTGCGCGGTTATCTGCGCGCCATGGGCTTTGATTTCACACAGGACGAATTCGCGGCCGACGTCGTCGTCATGAACACCTGCGCCGTGCGTGAGCACGCCGAGACGCGCGTGTTCGGCAACGTCGGCGCGCTGACGCATACCAAGGCGCGCAACCCCAACCAGATCATCGCGGTCTGCGGCTGCATGGCGCAGCAGGAACACGTGGCCGAGAAGCTGAAAAAGTCCTACCGCATCGTCGACCTCGTCTTCGGCCCGCATGAGCTGTGGCGCTTCCCGGAGCTGCTGCGCACCGTCTGCACCGAGCACCGGCGGGTGTTCGCCATCGCGCCGGCGGACGGCAGCGTGGCCGAGGGCATCCCCCAGCAGCGCGACGGCAGCGTCAAGGCATGGCTGTCGATCATGTACGGGTGCAACAACTTCTGCACCTACTGCATCGTGCCATATGTGCGCGGGCGCGAGCGCTCCCGCCACCCGGACGAGATCGAGCGCGAGGCGCGCGAGCTCGTCGCGGCGGGCTATAAGGACATCACGCTCCTGGGGCAGAATGTCGACTCCTACGGCCGCGACCTCGACGAGGACGTGGACTTTGCCGACCTCATCCGGCGGCTCAACGCCATCCCGGGCGACTTTGTCATCCGCTTCATGAGCAGCCACCCGAAGGACGCGACGGAAAAGCTCTTTCGCGCCATGGCCGAGTGCGAAAAGTGCGCGCACCAGATGCACCTGCCCGTGCAGAGCGGCAACGACCGCGTCCTGCACGCGATGAACCGCGGCTACACGCGCGAGAAATATCTGGCGCAGGTGGCGCTCGCGCGGCAGTACATGCCCGATCTTGTGCTCACGACGGACATCATCGTGGGTTTCCCCGGCGAGACGGACGCCGAATTTGACGACACGCTCTCGCTCATCGAGACCGTGCGCTACGACGCGATGTTCACCTTCATCTACTCGCCGCGCGTCGGCACGCCGGCGGCGAAGATGCCCGACCCCTACACCCGCGCGCAGAAGCAGGTGCGCTTTGACGCGCTCGTCGCGGCGGCCAACCGCATCTCGGAGGAAAAGCACCGCGCCTATGAGGGCAGCGTGCAGCGCGTGCTCGTCGACGGGGCCGATGGCCGGGGCGACCATCCGCTCACGGCGCGCACGAAGGGCGGCCGCCTCGTGCATATGCGCGGGGACGCATCCCTTGTCGGCCGGTTCGTGGACGTGAAGATCACCGGAAGCAACACCTGGGCGCTCTATGGCGAGGAGGTATGACGCATGGCGGAACTTACGCCGATGAAGCGGCAATATTATGAGATCAAGCAGCGCAACCCCGACTGCCTGCTGTTTTTCCGGCTGGGTGATTTCTATGAGATGTTCGACGACGACGCGCGCCTGGCCGCGCGCGAGCTCGACCTCACGCTCACGACGCGCGACCGCAATGTCGAGGATCCGGCCGAGCGCACGCCCATGTGCGGCGTGCCGTACCACTCGGCCGAGGCGTACATCGGCCGCCTGATCGCCAAGGGCTACAAGGTAGCCATCTGCGAGCAGCTGGAAGACCCCGCGCTGGCCAAGGGGCTGGTCGACCGCGACGTGATCCGCATCATCACGCCCGGCACAGTCACGGCCTCGTCCATGCTCGAGGAGAACAAATCGAACTACCTCTGCGCGGTGTATCTCAGCGCGCAGTCCGGCGGCACGGCGTTCTGCGACCTCTCGACGGGGGAATTCTGCGCCGCGAACTATCCGGCCGACGCCGTGAGCCATATCCTCAACGAGCTCGGCCGCTTCGCTCCGCGCGAGGCCGTGTGCGCCGACGCGGCGGCGGAAAATGACGACATCCGCACCTTCCTCACCAAGCGCCTCGGCAGTCTGGTCGAGGCGGGTGGCGACCGGTTTGAATACATGGCGGCAGCCGCGCGCGTGTGCGAGCAGTTTGGCGTGCAGAGCACGGACGCGCTCGGTCTCGGCGAGGCGCCGGCGGCCGTGTGCGCGGCCGGGGCGCTGCTGGCCTACCTGCACGAGACGCAAAAGTGCGACCTCGGCCACATCCGGCGGCTGGAGCTGCTGGGTGACGACCACTACATGGAGCTGGACTACACCACGCGCCGCAACCTGGAGCTGACGGAAAACCTCCGCTCCGGCGAAAAGCGCGGCAGCCTCCTCTGGGTGCTCGACAAGACGAAAACGCCCATGGGCGGCCGCCTGCTGCGCGCGTGGGTGGAGCGCCCGCTGCTCAGCCCCGTGCAGATCCGCCGCCGCCTCGGCGCGGTGGAGGAGCTGGTGGGCGACAACGTCCTGCGGGGCGAGCTCATCCGCTGCCTGCGCGAGATCGGCGACATGCAGCGTCTTGTCTCCCGCGCGGTGTACGGCTCTGCCAACGGGCGTGACCTGCACGCGCTGGCCCTGTGCTGCGCGCAGCTGCCGAACCTGACAGCGCTGCTGAAGAATGTGCACAGTGCGGCCCTGCGCGATATTGCGCAGATGGACACGCTCGCCGATCTCTGCGCACGCATCGACCGCGCCATCTGCGACGAACCGCCGTTTTCCGTGCGCGAGGGCGGCATCCTCCGCCCAGGCTACAGCGAGGAGGTCGACCGCCTGCGCAACGTGCGCGACCACGGCGCGCAGACCGTCGCCGAGCTCGAGCAGCGCGAGCGCGAGCGCACCGGCGCGAAAAAGCTCAAGGTCGGCTACAACAAGGTTTTTGGCTACTACATCGACATTCCGAACAGCGCGGGCGTCACCGAGCTGCCGGACGACTATATCCGCAAGCAGACGCTGGTGTCGAGCGAGCGCTATTTCACGCGCGAGCTCAAAGACCTCGAGAACACGCTCCTGACGGCGCGCGAGCGCATCGCGGAGCTGGAGTACACGCTCTTCAACGAGGTGCGCCAGCTCGTCGCGGGCGAGGTCGCGCGCGTGCAGGCGGCGGCGGACGCCGTGGCCCGGCTCGACGCGCTGTGCTCGCTGGCGGAGACGGCGGTGAAAAACCACTACGTCTGCCCCGAGGTCGATCTCTCGCGCATGCTCGATATCCGCGAGGGGCGTCACCCCGTTGTCGAGCAGGCGCAGAAGGACAGTCTCTTTGTCCCGAACGACACGTTCCTCAACGACGCGGACGACCGCGTCGCCATCGTGACCGGGCCGAACATGGCCGGTAAATCCACGTATATGCGCCAGACTGCGCTCATCGTGCTCATGGCGCAGATGGGCTCGTTCGTCCCGGCCAAGAGCGCCGTCATCGGCGTGGTCGACCGCGTGTTCACGCGCATCGGCGCGTCCGACGATCTCGCCGCCGGGCAGAGCACGTTCATGGTCGAGATGAGCGAGATGGCCAACATCCTCCGCCACGCCACGGCGCAGAGCCTGCTCATCCTTGATGAGATCGGCCGCGGCACGTCCACCTATGACGGCATGGCCATTGCCCGCGCGGTGCTCGAATACTGCGCCGACCCCCGCCGCCTCGGCGCCAAGACCATGTTCGCCACGCACTACCACGAGCTGACCGCGCTCGAGCAGACGCTGCCCGGCGTGCGCAACTACAACATTACGGCCAAAAAGCAGGGCGGCACGCTGCTGTTCCTGCGCAAGATCGTCGCCGGTGCGGCCGACGACAGCTACGGCATCGAGGTCGCCAAGCTCGCCGGCGTGCCCGACGCGATCATTACGAAGGCCAAGACCTACCTGCGCGAGCTGGAGTCCGGCGCGACGGAGCTGGCCGCGCCCGCCCACGCGGCGCAGGATGCGGCGCAGATGACGCTCGGCGACGCGGCCGGGGACGAAATCGCCGAGCAGCTGCGCAGCATCGACCTCAACACGATCACGCCACTCGAGGCCATGCGCCTGCTCTTTGAGCTGCAGCAGAAAGCGAGGGGCTGACGTGGAACATCCCAACACGGCGTGGACAGACCCCATGCCGCGCGGCGCGCGCATCGCGGGCTGGGTGTATTTCCCCATCCATGCGGTCGTGCTGCCGCTGACGCTCGGTATGCTGCTCCTGGCGGTGCTCGGTGAGCTGCCGTCGGACGTGACGTGCAACGTTTTGTACTATCTCTGCGGCCTTGTGTTCACGCTCATCGCCATGTGGCGGTTTCTGCGCCGCAGCTTTGACACGATGGTCGGCAGCATCCTGCGCTGCCTCGGCATGATGTTTGCCGCCTACGGCATCGACGTGCTGCTCTCGCTCGTGCTGCAGCTCGGCACGAGCCTCATCGGCGAGCTGCCCGTGCCGAACAACGATGCCGTGACCGGCCTCGCCCGGACGGACTACAAGCGCATGATCGCCGTCGCGGTGCTCATGGCGCCGCTCGTGGAGGAGTGCCTGTTTCGCGGCGTGGTCTTCGGCACGATCCGGCCGAAGAGCCGCTTTTGGGCCTATGCCGCGTCGATCGCGCTCTTCTCGCTCTACCATGTCTGGCAGTATGTGCTCGTGTATCAGGATCCGAAGCTGCTGCTCTCGGCGCTGGCGTATGTGCCGGTGTCGGCCGCGCTCACGTTCTGCTATGAGCAGACGCGCTCGATCTGGTCGCCGGTGTTTTTCCACATGTGCATCAACGCGCTCTCACTCACGGTGCTCGCCGGGTGAGGGCAGAAAAAACCGCCGCTTTCCGAAGAGGAAAGCGGCGGTTTTGAGTTTGTCGGAAAAACCGGAGGTTTTCCAGACAAAAGGCTTGCAGTCTGCTGCGCGCAGAATTTGTGTGCCTGTGGCGCACAAATTCCACACTTGCAGTCTGAGCAGTATTTTCTCTCACGCACATGTCGCGCGAGAAAATGATTGCACTTTTTTGCCGCCTGCGGGCGGCAAACTCTGCGAGGCTTTTTTATACTTCTTTTTTCTCGTACACGCAAAACTGATAGCCCACGCCGTCGTGCTCCGCGCGCGGCTCGGCGGATACGCAGCGCCACGCGGGGTCGGCGTCCAGATCCGGAAAAAACACGTCCGAGTGGGGCGCGGCGTCGATTTTCGTGACGTATACGCGCGTCAGGTGGGGGAACATCTGCCGAAACACGCTGTCTCCGCCGATGACGAAGCAGCGGTCATACTGCGCGGCGGCGGCCGCGGCCTCCGCCTGGGAGTGTACCACCTGCGCGCCCTCGATCACGATGTTCTGCCGCGTGAGCACGAGGTTTTCGCGCCCCGGCAGCGGCCTGCCGCCCGGAAAATCGTCCAGCGTGCGTCGGCCGACGATCACGGCCGCGCCCATCGTCAGCTCGCGGAAGCGGCGGCGGTCGGCCGGGATCACGAGCGGCTGCGTGCCCTTGGCCCCGATGCCCCAGTCGGCATAGACGGCGACGATCGCATCCATGGCTCAGTCCCCCTTACACCGCGATGGGGATCTTCCCCGTGAACTCGCTGTATTCGTACCCCTCGACGCGGAAGCTGTCGCGGGTGAAGGCGTAAAAATCGTGCACGTCCGGGTCGATGAAAAACTGCGGTGCCGGTTTCGGCTCGTTCTGGATCAGCTGCTCGATGACCGGCACGTGGCGGTCGTAGATGTGCGCGTCGGCAATGACGTGCACCAGCTCGCCCGCCTGCAGACCGGACACCTGCGCGAACATGTGCACGAGCACGGCGTACTGCACGACGTTCCAGTTGTTCGCCGCGAGCATGTCCTGGCTGCGCTGGTTGAGGATGGCGTTGAGCGTGTTGCCCGAGACGTTGAACGTCATCGAGTACGCGCACGGATAGAGCGCCATCTCGTGCAGATCCTCGAACGTATAAATATTCGTCAGGATGCGGCGGGAGGCAGGGTTGTGCTTCAGGTCGTAGAGCACGCGGTCCACCTGGTCGAATTCACCCTCGGGATACTGGTGCTTGACGCCGAGCTGGTAGCCGTAGGCCTTGCCGATGGAGCCGGTCTCGTCGGCCCACTGATCCCAGATGTGGCCGCGCAGGTCGTGGATGTTGTTCGACTTCTGCTGCCAGATCCACAGCAGCTCGTCCACGGCGGTCTTCCAGTAGGTGCGCCGCAGCGTCAGCAGCGGAAATTCTTTGGACAGGTCATAGCGGTTGACGATGCCGAACTTTTTGACCGTGTGCGCCGGCGCGCCGTTGTCCTCCCAGTGGGGGCGCACCGCCTGATCGGTGTCCCAGACGCCGTGCGTCAGAATGTCGCGGCAGTTGCGGATAAAGACCTCGTCTGCGTAGCTCATCGTTCGGCTCCTTTCAAATAACACTTTGAAACAATAGTTTATCATATTATCTGAAGCGTTGTAAATGGGGAAAAGAAGAAAACGGTGTCTGCTTCGGTTATTTGACAAATGTGGCAAAAATGACGAATAATTTTGTTCAAATTGCGCGCCGGATTTGCCGCACTTTTTGCGCAAAGCCCATCCCAATTTTTCTCATGGGATGCTATAATCAAAACAGCGATACCCCAAATTCAAAAAATGGAGGATATCACATGAAGCACACGAAGAAACTGCTTTCGCTGCTGCTGGTGCTGTGCCTGATCCTGAGTCTGTCGTGCACGGCATTTGCAGCTGACGAGGCAAAGCCGCTCACCGGCAAGACCGTCATCCTGCACTCGAACGACGTGCACGGCGCGATCGACCTGTATGCGGCCATGGCATCCCTGAAGGCAGACTATGAGGCGCAGGGCGCCGAGGTCATCCTGGCCGACGCCGGCGACTACAGTCAGGGCACCGTCTACGTCAGCGTCCATAAGGGCGCGGACGCGGTGACGATGATGAACGCCACCGGCTACGATGTGGCCACCATCGGCAACCATGAGTTCGACTACGGCTATGCCCAGCTGGCGGAGAACATGAAGGCTGCCAAGTTCAAGGTCCTGTGCGCCGACGTGCTCGGCGCCGACGGCAAGACCATTTTCGATGCCAACACCATCATCGAAAAGGGCGGCGTGAAGATCGGCTTCTTCGGTCTCGAGACGCCCGAAGCGCAGACCAAGGCCAACCCGAAGCTGATCGAGGGCCTGAAGTTCCTCGCGGGCAAGGACGGCAGTGAGCTCTATAACTGCGCGGCCGCGCAGGTCGCCGCGCTCAAGGAGCAGGGCGCAGACCTCGTCGTCTGCCTCGCGCATCTGGGCATCGACGGGAGCTCCGAGCCCTACACCTCCTATGACCTGGCCAAGAACGTGAAGGGCATCGACTTCATCATCGACGGCCACTCCCACAGCGTGATCACCGCCGGCCCGAACGGCGAGGCCATCCAGTCCACGGGCACGGCCTTTGCCAACATCGGCGTCATCACCATTGACAACGCCACGAAGCAGATCGTCGGCAACGAGCTCAAGGGCATCTGGCACAAGGAGGAGGTCGAAGGCAAGGACGTCACCGTCGTTGACTACACAACGCGCGATGAGAAGGTCGCCGCGGCCGCCAAGGCCATCATCGACCCCATCGACCAGGCTTACGGTGAGAAGTTTGCCGTCAGCAAGGTCACGCTCAACGGCGCGAAGGCCCCCGACGGCAACCGTGACTCCGAGACCAACCTCGGCGACCTGATCACGGACGCCATGCTCTGGAAGATCCGCAGCGACGCCACGATCAAGGTCCCGGTGGAGAACGTGGTCGCCATCACGAACGGCGGCGGCATCCGCGCGACCGTCAAGGCGGGCGACATCACCAAGAAGGACATCAACACCGTGCTGCCGTTCGGCAACACGCTGGCAGTTGTTTACGTGACCGGCGCCGAGCTGCTTGAGGCGCTCGAGGCCAGTACTTTCTGCACGCCGGAATCCCTCGGCGGCTTCCCGCAGGCGGCGGGCGTGACCTTCATGGTCAAGACCTATGAGAAGTATGACGCGAATCCGGATCCATATCCCAAATCCACCTACTACGGCCCGAAGAGCATCCAGCGCGTGACCATTGACAACGTCAACGGCAAGGCGTTTGACCCGACGGCTACCTACGCTGTCGTCACGAACAACTTCGTGGCCGGCGGCGGCGACACCTACTACGCCTTCGCGGCGGCGACCGACCAGTTCGACACCGGCCTGCCGCTGGACGAGGTGGTCATGGAATACATCACGAAGGAGCTCAAGGGCGTCATCGGCGAGGAATATGCCCTGCCGGGCGACCGCATCGTGAGAGCGGCGTCCGCTGAAGAGCTGGAGGCCCGCGGGACGTTCCTGGAGAATATGAGCCTGCTGTGTGACCTGACGGCGTACACGGAAGACTCCGTCCAGGGCGTGAAGGCGGCCTATGCGGCCTACAAGGCGGCGAAGACGACGGAAGCGGTCGAGGCGGCCACGGCCGACCTGCTCAAGGCCATGCCGAATCTGGTCTTTGTGCCCAACACCTTCACCGATGCGCAGAGCGGCTGGTACAAGGCGGCTGTCGATTTCGCACAGGCTTCCGGCCTGATGAACGGCATGACCGCGACCGAGTTTGCGCCGAACGTGACGACGACCCGCGCCATGGTCGCGCAGGTGCTCTACCGGCTCGCCGGTTCGCCGACCGTGGAGAGAACAGGCGCATTTGCGGACGTTGCTCCGGGTGCGTGGTATTACGATGCCATGCTCTGGGCCAGCAGCACCGGCATCCTGAAGGGCTATGAGGACGGCACGTACCGTCCGGCGCGGGCCGTCAGCCGTCAGGAGATGGCGACCATCCTCTTGCGCATGGCCGATGTGAAGCTCGGCGCGGATCTGGTCGATGCGGCTCTGGCTGAGATCGCGGACGGCGACAGCGTCGCTTCCTGGGCGAGAGCGGGCGTGGTGTTCTGCTACCTGGGCGGCATCATGAACGGCATGGATGCTACGCACTTTGCCCCGACGGGTATGCTCACGCGCGCGCAGCTTGCGCAGGTGTTCTTCAACCTCTACAACATCGGCATGGATGAAGTCATGAATTCCGGGGAAGATCCGGAGCCGGTTCCCGAACCGACTCCGATGGCCCTGGCTGCGTGATTTTTTGTATATGCATTTTTGGGAGGCTGCTTCGGCAGCCTCCTTTTGATCGCGGCCGGAACGGCTGCGGATGGATTGTGCTTGACAATTTCGGAAAACCTTTTACAATATAGGCGAACCAAGCGGACCGACACAACCAAGGAGGTTTTTGATTATGAACATGAACAAATATCTGGACATCGCACCCGAGGTGCAGCAGGCGCTCGCGGACGGCCGCCCGGTCGTCGCGCTCGAGAGCACGATCATCTCCCACGGCATGCCCTATCCGAAAAACGTCGAGACGGCCCTGCTCGTCGAGCAGACCCTGCGCGACAACGGCGCCGTGCCCGCCACCATCGCCATCCTCGGCGGCCGCCTGAAGGCCGGCCTGTCCAAGGAAGAGATCACCTACCTCGGCAAGGCCGGGCGCAAGGTCGCCAAGGTCTCCCGCCGCGATCTGCCGGTCATCTGCGCGCGCGGCGCGGACGGCGCGACCACCGTTACCACGACGATGATGATCGCCCATATGGCGGGCATCCAGGTCTTTGCCACCGGCGGCATCGGCGG
>ENA-OOYA01000276-OOYA01000276.1-human-gut-metagenome-genome-assembly--contig:-NODE-276-length-10562-cov-2.617017_pt1 | contig 10562 bp, 10 predicted proteins | sample MGYA00241695_ERZ501361 | MGnify/ENA primary metagenome ERZ501361 (study PRJEB25962, sample SAMEA2042839) | human gut metagenome | biome: human gut; feature: human-associated habitat; material: faeces... | reverse complement strand
AGTGCCGAAGTACTGGACTTTGCAGCCCTGAAGGAAAACCTGACCGCTGTACACAAGGCTATGGAAGCAGGCAAGATTGCTGCTGCTGCCGCTGTTAAAGAGGGTGGCGTAGCTGCACTTGTTACCACCATGAGCCTGGGCAACGAGCTTGGCTTTGAATTCATCAAACCGTTCCACGATACCGACAGCCTCTTCACTCTGCAGCCCGGCGGCATGGTTATCGAGCTGGCAGCAGGCGTTGAACCGGAAGAGCTGTTCGAAGGCCTTGATTACATGCTGCTCGGCCACACTACCGCCGAAGCAGGCATCACCATCAACGACACCAAGATTGACGCTGCGAAAGCCTTTGCCGCATACCGCGAGCCGCTACTGGGCATCTTCCCGGACGGCACTCCGAAGGCAGAAGAGCCTGCTGACATCGCTATGCCGCTGTACAAGAGCGAGCTGACGCTCACCGCTCCGGTGAATATCGCTAAACCTCGCGTATTCATCCCCGTATTCCCCGGCAACAACTGCGAATACGACAGCGCCCGTGCTTTTGAAGCTACAGGTGCCGAAGCTAACACCTTCATCGTGCGCAACCTTACCGCTGCTGCTATCGAAGAATCCGTAGAAGCAATGGTTAAATATATCAACAACTCCCAGATTGTTATGATCCCCGGCGGCTTCAGCGCCGGTGACGAGCCTGACGGCAGCGGCAAGTTCATCGCTACCATGTTCCGCAACCCGCGCATCAAGGAAGCAATCAGCGACCTGCTGGAGAACCGCGATGGCCTGATGCTGGGTATCTGCAACGGCTTCCAGGCACTTATAAAACTCGGTCTTGTCCCCTACGGTGAAATCATAGAGCCGAGTGCCGACACACCGACGCTTACCTTTAACACCATAGGCAGACATCAGTCAAGACTTGTCAACACGAGAGTTGCCTCAAACAAGTCTCCGTGGCTGTCGTCCTCAAATGTAGGCGATATACACACTGTTGCGATTTCTCACGGCGAAGGCAGGTTTGTTTGCCCGAAAGAGCTTTTCCGCTCACTTGCGGAAAACGGTCAGATTGCAACGCAGTACGTTGACGAAAACGGAAAGCCCACCATGAACATCAGGTACAATCCGAACGGCTCCTTTGAGGCGGTCGAGGGCATAACCTCGCCGGACGGAAGAGTATTCGGTAAGATGGGTCATTCCGAACGCTTCTCCGATAACGTATATAAAAACGTTGACGGCAACAAAGATAACCGTATGTTTATAAATGCGGTAGATTACTTCAAAATCTAATAAAAAAAGACCCGCTGTGAAAAAAATTCAAGGAGGAAGATTCACAGTGGGTCTTATTTTTATCAATTGTCGCCGAAGAGGCTGAGCAAAGACCGTAAAGTTTTTACTTTGCGGTTTTTTTACTTAAACAAGCCTCGGAGCTTCATTTTTCGGCGACAACGCTTTATAATAACCCGATAAAAATCGGCTTATTTCATTATCAGACGGCTGCAAGAGCCGCACCGAGTGCCTTGCACTCTGCGATTGCATCATCAGAGGGAGCGTCGTTGCATATCACCGACTCTGTCACAAGCACTGCACCGTCTGCTGTGCAAGTCTCCTCCCAGCTTCTCATCCATTCGCCGTCGCCCCATCCGTAGGAGCCGAAGAGCGCAATTTTTTTGCCTCCGAGATCACCCTCGCACGAATTAAACATAGGCTCGAACTCGCTGTCCTCAAGCTGTTCGCTGCCCATTGACGGACATCCGAACGCCACAGCGTCAAAAGAGGAGAGCATTGACGCATCAAACTCGGAAGCCGTAAAAAGCTCTGCCTCAGCGCCGCCCTCGCGAACACCGTCAACCACGGCCGAAGCCATTGCCTCGGTATTTCCCGTTCCGCTCCAATATACTACTGCCACCTTACTCATTTTATCATATCCTTTCAGATTATTTATTATGACTGCTCACAACAAGGCGTTCAAATGAATTGTGCTTTTTGTAAGCGTCTTTATACACTCTTGTGCATTTTTTATAAAGCTTGAATTTTTTCTGTGCCTCCGCTTCGTCACCGTAAACCTTCCAAGTGCCGACGCATTTTGAATTTTTTGCACCGTGCTTTATAAAGCCGCTGACATCCTCAGACGGATAACCCAGAAAGAGTCCTATTTCGTGCGGAAAATCCTCTTCGTGCCTGACACGTCTTATGAGCTCCGCCACACATCTTTCGGTACAGCCCACGGGGTAAGCCCTCTCCGACAGCAGCTCGGCAGCGGTTTTGTCGGCAAGGTCTTTTTCGAGCCTGTCGGGTCTGTAAAGATATATCAGCGCCCTTGTTTTTGTGATTTTAACCGGCATAATGCGAAGCCCGCGAGGCACAAGCCGCCGATTCAGCTCGCGAACCGAGCGAAGCAAGTCACTTTTATCGTCAACCTTGCAGGAAAACAGATTTCCGGTTTTAAGACCGGCAAGGCATGGCGAACAGCAGTTAATAACCGTTTCTTCGGACAAAATCGGTCACTCCTCTCTTATGTCAAAATCCGTAACACAGTCCGCGCAGTTAGCATTTGCTAACCACAAGAGCTTTTTAAAATCCGCTCTATGCGGCGGATTTATTGCGGCACCGTCAAGGGAATTTAAGCTCCTCATATGACACCGATTTAATAATTCTACGCTTCAAGTCGGTTAGCATATGCTAACCGTTTGGTGTAAAAACTTCCTGCTCGACTTTACGAGCAGGTCGTTTACATATGAATTATATCAGATTGCCGAACGGTATGTCAAGTACATTTTATCAGCCTTGTATTTCTGCCGCAATTTCCTTCGCCAAAGCTGCAAGGGCTGCTGCATTGCTGCCATTAACCGCAGATTTCACCGTAGTCGTTTTTTCGCAGATTTTACAGCTTTTAAGCGTTTCTACGGCCTCGCGCATTTTTTTGCCGGCGGTGGGCGCCCATGTTCCGTTATCAACTATCGCAAACGTCTTATTTGAAACATTAAGGCGTTTCATATCCGAAATATAATCGTCCATCTTGGGATAAATCTCAAGATTGTATGTAGCCGACATCAACACTATGTGACTGCAGCGGAAGGTCTCTGAAATGAGATAAGACACGTCGGTCAAAGAGACGTCATACATGGCGATATACTTAACACCGAGCTTTGACAATTCATTCGCAAGATAATATGCGGCATTTTCGGTATTGCCGTAAATCGACGCATAAGCTATCATAACCGAATTGCCCTCAGCCTCATATTTACTCCAAATATCATATTTATTTATGATATAAACAAGATTTGAGCGCCAAACGGGTCCGTGCAAAGGGCATATCATCTGAATATCGAGCGTCAAAGCTTTTTTGAGAAGCGACTGCACCTGCATACCGTATTTGCCGCAAATATTTGTATAGTATCTGCGATAATCCGGAAGCCAATCACGGTCAATATCGTATTCGTCGTTGAATATGTTGCCGTTCAGCGCGCCGAATGTACCGAATGCGTCCGCGCTGAAAAGGACCTTTTCAAAGCTTTCATACGTCACCATAACCTCAGGCCAATGAACCATAGGTGCCGTATAAAACGACAGCTCATGTTTACCGAGGGACACGGTATCGCCCTCTTTTACGACTATTTTCTCATTTTTAAGCTCATCACCGAAAAACTGCGCCATCATATCGACAGCCTTTTTGGTTGCGACTAAAGCCGCGTCGGGATAGAGGTCGCAAATCAGCCTTAAGCTGCCTGCATGATCCGGTTCCATATGATTCACAACAATATAATTAAGCGTTTTACCGTTAAGCGCAGCCTTCACGTTCTCAACGAAAACACGTCTCGAATCATAATCTACGGCATCTATAAGTGCCGTTTTTTCATCATTTATAATGTAAGAATTGTATGAAACACCGCGCGGTATGGGGAAAATATTTTCAAACAGCGAAAGACGTCTGTCGCTCACACCGACATAGGTGATGTCATTTGTAATCTGTCTTGTAACCTGCATAGTCTGATCTCCTGTGTATAAAATATAGCTTTAGCATAGCTCTTCGTTTAGCAGTATAACATAAAACGAGTCCAAAATAAATATGTGAAAACATAAATTTAGAGTTTTATATTGACTTTTTGCATTTTGTTTGCTAAAATACTGAATGTTGTTTGCGGGTGTAGTTCAATGGTTAGAATTCCAGCCTTCCAAGCTGGCTGTGTGGGTTCGATTCCCATCACCCGCTCCATTTGAAGACAACTTACGGACTAATTAAAGTTCGTAAGTTTTTATTTTATAAAAATATAATGTTCTCTTTCTAGGAAGGAGGACATTTTTTATGCTTGAATTTAAAATCACCCAAGAACTTAAACCTAATCCTAAACTTTTAGAACTAATTAAGGACTTTACTTATAAAACTAAAAAGGGAAAAGTCAAATTTCTTCTAAATACTAATTTGTCTTAAATGAATATGTTTTTGTGTAAATAATCTTTAAAAAAGAGGAAAAAATTATCAAAATAATTTAATCCTCTTTTTATATTTTTTAGACTGTGGGAGTAAAAATAGTGTCTAGCCAGCACTGAATTTATATTCCCGCATAAATTCTACTATGGGAATTCCCATACCCTTATTTAAGATAATTATTTAAATATTCAATCCATTCAGGAGCATTTTCTTCATTAAACAAATGATATAAAAAATCTACAACTATTTGATGCCTATTTTTAGATTCTTCTTTACCAGAATCAGTTAGCATTAAATCTTTAAGTTTTAATATTTTTTCAAAAATATGGCATACACTACTATCTGCACATTTTCTTGTATATTTTTCTGCATTCATATCTTCAATTGGGAAAATATTTCTATCAAAAAATGGTTTTCCATTTTTCATACTATAAGTATAGACTCTTAAAATACCATTTGCTCCTAATGCATCACACATATCTACATCTGATACAATTTTCCCTTCAAGAGTTGTTGGACTATGTCCTTTTAATCTTTTGCTATATCCAATATTATTAATAGCATCACATACTTGTTCTTGGATAGCTTTATCAACATTGCAATCATCCATAATTATTTTGGCGTTTGTAAGTTTCTCTGCATTTTCCCTACCAAATAACTTATAATCATCTGCATCATGAAGTAATGCTATTAATGATACTATATATTTATTTGCATTTTCTTTTTCAGCAAATTTTAAAGATAAATCTAAAACCCTATTAATATGTTCAAGTCCATGTCCAGAGTTGTCTCCCTCTAATAGTTTTGCTACTTCATTTTTTACTTTTTCTATATGATTACTAACATTATATTTGTACATAACTTCAGAGCTCCTTTTATAGACATTTGTTATTTTTGATCATTCAGAAATAGATAAAAAATCAAAAAGTTCGGTTGGATATGTAGGTCTATATTATGAATAATCTTCTTGTTTTCCAAAATAAAATTTTTTACTATCTTTTTCCACATTATATTTCATAAAATCACCTTTATAAAATAATACTATAAAACAACAAAATTTTCCATGTTCCCGTTGAAATTCAATAAGAATTCATATATAATATTTTTAGAAAGGGAGCGTTATGGTTCGTAAGCTGTTGCTTAATCGCTCCAAAAACCGACAAGTTCAGTTGAAGCTTGTCGGTTTTATTTTTACCGAAAACAGTAATACAGTTCAAAAACACCGCGACCTAAAGCACTCACAAAAGCAAGTGCTTTAGGTCGTTTTAGACTGTTTAAAATGCAATGGGTTTTGGGTTTTGCTTTTAACCGTTCAGGATTATTTTATCTTTAAAGCCTCGTACATACAGAGAAACTCCTTTTCGGTATCGGATATATTTTTTGAGTTATCCTTTACATCTATATGTATTTCCGGTGTAAAGTCAAACAGCTTGTCGCCGTGGTAGCAAAGAAACTCGTGATACAGTAAGCTGTCGTCTACGGATTTCACCTTTTCCTTTTCGTCATCGGCAATATCAAGCGTCGCATATTTTGAAAAAATTACCTTTTGCAACTTTTTTTCATATTCGGAAAACAGCGGGAAGTGCCTTTTCAAAGGCCTTGTCATATCTCCTATATAGCTTTCGGCGCTGTCGTGCAAAAGGCAAAAAAGCGCGACCCTTTTTGAATATCCGCGTGCCGTTGCCTCAAGCGCACAATTTACGGAATGTCTTGCCACCGAATAAAACTCGGTGAAATGACCGTTTGCCCTTGTCATCATAGAAAGAGCGTGCGCTATGTCGCGTATGTCTATATCGTCTTCGCACGGATTTGTCGGGTCAAAGCGTATTTTGTTTATTGTTGAAATTTCGTTTTTTCTTGTGCTTGCCACAATACCACTTCCGGAGTATATTTTACACTTTTGCCGCTCCGAGTGCAATACCGATTTACATTTAAAAAAGCTGTAATTCTTTTACATCTATTATATGAAAATATAAATAGCGGTCCGTAAAGTCATATGGCTTTACGGACCGCTATGCTTATTCGGTTACGGTTTTTTCCTCGGCCTTGTCAAAAACAAATTTGTCATCTTTGACATTGCAGATATACTTGCCGCCCTTTTTCACGTTGCCCTTGAGCATTTCCTCGGACAAAGCGTCCTCAATTCTGCTCTGGATAGCACGTTTCAGAGGTCTTGCACCGTATACATCGTCGAAGCCTGCGTCGGCTATCTTGCTGACAGCTTCGTCGGAGAAAGTAACTTCGATACCCATATCCTCAACGCGTTTCTGGAGAACAGCGAGAAGTCTCGAAGCGATTTCTTTGATGTTTTCCTTGGTAAGGCGCTGGAATACTATTATATCGTCTACTCTGTTAAGGAATTCGGGACGGAAGGTGTTGCGAAGCTCACCCATTACAGCGTCCTTGATTTCCTTTTCGTTCTGCTCAAGCTCTTTTGCGCCTGCGGCAAAGCCGAACGCCTTTTGCTTCTGCGAAATGAGCTTAGCACCGACATTCGAGGTCATTATGATGATGCAATTCTTAAAGTCAACGCGCCTACCCTGGCCGTCTGTCAGAACACCGTCGTCAAGTATCTGCAAAAGCATATTGAACACGTCGGGGTGTGCCTTTTCAATCTCATCGAAAAGTACAACGGAGTACGGTTTTCTTCTTACCTTTTCGGTAAGCTGACCGCCCTCGTCATAGCCGACATATCCGGGGGGCGAACCTATGAGACGAGACACCGTGTGCTTCTCCATATACTCAGACATATCAAGTCTTATCATGGCGTTTTCGTCACCGAACATAGCGGCGGCCAGAGCCTTACAAAGCTCTGTTTTGCCGACGCCCGTGGGGCCTAAGAAGATGAACGAGCCTATGGGCTTTTTCGGGTCCTTAAGTCCGACTCTGCCGCGGCGGATAGCTCTTGAAACAGCCTCGACCGCTTCATCCTGACCGACTATGCGGCGATGAAGCTCATCCTCCATATGAAGAAGTCTGTCACTCTCTTCGGTAGAAAGCTGAGTTACGGGAACTCCGGTCCAAGAGGATACTATATCGGCAATGTCGGCGGGAGTTACCTCGTCATGGCTCTTGCCTGCCATATCGTGCCAGTTTTCTTTCTTGTCCTTAATTTCCTTGTCGAGCTTACGCTCCTCATCACGAAGAGTTGCAGCACGCTCAAATTCCTGAGCATTTACAGCCGAGAGCTTTTCCGCCTCAACGCTCTTTTTCTTGTCTTCGAGTTCTTTAAGGTCCGACGGAGCCGTATAGGAACGAAGTCTTACCCTTGAAGCCGCTTCATCGATAAGGTCTATGGCTTTATCGGGTAAATATCTGTCGCCTATATATCTCGTTGAGAGTTTAACGGCTGACTCGATAGCCTCATCGGTTATCTTTACCTTGTGATGAGCTTCATATTTATCTTTAATGCCCTTGAGTATTTCAATAGCTTCCTCCTGCGAGGGTTCATCAACCATTACAGGTTGGAAGCGACGCTCCAAAGCGGCATCTTTTTCGATGTGCTTACGGTATTCCTCAATAGTGGTTGCACCGATTATCTGAAGCTCGCCTCTTGCGAGAGAGGGCTTTAAGATATTGGCTGCGTCAGCCGCACCCTCGGCGCTGCCTGCGCCTATAAGAGTGTGAACCTCATCTATGAAGAGGATAACGTCCTTGGCGTTTTTAACCTCGTCGATAACCTTTTTAATTCTCTCTTCAAAATCGCCGCGGTATTTTGTACCTGCAACCATACCGGTAAGGTCAAGAGAATATATCTTTTTGTCCTTTAAAAGCTCGGGAACCTCACCCGAAACAATTTTAAGAGCAAGCCCCTCGGCGATTGCCGTTTTGCCGACGCCGGGCTCACCTATAAGGCAAGGATTGTTTTTGGTACGTCTTGAGAGAATCTGAATAACCCTCTCTATTTCTTTCTGACGGCCGATTACAGGGTCAATCTTACCGTCCTTTGCGAGCTTTGTAAGATCTCTGCCGAACTGCGAGAGCATACTCTCGTTTTCCTTGCCGCCGTCCTTATTGTCGGTGCCGGCGTTTGCCGTACCGCCCATAAGAGCCTTTGACACATCATTTACAATGTCCTGCATGGAGACTCCGGCGCGGCTTAAAAGAAGCGTTGCGCTGCACGAGCCCTCACGCGCTATTGCGAGCAATACGTGCTCCGTACCTACAAGCTGCTGACCCATCTGCCTTGCGAATGCAACAGAGGTTTCGAGAATGTTTTTGCTTCTCGGTGTAAAGTCGTCGGGCTGAAGCTCGGTAGGTACGCCTACGCCGATGCTTCTCTTGAGCTCTTCTTCTATGTCGGCATAGGTTATATTATGTGCAGCCAGCACCGCACCAGCAACAGTGGATGTATCCGAGAGAAGTCCAAGCAATATATGCTCGCTGCCGATGTAAGTATGTCCCAAATCCTCGGCTGCCTTTACCGCCGCATTCAAGGACTTATTTGCTTTTTCCGTAAAACCGGTGAATTTGAACATAACTGTCATTCCTTTCTAATTAATTGATAAATTAACGCCGCAAAGCGAAAATTTAAAATTAAAGTCTTTGTCTTACTTGCTTTGCACGCTCAATGTCGCGCTCGCGGCTGTCAAGATTTTTGCCCGCCGCCGCGTTTATTGTTGCGGGCTGCATTGAAATCATAAGCTCATCGACGGTCTCGGGCTTAACATTTATAAAACCCGCAACCGCTCCGAGACGAACCTTTGATACAAGAGTCATAAATTCCTTGACGGGAAGAATCCTCGCCGATTTCAGAATTCCGTAGGCTCTGAATATCTCATCCTCGGTTTCTATGCTTTTAACCATTTCCGCTCTCGCTGTTCTCTCCTGCGCCGCAAGCTGCAGCGTTACCGTTTTGAGATTGTCAATAGCGGCTTTTTCGGAGATGCCGAGAGTTACCTGATTACTGAGGCAGTATATATCGCCCATGGGAACGCTTCCCTCACCGTAAGAGCCGCACACCGTAAGACCGAGCTTTGATACGGTTGAAGAGATGGAGCTCATCTGGCCGCACGCCGTAAGCGCCGGGAGATGAAGAAGCACCGAGGCTCTCATACCCGTACCGAGATTGGTCGGACATTGGGTAAGGTAGCCGAGACGGTCATCAAATGCGAAAACAAATTTTTCGTTAAGCTCATCGTCTATTCTGTCTGCCTCGGCATAAGCCGTTTCGAGTGAAAGACCGGGTTTCATAACCTGTATTTTAATATGGTCCTCTTCACAGAGCATTATGCTTATGCCCTCGCTGTCTGATAAAAGCAACGCTCTGCCGTCATAAGACGATGCAAATTCGGGACTTATCAGATGCTTTTCGGCAAGCGATACTATCTGCGGTTGAGTAAGAGTTTTCATCTCGATAAATTCGAGATTCTCTCTGCCGCATACAGCGTCGCCGATTTTTTTATTCAGAGCCGTTCTCGTTTTCGTATCAAGCTTGCAGGGAAAAGGATAATCCTCAATATTTCTCGCAAGTCTTATGCGTGTGCTTATAACGATGTCGTTTTGTTCGCCTGCGCCTATATACCACTTACTCATTTTTGATTATCCTCGCTTTCCAGCTTTTTGATCTCGTCGCGAAGGCGTGCCGCCTCTTCGTAATTCTGAGCCTCAACCGCCTGCTTAAGATTTTCCTTAAGCTCTTCGGTTTTGCTGAGCTTCTTTATTTCCGGAGAAGTATTTGCCTTTTTACCCTCGTGATGGGTTCTGCCGTGGATACGCTCAAATGAGGGAAGAAGCTTATCGTAAAATGTACTGTAACAATCGCCGCAGCCCATTCTGCCGCTTCTTACGATGTCATTAAACGTACTGCCGCACTTTTCACAGCGGACTATACCGTTGCTGAGAGCGCCGACCGTTGCCTCGTTGAAAAACGAGCCGAGCATATCTGAAAAGTTGAAGCCGAAATCCGGGAAGACGCTGTCATAGCCGAGAGCGCGTGCACAATCGGAGCAAAGATGAGCTTCCGTGGCCTCGCCGTTTACAATCCTTTTGATATGTGTAGTTGCCTCATATTTACCACAGTTTTGACACAACATATAAATCACTCCTTATTTCATAGATGAAATCAACATTTGCTTAAATATATTCGCCCTAAGCTTATCGCGAAGCTCGTGCGGCACATCGTGATACGACTTATCGGCGGGTG
>ENA-OOYA01000253-OOYA01000253.1-human-gut-metagenome-genome-assembly--contig:-NODE-253-length-10933-cov-2.743887_pt1 | contig 10933 bp, 10 predicted proteins | sample MGYA00241695_ERZ501361 | MGnify/ENA primary metagenome ERZ501361 (study PRJEB25962, sample SAMEA2042839) | human gut metagenome | biome: human gut; feature: human-associated habitat; material: faeces... | reverse complement strand
GTCGCCGCTGCCTATTATCGGATAGGCTACCGCCGCTTCACGGCTCATTCCGCTTATCGGGTAAATAGGCTCTTCATCGGCAGATGCGGTATAGTTGGTTCTGCTTTCCATGAGTGTTTCAAGTTCCGACGATATTCTTCTTTCAAGATATTCTTTTTTCGATATTCCCGAAACGGAAATCACGTGGTCACGGTCCGTTATTATAACAGGCAAGTCGGTAGCTCTGCAAAGCACCTCGGCATATTGGTCGGCAAATTCGGACAGCTCGCCAATCGGCGAGTATTTTTTAAAGATAACTTCTCCGTCCGACGCCGTAAATATTTCGAGCGGGTCACCCTCTCTGATACGCATGGTTCTGCGAATTTCCTTAGGAATGACAACTCTGCCGAGATCGTCTATTCTACGCACTATTCCTGTCGCTTTCATAAATTTTGCTCCTTAAAACTTTGTTACTTTTATAGTTTTTCAAACAGTTTTAAAATTATACCGTTTGTTGTTTCAACCTAAACCGATTTATAATTTTTTGTTTTTTATGGGTGCTCGAATGGCTGAATAGCATGTATACAGCCGTCATATATTTAACGCGAAAATACGTATTAAACGGTTGACAACAAAAGTGCGGCTGTGCTAACATTATATAATTAAAATATAAAAATAAACGAACTGTTATAATGTCGAAGTTAGTCAAAACTAACACGCTGCGGAGGATCAAAATGACTCTTGATATGTTGAAAAACGGCGAAACGGCCGTAATCAAAACGGTTGGCGGCGAGGGTGCGCTGAGACTGCGCTTCCTTGATATGGGGCTTATTCCGCATACGACCGTCACTCTTCAAAAGACCGCGCCCATGGGCGACCCGATAGAAATAAGGGTCAGGGGATATGAATTGACGCTCAGGAAGGCGGACGCGAAGCTTATAGAGGTAGAAAAAGCATAAAGCTTTTAATTCGGAAAGGTCAAGGATAATAAATGATATTTGCACTTGCAGGAAATCAAAACTGCGGTAAAACAACACTTTTTAATGCGTTGACAGGCTCAAATCAGCACGTCGGAAATTTTCCGGGCGTTACGGTTGACCAAAAAATGGGAAGCATAAAGGGGGCAAAAAACTGCTCCGTTGTCGACCTTCCCGGTATCTATTCGATAAGACCGTATACACAAGAGGAGATAGTTTCACGAGACTTTATACTCGACGGCAAGCCCGACGGAATAATAAATATAGTTGACGCCACAAATATTGAGCGGAATCTCTATCTGACCTTGCAGCTTTTGGAGCTGAACCTGCCTATGGTGCTGGCACTGAATATGATGGACGAAGTCAGGGCAAACGGCGGAACGGTCAATGTCAAAAAGCTCAGCGAGAGCCTCGGCATACCGGTAATTCCGATAAGTGCCGCAAAAAACGAAGGTGTTTCGGAGCTTGCTGATAAAATGGTATATGTCGCAAAAAATCGTATTTTGCCGAAAAGAATAGATTTTTGCTCAGACGGCCCCGTACACCGCTGCATTCACTCGGTAGCCCACGTGATAGAGGATCATGCGCGAAACATCTCGGTCCCTCCGAGATTTTGTTCCACAAAGCTCATAGAGGGCGACGAATATTTTGCCGACAAGCTTGAACTTGATAAAAACGAACGAGAGCTTATTGAGCACAGCGTTGTGGAAATGGAGCATGATACCGGTCTTGACCGTAATGCGGCTCTTGCCGATATGCGATATACGTTTATCGAAAAGGCGGTTTCCGAGTCGGTGGTTAAGTGCCGTGAAAGCCGTGAACATAAACGAAGCGTGAAAATAGATAAAATACTCACGGGAAAATACACGGCGCTGCCGGTGTTTTTCGGCGTAATGTTCCTTGTATTTTGGCTCACCTTTAACGTAATAGGCTCGCGCCTTTCAGATCTGCTGTCACTCGGAATTGACGCGCTGACGGACATATGCGACAGGGGGCTTACCGCATACGGTATAAATCCCATAGTACACAGCCTTATTATTGACGGTATATTCGCCGGAGTCGGAAGTGTTTTGAGCTTTTTGCCTATAATAGTTACGCTGTTTTTCTTCCTGTCAATTCTCGAAGATACGGGCTATATGGCGCGCGTCGCTTTCGTTATGGATAAGCTTCTCAGAAAAATAGGCCTTTCGGGCAGAAGCTTTGTTCCGATGCTCATAGGCTTCGGCTGCTCCGTGCCTGCGATAATGGCGACGAGGACTCTCTCGTCAGACCGTGACCGCAAAATGACTATTCTTTTGACTCCGTATATGAGCTGTTCCGCAAAAATACCGATATATGCCGTGTTTACGGCGGCATTTTTTACAAAGTACCGCGCGCTTGTTATGATAGGACTTTATGCCACGGGTATACTTCTCGGCATAATTGTTGCGCTGATATTAAAAAGGACGGCCTTCCGCGGCGAACCCGTACCGTTTGTAATGGAGCTCCCGAATTACCGTATGCCATCGCCGAAAAGCGTCTTTTTACTGCTTTGGGAAAAAGCGCGCGATTTCCTGCAGAGAGCATTCACCGTAATATTTATTGCGACGATAATAATTTGGTTCTTACAGTCGTTTGATACAAGACTCAATGTTGTGGACGACAGCGCGGACAGCCTGCTCGCCATGATAGGTAAATTTATAGCACCGATATTTAAGCCGCTCGGCTTCGGTGATTGGCGAGCCGTAACGGCGCTTATATCGGGCTTTACCGCCAAAGAAGCCGTTGTAAGTACGCTGTCTGTTCTTATGAATACGGGCACGGCGCAGCTCGGCTCTGTTCTTCCGAGCCTGTTTACGGGGCTTTCGGCTGTCAGCTTCCTTGTGTTTACCCTTTTGTATACACCGTGCGTTGCGGCTGTTGCCACCATTAAAAAGGAACTCGGCTCGCGCATTAAAACAGTCGGCGTTGTATTTATGCAGTGCGCCGTTGCGTACATAGCGTCATTTATAGTTTACAGCGTCGGAGGCCTTTTTGTATGAGTATTGCCGACATTGTAATTATCTGCATTTTGGCGGCGGCTGTGGCGGCGGCAACGGTCTTTATAGTCAGGCGCCGCAAAAAAGGCAAGTGTATAGGCTGCTCCGGCAATTGTGCCGCTTGCGCCGCATCGTCAAACAACAAAAACGCCGATTTAAAAAAGCTTTGACCGATAATAAAAAAGGAACTGTAAAAACAGCGGTTTTTACGGCTCCTTTTTTCTTTAATTCGCGTGCTTATTTCTTTTCGTAGCTTTTGCAGAAATGCGGGTCCTGAATCTGCTGATTTGTGCATGAGCAGTCATGAGTTACCTCGATAACGCTTCTGTCGCAGCCGCAGCCGGCGGTGTTGTGTACGCATTCGCATACATCGCATTTTACACCCTTATTTTCCATAATGTCACCTCCCGTAAGATGATATTATATTTTGCGCAGTTATAAATTCTTTATACGGGAAAGAGACAAGTAAAAATGTATTTTTCGGATAAATTTTCCAATCGAATTTTTTATACGGCGGAGCGTTCAATTCGCGGCGGCATTTTTGATTTGCTTGCCGGCGGAATCTATTTTGTAATCGCCGTCGTATACAAGCTCGCTTACCGTAACAAACGAATAGCCTTTTTTCTCAAGCTCCGTGAGAATTCGGTCGAGCGCGTCGGGCGTGTTTTTTATATCGTTGTGAAAGAGTATAATTGAACCGCACTCGGTCTTATCCGTTACGCGCTTTACTATTTCATCGGTGCCAAGTCCCTTCCAGTCAAGCGAATCGACGGACCATTGTATTGTTTTCATATTGAGCTTTGTCGCCGCGGTTATCGTGTCATTTGTATAATCACCCGACGGAGCGCGCAAAAGAACGGGTGTAACTCCTATGGCTTTTTTTACCGCTTCGTTACAGAGTGTTATGTCTTTTATGATTTCACTCTCCGTAAGACTCGAATACATATTGTGCGATGCAGAGTGATTTCCTATCTCGTGTCCGGAGGCATAAAATGCCTTTACGCTGTCGGGATATTTTTCCGCCCATTCCCCGACGACGAAAAACGTAGCCTTGGCATTGTGATTTTTTAAAATTTCTATGAGCCTTTCCGTGTCGTCGGCTCCCCAAGCAGCGTCAAAGGTGACTGCAATTTTCTTTTCGCCCGTCTCAACGCAGTAGATGGGCAGAAGCCGTTTGCCCTCCTCGACAGCGGCAGAGCTGAGTGCGCTTTTTCTGCCGCAGATTCCGAATACGATAAGCAGCGCGGATAATGTGACAGCGGTTATCGCCGTAAGCCCTCTCTTAGTCAAAATTATATATTTCAAAAAAACACCCCCTCATACTAAATGTATGAGGGGGACAAGGTTTTAAGACTTTATTCGGCTACCGGCTCGCTGTCTTTTTCACGGAGCTCACAAAGCTCTTTTTCTATGGCTTCCTCCATAGACGGATCTGTGGCTTTTTTGTTTTTGAATTTTTTGGACACCGCAATATTGATTATGACATTTGCGAGGAACAACGCTATTCCTACCGCAAAGAACGGGGATACCGAGCCTGTGATTATGTTTACGCTTGTTTCGGCCGCGGCATTTAAAAAGGCGTAAACAAAGTATGCCGAAAGACTCCAAAAAACGGTGCTGAGGATGTTTAATACCGTGTCGGCTTTGCTGCTGAGTGACATTGACGCTATAAGCACAACAAAGAAATTTACAACTCCGAGCGCGGCGGCCAAAAACGCAAATCCCACGCCGAGAAACATTTTTGCAAAAACACCGCCGAGCGCCTCGCCTTGCATCAGCGAGAGCGAAGCCTTTATATCATATTTGGTCAAATAGTTAAGTATAAACGTGAGAAATGAAACACTCTCCGTTTTTTCGAAAAACGGGAAGCAGAGTGTGATTTTTACAAGCGGCACAACAAAAGCCACAAGCGGCAAAAGAGTAAAAACAAGGCGCACTATCATAAGCGGAGAGCCTACCGTGCCGTATTTGAAGTTACTCATTTTGTAATGCAGCTTTGCGAATGATGTCTCGGCCGTATCGGCATCATTTTCAAGCCTCTCTTCCCATTTGTAGTTAGGGATACTAACTCCGCAGTGCTTACATTCGGCACGGAAGTCGTACCAATGAAGCTTTGCTCCGCACTTGGGACATTTTGCCATAATTCTCATTCCTTTTTATTATTTGTTTTTATAAAATCTTATAACATTCCATGAAAACGGCTTTAAAACGGCGTGTGCCGTCTTGCCGTCAACCGTGGGGATTTCTCCGCTTACGGGGAATACGTTTATTTTGTCGAATCCGTTGACCGCGTTTTTGTCAAAGCCGCACATTTCAATATGCTCCTTGCCGGAAAAGTCTTCAAGATCCAAAAGATTTATGCACATATCATAGCTTTCGCTCGGGTCTCTGTTTACCGCAAATACGGTAAGAGCGTTGCCGTCGTCACTTAAAACCGCCACGGAGTCCACGTCCGGAACATCGGTAAACTCTCTTGTGTCGTGCTTGCCGCATACTGTGTTTGAGAGTAAAACGGTTCCTCTGCCGTAATTTGACGCGTGCATAAACGGATAGAATATAGTCTGCTCAAAAATACCGCCGCCGTTTTCCGTCATAATGGGGGCTATGACGTTTACAAGCTGTGCAAGACACGCGACCTTAACCCTGTCGGCATGCTTTAACAGAGTTATCAGCATAAGCCCGACCAAAAGTGCGTCCTCAAAGGTGTATACGTCTTCAAGCTGGTGCGGAGCGGTGCTCCACTTCTCTACCTCGTCGCCGTTTGAGTGGAACCAAACGTTCCACTCGTCAAAGGAGAGATTGACGGTGTGCTTTGAATGCTTTCTGCCCTTTACGGAATCGCATATACAAATTACCGTTTTTATGAATTCGTCCATAGCCATGCTCTTAGCGAGGAAGCTCTGCGTGTCGCCGAGCTTGTTATCGTAGTATTGATGAAGCGATATGTAATCTACGCTGTCGTAGGCTATGTCGAGGCAGGTATCCTCCCACTTGCCGAAGGTTTTCATATGGTCGTTGGAGCTGCCGCAAATTACGGTTTCGATTGAGTCATCCGTTAGTTTCATTGCCTTTGATGCCTGATCCGCCAAAAAAGCATATTCCTTCGCTTCCTTGTGACCGAGCTGCCAACCGCCGTCCATCTCGTTCCCGAGGCACCACAGCTTTATACCGTAAGGGCTTTCGGCACCGTTTTTACGTCGCATATCGCTGTAATATGAGCCGGACGGGTGATTGCAGTATTCAACAAGATTTCTTGCGTCGTCGACTCCGCGCAGACCGAGGTTTACGGCCATCATACAAGCTGTGTCTGCCTTTTTGCACCACTTCATAAACTCATCCGTGCCGAAGAGATTGGGCTCCGTAACGCCCCAGGCGAGCTCAAGCCTTTTCGGCCTTTCGCTTACGGGACCTACACCGTCCTCCCACCTGTATCCGGAAACAAAGTTTCCGCCGGGGTAGCGCACTATCGGTACGCGAAGCTTTTTAACCTCGTCGATAACATCTTTTCTGAACCCGTCTTCGTCGGCACAGGGGTGATGTGGCTCATATATTCCACCGTAAACGGCTCTGCCGAGGTGTTCTATGAACGAACCGAAGATCCTGTCGTCAACCTTGCCTACTTTAAATTCGCCGGCAAGTGATAATTCAGCTTTTTTCATATTGTATCTCCTGAAAAATTATTTCTTTTTGGAATTCTCCGTTGTAGTCTCATTATTTGAGGTGTCCGCCTTTTCGTATATGAATGTGCGCATTGCCGAAACGTTTTTATCCATATCTATCGAGAGCACGTTGCCGGCTGATTTTTTAACGCTCTTCCAGCTTCCGTCAATCGGAATCTGCATCTGAGCAAGATCGTATTTCATATATTTTACGGAGCCCTTTGCGAGATTTACAAGCTCGTCCGTGGTAAGATCCGTTTCAATCATCGGCATAACCTTTTCGGCTATCGAATAGAGTGCCGTCGGATTTGATTTCGCCTTATCTATAATTGCCGAAATGACCTTGCGCTGACGCTGTGTGCGGTAGAAGTCGCTGTCGAGATAGCGCATACGGCTGTACCAAAGAGCCTGCATACCGCTGAAGTGATTTACACCGGCGTTTGTGGCTCCGGGGAAAGCGTCTTTTTCGGCCTGAGTCATATTGTAACGCGCGTTTATGTAGTTTGCCTCTTTTTCGGTTACTTCAACATCTACGCCGCCGAGCTCGTCGATTATAGTGGTAAACATATCAAAGTTCACAAGCATATAGTTATCTATATCCACTTTGAAATTGTATTCTATTGTGTCTACAAGCAGCTGCCTGCCGCCGTGGCTCTGCGCCGCGTTTATCTTGTTCCACTTCCAGCCCGGAATTTCAACATATGTGTCGCGAAGAATGGAGGTGAGCTTTAACTGCTTGTTCTTTTCGTCAATGGAAAGAATCATCATGGTGTCGGACCTTGTGCTGTCTGAACTTTCCCCCTCGCGCGCGTCAACGCCTATCAGGAGAATGTTACGTACCGAATCCGAATGTGCGAGCTTTGAAGAATCTATGTATTCGTTCTCCTGAAGCGGAGAGTAGTTGACCTCGCCGAGCAGCTTCTTTGCCTGATGGTATGTAACTGCGGCAAAGGCGGCGCAGAGCACCAGTAAAATCAATATGACTATACCGATTATCTTGCCTGCGCTGTGTCGGTGAGGCTTTTTTTCTTTCGGCTGCCTGCCGCTTGAAATATCGGTAAAGCCGTGCTCGTCTGAAACCTTTTTGGCTCTTGAATTTGCGGCTCTGTTATAGTTGTAGCTGTAAGGTTTGACCTCCGGGCTTGTGTTTATCTCTCTGTGGCGCGGAACGGGAGTCTCGTTTCCGAAATCTTCGTTGTCTGATTTGTCGTCTCTCCCCGTGAAGAAGTCCTCGAAATCGTCATCACCCTTCTTGTCGGAAGAGACTGCACGTCCCTCCTCCTCGCTGTCGCTGTATATATCCTCGTAACCGTTCTTTTCGGAAGAACTGTAAATATCCTCAAAATCGTTATTGCCGAATTTCTTGTCATCTGCCATAATTGACACCCTTTCCCACAACAGCTTATAATATAATGAGTATATTTTATCGTAAATTACTGCTTTTCACAATCCCTTTTGATTAAAATTTTATTACAAAAACAGTAATTTTAATGTCAATTTAAACATTGAGGCGTGATTTGAGCCTTAATGTTTAAATTTGTCTTGAAACGAGCGAAAAAAACCTGTATAATATTTTCAGATTTTTCTAAGGAGAACCACGATGCTGGGAAGGTTTGTCAAAGTGAGGGTCACAAGACCCATAGGATTCTTTGACGGCAACAGCAAGACGCAGTACCGCCTTAATTACGGTACCGTCGAAAGCGGGCTTGAGCCGCACTCTCCCGTAAAGGGCGCCTTTATTATGGGCATAAATCACCCCGTAAGAAATTTTGACGGCAGGGTAATAGCCACCGTTAAAATACCTAAGACAAAAGGCGTAATTATTGTTGTGTCGCCAAAGAGTAAAAGATTTATAGTAAATGATGTGCGTGACGCGCTCGCGTTTATGTACAAAAAAGGCTCCTATTCGATAGATTGTCTTTATGAGCGCAGCTGCGGCGCGATAGTTTACCGGGAAATAGCGGGCGAAAGAAGATTTTTGCTTATCAAAAACAAGCGCAGCGCAAATTGGGGCTTCCCCAAAGGCCATGTCGAAGAGGGCGAGAGCAACGAGGATACCGCAAGACGCGAGGTCCTTGAGGAAACCGGGCTTCATATAGCCATTCTTCCGGAATTTAAGAGCCGTTCGGAGTATACGATTCAGGGCAGAATAGAAAAAACGGTTATAATTTATATCGCCTCCACAAAAGACACAAGAACCGTTATTCAGCCGGAGGAAATTGAGGACTACATTTGGTTAAGCTATGATAATGCTTATAAGACCCTTAATTATGAAAACGACAAGGCTATTCTCAAAAAAGCAAAGGCTTATTTGACGGAGCACTCTATCTGATTATAAGGAGAATTATATGCTATCTACATTTTCGCAGTACTTTATGACGCTGTCCGCGACAGAAAATCTCGCGGAAAAAATGGTGCATCTGTTCGGAGATACCATACCGTCATGGCTTACGGTGTTTATAATTTCGCTGTTCCCGATTCTTGAGAACCGCGGCGGTATGATAGCCGCAAGACTGCTCAATATGAATATGCTTCAGGCATTCATCATCTCGTATCTCGGGAATCTTGTGCCGATACCGTTTATCCTTTTGTTCATCAAAAAGATATTCGAGTGGCTGAGAAAGATAAAGGGCTTTGACAAAATAATAAAGCACTTTGAAGCAAAAGCCGAAAAGAATCGAGATAAAATAAACCGCGGTAAGCAGTGGGGGCTTTTGCTGTTCGTTGCGATTCCGCTTCCCGGAACCGGCGGCTGGACGGGCGCGCTTATGGCGTCGCTTTTGGAAATACCGCCTAAAAAGGCATTTCCGATAATCGCCCTCGGCGTACTTATAGCCGGGCTTATAATGACCACCGTGACATACGGCATAGGCTGGATAGTTTCCGGCTCGTAAGTCCTATATGGTTTTATGATTCCAAGACCTGTTTTCGCTTTGCGGCGAGGGCAGGTCTTTTAAGTGTCAAAAATTTTTTTGATTATTTGTGAGTATTGCCTATTGATTTTTCAAAAAACGGTTGTTAAAATTTTAACGTAGATGGTTAAACGTTTACCCACGTTGCCGTTAAATTTATTTTATTGAATACGGAGGAATAAGTTATGGCTAACAGATTTGTTCTTAACGAGACTTCTTATCACGGCAAGGGCGCAATAGAGAGCATTGCCGACGAGGCAAAGGACAGAGGCTTTAAAAAGGCTTTTATTTGCTCGGACCCCGATCTTCTTAAATTCGGAGTTACCAAAAAGGTTACGGATGTTCTTGATAAAGCCGGACTTGACTATGAGATATACTCCGACATCAAGGCTAATCCCACAATAGAAAACTGCCAGCACGGCGTTGAGGCATTTAAGGCTTCGGGTGCCGATTATCTTATCGCAATCGGCGGCGGCTCCTCAATGGATACCTCTAAGGCGATTGGCATAGTTGTTGCGAATCCCGAATTTTCAGATATCAGAAGTCTTGAGGGAGTGGCTCCCACAAAGAATAAGGCTGTTCCGATTTTTGCCGTTCCCACAACCGCAGGCACAGCCGCTGAGGTTACCATAAACTATGTTATAACCGACGCCGAGAAAAACAGAAAAATGGTGTGCGTCGATGTTCACGATATCCCGGTAGTTGCTTTTGTTGACCCGGATATGATGTCGAGTATGCCAAAGGGGCTTACTGCCGCAACCGGTATGGACGCTCTTACACACGCTATTGAGGGCTACATCACAAAGGGTGCTTGGGAGCTTTCCGATATGTTCCATTTAAAGGCAATCGAAATAATTTCCCGCGCTCTTCGAGGTGCTGTTGAAAACACCCCCGAGGGCAGAGAGGAAATGGCTCTCGGTCAGTACATAGCCGGAATGGGCTTCTCAAATGTCGGCCTCGGCATAGTTCACTCTATGGCTCATCCGCTCGGCGCGCTTTACGACACACCTCACGGTGTTGCAAATGCAATTATTCTTCCGACTGTTATGGAATATAACGCTCCGGCTACCGGCGAAAAATACAGAGATATAGCAAAGGCTATGGGCGTAAAGGGTACGGACGATATGACTCAGGATGAGTACAGAAAGGCTGCTGTTGATGCAGTAAAACGCCTTGCTTCCGATGTAGGTATTCCCGCAGACCTTAAAGAAATCGTTAAAGAAAAGGATATACAGTTCCTCTCGGAGTCTGCGTATGCGGATGCCTGCCGTCCCGGTAACCCCCGCGACACAAGCGTTGAAGAGATTGCAGAACTCTATCGTTCGCTTATCTGACGCATTATTACTCAACAATAACGAAATTTTGGTTTCCTCGCTTAAGGGACGAGC
>ENA-OOYA01000251-OOYA01000251.1-human-gut-metagenome-genome-assembly--contig:-NODE-251-length-11024-cov-2.601058_pt1 | contig 11024 bp, 5 predicted proteins | sample MGYA00241695_ERZ501361 | MGnify/ENA primary metagenome ERZ501361 (study PRJEB25962, sample SAMEA2042839) | human gut metagenome | biome: human gut; feature: human-associated habitat; material: faeces... | reverse complement strand
ACGGCAAGGACGGTGTCGACGGAAAGAACGGTTTTGACGGTAAAAACGGTGCCGACGGTAAGGACGGCATAGACGGCAAAGACGGGATTAACGGCAAAGACGGTGTCGACGGCATTAACGCCAAAAACATAGAGGTGCAGCGAGCCGAATTCTACATACAGTGGCGTTACGAGGGCGAAGAGTGGCAAAATCTTGTTGCGATAGCCGATATAGAGGGCCCCGCCGGACAGAACGGAACGGACGGTGCAAACGGAAAAACTCCGGAATTTCGCGTAAGCGATAATATCCTGCAATGGCGTTATGTCGACGATGAAATATGGCTGAACCTTTACGACCTTTCGGTTTTGAAAGGTCTTGACGGCAAGGACGGAGCCGACGGTATAAACGGCAAGGACGGAGCCGACGGTAAGGACGGAATAAACGGGCAAAACGGCTCTGACGGTAAAGACGGTAAAACACCTTTTATCGGTGAGAACGGCAACTGGTGGTTCGGAGAAATCGACACCGGCATCAAGGCGGCAGGCATTGACGGCATAGACGGCGAAAAGGGAGACAAGGGCGACAAGGGTGACCCCGGCGAAAAAGGAGACAAAGGCGACAAGGGCGACGCCGGTCAGAACGGCAGCTGCTCCGGATATTTTTATGCAGAAACAAGAATTCCGAGAGAATTTCTCAATAACGGCAACGCAGCTTTAAGCGTCTATGAAAAGGTAAACAGCGGAGACCTGATATCCACTTATCTTGATAAGATTACGCTCAAAAAAGGTCATGTTTACAGCGTTACCATAAGCGGCTCTCTCCAGGTGGTATCAAACGAGTCCAACAACAGCGGTAATTACTCCATCCAGATGACAGACGGCTATGACGACGACCTTTGCCGTGAGGTTACACGCATAAAACGTGACGGCAAAAAAATAGCGCAGACAAACGACCAACATTCCTTTAATTTCACCAGAATTTACGACGCCTCGGACGAGGATATAACGCTGTACTTCATGTTTGAACAGTCGGCATACAATACCCGTCTCGAAAGCTTCAAAGGCACAATCACAATAACCGCTCTTGACTGAGCCGACATATACGAAAACGGAGGTAATAGAATATGAAGAAACGAATACTCAGTATCCTGCTCGCCCTATGTATGGTGCTTTGCCTTGTGCCGACTACGGCGTTTGCCGAGGGTGAGACAAACAGGAAAGTCGAAACGGAACAAGAGCTTGTCGATGCGCTGGCGGACAGCAGCGTAGACATCATCACGCTGAAAAATGACATTGCAATCGGCACGACCCTGACCATCCTCCGCAAGGTCACCCTCGATCTCAACGGCTATGTTCTGAAAATGACCGGCAGCGGCAGCGTTATTATCCTCGATAATAAGAGCGGCATCACCGGCGACCTGACCCTTATCGACAGCAACCCCACGGCGGAGCACAAATTCAAGGTTAACGGCGTAGAACCTTGGGTGCTGGACAACAGCGGTACAGAGACCGTCTATGGTGGCATCATCACAGGCGGCACGGGCAGCCGGATCTTCTTCTCCAACGGGGTGGAAGGCGGCGGCGTGATCATCGGCAGCGGCGCACTCACCATGAACGGCGGCAATATCGTCGGCTGCATAGCCAATGAAGGCGGTGGCCTGTTCCTCTCAGACGGTTCGTTCACCATGAACGCCGGCAGCATTGTCGGCTGCTCAACACCAAACAGATTAACGACCGGAGAGGCCTTTTACGGCGGCATATACGCTTTTGGTCCGATAGCGAACAGAGACACAACCGGCGTGATCACGTTGACCGGCGGCCTGATCAAAAACAACGGCAGATACGCTATCAATGCTGTGTATAAGACCACAATTTACGCCAACGGCGGCGAGGTATACGGTGAGGTTCACCTAAGTCAGGCATGTAAGATCACCTGTCTTGCAGAAGATAACGGTATTACCGCCTTCAAAGGCAAGACGGTGATCAGCGGAGCTTCCGTTGTAAATGCAAACCATGTTGACTGGGGCCTCTTCTACGGCGGTCTGTATATTTACGGCAATACGACCGGCGGGAGCATCGTGACCTACAAGGACGGCGACAGTGAATACGCAAAGCAGGTTCTTCCCTCCGGCACTCTCGCGACGCGTCCCGACACTCCCGCCGCCACACCGGGCTATACCTTCGGTGGCTGGAACAAGGCCGACGGCACGGCGTGGGATTATGCAAGCGATAAAGTCACCGATAACATAACATTGTATGCAAAATGGGCAGCGAATACCTACACGATTACCTTCGACACCGCCGGCGGCAGCGAAATTGCTCCGATTACACAAGACTACGGCACGCAGATTACCGCACCTGCCGACCCGACAAGAGAGGGTTATACTTTCATCGGTTGGGATAAGGCGATTCCCGCGACCATGCCCGCCGGGGATATGACCATCACGGCGCAGTGGAGGATCAACCAGTACACAATTACCTTTGACTCCAACGGCGGCAGCGCGGTTGCGCCCATCACGCAGGACTACGGCACGGCAATTACCGCACCTGCCGACCCGACAAGAGAGGGCTACACCTTTATCGGCTGGGACACGGAAATTCCCACGACCATGCCTGCCGAGAATATAACGCTTAAAGCGAAATGGAAAGACATTGAAAAACCCACGGGAGAAATTATCATAGGCACAAATAAATGGCGCGAATTCTTAAACAAGCTGACCTTCGGTCTGTTCTTTAAGGACACGCAGGAGGTAACGATAAACGCTTCCGATAACAGCGGAACCGTGTTTGTCTCTTATCTGGTGACAAATCATGACCTCTCTGAGACGGAGCTCGGCTCTCTTGTATACAATGCGTATGATGAGCCGTTTTTAATAGAGCCTAACGGAGAATATATTGTTTATGCAATGCTTGTTGACGAGAGCCTTAATATAACATATCTTCGCTCCGACCGCATAACGCTCGATAATATCCGGCCTGTAATCGGCGGCATTGAAAACGGCAAGACCTACTGCGAGGCACAGACAGTTACAATTGACGAGAAGTATATAGATACGGTTACCGTAAACGGCACAAAGGTCACGCTTGATGAAAACGGCGGCTTTACTCTCTCTCCTGCGGACGGCGAACAGAAAATCATTGTCACCGATAAGGCAGGCAACACCGCCGAGATGACCGTGACGGTAAACGGCGGGCACACCTTCGGCGAATGGGCATCAAACGGCGACGGCACGCATAGCCGTAAATGCACCGTGGACGGCTGCAAGGGTGTTGAAACAATGGCTTGCTCAGGCGGAAATGCAACCTGCGCCGAAAAAGCGGTATGCGAATACTGCGGCAAGGCTTACGGAAAGCCTGATTCAAACAACCACACCGACTTAAAGCACATCGATGCAAAGGCGGCAACTAAGACTGCCGAGGGCAATATCGAGTATTGGTACTGCGGCGGCTGTGATAAGTATTACAGCGACAAAGACGGTATAAACGAAATTAAAAAGGCCGACACCGTAACGGCTAAGCTGCCGGGCAATCCGAAATCTCCCCGAACCGGCAATGCAAGCGACCTCGCTTTATGGATTTCCCTGCTGTTTGTCAGCGGCGGCGTAACAGGCGTCACGGCGGGCCTGCGCAAAAAGAAAAAGCACAAAGTATAATTTTTTTCGTTTCCCTTTTCTGCTTTTACGGCAGTAAAAAGCCTCCGTTATTAAGACGGAGGCTTTCGTTTATTGCGGCTTATGCATATTCTCGATTTTTTTAATGTATTCGGTACTGTTCTCAAGAAACTTACGAGTATCGAAGGACTCGTTTTTAAGGCTGTTTTGAATAATAATACCATCGGAAACCATCAAAATAAGCCAAGTGAAATAGTCGGCCGAAACAACGTCTGTTCTCTCGGCGATTTTTGCCGAAATGAGCTTTTGGAATTCATCATAGCGATGAATCAGCTTAGCTCTGATTTCCTCGTCGCCGAGCAATGCCGCGTCAAAGAGGTGAAGCCTGAGCCCGGCATAGGCTATATTTCTCTCGATTACATAATTTACAAGACGGTGCGGCGAGGTATCCTTTTCCTTGTTTTCCGTCCATTGTATCAGCTCGTCCCATTGGCGCGAAAGATAGCGGTCGGTAACGGCAAAAAGAATTTCGTTTTTGCTTTTATAATAGTAATACAGCGTGCCCTTCGAAATATTCGCCTTTTCGGCTATTTTCGCGAGAGTCACCTCCGAAAAGGAATTTACCTTTAAAAGCTCCTCAGCAGTATCAAGTATGATTTCGTTTATATTTTCGGGTCTTTGAGCTGCCATAATACCCTCCTGCAAAATTTCTTAAAGTATAACACGAACAATCGGCAATGTCTACAAAACAATATTCACAAAAAAAATACATAAGAGTGATTTTTTTAGTTAAAAGTATTGACAAACGCTTTTTTCGGAATTATACTTTGCTTATGAGTCGGTCAGTTAACCGACATATTTTTTATGCACAGTCGGGCGCGTGACCGACTGCAAGGCTGATTAAAAGAGGCTTGAAGTTATGAACATATCATCAATTAACAAAAAATTGAAAAAGACTTTCGGCGGAAAATTCAGTGCTTCAAAGGAGAACGGCTCGATTTTTGTTCGAGGCAAAAGCTCCGATTGGGGCGAAATCGTCGCGGCTTGCCAAGCGGCGGCAAAAAAATTCAGCACAACGCATATTGTCAACGATATTGTTTACACGGGCGAGCAGCCCGCTCCGACGCGTCTGCCGTCTCTCAAGGATGATTTCCTCGAGGGCAGAACACCCGACGTGCTTGTTATCGGCGGCGGCATTTCAGGTGCTTCGATAGCAAGAGAGCTGACCAAGTGGAAGCTTGACGTTTTACTTGTAGACAAGGAGGCGGACCTTGCACTTCAGGCGTCGGGACGCAACGACGGCGAGGTGCACCCCGGAATCGACCTCGGCAAAGGCTCGCTCAAGCACAAGTACATTCGCCGCGCAAACCATATGTATGCAGACGTTTGCCGCGAGCTTGACGTTCCGTTTAAGCAGGTAGGTCAATATGTGCTTTTCCGCAACGCCGCGCTGAAGCCGCTTATCGGTCTGTATGCTTTTTGGCGGAAGCATCACGACGGCATAGAGGACACCGAGATAATCTCGGGCAAGGAGCTTATGCGCCGCGAGCCGAACCTCACACCGGAGACAAAATTCGCAATGTATAATCCGAGCGCAGGCTGTGTTTGCCCTTACGGACTCACCATAGCCTATGCCGAAAACGCCGTTCAAAACGGCGCGCAGGTAAGCCTTAACACCGCCGTGCTCTCCATGGAGGTGTCGGAGCATAACATCATAAGCGTTACCACCAACAGAGGCGTTATTCATCCGAAAATCGTTATCAACGCCGCAGGCGTTTTTGCCGAGGATATTGCCGCCATGGCGGATGACAGATTTTTCTCGATTCATCCGCGCCGAGGAACCAACTCGATTCTTGACCAAAAAGCAGGCGCATATATGCACTCGGTAGCCTCCGTAAAAGACATAAGCGTTCACGGTAAAACCCATTCAAAGGGCGGCGGCATATTGCACACCGTCCACGATAATCTTCTCGTAGGACCCGACGCCGTAGAAACGGTTGAAAAGGAAAACACGGAAACACGTGCCGAGAGCATAAAAACCGTCTTCGACAAGCAGACTCAAACAATGCCGGCGCTGTCAAAACGTGATATAATCACTTATTTCACGGGCGTTCGCGCTCCTACCTTTGAGGAGGATTTTATACTTGAACCCGGCAGAAGAACAAGGAATTTGATTCACGTAGCCGGTATTCAATCCCCCGGACTTACAACCGCTCCCGCGGTTGCCGTCGATATGGCGGAGCTTGCGGTCGATATGCTCGGCAAGACCGAGACGGTTGAAAAAAACAACAATTATAATCCTATTCGCAAAGGCGTTCCCGTGCTTCGCGAAATGGACGACGATACAAGAGAAAAAATGATAGCCGAAAATCCCGACTACGGCGAGATTATTTGCCGCTGCGAGCAAATCAGCAAGGGCGAAATTCTCGACGCTTTGAAATCCCCGATATGCGTTCCGACGGTTGACGGTATCAAAAAGCGCATAAGACCGGGAATGGGACGTTGTCAGGGCGGCTTCTGTTCGCCGCTTGTCACCAAAATAATTGCCGAATTCCTCGGCGTTCCGCTGTATGAGGTTAAAAAATCCTCGGCGGAAGCGGTGATAACATACGGCGAAACAAAGGTAAATGAAGGAGGCGAAGAGTGATGACGACAGGTAACTATGACGTACTCGTTGTCGGCGGCGGTCCTGCCGGACTTGCGGCGGCGATAAGCGCTCACGATAACGGTGCCAAGGTTCTCCTTCTTGAAAGAGAGGCAAGGCTCGGAGGAATACTCAAGCAGTGCATTCACGACGGTTTCGGTCTTCATCACTTCGGCGAGCAGCTCTCCGGTCCTGAATACGCCGAGCGGTTTGAGGATGAGCTGTACAAACGCAATATCGAATACAGCACCCTGACGTTTGTCACGAAAATAGACAAAAACGGCGACGGAAGCTTTTCGGTGCATACCGTCGGCAGAAGCGGCGTTTCGATATTTACGGCAAAAGCGCTTGTGCTGGCTACGGGCTGTCGTGAGCGTACCGCCAAGCAGGTATTTATTCACGGTACGCGTCCTGCAGGCGTTTTCACGGCCGGAACCGCACAGCATTTTACAAATCTGCTTGGGCTTATGCCCGCCAAAAAATGCGTAATTCTCGGCTCGGGAGATATAGGACTTATCATGGCGCGCCGGCTTACGCTTGAGGGCGCAAAGGTTCTCGGCGTTTATGAGGCAAAGCCTACGCCGTCGGGACTTACGAGAAATCTGCATCAATGCCTGCACGATTATGACATTCCGCTGCACCTGTCGCACACCGTCACTCGCGTGTTCGGAGTTGACAGGCTCGAAGCAGTTGAGATTTCAAAGGTTGACGAAAATATGACTCCGATACCCGGCACACAGAGCCGCGTCGAATGTGACACGCTGATTCTCTCGGTCGGATTGATTCCCGAAAACGAGCTCGCCGAGTCCGTCGGAGTAAAGCTTGACCCACGCACAAAGGGCCCCGTATGCGACGGTCAGTGTATGACGAGCATCGACGGCGTATTCAGCTGCGGCAACGCTTTGCACGTCAACGATTTGGTTGACTTTGTTTCGCAGAACGCCGAGCAGGCGGGAAAATCAGCCGCTGCTTATTCCGCCAAGGAAAGACGGCTTATTGAGATAACCCCGGGTGACGGCTTATTGTACGCAGTGCCGCAAAGGCTCAATCTCAACGAGGATAACAGTAAAACAGACCTGTATTTCCGCGTCCGCGAGGAGGAAAACAACTGTGTGCTTCATATTTACGCGGACGGGAAGGAAATACTTAAAAAGCGTTACGCATTTATGCGTCCGCCCGAAATGGAAAATCTCACGATTGATTTCGGCGCATGCGAATTAAACGAAAACAGCCGAGTGGAGCTTCGGCTGGAAAGACTCGGTAAAGGAGACGGTGTAAAATGACAAAAGAATTGGTTTGCATCGTTTGTCCCCGTTCGTGCAGAATGACGATTACATCAGACGGCGACGAGCTTGTTGTGACCGGCAACACCTGCAAAAGGGGCAAAGAATTCGCCGTAAGCGAAATGACTGACCCGCGTCGTACCGTTTGCACAACGGTGCGCACCGCCTTCCCTTCGGTACCGGTTCTGCCCGTTCGCGTATCGGGGCCGATTCCCAAAAACAGAATTTTCGACCTGATGCACGAGGTAAACCGTATCACCGTTTCAAAACGACTCGGACGAGAGGAAGTCGTTGTACCGAATATTCTCAATCTCGGCGTGGATTTGATTGCAACAAGCAATATCCTGAAGGACGAGAAGAAGCAACCTTAAAAAAGAAAGAGGGGAAAATCTTTAATGGAACAGTCACTTGTGCTGACCTTTGACGTCGGCACGCAGAGTGCAAGATGCTTGCTTGTCAATGAGAGTGGAGACTTTGAGGATAAGGAGCAGCAAAAATACAAGGTTCCTTATTTATCAAAACAGCCCGGATGGGCAGAACAGACCCCGGATTTTTATTTTAACATTATAGCCGAAATGTCAAAAAAGGTTATCGAGAGAAATGCCGATAAGCTTGACCGCATAACAGCCGTATGCCTTACCTGCATACGTGACACGGTGCTTTGCCTCGACAAGGACAAACGTCCGCTGCGCGACATAATATTATGGCTCGACGAGCGTGAGGCCGACGAGGACGGACAGATTCCGGCAGCAAAACGCGCATTGTTTTCGCTTGTGGGAATGGGAGAATCGGTAGATATGATTTACCGAGCCTCTACCGGCAACTGGATTATGCAAAACGAGCCCGAAATATGGGCCAAAACAGACAAATACGTTATGCTGCCGTCATATCTCAACTATCTTTTGACGGGCGAGCTTAAGGATTCCGTGGCAAATATGATAGGTCACGTACCGTTTGATTACAAAAACCGCCGTTGGATGAAACCCGGTGCTCTCACGCGCTGCGTGTGCAATGTTCCGTCCGAAAAGCTCTGTGAGCTTGTTCCGTCGGGCGAGGTTATAGGTAAAATCACAAAAGATGCGTCCGAAAAAACGGGTATTCCAATTGGACTTCCGCTTATAGCAACCGGCTCCGACAAGGGCTGTGAAACCATCGGTATGTCCGTTGTAAAATCAAACCGAGCAGCAATTTCCTTCGGCACGACCTCAACCTTACAGATGGCGGTTAAAAAATATTTTGAACCGCAGCCTTATATGCCGGCTTATCCGGCTGTTCCGAACGATATGTTCAATCCCGAATTCGAGGTCTATCGCGGATTTTGGATGATTTCGTGGTTTATAGAGCAGTTTGCCGCGAAGGATAAGGTTGACGCCGCCGAGGAGGGCGTTTGCATAGAGCGTTATCTTGACGATAAAATCAAGGATATTGAGGCCGGCTCCGGCGGACTTATTTTACAGCCGTTTTGGACTCCGGGCATCACGAACCCGAACGCGAGCGGCGCAATTATAGGCTTTTCGGATTTCCATACGCGTTATCATTTGTATCGTGCCATAATAGAGGGCATCTGCTTAGAGCTGTACCACGGGCTCGTTAAAATGCAAAAACGCTCAAGCGTCACGGTAGATGAGCTTTATGCCGGCGGAGGCGGCTCCAGCAGCCCGGTCGTATGTCAAATTGCCGCAGATGTGTTCGGCTTGCCCGTACACCGTATTCAGACTCACGAGGCGAGCGCAGTCGGCTGTGCCATGGTCGCGTTTATTTCACAGGGCGTTTACGATAGCTATGAGGACGCCATAGAGCATATGGTACATAAAAAAGACGTATTTATTCCGAACGAGGAAAACCACCGAACCTATATGAAAATTTACGGCAAGGCGTATTCTCACCTTGCCTCAAGATTAAAGCCAATAGAAAAATACCTACATCATTTTCAAACAGGAGGACACTGATAATGAGTACAAAACCGTATAAGGGCTTTGAGCCTAAATGGATGCTTCAGAGAGCACCTGAGAACAGCTATCGTTCAATTTTCCGCTGGGGCGACCCCGACTTCTTCAAATATCCGAAGGAGAGCCTTTACAAATATGTTAAAAAACGCTGCAATCTCAAGGACGAGGAGTTTATGCAGTATAATGACGATTTGGGTCTTGACCCCGTAAATCTCGGCGAAGAGCACGCTCCGAAGATTGACAAAAAGCACGTAAAGGCCATTGCCGCAATAGTCGGCGAAAAGAACGTCTCACAGAGCGACTACGACCGTCTCGCCGTTTCCTACGGACAGACAATGTACGATCTTCTCAGAATGCGTCACCGTCGTTTTGACTCTCTTCCCGACCTTGTTGTTTTCCCGGAGACAAGCGAGCAGATTGAGAAAATCGTAGCCTACGTCACAAAGAATAAAATACCGCTCTATGTTTACGGCGGCGGCTCGTCGGTTACAAGAGGCGTTGAGCCCATTAACGGCGGAGTTTCTCTTGATATGCGCCGTAACTTCAACAAGGTCATTAAATTCAATGAGACCGACCAGACCATTACCGTTCAGGCAGGTATGTCCGGACCAAAGCTTGAGGAAACGCTTCAAAACGCTCAGAGCCTTTTCGGCGCAAAGCGTCCGTACACCTGCGGTCACTTCCCGCAGTCGTTTGAATATTCCTCCGTCGGCGGTTGGACCGTCACACGCGGCGCCGGTCAGAACAGCACCTATTACGGCACCATAGCCGATATAGTTGTTTCGCAGAAATACGCCACACCGATAGGTAAAATCGAGACAAGTCACTATCCGAGAGAGGCTACGGGACCGAATCTCAATCAGGTCATGATGGGCGGCGAGGGCACCTTCGGCGTTCTTACCGAGGTCACGCTCAAGTTTTTCCGCTGGATGCCCGAAAACAGAAAACGCTTTTCTTATATGTTCAAGGACTGGCCGACAGCTATGCGCGCCGCTCGTGAAATGATGCAGTGTGAGTGCGGCTTCTCCTCTGTTTTCCGTCTTTCAGACCCGGAGGAGACTTCATTAATGCTCCATCTTTACAACGTTGACGAAACGCCGCTTGAGCCTCTTCTTGATAAATTGGGCTACAAGGACTTTGAGCGCTGTCTCTTCCTAGGATTTACCGACGGCGAAAAGGGCTTCTCAAGAAACGTTGCGCATAACATAATGAAAATTGCCGTTAAGCACGGCGGTATCCCGATGACCGGCTACGTATGCAAGGGCTGGGAAAAGGGCCGCTTCAACGACCCGTATCTTCGCGATACACTCATGGATTTCGGCTTTATGATTGATACGCTTGAGTGCACGGTCAACTGGTCAAATATGGCTCGTGTTCACCGTGAGGTTCGTGAGGTTTGCCATAAGCTTCCGAACACAATCGTTACAACTCATATGTCGCATTGCTATCCGCAGGGCGCCAACCTCTACTTCATCTTTATGACTAAAATGCAGGACGAAGAGGAGTTCCGTGCTTATCACGCAACAATTCTCGACGCCATAAAGAAGAGCGGGGCGGCC
>ENA-OOYA01000242-OOYA01000242.1-human-gut-metagenome-genome-assembly--contig:-NODE-242-length-11276-cov-1.823902_pt1 | contig 11276 bp, 8 predicted proteins | sample MGYA00241695_ERZ501361 | MGnify/ENA primary metagenome ERZ501361 (study PRJEB25962, sample SAMEA2042839) | human gut metagenome | biome: human gut; feature: human-associated habitat; material: faeces... | reverse complement strand
CCTCGACGGTCTGGAGGACAGCATTCAGAGGCTCAAGCGCGTCGTCAACGGTGAACTGCGCAACTGTTTCATTGAAATCGCCGCCTGCCACGGCAACTGTGTCGGCGGCCTTGCTTTCCGGCAGAAGCACACGAACCTGCTCGAGTCGCGCCGCCGCGTGATCAAGAGCGCCGGCGGCGGAAAAAACTTTGACATTCAAGAGCCGGTGGATATGCGCCGTGTGCTCGTGGACAAGAAGCACCCGACCGACCTGCCGCCCGAGTCCGTCATCAACGGCATCCTGCGCAAGATGGGCAAATTCAGCCCGGCGGATGAACTCAACTGCGGCCTGTGCGGCTATCGCACCTGCCGCGACAAGGCCATCGCCGTCTATGAGGGCCGCGCCGAGATCAGCATGTGCATGCCGTACATGAAAGAGCGCGCCGAGACCTATTCCGAGAAGATCATCAACGTCTCGCCGGAAGGCATCGTCACCGTCGGCAAGAAGCTGAAGGTCAAGCAGATCAACAAGGCTGCCTGCAAGATCTTCGGCATCAAAGACCCGGCGGATATCATCGGCTACCCGGTGTCGCGCATCATGGACGAGTACGACTTCGTGAAGATGATCAGTCAGGACGAGACACAGGTCACGGACGAGGTCTTTCTCGCTGACTACAACGTCTATCTCGAGCGCATCTTTATCTGCGATCCGGAGCGGACGCTCTTTACCTGCATCATGCGTGACGTGACGAAAGCGCGCCAGCGCCGCAACAAGATCCAGAAGACGAAGATCCATGCGGCCGATCTGGCGGACGATATCATTGCCAACCAGCTGCGCATCGTCCACGAGATTGCAAGCCTGCTCGGTGAAACGGCAGCGGAGACCAAGGTGGCTGTGCATGATCTGAAGGAAGCCATCATGCTTGATGAGGACGGCGATGATGATGCGTAAACGAACGAATCGCTGCAGGAACACGGTCTGGGACATCAGCGTCATCAGCCGCAACAAAAACGGGGAGACGCTCTGCGGCGACCAGTGTGCGCTCGAATGGGACGACAATGACGCGACAGTCATCCTCTCCGACGGTCTCGGCAGCGGCGTCAAGGCCAACATCCTCTCCACGCTGACAACGACCATGCTCACGACCATGCTCAAGGGCAACGTGCCGATCGACGAGTGCGTTACGACCGTGGCGGAAACGCTGCCCATGTGCAAGGAGCGCAAGCTCGCCTATGCGACCTTTACGATCCTGCAGACGGCCGGCACCCGCGCGCGCCTGATCCAGTATGACAACCCGAACGCTGTGTTCGTGCACAACGGCGCGATCGGGAAATACAACTACTCCGTCAATTTCATTCAGGAAAAGGAGCTGCACGAGAGCTACCTGCATTTTGACGTGGGCGATATGCTTGTACTCTTCAGCGACGGCGTGTCGGAGGCCGGACGCGGCGTGACGACGGACGCCGGTTGGGCGCGTCAGGACATTGAGGATTTTATCCTGCGCAATTATTCACCTACCGTCTCCTCACAGCGCATGGCGGCCAGTATCCTCTCGACCGTCAAGACGCTGGACATGGACGCCATGCATGATGATACGACTGTTGTTGTCGCGCGCCTGCGTGAGCGTTGTCCGGTCAACGTCATGATCGGCCCGCCCGAGAGCAAGGATGATGATCTAAGCACCATGCGCCTGTTTTTCGGCAAGGATGGCAAGCATGTTGTCTGCGGCGGCACCACGGCCAACGCTGTCGCGTCATATCTGGGCGTAAAGGTGCATACGCTGCCCGGCAGTGGCACGGAGGAGGTGCCGCCGATGAGCGAGATCCACGGTGTGGATCTGACGACCGAGGGCGTCGTTACGGTCAATGTGACGATGAAACGCATCAAGGACTACCTCGCGGATGGCATGTACACGCTCGAGCTCGCCCGCATGAAGGACGGCGCGTCCAAGCTCGCGCTCGTACTGCTCGAGGAGGCGACAGAGGTCAATGTCCTCTTCGGCAACGCGAGCAACCTCGCCCAGCAGGATACGGAGTTCAGCTTTGAGCGCAAGCTGCAATTGGTGCAGGAGCTGCGCAATATGCTGACTCTGGCCGGAAAAACAGTAAAAATGAGCATCTGCTGACAGATGCCGATATTCACGGAGTGACCCTAACGAATGAAAATCCGAACTTTTTTTGCAGTATTGCTGTGTAAGCTCGCGCGCGGGCTGCTGCGGCTGCTGCGCCGCGGCGGCACGGCGTTTCCCGGCCGCGTGGCGCTCAAGGTGTACCCGCAGGTACTCGGCGTGCTCTCGCGGGGGGTGCGCGTCATCCTCGTCACCGGCACGAACGGCAAGACGACCAGCTCGCGCATGATCGAGCAGGCGTTCGCCGATGCGGGCCTTAACTACTTTGCCAACCGCTCGGGCGCGAACCTCATCTCCGGCATCACGGCGGAGTTTGCCATGCACAGCACCCTGACCGGCAGGCCAAAGTGCCAGTTTGCCGTCATTGAGTGTGACGAGGCGGCGTCCAAGACCGTGCTCAAATACCTCAAGCCGGAGGTCATCGTGGCAACGAACGTGTTCCGCGACCAGCTCGACCGCTACGGTGAGATCACGCACACGCTCAATAACATCATCGAGGGCATCCACCACACGCCGGAGAGCACGCTGTGCATCAATGCCGACTGCTCACTCATCGCGTCCATCCCGGCGCAGGTGCCGAACCCGGTCGTGCGCTTTGGCGTGAATGTGCCGCTCGGCGGTGACGACCTGACGGAGATCTCCGACGCGCCGCACTGCATCCACTGCAAGACGGAATATGTCTACGACTACCGCACGTACGGCCATCTCGGCGCGTTCCGCTGCCCGAAGTGCGGCTACCACCGCGAAGCCCCGCAGGTCGCCGTCACAGCGGTGCTGAATCTCGGCGTGGACACGAGCGATGTTACCATGGCCATCGGCGGACAGGAGTACGCCGTGCACATCAACCTGCCGGCAGCTTATAACATCTACAATGCCGTCGGGTCGGCGGCTGCGCTGTACGCATTCGGCTTCACACCGGAGGCGATCGTGCACGCGCTCGGCGCGTTCGGCTGCGGCTTTGGCCGTATGGAGAAATTCGACCTGCGCGGTACGCCCGGGCGCATGATGCTCGTGAAAAACCCCGCGGGCTGCAACCAGACCATGCGCTATCTCGCCGGGCTGAACGAGGACGCGACGTTTGTCGTCTGCCTCAACGACCGGGACGCCGACGGTACGGACATCTCGTGGATCTGGGACGCGGACTTTGAGCGGCTCGCCGCTATGGGCGAGCATCTTCGCCACGTGTTCGTGTCCGGCACGCGCGCCGACGAGCTGCGCCTGCGCCTGAAGTATGCGGGCGTGGACGAGACGAAAATTCAGGTGTATTATGACTATGACCTGCTGATCGACGCCATGTGCGCGTCGGAATACCCGGTGTTCATCATGCCGACGTATACGTCGATGCTGGATCTGCGCGGCCGGCTGCAAAAGCGGCTCGGCGGAAAGGAGTTCTGGGAATGAGCGAGAAGACCCTGCGCATCTGCCACCTGTACCCGGATCTTCTGAACCTCTATGGCGACCGGGGCAACATTCTCTGCATGCGCCGCCGTTTGGAGTGGCGCGGCATCGACGCCGAGGTGACGGAGGTCACGGTCGGCGAGCAGGCGGATTTTACGCAGTTTGACCTGTTTTTCATCGGCGGCGGTCAGGACTTTGAGCAGGAGGTGCTCCTGTCCGACCTGAAAGCCGGAAAGGGCAGCGAAATCAAGGCTGCCATCGCCGACGGCAAGACGTTTCTGACCATCTGTGGCGGCTACCAGATGCTCGGCAGCTACTACCGCACGTGGGACGGCAAGCAGTGCGACTTTATCGGCGCGATCGACTACTACACCGTCGGCTCGAAGGAGCGTATGATCGGCAACTTCCTCTTTGAGTGCCTGCCGGAGTCCGGCGGCAGCACGGTCGTCGGCTTTGAAAACCACAGCGGCAAGACCTATCTTGGCAGCGGCGTGTCGCCGCTCGGCAAGGTGCTCGTCGGCGGCGGCAACAACGGGGAGGACGGCTATGAGGGCGTACGCTATCAAAATGTCTTCGGCACATACAGCCACGGCCCGGTCCTGCCGAAAAACCCCGCATTTTGTGACCATTTGCTCACGACAGCGCTGCAGCAGCGCTATCCGAATCTGGAACTCCAGCCGCTGGACGATGCGGCCGAGCTCGCCGCGCACAATACCATGCGCGACCGGCTGCTGAAAAAATAACTGCATGGAAAATGGGCGCATCCGTCTGGATGCGCCCACCGTGCGTCTCATATTAAAAATCCGGCGGGATCGGAATGTCCGCGCGCGGGACCTTGTCCCAGGAAAAGTCCGCTGCCAGCTCGATTGCCGTCACCGGCGCGTCCGTTGGCCGCAGACCCGCGAGCTTGGCGAGCTTTCCGGTCAACTGCTCGGGTGTGTATTTCTGCCGCAGGGCCTCCATGTTCAGGTCGCCCTCGCGCTTGGAGAGCTTGCGCCCGTCCGGCGCGACGAGCAGCGGCGCGTGTGCGTATTCCGGGGCCTTGCCGCCGAGCGTTTCCATCAGCCAGATCTGCCGCGGTGTGGAGTCGAGTAGGTCGCGTGCGCGCACAACGCGCGTGATGCCCATGTCGAGATCGTCCACGCTTACGGCGAGCTGATAGGCGAACACGCCGTCCGAGCGCCGGATGAGAAAATCGTCGCGCCCGTGCCGCAGTTTGGCTGCCTGCAGACCGTAGTGCGCGTCAACGAAGGCAATGTCCGCGTCCGTGACCGCAAGCTTTTTCGCCGCGCGACGACCCATGCGCAGGCGCTTTTGCACCTCCTGCTCTGACAGCGTCCGACAGGGGCAGCCGGCCTCGCGCGGCTCGCCGGGGTGCGGTGCGCTCGCGGCCAGACGCTCTGCGCGGCTGCAATAGCAATCATACACCATGCCGCGCTCGGTCAATGCATCCAGCGCGGCGGTGTAGCGCTGTGCGCGCGCGCCTTGACGGCAGTCCTGCGAGCCGGGGCGCCAGCCCTCGTCCCAGTCGAGCCCAAGCCAGAGGAGGTCGTCGGCCATCAGGTCAGCATAGTGCTCCCAGCTGCGCTCCGGGTCGAGATCCTCAAGGCGGAACACCATCGTCCCGCCGCGTGCGCGCACGTCCAGCCATGCAAGCAGAAATGTCAGCATATTGCCCAGATGCAGCCGCCCGCTCGGGCTGGGTGCGAAGCGGCCGCGGATCGTGTTATCCGGCATCGGTCATCCCTCCGGTTTCATACTGAGCGTATTATAGCATAACCGCGCCGGTTGGCAACGCTTTTGCGCCAAATCCCTTGAAACTATGCGGGAAATCGGATATAATAAAGTGTTATTATCAGCGGAGGAATGTCTCATGGCGAAATCATCCATCGAAAAAACAAATGTCATGCGTCTGCTCGACCAGAAGAAGGTGCCCTACACGCCACACACATATCCGCACGGCGACGATGCGGTGGACGGCGTGACCGTCGCACAGATGACGGGCATGGACCCGGCGAAGGTGTTCAAGACGCTGGTTGCCCGCGGCGCGAGCAAGACGCCGTACGTGTTCGTCATTCCGGTCGCGTGCGAGCTCGACCTCAAGAAAGCGGCGAAGGCCGTGGGGGAGAAGTCCATTGCCATGCTGCACGTGTCCGAGCTCACGCCCCTGACGGGCTATGTGCGCGGCGGCTGCTCGCCGGTCGGCATGAAAAAGCAGCTGCGCACGGTCTTTGCTTCTCAGGCGCTCGCGCAGGAGACCATCCTTGTCAGTGCCGGCAAGATCGGCTATCAGGTCGAGGTCGCGCCGCAGGCGCTCATTGCGCTCGTGCGTGCGGGCACGGCGGAGCTGACCATAGAATCCTAAGCAACCACGGAGGCATCCATGCGGGATCATATTGTAATCAAAGGCGCGCGGGAGAACAATCTCAAGAATATTGATGTGGAAATTCCGCGCGATGCACTGGTCGTCATGACCGGCCTGTCCGGCTCGGGCAAGTCGAGCCTTGCGTTCGACACCATCTTTGCCGAGGGACAGAGGCGCTATATGGAGAGCCTCTCGTCGTATGCACGGCAGTTTCTCGGCCAGATGGACAAGCCGGACGTCGATTCCATCGAGGGCATGAGCCCGGCCATTTCCATCGACCAGAAGACCACCAGCAAAAATCCGCGCTCGACCGTCGGCACGGTCACGGAGATCTACGACTATCTGCGTCTGCTCTGGGCGCGCGTCGGCGTGCCGCACTGCCCAAAGTGCGGCAAGGAGATCCGCCGCCAGACGGTCGACCAGATCGTCGATCAGATCGCGGCGCTGCCGCAGGCGACGCGCGTGCAGATCTTGGCGCCGGTCGTTCGCGCCAGAAAGGGCGAACACCAGAAGGTGTTCGACGATGCCCGCCGCGGCGGGTATGTCCGCGTGCGCGTGGACGGCAGCATCTACGACCTTACGGAGACGATCACGCTCGATAAAAACCGCAAGCACAATATCGAGATCGTGGTCGACCGCGTTGTCATCCGCCCCGACCAGAACCGCCGCCTGACCGACGCCGTGGAGATCGCGTCCGCGCTCTCCGGTGGTCTCGTGCTGGCAGACATCCCGGAGGAAAAGCGCGAGATCCTCTTCTCGCAGAACTACGCCTGCGACGACTGCGGCATCTCGATCGAGGAGCTCACGCCGCGGATGTTCTCGTTCAACAGCCCCTACGGCGCCTGCCCGACCTGCGGCGGCCTTGGCACGCGGCTGCGCATCGACCCGGCGCTCATCATTCCGGACCCGTCGAAGTCCATCCTCGACGGCGGCATCACCGCGAGCGGCTGGAACGGCGTCAAAGATGAGAGCATCAGCCGGATGTATTACGACGCACTGGCGGAAAAATATCACTTTGACCTTGCAACGCCCATCGGCGACCTGCCGGAGCACGTGCGCGAGATCCTGCTCTATGGCACGGGGGATGAAGAGCTCACCCTGCATTATGATACCAACCGCGGTTCCGGCGTGCTGCGCCGCCCGTTTGAGGGCATCGTCTGCAACCTTGAGCGCCGCTATCAGGAGACGCAGAGCGATGCCATGCGTGCATCGCTCGAGGACTGCATGGCAGAGACGGCCTGCCCGGACTGCCACGGCGCGCGGCTGCGGCCGGAGGTGCTGGCCGTCACGGTCGGCGGGCTGAATATCTCGGAGTTCACTGCACTGCCGATCACGGAGGAGCTGGCGTTTCTCAATCGGCTCACGCTCAGCGAGAAGGATGCGCAGATCGCCGAGAGCATTTTGCGCGAGGTGCGCTCGCGCCTGCATTTTCTGCAGAGCGTCGGATTGCAGTACCTGACGCTCGCGCGCTCGGCGTCCACGCTGTCCGGCGGCGAGAGCCAGCGCATCCGGCTCGCAACGCAGATCGGCTCGTCGCTCATGGGCGTGCTGTATATTCTGGATGAGCCGTCCATCGGCCTGCACCAGCGCGACAATGAAAAGCTGCTGGCCACGCTGCGCGAGCTGCGTGATCTCGGCAACACGCTCATCGTCGTCGAGCACGACGAGGACACCATGCGTGCGGCAGATTATCTCATCGACATCGGCCCAGGTGCGGGTGTGCACGGCGGGGAAGTGGTCTGTGCCGGTACGCCGGAGGAGGTCGCGCGCTGCGAGCGCTCCATCACCGGGCAGTATCTGTCCGGCAAAAAGAAGATCCCCGTGCCCGCGCAGCGCCGCACCGGAAACGGTCACGCGCTCGTGATCCGCGGTGCGACCGAGCACAACCTCAAGCACGTGGACGTGCAGATCCCGCTCGGCGTCATGACGTGCGTGACCGGCGTGTCCGGCAGCGGCAAGTCCTCGCTCGTCAACGAGGTGCTGTATAAAACGCTTGCGGGCAAGCTTAACCATGCGAAGTTCCGTCCCGGGAAATGCGACGGCATTGACGGTGTGGAGTATCTGGACAAGATCATCAATATCGACCAGAGTCCCATCGGCCGCACGCCGCGCTCCAATCCGGCGACGTATACCGGCCTGTTTGACGATATCCGCAGCCTTTTCGCCTCCACGCAGGACGCGAAGCTGCGCGGCTACAGTGCCGGGCGCTTCTCGTTCAACATTCGCGGCGGCCGCTGCGAGGCCTGCTCCGGCGACGGCCTGCTGAAGATCGAGATGAACTTCCTGCCGGATGTTTACGTCCCGTGCGAGGTCTGCAAGGGCAAGCGCTACAACCGCGAGACGCTCGAGTGCACTATAAGGGCAAGAATATTGCCGAGGTGCTGGACATGACCGTCGAAGAGGCGCTCGCATTTTTTCAGAACCAGCCGAAGATCCGCGACCGGCTGCAAACGCTCATGGATGTCGGCCTCGGCTATGTCAGGCTCGGTCAGCCGTCCACAACGCTCTCCGGCGGCGAGGCGCAGCGCATCAAGCTCGCGACGGAGCTCTCCAAGCGCAGTACCGGCCGGACGATCTACGTGCTCGATGAGCCGACGACCGGTCTGCACGTGGCGGACGTCGCGCGCCTGATCGATATTCTCAATCGTCTGACCGACGCGGGCAACACGGTGCTCGTCATTGAGCACAACCTGCACGTCATCAAGGTGGCCGATCATATCATCGATCTCGGTCCGGAGGGCGGCGACGCGGGCGGCAGCATCGTCTTTACCGGCACACCGGAAGATTGCGCGCGCTGCGCCGAGAGCTACACCGGCCAGTTTTTGAAAAAAGAACTCGAAAGTTAACGGCCAAGCCCCTTTTCTCATACGCTGAAAGGAGAGGGGGCGGTGAACATGGTCATTCAGATCACCTTATGCGTTCTGCTGATCTTGGGCTTTGCCTGGCTGCTGTGGATGCTGGGCTGCGCGCTGCTCACGCCGGTGCGCTCCGGCAGGGACACGCGCATTACGCTCGTCGTGCAGGCGCGCGGGGACGCGCCGGAGCTGGAAAATCTTCTGCGCGGCGCGTTGTGGCTGCGCGAGAGCGGCACGGCCGCGGCGGACATTCTGCTCGTGGACTGCGGCCTGACGGAGGAGGCGGCCGCGCTGGCCGAGCGGCTGGCGCGGCAGTGCGAAGATCTGAAACTGTGCAATACAGAGGAAATTTGCCAATGGATGCAAACACCAATCCAATAGAATTATGCGGCACCGTCGCGGCGGTCATCTATCAGAACGAGGAAAACGGCTACGCCGTGCTCAAGCTGGATGTGGATGACGGCAGCCAGACGATGGTCGTCGGCTGCATTCCGTACGCCGTGCCGGGCGAGTCGATGATCGTTACCGGCAGCTGGATGACGCACCCGGCGCACGGCCAGCAGTTCAAGGCTGAGTTTGCCGAGCGCACCATGCCGGAGACGGCGGACGCGATCTATGCCTACCTCGCCGGGCGCGCCGTGCGCGGCATCGGCCCGGCGACGGCGTCACTGATGGTGTCGCGCTTCGGCGCCGACACGCTCAACGTGCTCGAATACGAGCCGGAAAAGCTCTGCACGATCAAAGGCATCAGTCTCTCCAAGGCCAAGGCCATGTCGGCAAATTTCCGCCGTCAGGCCGGTATGCGCCGCCTGATCGAGTTTCTGGCCTCGGCGAACATCCGCCCGGTCATTGCCCTGCGGATGTACCAGTATTACGGGGATGATGCGCTCCAGCTCGTGCAGGACAACCCTTACATACTCGTTTCGGACGCCATCGGCGCAACATTTCAGGAGGCGGACGCGCTGGCGCTCGGCCACGGGTTTGACGATCAGAGCGCAGAGCGTGTCGCCGCGGCGACGCTGTATGAGCTCGCCTATAACGCCGTGCGCGGCCATTGCTTCATCTCGTACCGCAACCTGCTGGCGGCGACGTCGCAGCTCAGCGGCGTGCCGGACGAGCTGGTCGCCGAGAGCGTGGACACGCTCGTGCAGAGCGGCGAACTGGTGCGCGAGCGCGTCGCCGGGTGCGACGGATGCTATCTCGCGCGTCTGCACGAGGCGGAGACCTACACGGCCGAGCGCCTGCTTGCCATGACGCAGACGGAGTACCGCCGCATGCCGGACACGGAGCAGATCGCCGCGCGCATTGAAGCGCAGCTCGGTCTGACCTTTGCCGACCAGCAAAAGGAGACGCTGTGCCTCGCCTGCCAGCATCAGGTCATCGCCATCACCGGCGGCCCCGGCACAGGCAAGACGACCTCCATCCGCGCGATTCTCGCGCTGTTTGATGTGCTCAAGCTCGACACGCAGCTCGCCGCCCCGACGGGCCGCGCCGCCAAGCGCATGAGCGAGCTGACCGGCCGGAGCGCGCAGACGATCCACCGCCTGCTCGAGGCCGGCATGAGCGACGACCATCAGGACATCACTTTCCGGCGCGACGAGGACGACCCGCTCGAGTGCGACGCCGTCATCCTCGACGAGTGCTCCATGGTGGACATTTCGCTCATGTGCGCGCTGCTGCGCGCCATGCGCCCTGAGTGCCGGCTCATCCTCGTGGGCGACGCCGACCAGCTTCCGTCCGTCGGCCCGGGCAACGTCTTTTCGGACATCATCCGCAGCGGCGTCGTGCCGACCGTGCGCCTGACGGAGATCTTCCGTCAGGCCGCCGGCAGCAGCATCGTCTCCTACGCGCACGCGATCAACCGCGGCGAGCACCCGCCGCTTTCGCAAAACAGCGGGGACTTCTTCTTCCTCCGGCGTGCGGATGCGCAGAAGGCCGCCGACACGGTCGTCGAGCTGTGCCGGACGCGGCTGCCGAACAATATGAAGATCCCGCCGTCCGACATTCAGGTGCTCACGCCGACGCGCAAGTATGACACCGGCATGGCGGCACTGAATGTGCGCCTGCAGGCGGCGCTCAACCCGCCGTCGCCCGAGAAGAAGGAGCGGCGCTTCGGCGAGACCGTCTTTCGCGAGGGCGACCGCGTCATGCAGATCCGCAATGACTATGACATCGTGCTCAAAAACCCGGACGGCACGACCGCCGGAACGGGCGTCTATAACGGCGACGTCGGCCAGATCACGGCCATCGACCCGCAGACGGAGACGCTCGCCGTGTGCTACGACGGAAAGACCGCGACCTACGGCTTTGAGATGCTCAACGAGCTCGAGCACGCCTGGGTCATGACGGTGCACAAATCGCAGGGCAGCGAGTACCGCGCCGTTGTGCTCTGTATCGGCAAGGCCGGGCCCATGTTGCTCACGCGCAGCGTACTCTACACGGCCATCACGCGCGCCAAGTCCCTGCTCATCATCGTCGGCGACGAGGGCGCGGCCTATCACATGATCGACCACCCGACGCAGACCCGCCGCTACACCGGCCTGCGCCCCC
>ENA-OOYA01000241-OOYA01000241.1-human-gut-metagenome-genome-assembly--contig:-NODE-241-length-11277-cov-2.048476_pt1 | contig 11277 bp, 8 predicted proteins | sample MGYA00241695_ERZ501361 | MGnify/ENA primary metagenome ERZ501361 (study PRJEB25962, sample SAMEA2042839) | human gut metagenome | biome: human gut; feature: human-associated habitat; material: faeces... | reverse complement strand
CTTATTATCTCTGCTTCACAATAGCTATGTTTCTTTCTCCGCACCTGCAAATCAACAACGTCACCAGGAACAGCAAATGGGACAAACACGACAAGTTCATTTACTCTTGCCAAAGCTTTCCCCTCTGCTGCATAATCAGTTATTGTTATATTTTCTAAAACCGGTAGTGATTTTTTCTTTCTGCTCATTTTAATATTAATTAATGTAATGCAACACCTCACATACATATTAATAAAGCGGCCCGAACCAGCCCATATTTATACGCATGCATAAATTATTATGCAAAGTTAACTGATATTTTTAAAATACAACAACGTATAATCTAAAAATTAAGAAAATAACAATTTACCTTATTAATAAAGAAGTCAATAAGACATACACAAATGTGTGTATGATTAAAACTTTACATGAATAGCACTAAATGTCATAACAATTTAGGCGAGTACAATCCTGCTAAGCGCCATCATCAGAACACTACTTAATTATAACAAATATAATCAAAATACACCCGAACGGAATATATCCTAACGCCCAAAATACTTTATGTCAGAATAAAAAAGCAAATACCCTTAAATGATAATCTGAAATCATCTAAAGATATTTGCCTTTATACTAAAAATAGCTAAACTTGCTTATCTATAAATTATCCGCAATAGAAAGAAGACTCAACTAACTTCTGCATCAGTTTGCTATCCTTTTCTGCAGACTCACGCAAGTTAGAGTCATCCTGTTTGTTTAAAGCTCTAATGATACCATCTATCATTCTTGCAGAGAAGACACCTTTGTCCTCATATAATCCACGCTGCTTCTCAAGCCATTTTGCAGAAGCTACACATGAATCAGGAAGCTGCTCAAATTTTGACAGACCTTTTTTAGCTTCATCAATTCCGACATACTTATCTGTAGCAATCTGTAAGGCCTCTTCTTTTTCCATCTCCAAGCCATATCTACATGCTACGCACAAACCTGCCATAAGCTGATATATATCTGCAGAAGCGTCAGGTGAGCGCATCTCAACAGTCTGTTTGAGAGTTGTATCATTATTAGCTTCTGCTTCAAGAGTGTTAACCTGAACAGACATGTCACGGCCAGAAGTCCATCCAAGGGGAACGCGCACAAGTACAGATCTGTTGCAATCACCCCAACAAACATTTGTTGGCGCTTCCTGATGAGGAACCAATCTGAAGTATGACACAGATGTCTTATTGCCAAATGCTGTAATAGATGGAGCTAAAATCATCATACCGGCAATAGCTCTTCTGGCCTCTTCTGAAAGCTTGTGGTCTTTAATCATGCAATTCTTTCCGTCTTTCATCATACGCATATGTATGTGTAAACCTGAGCCGGCCTTTCCTACAGTTATTTTAGGAGCGAAAGTAACATCAAGCCCATTCATTTGTGCAAGATTTCTGATTACCCATTTTGCCAACACCAACTGATCAGCTGCTGTTTCTACAGGGTTTGGCAAGAACTCTATTTCATTCTGCTCATAAACTTTTCCATCCTGAGTAAAGTTTCCAACCTCAGAATGTCCATACTTGATTTGTCCGCCAGTCTGAGCAATGTATGCCATACACTGCTTACGGAACTCATTAAACTTTGCAAAAGGACCTGATTCGTGATATCCTCTCTGATCTACAGCAGGGAACATTCCATTGTCATCTGCTATAACATAATATTCCAATTCGCCCATCGCCTCAAAAGTCATGCCTGTAGACTCTTCAAACGCTGCTGCTGCTCTATGCAATGTACGTTCAGGAGAACATTCAAATGGTTCACCATTCTTGTCAAAGAATGAGCATAACATGCACAAAGTAGGAATCTCTGAGAACGGACTTACAAATGCAGTGCGGAAACGTGGTATTACATACAAATCACTACTTTCTGCCTCTATAAATGAGGGGAACAAGCTAGAACCGTCAACTCGCTCGCCGTCTGTTAATATAGTTTCAAGATAAGCATAATCATTAATCATAAAGTTTAGAGTTTTTATGCGTCCGTCTTCAGCCGGATACATAAAATCTATCATACGTATACCCTTTTCACGTATAAATGCAATTATGTCTGCTTTAGTAAAGCATTTTGAAGGTTTACGCAGGAACTCAACTAGTGGGTTCGCATTCATTTCAATTGTCTTATCCATACAATAAAGTGTTTAATATAAGTAATTTAGATTTAAAATATAATCACATTAAATTTATAAAGGGCATTACACCTATTTTGTTTCCGCTATCCTTATATAATAAGGTATATTCAGAATTACAATTATAAAGTGCAGGATTGAACGGAAGCCCCATACAACAGGGCGTACCCATATCATCTCCATACCCATTTACATTCTTTTACAAAGGTAGAAATTTTAATTAGTAAAACAAATTTTCCAATTCTATTTTAGCATACATTCAAATATAATCACATTGCTAAGGCATAATTGACATTTATCAACCGGTCACCTAAGTTTCACATTGAAACATTTATTTGCATCATGCTTACTTTTTGGATTTACGAACAGCTAAAAAAACAGTAACAGACCTTAATAATAACAATTACATCCACAAAACGCACAGGAATTCATCCTCAATAACACACTGGAAATCAACACATTACAAAAAACACAAGAATCAAACAGTACAAATCCATATTAAACACATTGCCAAACATATGCTTTTACATATAAATTTATATTGATTTAGAGTCCGAAACCCAATGAATTACATGTTAAAAAGCGATTAATTATCAAACACAAGCCACAAGTTTCGCATAAAAATGTTCATAAACCGCCAACGTAACCATGACATTAAGTAAAGCAAAGTCTATTTCATCCCATTATTCTTACACATAGCAACTAACACATTGGACCACTTTCCAGTAAATACATTACAAATTGTCAATTAGTCATATAACACATGCAAATTACATTATTTAACATTTAGATAATTAAACTTGTAAAATGGCCTGTTTACAAAAAAACGAGTATGCAAACAATAATTTCCAAATGACATAATAAACGCATATCTACAAAACAAATTATATTGATTGTACCTAAAAACAGAGAAAAAAATTTGTTAGTTAATAAAATTTAAGTATATTTGCACATAACAAAAATCTTGGATAAAAAATATACATGAAAACCATAAATTAATATGACAGAAAAAAGAGTTTACACCTTCGGTAACGGAAAAGCTGAAGGAAAAGCAGATATGCGTAATCTGCTAGGCGGAAAAGGTGCCAACTTGGCCGAAATGAACCTTATCGGAGTGCCAGTTCCTCCTGGTTTCACTATTACAACAGATGTTTGTAACGAATATTTTGAAAAAGGCAAAGAAAGTGTAGTTGCACTTTTAAGCGACGACGTAAAAGCATCTGTACATCATATAGAAACTTTGATGAACAGCAAATTTGGCGACGTAGAGAATCCTCTGCTCGTCAGCGTACGTTCCGGAGCACGTGCTTCAATGCCTGGTATGATGGATACAATCTTGAACCTCGGTCTAAACGACAAGGTTGTTGAAGGTTTGGCAAAGAAAACCGGAAATGAACGATTCGCATACGACAGTTACAGACGTTTTGTACAAATGTACGGTGATGTGGTTTTAGGAATGAAACCTGTAAACAAAGAAGACATCGATCCGTTTGAAGCTATAATTCAGAAGGTAAAGGCTGTACGAAATATAACTCTTGACAATGAAATGACTGTTGACGAACTCAAGCAACTTGTCAAATTATTCAAAGAGGCTATAAAGAAACAAACAGGCAAGGAATTCCCTGACGACCCAATGGAACAGCTTTGGGGAGCTATATGTGCCGTATTCGACAGTTGGATGAATGAACGTGCCATCCTTTATCGTAAGATGGAAGGAATACCTGCAGAATGGGGTACTGCTGTAACTGTTATGGCCATGGTATTCGGAAACATGGGACAGACATCAGCAACAGGCGTATGCTTTAGCCGTGACGCAGCCACCGGAGAAAACTGTTTCAATGGTGAATACCTTGTTAATGCACAGGGTGAAGACGTTGTTGCCGGAATACGCACACCTCAACAGATAACAAAGGCACGCTCTATCGAATGGGCTAAACAGCAAGGCATTTCTGAAGAGGAGCGAATATCTAAATACCCGTCAATGGAAGAAGCTATGCCTGAAATATATGCACAGCTCAATGCGCTTCAGGAAAAGCTTGAACATCACTATCATGACATGCAGGACATGGAGTTTACCGTTCAAGAAGGAAAGCTTTGGTTCCTGCAAACACGCAACGGAAAACGTACAGGTACAGCAATGGTTAAAATTGCGATGGACCTGCTGCGTGAAGGAGAAATAGATGAAAAGACAGCCTTAAAACGTTGCGAGCCTAATAAGCTAGACGAGCTGCTCCACCCTATTTTTGACAAGAACGCATTAAAGACCGCAAAGGTTCTCACAAGAGGTCTTCCAGCTTCACCAGGTGCAGCTTGCGGACAAATTGTTTTCTTTGCCGATGATGCGGCAAAATGGCATGATGACGGCAAGCGCGTAATAATGGTCCGTATAGAAACTAGTCCTGAAGATTTGGCCGGTATGGCAGCAGCAGAAGGTATTGTTACAGCAAGAGGCGGTATGACTTCTCACGCTGCAGTTGTTGCAAGAGGCATGGGTAAATGCTGTGTGTCTGGTGCAGGAGCTTTGAATATTGACTATAAAGCACGTACAGTTGAAATAGACGGCGTAATGCTTAAAGAAGGCGATTATCTCTCTATAAACGGATCTACAGGTGAAATCTATCTTGGTGAGGTAAAAACCAAGCCGGCAGAGGTTACAGGTGATTTTGCTTCACTTATGGATTTGTGCAACAAATACACAAAACTCGTTGTACGAACAAATGCTGACACTCCGCACGATGCAGCTGTAGCCCGTAATTTTGGTGCAGTCGGAATCGGACTCTGCCGCACAGAACACATGTTCTTCGAAAATGAGAAGATAAAGGCAATGCGCGAAATGATTCTGTCGGATACAGTTGAAGGTCGCGAAAAAGCACTTGCAAAACTTTTACCATATCAGAAACAAGATTTCTATGGTATATTGAAAGCAATGGACGGATATCCTGTCAACATCCGCTTACTTGATCCTCCTTTACACGAGTTCGTTCCCCACGATCTTGAAGGTCAGCAAATCATGGCTAAAGAAATGGGAATAACCGTTCAGGAGATTCAGCAGAGAGTAAACTGCCTAAGTGAGCACAATCCTATGCTTGGTCACCGCGGATGCCGCCTTGGCAACACATATCCCGAGATTACGGCAATGCAGACAAGAGCCATATTGGGTGCTGCAGTTCAGTTAAAGAAAGAAGGATTTGATCCTAAACCAGAAATCATGGTGCCTCTCATCGGTATCGTCAATGAGTTTGATATGCAGGAGAAGGTCATTCGTGAAACGGCAAAAGAGATTTTCGAAGAGGAAGGTATAGAAATAGCATTCCGTGTTGGAACTATGATTGAGATACCGCGAGCAGCTTTAACAGCTGATCACATTGCTGCGAAAGCAGAATACTTTAGCTTTGGAACTAACGACTTGACACAGATGACATTTGGATACAGCCGCGACGATATCGCCAGCTTCCTGCCTGTATATCTTGACAAGAAGATACTTAACGTTGACCCATTCCAGGTTCTCGACCAGAATGGTGTTGGACAGCTTGTTAAGATGGCAGTAGAAAAAGGCCGCGCAACTCGTCCTGAACTTGTATGTGGAATTTGTGGAGAACATGGAGGTGAACCTTCATCAGTTAAGTTCTGCCATAAAGTTGGCCTAAATTACGTCAGCTGCTCTCCATTCCGCGTGCCTATCGCACGTCTTGCGGCCGCACAAGCTGCTGTTGAGGAATAAAGACTAAAAACAGTTAACAATAAAGATAGGCGGCAAGTAATATACTTGCCGCCTATCTTTATATTACATTCGTATTCAAAATAATATGAACATGAGCATTATTCACATAAATAAAGGAACTTATCATGTCATTCTGCTCTTCATTACCACAATTTCACCCACATAAGGATAAATACGTATATCATTTAAAATATAAATCACATAAATATCCCTAAGTAGCATTCTGTTTATTATTGCAAAATATGGTTGTCAATAAAACTTTGGAACTGATTTTTATAACTTTCTGAAACAGGAATAATCGTACTGCCAATAATGATGCGCCCACGATCAATCATCTCCACTTTTGTCATATTGACAATAAAAGACCGATGAACTCTCATAAAAGGCGGATGCGGAAGAAAATCCTCCAACTTCTTCATGTTCATAAGAGACAATACTGGTTTCTTGTTATCAACAAGATACACCTTAATATAGTCTTTTAAGCCTTCGATATAAAGGATATCATCAAATCTAACCTTTACTAGTTTATACTCACTTTTAATATACAAAAACTTGTCTTGAGACATTGTCTCCTGACGGTTCATTGTCTTAAACCATTCAACAGCTTTGTTGACAGCCATAACAAACTGCTCATAACTTATCGGTTTTAAAAGATAGTCTATAGCATTAACCTTGTAGCCATCAATAGCATAACGGTCAAAAGCCGTTGTAAAAATAATACGAGTTTCCTTCGGTATAATATTAGCAAACTCAAGCCCACTAAGTTCAGGCATCTGAATGTCTAGAAACAACAAATCAACAGGATTATTTCTTAACACTTTCATTGCAGAAACAGCACTATCATAAGTTCCTGTAAGTTTTAATTCAGGAGTCTTCTCTGCATAACTGGCAAGCAATCTCGCTGCTAATGGTTCATCATCTATTATCGCACAATTTAATATCATAAATAATAATTTTAGAGTAATATACTTTATTTAAATCATCTACACCTTTTATCCATTCATATTTATCTTTATATGCAAGGTCCAAACGTTTCGCAACTTGCTTAAGACCAATGCCATGACCACTTTTATCTGAATTATTTTTAGGGAAATTGCTGTTTTTTATTTCAAACTCAATTTTTTCACCATCAGAAAACAGATTGATTGAAATAAAGCTAGCCATAGTAGGACTAATACCATGTTTAAAAGCATTCTCAACTAATGAGATTAATATTACCGGCGCAATGAATATATCATTAGAAGGCGGTATGGATATATTTAATTTTATATTAACGTTTTCACCTGTTCTAATACGCATTAAATCAACATAATGTGTAATAAAATCAGCCTCTTCTTTCAAGGTTATAGCATTTTTCTGTGTACCATAAAGCATCTGACGCAATAAAGCGCTCAAAGAAAGAACGGCCTTCTGTGCCTTTGTCTGATCAAAAGAGATAAGTGCATATATATTATTTAATGTATTAAGCAGAAAATGTGGATTAATTTGGTTACGCAAATTTTTTAATTCGGCCTCTGTTTTTTGTATTTCCATTTCGCGTCTTGCGGCTTCGGCCTTTTGCCATTTCATCGCAAGGCACAATAAGGTTCCCACTGCTGCAGAAAAAGCAAATGAACAACCATTGCGAATGGTCAATGATAAGAATACAGACATTTTTGTAAAGCGTTCATGTTGTGGTGGCGTCCAACCAGCCTCCATCTCACGTATATGTATATAATCCATCATAAATTGCATACATATCGCCAATATTGTAATAACAAAAGCGTTAATTACAATATAAACATTTTTTCGACGACTTGAAATTATGCAACGTGGAGCAAGCCAAAAATAATTAAGATAAAATATGACGCACATAAACGCAGGGAAACACAAGCGGATAAGATACATCACGGCATCATACTGTATGCGCTGTGGAACAAAGATAACCGAAGGCAAGGCAACGATAATCCAACAAAACAGATGAAAAATAATTAAGAATGCGTTCTTTTTGCTCATAGTTTCCAATCAATTCTAATTTCTTAATCAATTCATATTAGCCTACTCATACCTAATAGCTTCTATCGGATCAAGTTGAGCAGCCTTCTTGGCCGGATACCATCCAAAGAAAACTCCAGTTGCCGTACAGACAAAAAAGCTAAGGAATACACTCCAAGGCTGTATAAGCACTGGCCATTTGGCAAATATATTTACTCCAAAAGTAGCACCGATACCAATGAGTACCCCAATTAATCCACCAGTAACACTTAAAAGAATTGACTCTATGAGGAACTGGCTCAGGATGTCTACCCCTCTTGCTCCGACACTCATACGCAAACCGATTTCACGAGTACGTTCAGTAACACTGACATACATGATGTTCATTATTCCAATACCTCCTACGACAAGAGATATGCCTGCAATACATGCCAACAAGATTGTCATTAGGTCTGTCGTTGAGTTCATCATGGTAGCCAACTCTTCTTGAGAACGTATATTAAAATCATCCTCATCGCCTTCAAAATCATCTGTGGCATCCTTTAGTTTATGCTGAGAACGTAAAATCGATGTAATTTCTTCTGTAGCTTTATCTGTCAAGTCCTCAGTAAGAGCAGAACATGAAATACTCTGTACGTAGGTTATAGCAAGTATACGTTTCATAACAGCCGAATAAGGCGCAAGCACCAAATCGTCCTGATCCATACCCATAGAATTGTATCCTTTACTTTTCAGGACACCTACAATACGAAAAGGAATCGTGTTAAAACGTATAACCTTCCCTACGGGATCAGATCCATCAGGAAAAAGATTATCAACAACAGTTTTTCCAACAACACAAACTTTTGCACTAGACTTTATATCTTCATCTGAAAACATCTCTCCGTCTTCAACGTCCAATTTTCGTATTGTCAAATAATCCTGGTTCACTCCATATATCGTTGATGGTGTATTGTTATTACCATTGATAAACTGGCCAGAACTATTTACCACAGGACTTATGGCACTAATATATTTGCATTGATCTTTTAGTGCTTCATAATCTGTCAATTTAAGCGTTTCCATTGAAGAAGCTTCTTGTCGCACACCTCCACGCATATCCTGCCCAGGCATAATCATTATCATATTTGACCCCATTTCGGATATTTGTTTTTGTATACTTTGCTTGCTGCCCTGTCCTATTGCCAACATGGTAATAACCGATGCCACACCAATTATTATACCAAGCATCGTAAGAAAAGAGCGCAGCTTGTTTGCTGCTATCGCACGTAATGCTATCTTAAATAAATTGGTTATACTCATTTGTTCTTTAATCTCTTTTTAAACCTCAGCTTTTAAATTTCCCAAAGGTACGATAAATCTACATTATATGAAAGTCCGAGCCCATATAAATACGAATTAATCTCACCATATAAATAAATCAATCATCTCGAGAAGGCGGCAGCTCTGCAAGAGCCTTAGCAGCAGAAAGAATATTATTATTAACTTCATCACTTCTTACAATACCATCACGAAGGACTATATTCCGACTCGAATAATTCGCAATATCAGGATTATGCGTTACAAAAATAATAGTTCTTCCTGCTGCATGCAATTTCTGGAATAGGACCAATATCTCGAAAGACGTGCGCGTGTCAAGATTTCCTGTAGCCTCATCTGCAAGTAAAACAGCAGGATTATTGACCAATGCACGCGCAATGGCGACACGTTGCATCTGACCTCCAGACATCTGATTTGACTTATGATAAAGACGATTGCCCAATCCTACAGCCTTCAGAGCTTCAATTGAACGCTCACGACGTTCTTTTGCACTAATACCAGGATTGTACATTAAAGGAAGCTCAACATTCTCTATACTGGTTGTCTTTGGCAAAAGATTATAATTTTGAAATACAAAGCCTATCTTGCGATTCCTCAATACAGCCCTTTCCGGCTTTTTCATTTTACGTACAGATATGCCGTCAAGATAATACTCACCACGACTAGGAGTATCGAGACATCCTAATTGATTAAGAAGAGTTGATTTACCAGAACCAGACTTACCCATTATGGTAACGAATTCTCCTTCATATATTTTAAAAGATACACCTCGCAGGGCATGTACAGTCTCATCACCAACATGAAAATCACGAAACACATTCTGAAGTTCAATGACTACCTTACGATTATCTGAATTAATATCTGACATTTCCTTATTAATTATTTTTTCTTGTTTTGACCAGGCCCTTTAGGAGCAAACGGACTAGACTCCTGCACTGAAGCTTCAGATGGCGGAACAGCATTGCCCCCATTGCCCATACCGACTTTTATCTCTGTTATTATTTTTGCACCTTTTTTGATACCACCAAGCAACTCTGTATTAATTCCATCACTGATTCCAACAGTTACAGGATGAGCCTCAAAAACATTATTACTAAATGTCCAAACTTTTTTACTGCCTTTACAATCTTTTATTACAGCATCTCCTATCAGTTCCTTTGTAGGAGTAAACCTTAATGCCTTATTCGGGACACTCAACACATTAGATTTCTCAAGTGTATAAATTGTAACATTGGCAGTAAGACCTGGTTTTAACTTTAAGTCCTTATTAGGAGCACTAATTACCACCTCATAAGTAACGACATTATTAGTTGTCGTGGCCTCCTGCCTAACCTGAGTAACGGTACCAGAAAAAGTGTCATCCGGATAAGCATCAACTGTAAAAGAAACGCGTTCTCCTTCTTTAACATCACCAATATCAGCTTCATCAACATCTGCAATCACTCTCATGTCCGTAAGATCTCTTGCAATAGTGAACAATGTAGGAGTTTCAAAGCTAGCCGCAACAGTCTGCCCTTCTTCAACCTCTTTTGACAGTACGACTCCATCTATTGGTGATGTGATAGTAGCATATCCAAGATTAGTCTGAGCTTTCTGAACGCTCTCTTTTTGCTGTCTTACTGCATCTTGTGCCTGACGGTATGACAATAATGCATTCTCATAATCATCAGCGCTAATTAGACCTTTTTTATATAGCGCATTATAGCGTTTATAATTAGCCTGTTGGTAACGCAAGTTACTAGTTGCATCGCTCAAATTAGCCTTTGCAATATTTAACTCGCTGATAAGATTTGTCTTATCCAGTTCAGCTATAACCTGTCCTTTTTTTACAACAGTATTATAATCGACATAGATTTTATCAACTATACCAGAGACCTGTGTACCAACGTCAACAGAGGTCACAGGCTCTATCGTACCTGTCGCTGTAACACTATTAGAAATATTGCTCACACCAACTACAGCAGTGTCATATGAAATCTCATGCTTTCCTTTGCCGCAGAAAAACAAGCTGCAACAAACAACGATAATGACAACGACTGCCAAACTAATGATAATCTTTTTCTTCATTTTACCGGGTTATATTAAATTCATTTCTTCACCTTTATAGAAATTAAGTAGT
>ENA-OOYA01000210-OOYA01000210.1-human-gut-metagenome-genome-assembly--contig:-NODE-210-length-11951-cov-1.566913_pt1 | contig 11951 bp, 5 predicted proteins | sample MGYA00241695_ERZ501361 | MGnify/ENA primary metagenome ERZ501361 (study PRJEB25962, sample SAMEA2042839) | human gut metagenome | biome: human gut; feature: human-associated habitat; material: faeces... | reverse complement strand
ATCGGAAATCTGGCATAGCAAGAAAAACGACTGTCGCTTATCCCGAACTCAGGTTACTACATCATCTGCGGACCGAGAAGGCGCGGCTGACGATTTGGCTATTCACCAGCGGTATCACCTTTCTGCTGCTCTACTTCTTTTGGGAACCGAAGGTGAGGAGCTTTCCCAAGGAGTTGGTGCGCATTGAGCGAATGGCCGACACCCGCCCTGCTGCGGCACTGCAGGAACTAGAGCGCTACGACACCACGAAATGTATGCCCGGTGCCATCACATACTACCATTTCATCGCATTGAAGACGCGCTACCAGCTGCAACCTGCCTACCGTATCGCCCACGCCGAACTCACCAAACTCGTCATCGACTTGGAATACCTGGACCCCACGCCGGCACAACAGGCCGACCTCTACTACTATGCGGGTAATATGGCGCTCCGAGGTAATGACATAACACAGTCGCAGGGCTATCTCTTCAAGGCATTGGCGCTCTACGAGCGGAACGGCAACACAAAGATGGTGGAGCGGTGCTACCAACAGATGGAGCGCATCCTGGAAAAACGAAAGACCATCAAGGCCACTGAACGGACGATGGACGACACCAACAGCTATAACTTTGTAGGCGAAGAACAGCGGTTGCGAAAGGAAAAAACACGGCAGGAGTTGATCACGGGCTTTGTCACACTGCTTCTCGTAGCCCTTATTGTCGGATTCGGAAGGATGACAAGGCGATGGAACCGCAGAAAGCGGGCGGAAATGAGGAAATACGCCCGCGTAGTGGTGTCGCTCAGAAGGACAGAGGAGGAGCGGGTGCTGCTGAAACAACAACTGGTAGAGCGCGAGGCACAATTGCGGGAGATGAACGCCCAGAGCCTAATGGAGGATAAGAAACTTGGCCACATCAGGCGTTCTGACGTTTATGGGCGGTTTCATCGTGTGGCGACGAATGGGGCGACGCCAGCCTCGCTGACAACAGACGACTGGCAAAATCTGGCCGATACCATCCACGAGGAATTTCCCCGACTGAACGATGTGCTACGGTCCATCCCCCACCTGAGCGAGATGAACCACCAAATGTGCCTCCTCGTCAAGGCAGACTTCAAACCTGTGGAGATAGCCCGCATCCTTTGTCGCGACAAGAGCACCATCAACTCGGCACGCCGCCGTCTCTATGAGCGCGTCTTCGACGAGAAAGGAAGTCCCAGCCAGTGGGACGAATTCATCCGCAATATATAGGGGTCCTCAGCCGTAATACCCTCCTACCCTGTCGGGACAACTCCACCAGTCCATGGATCGGATAGACAAAAAAAGGGAACGGAATCATGCGTCACGCACCATTCCGTTCCCCACCCAAATGGGTTATCAATTAAATCAAACTATTTCGAACTTAAATTACTTCACCACAACCTTGCGGCCGCCAACCATATAGACGCCCTTGGGAAGTCCCTCCAGCGAGGTGGCGTTGCGGCGGGCAATACGTCCGTCGATCGTCCACACATCCTGTGCGCCCTCCTTGAGGAGCTCGGCAGAAGAAATGCCAGCCTCGGGATCGGAAGCGTCGTAGATGTCGATTTGGTCGAGCATGAGATAGGTGTAGTTGGCGTGAGCCGTACCACGGAACTTCACGATGACGTAGCGCTCGTTGGTGTAAGGCGTGAGATCGACGGTGAGGGTCTCCCATCCCGAGGTCTTCTTCTCGCTGAGCTTGAACGTCTTGACGTCGTGGTTCACACCGTCAGGTGTCTGGACGACGACCGTCAGGTCAGACTGCTCGCCATTCTCTGAATAGAGATTGAAGCGCACCACCGGCTGGTCCACACCATTGAGTGCCACCTTCGGGAGGTTGAAGCTCGTCTCGTCGCCGGCCTCCACATTGTAGTACTCGGGGAACTCGGGATCGGGAATGGTGTAGGGAGACCAAACGACACCGCCACCATCGTCGTTGGACGAGGCCTTGCCGCTGATCATCCAGGGAGAAGAGTTGCGGCGCGAAGCGTGCTGCTCGTTGCTCTCCGTCCATGCGAAGTTGTTCTGTACCGAACCACCCTCGAAGGTCTCCTTGTAGGGCTGGTTGATGGGCTTTCCTACCACGATGGCGCGGGAAGCCTCCAGTGCGCCATTGCCACCATCGGAACGGGTGAGGGCTGCCACCTGGAAGAGGCCCTGTGAGACACCGTCGTCGGCTACCGACTTGTCAGGATGCCATCCGACCAGGACGTCCGTGGCACCAGGCTGGCTCGTCGTCATGCTGTCGCCGAGGATCGGGCCATCGGGAGTCTCGAGGATCTCGTAGATGGAGACGGAGACATGGTCTGGATCGACGTAGCCGTTGTTGGCACCTACGTTGCTGACCTTGTTCCAAGAAGCCTTGATATCATTGACTGCATCGGTGAGATTCACGACCGGCGTCTTGGCCACATCGGCGCCGACGAAGACGCGCATTCTGGCCACACGGCCCGGCTCGTAGCCGTCCTCGGAGTAGGCGATGACCTCATACTCGTGCCATCCAGACTTGTCGATGCTCTTATCGGTCCAGGTGTATTCCTTGCCTGGTTCGCCAAATTTCGTATTGGCATTGCCAATCCACATCACCGACTTGCCGTCACGCTTGATGACGAAGTAGCCGATGCGTGAGAGCGGCGTACCATTGATGGCCTTGGTCGGCGCAGTGAAGGCGAGGTCGGCAGAGAGCTTGCCCAAACCTGCCGGCGTCACAGTGAAGTTGGAGACGGAATCGGGGGCATCCAGGGCCGCACCATTGTCGATACCGACGAAGTCGATGACGATACGTCCGCTACCAGCTTTCTCAGTATTGTCGTGGAATCCGATGTAGAAGTTGCCGTCCTTGTCCGGGTTGATCTCCATGTTATAGACACGGTCGGGATCGTTGGCGATCACGTTGCTCTCCATGAGCGTACCGGTCATACCCTCGGGAGAGGCCGTCTGGCCATACTTCACCTCGAAGGTGTTGAGATATTCAGGAGCAAGGTAGTTGCGAGCCTTCATTCTGACATTATAGACACGGCCCGGCTTGAGATGGACGGGCGGCGTGAAGAGCCAGTCGTCGTTGCCACTCTCGTTGTTGTACGGGCCAATGACCATACGGATGCCACCAGCATTGAAGTAGCCCCAGGTCACACCGTCGCCATTGACGTCGTTGGCAGAGAAGATGTCAAACTCACTGCGCGTGTAGAAATCCGTCTCCCAGTTGGGCTCGATGGCGTCGCCAATGATGACTGCCTTGGCGTCGGCCGACTGACTTCTCATACCCTTGGCCACGGCGCGAACGGAATCGACATAGCTATGGAGCGTACCAGCACCGAGGTCGTCGGTGTAATTGGTAGCGGTCAAACCAGTTGCCACGACGGTAGTGTCGTGTCCGACGATGCGCTCCAGGTCGTAGGTCAGATCGCCCATCGGACCAGCATGGAGGGTCGTCGTCGGTGCGGTCCATGAGACCTTGGCCTTGTAGCCATCAGCGACAGCCTTGACATTGGTCGGTGCGAGCGGAATGTCCCAACCCATCCAATGGGAGACATTCTCCTTGGGAGAATCGCCATCGGCATTGCTGAGCACGACGCTGAAGGTATAGAGCTCGTTCTCCGTGGTCTTCACCTTGACGGAAACATCCTGACCCGGGCGTGAGGTGCCCTCGGCAGACGGCGTGAAGGTAGCTGTCGGGCGGTTGCTCATCACCTTGTAGCGGACATCACCATGGAGGATATCGCCAGCATAGGTGGTATTAGGAATGGTGAAGGAGATGGTGGCTGTGGCACCGTCGGCCGACGGGTCGCAGGTGACACCCTCCACGGCCAAGTTGTCTGCACGCTCCGGTGCGCCGTCGTTGGCCTCGGGCTGTGCCATCACCATACCCTGCACCTGTGCGAGGGTTCCATCGAGGAGCGTGGCCTTACCCGTATTGAGGTCCACGGTGTAGAGACCACCCTGGGCCTGGTTGTCGATGCAGTACCAGTAGAAGGTATCATCGCGCTGGTCGATCTCACCCGACTGGCCGTAGTACTGACCCATGAGATTGGTCAGCGTGAGGCCCGTGGCACCCACGAGCGTCTCCTCGCCAGTAGATTTGTTGACCTTGTAGAGCTTGCCGTCCATACCGATAGCATAGAGCTGGCCTGCCTTGGTGATACCAATGGCGACGAAAGCCTGGGAGGCCGGACCAATCGTGGTGCGCTGGCAGGTCTCGTAATCGACCGTACCCCACTCCAAGGAATTGCCGTCGGCAGAGTAGAACACACCATAGACCGTGCCGTCGGCAGCCTGAGCTGTCTCCGTGGCGGCGAGGTAGAGGTAGTCCATGCCAGCGTCGAAGCTGCTGGTCTCGCCCGTAGAGAGGTCGGTGTTGCTCAGATAGAGGAACACATAGCCCTCATCAATATACTGCATATTGAGGTATGCGCCGTAGAGGTGGCCGTTCTTGGCCTGCACACCGTTGGTGGCGACATTGATGGTCTCGCCCGTAGAGGCAAGGACGCTGAAAGCGACAGGCTTCTGTGCCGTCATCGTATAGTAGCCATAGGGACCGTAGGTGGTCTCATTCCAGCCTGCCTTGTAGATCAGGTTGCACCAGAACTGGGCAGCCTTGCCTGCCTTCAGCGGATCGGTGACCTCGGGAGCCTTGGCGATGAAACGCGAGGCGCTGGGCAGCTGCGGCGTGCGAACCTTCAGACGCATCTGCTGTGAGAGCAGCGGATAGACGAGGCGCGCCTCTGCCGGAGTGCGAACTACGCCCTTGGTGTCCTGTGCCAGCACGGCCGATGGAACGAGCAGTGCGGCAAGGGCTATGGGGATGAATTTCTTTTTCATATCGATAGATATTGTTAATTCTTGACTGAGTTGTGGAACGGCTGCGGAAAGACGAGAAAGGAGATGGGCGGGACGGGCGGACCACTGTCCTTCCGTCCCGCGTCAAGTCCCAAACTTATCTATATAACATCTGCTTATGAAGTCATGTTGGTCTTTCTACGCGCGTTCCTTTTATATATATGGATCGTATTAGCGAATAATGCGCTTGCTCACCTTGCCACCCTGGCGGACGATGGTCACGCCACCCTTGACGGGCTGGCTGAGACGACGGCCCTGCAGGTCGAAGTACTCGGCAGACTCGCAGTTCTCGGTGACACCTGCCGACTCGATGCCTACGATGTCGGTAGCCTTGATCCAGACGATGTCGGATCCGTGCTCCACGTCACCGCCGTAATAGACGCTCTGGAGACCGAGACGGTCATACTGCTGCTCATCGAAGTAGTAGAAGAACGCCTTCGTGTCGTTGGTAGAGAAGAAGTAGTAGCCATCAGAGAAACTGTAGGGCACCTCCTTCATTTCCTTCTCCAGGCCATCATAGACGACCGGGGAGAACGTGTAGATGGTGTTCTCGTCGTTGAGATACAGACGGTAGTAGAGCTTGTTGCTGTTGAGCGACTCGTTCTGCATTCCCTTCGGGATGAGGTCGAACTGCACCAGGCCGGAACCGCCATTCTCCTCGACACCCCACCAGTCGCGGAGGACAGGAGGAATCGGTGTTGACTCCTGCTCCACGAAGCGCTTATAGACGGGGTCGTCGTAGTTGTGGAGGAAGAAAATCTCGTCGGGACGCACGCTGAGGAGCATGGAAGTGCCCTCGTCGCTGGTCAGCGTCATATTGGTGGGGTCATAGGCGAAGCTCATCTCGCTCTGCTCCTCGTAGGAGCGGTTGAAGAACGTCACACCCGAATACTCCGAGGTCTCGGTGACGATGGAGTAGCTGGCCGGCTTCATCCAGAAGTGGTAGCACTGAAGCTCGTCGGCACCGGCATACTGCGGCTGGAAGACCACCTTGCCGTCCTTGATCTCACCCTTCATCCAAGAAGTGGTATCGCCCGGGTTCTGGACATAGAAGTCGTTGCCCACGGCTGCAGCGAGCGTCATCTGACGCACGGTGCTGATCTCCTGCGTCACGGAGTTCATCTTAGAGGTCTCCAGGGAGAAGACCTGGGGCTTCACGCCATCGGGCAGCTGAGCCGCCTTCTCGTTGAACGGCTCCATGCGGGTGAAACCATCGCTGTAGCCGACCCACTCGCCAAGACCGTTGGTCAAGCAGAGCATGTGTGCCGGATAGCGCGTATCCTCGAAGTGATCCTCTTCCTCCATAGCGAGGACGCCGTTCTCGAGCGTGAAATATATATCGCCGTCGGGCTGGCCATTGACCGAGTCGGGAATCCATCCGTAGGTGCTTTCGTCCAGGCGCGCCATCTTGTACCATGACGCATAATAGACCTGTCCGTTGTTCTCATAGATAGGCTGCGGCGTGTGGGCCACATAGTATCCGTCCGAAACCTTGTCGAGCTTGAGCCACGACAGGGTGGAAAGGGTGTTGAACGGCTCGTAGATGTAGATGCAACCGTCGTCGCCCTCAACATAGCGGCCCACGGCATACTCGTAGGTGTCAGCCTGCACACCCGACTGCGTGTTGCGGAAGGCGAAGCCATTGCGGAGCAAACGGTTGTGATCGACACCAGCAGGCTGCTCGTAGCGGATGTAGTCCTGCAGGCCACCAGCCTTGAGCGGCATGTTGGCAGGTGTTGAGCGGAACGTACCCTGGTCTGCGGGCTGCAAGACGGCGGTCTGGGCATTGTCGCGGACAGGCGCACTCTGGGTGGTCACGGTCTGGGCGAAGAGCGGAGCCGCGGCCAAAAGTGATATAAAGGTGAAAAGTTTTCTCATAGCGAAATTGTTGAAAAGAATCTGTTTAGATATCGGTGAATGTTTCCTTGTACGAGCCCGCTCCCATTGGTATCGGGAAGAAGCTCTTTGGAAGGAAGGCGGGCGGCGGATTGTCTCCGCCCGCCTTGTCCCCCTTTCGGGGTGATGTATTGTTTGCGTCGTGCTGCCTTCCCTCCCGCTGGGGCGGACTGCTTGGTCCGCCCCGTTGGTGTGGAAGGGCGCGCCCATCATCATTAGGCAATCATCGGAATGGGCGCGTCCGTGCTTCAGCTACGCTGTGATAGATTTCATGCTTACTTGCGCACTACCTTGTGGCCGTTCTCGATGACGATGCCCTTGTAGTTCTTGCCGACACGCTGGCCAGCGAGGTTGTAGCGCGTGAGGTTGGCATCCTCACCATTGACCGTGGCAGCGTCGATGCCGTCGTCGGTGGTCTTGGTGAACGTCTTCTCGGCGATGTCAGACACTCCGTCGTAGCGGTAAGCGATGGCGCGAACTACAGTCGTCCGGCTGATCGTGATCGGGCTGACGTAGTAGAGCGTCTCTTCGGCGTCCTTGTCAGGATCGGAACCGTCGAGCGTGTAGTAGATCTCGTCGGCCTCATTGTCCGGAACGATGCTCACCTTGGTGCTGTTGACAAAAATCTCGTCGCCCTGGATGTCCGGCGTTCCTACTGAGAGGCGCAGTTTGGCCACAAACATGTCTTTCTCGCCTCTGTACCAACCACCAACGTCGTGGTACTCCTTCGGATCCTCTTTCCAGTAGTAGGCAAAGCCCTTAGAGTTGTCGAGCGCGATGCGGTTGTCGCCCTCACCGGCGTAGAAGTATGCGATGCCGTCCTCGTCCGTCTCCTTGACCACCTTCACACGCTTGAGCATGATGAAGTCGCCCTTGTGCTCACCATTCTCGATCTCGTCCCAGTAGGCGGTCGTGAAGTGATAGTCGAAGTCACCGAAGTGGTTGATCACGGTGATGTCGTCCATGTTGGTCTCGCCCTCGATGTCGTAGGCCTGGAGGAAACCATTGTTGTAGTCGATCTTCACGCGAACCGTACCGTAGTACTCATAGTTCATGGCAAGCGACTGCTTCGTGGTCCAGTGGAGAGCGCTCTCGCCGTCGCGGATGATCCAGCTCTTGCCGTAGTTGGCAGTGAAGGGAGCGATGGCGCGGTTGAGCTTCAGAATAGCATAGGGGATGTCCTTCTTGCCTGCGATGGCCTCCTCGATGGTCGTCTCCTGCCATTCGACGGCGGGACGCTTCGTGAAGGTCTTCTCCACCATCACGCTGGCGAGCTCATCGCGCTCGGCGAGGGCCTTGACCGTCGTGGTCTCGGTGATGATGAACGGCTTGGTGTAGAGCGGAGACAGCGTGGTCGGGTTGCTACCATCGAGCGTGTAGTGGATGGTCGTGCCCGGCTCAGAGCTCATCTTGATGGTGGTGTAGTCGGTGAAGTACTCGTCACCCTCGATCGTGGGAGCTGCGGGGGCAGCATAGTGGATGAGTGCCTCGGTGACACGGGTGGTAGCGGCGCAGCCATTGGCACCCGGAGCGTAGTACCAGAGGTTCATGTCATACTCCTGACCGTGCTTCAGACCGAAGTCGGCACCATTGGTGATCTCGAAGGTATAGCTGACCTGTCCGTCCTTGACCACGGCCTTATAGACACCGTTGGCAACGCTGGCGGTAAGGTTCTCGATGCGTACGAGGTCGCCAGGATAGTCGGCGATCAGAGAAGGCTGGATGGTGATGGGGCGCTGCTCGTAGCTACCGTCGTGGTTGCTGCTGAAATCGCCCTCGGTGACGGCCACGTTGACGAAGCCACCGTTGTAGTTGACGTCACCCTTGATGGTGCCGTTGAGCGTGGCGCCGATCTTGAAGCTGACGTCGGCGTTGTTGGAAGTCACGTTGATGGCCTTGTTGCCCTCACGGATGATATAGGTGAGTGCGCCATTGACGGTCTCGCCATAGGCTACCAGTGCGTCAGTCAGGCGGATGGTAGCACCCGTCAGGCTCTGCTTACCCTCATGGATCTGTGCGATGGTCGTCTCGCCCTCGGTCTGCTTGACAAAGGTCTTCTCGGCCACGTCGCTGCTGATGCCGTTGCGGACACCAATAGCCTTGACGACGGTGGTCTGAACGACAGAGAACGGCTTCGTGTACTGCGGAGAATCCAGACCCGGCGTGGTGCCGTCGGTGGTGTAGCGAACCTCGTCGTCCTCCTGCTCGGGCATGATGATGACCTGAGAGCGGTCGGTGAACGGCGTGGTACCCGTGATCGTCGGAGCAGCGGGCTTGTTGATGTCGGCCTTGGTGAAGGTTACCTCGGCGATCTCGCTCGGAGCGCCATTGCGCACATACATAGCCTTGACGGTCGTCGTCTCAGTGATGTTGAACGGACCTGTGTATTCGATAGACTCCGGCGTGGGGTTGGTGCCGTCAAGCGTGTAGAAGATCTGGTCGGTCAAACCCTCGGAAGTGATGGTCACCGAGGTGAAATCCAGGAACGGATTGTCACCGTCGATGTTCGGGGCCTTCATCGTATAGCTGCGCTTCGTGATGGTCTTTGCGGTCACTGTGCTGCTCACACCGTCCTTGACGGCGATGGCCTGCACGCGGGTCGTCTCGGTAATGGTGAACGGACCCGTATATTTGGGAGAAGCGTCCGTCGGGATACTCCAGTCGGTCGTATAGTAGATGTCAGCACCTTCCTCGGCCGTGATGCTCACGGTCGTCTGGTCGTCGAAGAAAGACTCAGAGTCGATGGTCGGCGGAGTGACGCTCACGCCACCAGCACCTGTGGTATAGACCTCGAGGGTCTTCATTCGGCACTCGGTCTCAATGGTAAGTGTGACGCTGGGATGGGCCGCTTCGGTCTGCGACTGCCAGTTCCAGTTGTTCTTGAAACCACCGATAAAATCCTGTCCAGGAACATCGGTGTAGGTGAAAGGCTCGGGGTCTCCCCACTGAACACCCGTGAACATCATAGGGATATACACGATGTCAGATCCCGTAATCGTGATGGTTGTACCGGGCTCAAACTCCCAACATGTTGCGACGGCACCATCGGGGGTTATTGACTCCCAGGTACCCTTAGAGCGCGTGAGCGTAATGCCACCTTTGGTCAGCACATTGGTCTCACTCGCGTCGGTGGTAGCAGCAAAGGAAACCTTTGAGTACTCATCGTTCTTGTTGTAGTCATACTTCTCTGCCCATATCGTCGAACAGACGAATGTAAGCAGGAGCATCCACATGAAGCGTAGCTTTTTGTTCATAATAGTTGTTGTTACTTGGTTACAGACTTAGGCTTCTCGTCCTGATTGCTGGAACGGTCGGCCCGGCCCTTATTTAATAATGTATAGGTCACTATCTTGAGGTAGGTCACACGGACTGAACTTTTTCGGGGGCTGGCGGAGGCGCGATGCTGATTCATCGCGCCTCGGTTCGCCACCCATTCAAGTAGTCTTCTAATTCATTCGTCTGTGTTTCCTATAATATTTCTCTTCGATTTTCTGTTGCAAATGTACGATATAATTTTGAATCGGGCCTCCAGAAAAAGGTCTGCTGTTGCTCTAATTCCCGAAAATAGACCCTAAAACATGCGAAAATGCCCATTTCATCGTGTTTGCCCCTTGTTTCTATTGCCACAATACGAACAACCACCATCACCACGGAGCGCACAGCTACAAATGACTCTTACGTCGAAACATAGAACTACCGACAGCAGAAATCACCCCTCCAGACCACCTCACCCGCACTCTTTAGCACATGGTAAGCTCGCAAAGACACACGATAATCCATACTGCTGCACAAAGAAAGCAAATGAAAAACTTGCCTGTTCGCAATTTAAATCCTATATTTGCAGCAGAAAGAGAAAGGACATGAGAACTCGTCATGATTATATCACACTCCTACGCCAGTATGCCAAGGCCAAGGCCGAGGTATACGGTATCATGAAAATTGGCATCTTCGGATCTGTGGCACGCAACGAACAGACTGAGGATAGCGATGTGGATATTTGTGTAGAAATATCAAAGCCAGACCTTTTCACGATGGTCCACATTAAGGATGAACTACAAGAGTTGTTTGAACGGCCAGTGGACATCGTGAGACTTAGAAGCAACATGAACCCCATACTCTTCCAACAAATCCAAAGAGACGGAATCTATGTATGACATCGAATACTTTGTCATAACCCAAATAGTATTTCAAACATACAACTCGCAATAAAAACGCGGGGCGTTTTTCAGAGAATTATCTGAAGAACGCCCCGCACTTGTTTTCATAATGTTTTAGCGTACCACTACCTTGGAGGTCTCAGATCCCACACGGACGAGGTACATGCCCGCGGGAAGGGCGATGCAGGTCGTGCCGGCAGGACAAAGGCGGGTAAGGACCGTCTGACCCGACAGGGTGAGGACGGTGGCCTCGGCCTCACAGGGAGCGGTGAGGACAACACCACCTGCTACGGGCGAGACCGAGACCTCTGATCCGAGGACCGGACGGACGCAGGTGATAGGACCACGAACCACCATCAGGTCGGAGGGTGCGGAGGCGACAATGTCCTTCAGGTCGCCATGGCGGTAGCGGAGACCCGTCACGCGGTAGGCCACCTCGTGGCCCTCGCCGAAGTTGGGGTTGTTCATCACCACCGACTGGGTCTCGGCATCGGGCGTATGGAGCGATGCGGTGACGACGCTCACGGTCTCGCCTGCTTTCAGATCCTGCGTGATGCGGATGTAGTCGATAAGGAAGGGATAGTAGTTGTTGCTATAGAACGTGAGCGACTCCTTCTTGGAGCAGCACGGAAGCGTGACCGTCTCCTCGACAAATCCACCGGCGGGGAAGCGGATGCCGGCATAGCAAGCCGGACTGGCACCCTGGATGACGCGCCAGCCGTCCTCCTGCTTGAATTCCTTGAGCACACGGCTCACGAGCGTGGTTTTGCCCGCCGCGGGGCCGCCCGTGAGGACGATCTTTGTGATGCGCTTTGCCATAGTTACGCTTCCTTTCCGTGCAGAAGATAGTCGCCGAACGCTTCGACGGTCTTAAAGTACAGGTCGCAGTTTTGACGCATGAACGCCTCAATCTCTGGGATGTCGTTCGACCAGCCCGCGGCGGCGAAGCGCACATTCGCGGCCTTTGCCATGTCATATCCGGGCTTCAAATCGTCGAGCACAAGCATCTGCTCGGCGGTGAAGCCGAGCTTTTCCCTTATATTATATAGTGGGGTGGGGGTGG
>ENA-OOYA01000204-OOYA01000204.1-human-gut-metagenome-genome-assembly--contig:-NODE-204-length-12172-cov-2.459025_pt1 | contig 12172 bp, 8 predicted proteins | sample MGYA00241695_ERZ501361 | MGnify/ENA primary metagenome ERZ501361 (study PRJEB25962, sample SAMEA2042839) | human gut metagenome | biome: human gut; feature: human-associated habitat; material: faeces... | reverse complement strand
CCGGCAGCGCCAGCGACACCGCGAGCGCCAGCGCGAGCAGCAGGGTCAAAAGTCGTTTTTTCATCGCGCGCCTCCTCAGGTCGTGATCGGCACGAACCACAGGTCACGGTCCACGCTGCCGGAGACGCCCGGCACCGTGCCGTCGTAGCTGTACTGCCAGAAATCGTGCGCGTAGTAAAAATCGTCCGCCGTGCCCGGCGCGCTCACCCAGAAGGCGTAGTCTTTGAGCTGGGCAAAGTCGTAGTCATAGTACCCCTGCCAGCGGTTGCCGTAGACGGCGGCGTCGTAGCCCGCGGCCGTGACCGTCTCGCAGAACGCGGCGGCGCAGGCCGTGACGTCCTCGCCGGTCATCTCCGCCGTGCGCACCGTGTCGCCGGCGGCGACGGTGCTCTGGTCGATGTTCTCCCAGTCGAACACGAGCGGCATGTCGATTTTGTAATCGCGCGCCGCGTCCACGAGCCACTGCGCCTCCTCGGCCGCCTCCTCGGGCGTGACCGCCTGCGAGAAGAAGTACAGCCCCACGCGCAGCCCCGCCGCGCACGCCCCGGCCACGTTCTGGCGGAAGCGGTCGTCTTCGACGATGCCGCCCTTGCCGTAGCCCCGGTAGCCCGCGCGGATGAACGCGAAGGCGATGCCGGAATCCGCGACGGCCTGCCAGTCGATGTCCTGCTGGAACGTGGACACGTCGATGCCCTGCAGCACGCGGTAGGCCGTGCCGGTGTAGGTCACGCTGCCGTCCGCCCCGGCGGAAAAATCGGCCGCCGGAATGTCGAACCTGTCCACGCCTCTGGCCGGGGTGATCCACGCCGTGCCGGCGCCGGTGTTCACCTCGACCTGGCCGATGTGCAGCTCGCGCACGGAGCAGCCCGTGAGCGCGAACGTCATCGCCGCGGCCAGCAGCACGGCCAGCGCGCGGCGGAATGGAAAATCGAGTTTTTTATGTAAGCGTTTCATGCCGTCAGTATACCACACCTGCCGCCGGAACGCAAACCGGGCCCGCCCGACGGCCGGCGCGGTCAGCTGCGGTCATAATAATGCGCGAGATAGCTCGCCGTGCATAGAGTCTCGCCCGCCATCTGCTCCAGGCGCGCGATGCGCGCCTCCAGATCGCGCCGGGCGCGGCCGGCGCGCGGCATGGCCGCCAGCTCCAGACGCAAGGTGGCCGCGCGCGCACGCAGCGCGTTGCCCGTGGCGCGGTACTGCGCCGCCAATTCGATCAGTTGCATGTTCTCCCTCCAAAAACATTGAATTTTCCGAAAATTTTTGTTGACAAACATAGTCCGTTTTGCTATGATACATAGGCCGGTGTTGTGCTGGTATAGCTCAGTTGGTAGAGCAGCTGATTTGTAATCAGCAGGTCGGGGGTTCGAGTCCGTCTACCAGCTCCACCTTCTGACAAAATTGCATATGGGGGAATTCCCGAGTGGCCAAAGGGGACAGACTGTAAATCTGCTGGCAATGCCTTCGATGGTTCGAATCCATCTTCCCCCACCAAAAATACCAATTACCCTTTTGGGGTGATTGGTATTTTTCTTTGCGTGGAAGATGGAGTCGAAGTTTATCCCCGTCAGGGGAAATCCATCTTCCCCCACCAAAAATACCGATTGTCCTTCTGGACGGTCGGTATTTTTCTTTTCCGGGAAGATGCACAAACGCCCGGCAAATGCACGGAGCTGAAAAAATCTGGATTGCCTCCGTCAACACCGCGAAGAAAAACCGCACATGATCCGCCCGCCCACACCGTGGGCGGGTTTTTGCTGCTCCGCCCCCCTCACGCTCCCGGTGCGCTCAGGCGCGCGGCCAGCTCCCGCCGCGACAGGCCGCCCACGAGCGTGTCAAAGCAATCGGCGCACACCGTCAGCCCGCCGTGCGCGCACGGCCACAGGTACGCATCTTCCCACGCCGGCAGCGGCGCAAAACACACCTCGCATCGCCGCATCCGCATTCCTCCCTTCCGGCTGCAAAATTATTATGCATTTGGATAACTTTCGCTCTTAGTTTATACTCGTCAGAATAATTTGTCAAGCGATTTTTTTGCACCTGCATAAAAATGGCGGTCGCAAATTGCCAGCTATTACACGGGAGTGTTGTTTTTTTGACGAAAACAGCGCAATTTAAAGCGTCCTTTCTGACTTTTTGCACAAAAAAAATGAGAAATTATATGGAAAACGGATATTGCAATCCCTCTCCGTTTGCGTTACCATGATAAAGGAAATTGGCCGCTCAGGCCGTTTTTGAGAGCAACGTGAATAACAAGAAAGAGGTAAGAAAATGATCAACAATGCATATCTGAACCGCGTTTTCGCCGACCTTCAGAAGAACCACCCCAATGAGCCCGAGTTCCTGCAGGCCGTTGACGAAGTCTTTGAGAGCCTCCAGTACGTCGTCGACAAGCACCCCGAGTGGGAAGAAGCCGGCCTCATGGAGCGCTTCGTTGAGCCCGAGCGCATCATCATCTTCCGCGTTCCCTGGGTGGACGACAACGGCAAGGTCCAGGTCAACCGCGGCTACCGTGTGCAGTTCAACTCCGCGATCGGCCCCTACAAGGGCGGTCTGCGCTTCCATCCCTCGGTCAACCTGTCCGTCGTCAAGTTCCTTGGCTTCGAGCAGATCCTGAAGAACTCCCTGACCACCCTGCCCATGGGCGGCGGCAAGGGCGGCTCCGACTTTGACCCCCACGGCAAGTCCGACGGTGAGGTCATGCGTTTCTGCCAGAGCTTCATGACCGAGCTCTACCGCCACATCGGCCAGTTCACCGACACCCCGGCCGGCGACATCGGCGTCGGCGCGCGCGAGGTCGGCTATATGTACGGCCAGTACAAGAAGATCGTCGACCGCTTTGAGGGCGGCGTCATCACCGGCAAGGGCCTGACCTACGGCGGCTCTCTCGCCCGCACCGAGGCCACCGGCTACGGCATCTGCTACTTCTCCGCCGAAGTGCTCAAGCACCTGAGAAACGACAGCTTCGAGGGCAAGAAGGTCATCGTGTCCGGCTCCGGCAACGTGGCGCAGTACTGCGCGCAGAAGTGCACCGAGCTCGGCGGCAAGGTCATCGCCATGAGCGACTCCAAGGGCTACGTCTACGATCCCAACGGCATCAACCTCGACGTGCTGTTTGACATCAAGCAGAAGCGCCGCGCCCGCATCAGCGTCTACGCTGACGAAGTGCCCGGCAGCGAGTACCACGAGGGCTGCAAGAACATCTGGACCGTGCCGTGCGACATCGCCATGCCGTGCGCGTCCCAGAACGAGATGGATCTCGAGGGCGCGAAGGCCGTCATCAAAAACGGCGCTATGGCCGTGTTCGAAGGCGCGAACATGCCGCTGACCCCCGAGGCCATCAACGCGGTCATCGAGGCCGGCCTGCTCTACACGCCGGGCAAGGCTTCCAACGCCGGCGGCGTTGCCACCTCCGGTCTGGAAATGAGCCAGAACTCCCTGCGCATGAGCTGGAGCTTCGAGGAAGTCGACGAGAAGCTGCACGGCATCATGAAGAGCATCTTTAAGGCCTGCTACGACGCCTCCGTCGAGTGCGGCCAGCCGGGCAACATGATGCTCGGCGCCAACGTTGCCGGCTTCCTGAAGGTCGCCAACGCCATGATGGCTCAGGGCATTGTGTGATCGCTGATCCATCACCCATACAGAGCGAAGATCCCCGAAACGTTCGTTTCGGGGATCTTTTTTGCGGGTTTGTTATGTAGAGAGGCGGGTACAGCGTTGCCTGCGCTGCGCACCCAAGCCTTGCCCTCGGGAAAAAGGTGCTGAGCGCAGCGAGGCGGACGCCGTGTTTCCTGACGTCACACACCTTGGCGATTCCGCTTCTGTGCCGCTCGACCAGCATCATGGCAGAAAAGCCGCGGTTTCCTCCAACGCCGCCGGTGGTGCACCGTGCGTTCGTCCCGCACCTCATAGGCTCCCTTGTGCAAAGGGAGCTGGCAGCCGTCAGGCTGACTGAGGGATTGATCCGCTCAGCCCTGCGCCGCGTCCGGCGGCGTGCGCGGCAGGACGAACTCGGCCGAGAAATCATCGCCCGTACGGTGGGTGAAAAACTGCCCGCCGAGCAGCTGCAGGATCGCCTCGCACGTGCGCAGGCCGATGTGGTTGCTCTCGACGCGCGCAAGCTCGCGGCGCGCGCGGTTGGCAAAGCAGACGTGCAGCCGCTCGCCCTCGCACTCGGCCAGAATGGTCAGGCGCGCGGCGGGGTCGGCGTACTTTTCGATGTTCGACAGGAGGTTATCCGTCACGCGCTTGAGCATCTGCACGTCGGTCGTGACGGTGCAGGGCGTGGTCAGCAGCAGGAGGTTGACGTCAAAGCCCCGGCTGCGCAGCTCGGCCGCGCACTCGCCGAGCAGCTGCGCGCAGAGGATCTGCGCGTCGTAGGGCTCGGGGTGCGTCTCCTGTTCGCCGCGGCTGAAGACGAGAAAATACCGGAACATCTCCCCCGTCAGGTCCTTGAGCTGATAGGCCTTGTCGCGGCTGGCGAGCACGTAGCTGCGCAGGTCCTCCGGCAGGCGGTCCTGGCTCATCTCGAGCAGGTCGAGATAGCCGATGAGCGACGTGAGGGGGTTGCGGATGTCGTGCGACATGGCAGTGATGAGGTCGCTGTTGGCCTGCCAGGCGGTCTGCTCGTCGCGCGTGCGCTCCAGGATCGTGTCGCGCATGGTGTTGACGCTCGCCGCCAGCCGCGCGATCTCGTCCGTACCCGTGACGGGGATGGTCCGGTTGAGCGCGCCCGCCGCGCCGACGGCCTCCGACAGGCGCGTGACGCGCCGCGTGAGCCGCCGCGTGAAGCCGAAGGCGATGAACGAATAGATCACGAAGCCCAGCACGAGCGCGCCGAAGCGCACATAGCTGTAGAGCCACGCCTCGGAATAGTCGCACACGGCGACGCGGTACTCCCCGTCGGCAAACTGCAGGGTGAAGAAGCTGTAGCCCAAGTCGGCAATGTCGCTCTGGGTCGTGTCGTCGAGCAGCTCGCTCGTGCCCCACGAGCCGGCCTCGTACGGGTCGCCCTCCGCCTGATAGACGATGACGTTGGCTTTTTTCTCACCGCGCGACCACTGCTCGATGGCCAGCGTGTCGCGCGAGGACACGCCGCGCGCGCTGACGTATTCCTGCAGGCTGCGCGCGTGCTCCAGATTGCGCGCGGCGATGGCGTCATCGCTCAGGTACCAGCGGTCGATCGCCGCGGTGCCGAGCGCGTCTATGCCGAAATAGCACGCCACGCCCACGGCCAGCGCCGCGAGGAGCACGAAGATCATGCGCGCATTGATCGATGAGCGCCACTTTTTAATCAATCTGATACCCCTTTCCCCAGACCGTGCGGATGAGCGTCGGGTTGGCGGGGTCATCCTCGAGCTTCTTGCGCAGCTTGAGGATGTGCACCATGACGGTGTTGGCAGAGCTGGGCAGGAACTTCTCGTGCCAGACGTCCTCGTACAGCTTGCGCGCGGACACGGCTGCGCCGCGGTTGGCGATCAGGTACTGCAGCAGCTCAAACTCCGTCTTGGTCATCTCGACGGAGCGGCCGTTTTTGCACACGGTGCCCTTGTCGCGGTTGATCTCGAGCGCGTCGATGACCGTCGGCGCGTCGCCCTTGCCGTGGTAGACGCGGTAGCGGCGGATGAGCGAGTCAACCCGCAGGAACAGCTCGTGGTTGGAAAAGGGCTTGATGAGATAGTCGTCGCCGCCGCTGCCGTAGGCGTCGCTCATGTCGGCGGGCTGGGCCTTCGCCGTCAGAAACAGGATCGGCGCGACGCTGTGCCGCCGGATCTCCGCGCAGGCGGACACGCCGTCCATGCCGGGCATCATGATGTCGAGAATGATGAGGTCATAGTCCGGCTGCGCGCGCACGAGCTCCACGGCGCGCAGGCCGTTTTCGGCCTCGTCAACCTCGTAGCCGCGCGACGAGAGCAGAATGTGTAAAATATTGCGGATGTCCGGCTCGTCGTCCACGACGAGGATGCGGACAGGGGTCTCGGGGTTTTCCATGGTATCACCTCTGGGGTCTATCCTAACACATTCGCGGCGTGCGCGGACAGAGGAAACTGCCAGCTTTAAGAAAAATTAAGTGAAAACCCGCCGGGGGATCCCCGGCGGGTCGATTCTGCATTCAGAGCAGGTGGGCCACGTTGCGCCCGAAGCGCGCCAGAACGGCCGCGATCTCGGCGCGCGTCGCGCTCTCGCCCGGCCGCAGCCACACCCGGCCGCCGGTATCCTGCGTGCCGCCAAACAGGCCGAGCGCCACCGCGTCGGCCATGCCGGCGCGCGCCCAGCCGGAGACGTTGCCGCCGTCGGCGAAGCCGGACAGGTCATCCGGCGTCCACGTGCGCTCCACGCCGCAGACTTTCGTCAGATAGCGCATGAGGATGACGGCAACCTGCTCGCGCGTCACGGTGTTATTCGGTGCGAAGGTCGTGGGCGACATGCCGTCCACAACGCCGGTCTTGTACGCCCAGGCGACCGCGTCCCGGTACCAGCCGGACGCGGCGTCCGTAAACGGCACGGCCACATCGCTCACGTCGGGCTTGCCCTCGAAATTATACAGCACCTGCACGAGCTGCGCGCGCGTCGTCACGGTGTTGGGCGAGAAGATCGTGTCGCTCATGCCGGACATGAGACCGTGCCGCACGCAGTATTCGATGCTGGGGTAGGCCCAGCCGTTGGGGTCAAGATCGGTGAAGCGATCCATCGGATCGGTCATATCGACGGTCGTGCGCCACAGCTGCGTGCCCATGAAGGGGTTGGCCGTGCCGATGACCATCCAGCCCTGCTCGTCATTCGCGGCGAAGGCGCGCAGGCCGTGGTTGAACGGATCGCCGAAGCCGTCGCGCGTGAGCGTGTCGAGCGTGAGCTTCCCGTTCTCGGACGTGATGGTGTACAGACCGAAGCCGCGCGTGGCGGTCGAGAGCTTGTTGAGGCAGATGACGAGATCCTTCATGTTCTCCAGCTCCGTGATGCGCACGAGCATCTCGTAGAGCTCCTTCATGGAGTCGGGCAGCTTGTCGCTGATGCCGGAGTAGAGGTCGCAGACCTGCTGATAGATGTCCACGAAGCCCGCGATGTCGTTCGTCTCCACGAGGTCGGTCAGCTTGGCGAGCAGGCTGTTGAGCCGGCGCAGGCTGCCGAGCGTGGACACGCTGTAGGCCGCGGCGTAAGCGCCGTCATCGATGCCCTGGCGCAGCGTGTCATGCTGCGCGTCCGTGAGTGAGAAGGTCTCGGGGCTGTCCGCCTCTTCGTTCACCGCGTCGACGGCGGCATCGATGGCGGCGTCGGTGTCGGCGTCGGCGGCGAGCAGCGTGCCGTCGCCGTTCTTATCCTGATTCAGCAGCAGCTTGAGCAGCACCTTGAGGTAGCCGATCTGGCTGGCCCACTCGTCGCGCGACATGTGCAGCAGGTCGCCGTTGGTGAACTGGCCGAGCGGCTCGAGCAGGGAGCTGGTGTCGAACGTGCCGAGAAAGAGCTTGCCGTCAAAGACCTTCGACTGCCAGAAGTACTGGTTTTCATAGTCGCCGAAGCCGGAACGCTTGCACAGGATGCCGCCGGCCGGGAACATCTCCGTCGGCTCGCCGACGACGAGCTCCATCTGCTCGGTGCCGTCCGAGCCGATGGACATACGGTAGAGGTTCACCGACTGCTCAAGGTTGCGCGCGAGGAAGCCGAAGTCCTGGCTGAACATGAGCTCCTCGAGCGGGATCTCCTCGTCGTTGTACTCGCCGATGTAGAGATAGCCGTCATAAATGCACAGATTGCAGGCCGCGGCGCGGGTGCGCGCCGGGTCGATGCCGAAGGTGTACTTCGCACCGTCGGCCTTGTCGCCGACGACGGGCGTCCACGTCCAGGCGTCGGGGTCGTTCCAGTCGCCGGAGCAGTCGCCGCGCACGATGGCGAACGAGCGCATATTGTCGCCCACGCGCGTGGCGGGCGTGCCGGTGCACATGGCGACGTAGAGGCTGCCGTTGTACTCGGCGATCTCCCAGATGCCGCCGCCGTAGACACTGTCTTTGTAGTGCACGGCGGGGTAGTTATAGAGGTCGGACTGCGTGGCGATCTTCTTGAAGCCTTTGGACGGATCTTCGCTGATGAGCAGGTATCCGCCGTCGACGCCGACGTTGCTGATGACGAGCTTGCCGTCATAGACCGCCATGCCGCGGATGCCGGTGCAGACGCCGGCCTTATACGCCTGCGCGTATTCCTGCATGTTCGACAGGCCCTGATAGACGCACGTGATGCTGTCGTCGCTCGGATCGATCTCATAGATGCTCGGCAGGCCGCCGCGGCCGTTGGTGCTGACACTGCCGCAGAAATAGAGCTTATCCTTGTAGCGGATGGCGTTGCGGAACAGCGGGGCGATGCCGTTGAGTGACTTGGACATGAGCAGGGTCATCTCGCCGGTGTGTACGTTGACCTTCACGAGCACGCCGCCGGAGTTGCCGCCGTCCTCCTGCCCATAGAAGAACGTGCCGTTGAAGATGGCGTTGAGCTCGGCGCGCATGGTCTCCTCGTCGAACTTGTGGCCCATGACGGTGTCCATCGCCGAGAGGGTGTTGCCCATGGCGGCGTAGCACGTGCCGACATAGACATAGTCGCCGTAGGCCATGGCGGCCCAGGCGTAGCTCTGGCCGCGGTCGCCCTGACCGTCGGCGCCGTCGGCCGTGCCGGTCACGGCCACCGTGCCGTTGCCGGTGTAATCGACCAGGCCGTCCGGCTGGCCGGGCGCGCTGTTCGGGTGCGAGATCTTGCCGAAGGTGTAGTCTCCGGCGTCGTAAGTGTAGGGAGTCTCGGACTGCGCGGTGTCCGCCGCCAGTGCCGGGACCATCAGGCTCATGACCATGGCTGCGATCAGCAGCAGGGTCAGAAGCTTGCGTGTTCTCTGCTTCATTGTTGCGCTCCTTTCCAAATGTTACAAGATACTTGAAATTTCCAAAGCATTCTGTGACAATATTGTAACATTCTTGTGGGGAATGTCAATGCAATTTTTCCGTTTTTTTGTATCAAATGTGCGTATCCGTGCAAGCGTACTCCTTTTTTCTTCAATTAACCACCTTTTATTTCCTGCTTTGTTGCAAAACTGTGAAGTGTGCACGCAGCAACAACAAAACCGGCGTCCAAAAAACAGGACGCCGGTTCGGTATCAGGCAGCAATGCACGCACGCGCGCTCCAGCCGTTTGCTCAAAGCTCCGGCATGGGCTCGTTCCAGACATTCAGTCTGCGGCAGAACCGTGCGATCATGACCGCCATCTGCTCGCGCGTGGCGCTGCTCTGCGGCTCAAGGCGCAGGCCGCCCGGGCCCGGAATGCCTTTGATCAGCCCCAGATCGCACGCCCAGTTCATGGCCGTGCGCGCATAGTAGGAGATTTGCTCACGATCCTGAAACGGGAAGAGCGCATCCCACATATAGGGGGTGTATCTGTCGAGCACCCGATCCGCAAACCTGGCCAGGAACACCGCGACCTGCTCGCGCGTGACGGGCGTGTCCGGTGCGAAGGTCGTCTCGCTCACGCCGGACGTCACGCCGGTCTGGTACGCCCAGAGCACCGCGGTCTTGTACCAGTCGGCCGTGAGATCGGTAAACGGCGTCTCGCCGCTGACCTCCGGCGCGCCCGCAAGCCGATAGAGGATCTGCACGAGCTGTGCGCGCGTGGTCAGCGTCTTCGGTTCAAACCGGCCGCCGCCGACACCGGCCATGAGCTCATAGTCGACGCAGTACTGGATGTCCTCATACGCCCAGCTGTTGGGGGCAACGTCGTCAAAGCGCTCGCTCACGGGCACCCGCGGGGCAAGCTTGGGGATCTCCTCGGTGCGCGTGGCATTGCAGCCGTAGGTCCTGCAGGTATAGGTGCGCACGCCGGTCGTGGTCTCCGTCGGCAGCGTCGTCACACGGCCGATGCCCCAGTAGTGGCCGCGGGCGGGGAGTGTCATTTCCTCCGTGTGACCGCAGCCGTCGTCGGTGCAGGTGCGGGTGCGCTTGCCCTCGGTCGTGCAGTTCGGGTCCGTGCCCGTCCAGGAACCGTAGTGGTGGATGGGCGCGTTGAAGTTCACGGTCACGCCCTCCGGCAGCGCGTTCTCGCCCTTGGTCAGCTGGGCCCACTCGGCCTCGGTTCCGCTGTAGTCGATGGCCGTGAGCGCGGTGCAGCCGGTGAAGGCGGACGTGCCGATGGCGGTCACCGTCTCGGGGATGGGCGCTGCGGTGAGCGCCTTGCAGCTTTCAAACGCGAGATCGCCGATGGCAGTCACGGTGCCGGCGTATTTGACATTCAGCAGCTTCGTGCAGTCGGCAAAGCACTTGCCGGGCACGGCCGTGATGGCGGCGGGCAGAGTGGTGTTCGTGAGGCTGGCGCAGGAGTCGAACGCGCCGCGGCCGAGGCCCTGCAGCCCGTCGGGCAGCGTGACGGCGGTCAGCCCGTTGCCCGCGAGACCAAAGTCGCCGATCCCGGTCACGCCCTTGGGGATGGACAGACCCGTGAGCTTGGAGCACATGGCGATGCCGTAGCGGCCGATGCTCGTTACGCTGTCCGGCAGCGTGACCTGCGTGGCGGCCGGCAGGAAGAACAGCGCGTAGTCGCTCACGTTCGTGACGCCGTCCTTGATGACGACCTTTTTCAGCTCGCCCTCCAGCTTAAAGTTGCCGAAGCTCGTGAGCATACCCAGCGCTTCATAGTTCCACCACGGTGCGAGGTTGCCGTTGGGAAAATCAAAGTCGGGCATGGCGCCGCTGCCGGTGATGGTGAGCGTTTTGCTCGTGAACGTGGATGTGACCTTCCAGTGCAGGCAGTTGTTCACACCGAAGTCGCCCTCTGTGGCTGCGGTCGTAAAGCTGCTGATGATGGCCTCCGTGTCGAGATCCGGAATCTCAAACTCCTCCTTGAGCTGCTCGATCTTCTCCTTGATGAGCTTCTCGGCGATCTCCTTTTTCAGATCGTCGATTTTGCCGGCCGATGCGTTCACGGTCAGGCCGGAGAACAGCCCCACGACCAGAACGAGACACAGCGCCAGCGAGAGCACGCGCTTTTTCATCCTTTGTCCTCCTTTGTTGTGATGTATGTGTACAACCGTAATACCTATCTGTCGAAAATATACCATATGCCTGGGAAAGCGTGCAATGGGGATCGCCGAAAAAACGTTTTGAGTGTTACATTTTGTTGCATTTGTGTAAATAAAATGTGCATTTTTTCGCGCCCATGCGCGCACGACCCGTTGCAAAAGCGGGGCGCGTCCTGTATACTGACCGTGTAGACATTGTTACCGGAATGTCCATTTCGGAGGGAGGAACCATATGAAAAAACGAGTGTTGTCGCTGCTGCTGTGCTTTGTGCTCGCGGCCGGATTGCTGAGCGTGTGCGCCCCGCCGGCGCAGGCGGGCACGATCGCGGGTGCGTTCGAGGACTTCATCAAGCAGCCGGATCAGATCAAAAAGCTCTTCGGCAAAGAAGTCGCGCATGGCGACTGCGGCCCCGCCGAGAACGAGGCCAGCGTACATTATAAAATTTACGAGGTCACGAACCCCACGGTCGTGCAGGACAACCCCTTCCTGCAGCAGGTCTGGCAGATCCACGACTATCGCGAGGACGCGCAGTATTACGGCGTGTACATCTTCGGCGACGGCCCGATGGCGGACTACGCGGTCAAGGGTCAGAAAGCCCCGTGGATGGGCAACGTGGAGGTCACGGAGTATAACGACAAGGGGCAGAAGCTCGGCACGACGACCGTGGAAAACCTCGGCGAGGAGTATCTGGCTCTGGCCTATATCGCCGGTGCGACCACCGAGGAGTGGGATGGAAAAAAACAGTCGTTCACCACCGGCGTCACGAACGTCGGCGACCGCGCCTTCAAGGACTGCCAGTACCTGACGTGCATGTTCCTCGACGACGGCATCACCACCATCGGCGACCATGCGTTTTATGCGGACGAGTACCTCTCGGCCATCAACATGCCGCGCAAGCTCGAGCTCATTGACAAGTACGCTTTCTACGGCTGCGACACGCTCACGTTCGTGCGCGCGGGCGCCTGCAGCCGCCTCAAGCGCATCGAGGATCATGCGTTTTACAGCTGCACCATGCTTGCCGAGCTGCGCCTGCCGAACTGCCTGACGTATATCGGCCCGTGGGCCTTCGCGTGGGACCGCATCCTCGGTCAGGAGGACACGATGCTCGCCCTGCCGACGCGCTTGCA
>ENA-OOYA01000186-OOYA01000186.1-human-gut-metagenome-genome-assembly--contig:-NODE-186-length-12839-cov-2.582369_pt1 | contig 12839 bp, 14 predicted proteins | sample MGYA00241695_ERZ501361 | MGnify/ENA primary metagenome ERZ501361 (study PRJEB25962, sample SAMEA2042839) | human gut metagenome | biome: human gut; feature: human-associated habitat; material: faeces... | reverse complement strand
CCCCACCACGGGCAGTAAAGCCACGGGTAGTTCCCGCTCAGGATAGTGCGGTTCTTTTCACACTGGTCCGTCATGGCGTACCCTGACTTGTGCTTTCCGGCTCTCCGGCCGGTCGGATATGTGTCTGATGCACAGATATGAAGTTGTCAAAGTGCAGTAAAAGGGGAATATTTTTAAACAAAAGAAAACCCCTTCACCTAATTCGCCGCTAGGTAAAGGGGTCTGCCGAAAAAAATTTATTTTTTACAATAATTTTCTCAGTTTCTCTAATATCTTATATTTTCTTGACTGTAAGGTTGTTCTGGCTATTCCTAATTTCTTCGCCAGTTCCACCTCACTGATTTCCTGATAGAACAGAGCATGAATGATAGCTGTCTCCTCGTCTGTAAGTGTATGTAAGGCTTCGTTCAGTTTCTCCAGCATGACCGCCCGAACTGCCACATCCTCTACATTCTCCGCTTCCTCTGCAAATTGCTTCTCTGCTTCCAGAAGCCGCTCGTAAGAATCTTCCCTGCTGGAAATGACAATTATCCCTCCGGTTTCCTTATCCACCTTTATATGCTCCTGTTTCAGGTCATGGGTAAAGTATTTCTCCTTACGCTGCCCTTTGTAATAAGCCTCGTACAGCTCCTTACTGACCTCAAAGGTTTGTCCGTTCAGTCCGATATAATATTTTTCTCTTTCTGCCATCTATGGCTTTCTCCTTTCCGATTTTTGAAATATTCAAAATCGGAAAGGGGCGGTGCCCGGATATGGCAGGCAAACTTCTTATGCTTCAAGAATTTTGCACATAAAAAAAACCGGACAGTAAAAAAAACGTCCGGCTATCGTATTTCTATCAGTAAAAAAACCGTTCATGCTTTTCTCCTTTCAGCCTGAACGGTTTTTTTAATTACATTTTATTCTTTCTGTTTGTCCCAATATTTGAATATTACCACCCAAGCATTTATATAGGTTGATAAAATATTGAAACTATTCGGTACATATCATTAAACTATCTTCATGTTCCTTTATCTATATCATAAGCCATTTACTTACGAAACTTTTCAATACCTTTGGGCTGCTTCGGTTGATGAAGGCAATACATACATCTACTGTCTGCTGCCACCTTTACAGAATTTCGAGCCACCTTCTCTAATATTATTGCCATTACATTTCTCTTTTCCATTTAGAAATACCTCCTTTTGATTTGTAGTATAAAACTTTTGACCATTCTTTTTTTATGCTTGTTGAATTTTCGATACAGCTCGTCATTTTTCCTGTATAGATCCATACATAATTACCGTTACTTCAAATTCCGTTCCTCTATTCTCCGCATTTATTTCTCCATGGTAACATTCCACCGTCTGTTCTATTGATGACATTCCCAGACCATGCCAGTCCTTATTCTTTTTAGTGGTAAGATATTTCCCTGTGTTATCTGTCTGGCAGTCCGGCAGACAACTGTTTTTTATATGAATCTGAAGAACCTCTTTTACATATAGTACCTCAAGGTTAATGTACCGTTGGTCCTGCTGCAGCTTTTTGCAGGCTTCCAGTGCATTTTCAAGTAAATTCCCAATAATGATTGAAAGATGCCCATTGTGGAACGGTAGTGCAGAGGGAATGAATACTGTTGCATCAAATCGGATATTGTCTTTCAAGGCAAGGGCATATTTATGGTTTATCAGGGAATCGACCACGATATTTCCACTACAGGAGATTTCTTCCGTCCGGTCGCTGATGCCGTCATCAAGCATTGCTTGTATATAGTCTGACGCTTCTTCCATTTTTCCTGCCTGAACCATCCCTAAAAGCCCTGAAAGGTAGTTTTTCATATCATGGCGCATCTGACGTACCGTGCGGTAAAGGTGTTCTCTTTCTTCGGATTGGCGGCTGCACAGCTCCAACTGCTGTTCATAAAGACAGTTTTGTGCACGTATTCCCGCATCGCGCCCCATCCAGTCATATACCTCAAAAATAACATAGTTTACCAACAACAGCAAAAAGCTGGTAACGGATGAGAATACCGCATACTCTTCATATTCTGCTGCAATGAGAAATATATGGTGCATTATATAAATGCTGCTTACAGGGATTAAAAGAATTACAAAAAAATACTGCAGGGGAATTTCATAATGCGTCTTCCCTTTTGAATAACGGCCGATCAGCACAGACAAAAACAGCATACTCATTTTAGATATGAAGCTTCCAGCATTTTCAATGACGGACTCACTTGCACAGGATATTTCTAATGCCTTCAAAACTATAACTTCCACCAGCATCCACATGGTACATATCAAGATAGTAAATATGAAACGGCTTTTCAGACTTTTTCTTCTGGTAATAGTACTAATTATGAATACTAATAAAATATTTCCTGCCAAAAGTAGGATTGAAGGGAAGTGCATTCCCGTACTTATTGCAACTAAAAAAACATAATAGACAACCCATCCGATACATCCTGCATATTTCTGGTTCCCTGGACCAAGGAAAATATTCATGTATTTTTGTATAATTAAAAGCTGCAGTATCGGTAAAAGCAGATTAGATACAAATACAAAATAATCCATTACTCAACGACCGCCTTTCCACCCACAATCTCGCAAAGCTGTCTTCTTACTTCTTTCTGTCGGTATTCGCTGATTTTCAATTCTATCTCTTTGCCCCCAATACTGACTGTTACATTAAAGAAATTCATTTTTTTTATGTAATCATAATTCACTAAAAAAGATTGATGTGTACGCAGAAAATACTGTCTACTGTTTGTCAGTTCCTTTTCCACATCATTCAGTTTTCCGTAAAAATGTTCAAAACTATTATCACGGAAATAAATATATACCATACGATTACGGCTTTCAAAATATACGATATCCTTTAAAGGAACTTTTTTAATTTCTTTATTAAATGTAAACTGATAAAAGACTTCTGTTTCTCCGATTCGCTGACAGGCTTCCCGAAAATAACGGCAAAATTTATTATCGTTTACTGGTTTTGAAAGGAAACGAAATGGTTCTACCTCAAACAGTTCTTTTAGATATTGATCGTATCCGGATATATATATCAGTAATACTGAACGGTCAATCTCCCGAATACATCGGGCTGCTGAAATACCATCTACCTGCTTCATTTCAATATCCAGAAAAATAAGGTTATAGCGTTCTCCGGACAAAATACTTTTCACAAGTGTATCACCATCGGAAAAGACATCCGTTTCTACCCGGATTCCCATATTTCGGCTTTCCTGAAGAACAAGTGTCTCAAAATCCCCAGTAAATTTCAAATCATCATCACATACAGCTATCCTCAGCATTTGTTTTCACTTCCTTTGTACACAGCTCAATTTCCTCTAATTGTGCCTGCTCTAAACGTTTTAAAACACATCTCAGCGTTTTTTGGTTTATGTCCGACAGATTACGGTAGCGAAGCACAATATCATAACATTGGTCCATTTCCTGATTCATACGGAATTGTCCGCTTAAATCCCGTTTTATATCGGATAATCCGAGAATATAGTCAGTGGTAACATTAAAATACTCTGCCATGCTGATAAGCAGGTCTGTGGAGATGAAACAGATGTCTTTTTCCATCTTGCTTACCGCCTGCTGGGTGGTGTTTATTACAGCCCCGAGGGCTTCCTGTGACATGTTGTGGCTCTTGCGCAGCTCACGGATACGGTTTTCAGTCATAATGGCAACATCCTTTCTAATTATCATTTTACATAATTATTGGGAGTTCTCTCACAACTATACAATGTAAACGAATTACAACATATTTCGTAAGTGGTAATTAATAAACATCATATTTATTTTATATGGCAGGTTAATTTTGAGAATAATATACCTTTTGTTACAATTAAAATAACGGATAAAAATTTGATAAACAGCAGTCCACTATTCCGTCAATTTCAAAGAAAAATCACATTTTTCAAAATCTTTGGTACAACGCGCTGCCCTAATATTACAGGGAATATCGTGGCAATTTATAAAAAATTTTTACCATATTTGCCTGAAAGGCATGGTGGGTTCTACCGCAGTAGTGATGAAAGGAAAAGCGAACGAGTCACCGTAAGGCTGCTCTACGCCATTGGTCTAATTGTTATCGATCATTATTTTCCTATAAACATGAAAAGGCGCATGGATTGCAATTTATTTCCATGCGCCTTTTTACTATTATTTTGATACTAAATTGTTTTCCGATTATACTAAATGCATAACCTCAGCTTTAAGTAAAACCGACAAAAAATATTTTTTTTAATTCTCTTCCATTGTTGAGTCAAGCACTTTACCCGGATTATTAGCCTGTAACAACAATTGTGCATCATTTAGAGAAATTACTTTGATTTCAGTTATTTCATGGTTATCGCCTCTGGAAACTGCAAGACATACACCATCTTCATCAGTTGAATAGACAATCGCTTTTTCACTGTCAATTAATATCTGTATCTTCTCACTATTATAATACCAACTATTATCTGATTTGTTATAGGCAATTCCATATGTCTCGTAATCCTTTAGCCACTCTTCACTATTCTGTGTTGTTTCATATTGTATAGTGCTTGGCAGTGCAGATGATGACATATTTGCAAATTTTGCATATTTTTTTGTGTGGCTATCATATGTTTCCTGAGAACACTCCTCAATACCTATAAGCTCTTTATTTTCATCACGTTTTGCTTCAATGTCTACTGTTCCTGTAAAAAAATTTGTGAAGCTTGCACCTGCTACTGGATCATTGAAAAATCGCACTACATTTTCGTTATAGGTATACCAACCGTTCTGTTCATCATAAATCAAGCCATACTGTTCATACACAGCATAGTCAACACTTTCCCCCGGCGTTTCCGCTGTTAAAGAGTCTTTTTCTGCCTTTGACATAACTGACGGTTCAGACACTAAAGCACTGTTCTGCTGATCAGTATTATTACTTGTTGCACATCCTGCCAAAGCACATACACAGATTAACCCTGAAGCAATTAAAATACCTTTAAGTTTAAAATTTTTCATTGAATATCTCTCCTTCCAAATTTTGATATTTATATTTTAACAAACGTATATGGTGTTTTATTGTGGAAATTGTATGTTTTATGTGTAGTTGCAAAAATTGAAGTGACAAACAAACTTTCTTAATTGACTTTTTTTTCAAAATTTATTGTAAAACATACACCCAACGCCGAATTCTCTATCTGGTACTTTGCTTGATGTTGTTCCAAAATCATTTTTACAATATATAGCCCCAATCCACTTCCCCCTGTCTGTCGATTACGTGACGGTTCCACACGATAGAAAGCATTAAAAATTTGAGGTATATCATTATCTGAAAGACTTACACCTGTATTCTCTATAACAAACTGTATATTTCCTTCTATATTGCAAGCTGAAACAAAAACCTCCTCTCCACATGGTGAATACTGGACTGCATTAGACACAAGATTATTTATAACTTTATTTAAAAGCATTCTATCACCAATAATCATTAATCCCTTTTGTATATCCTCGTGCCATCTCAACTGTTTTTTAATAATAATATCTTCAAATAAACTATACTCCTCTTTTATTATCTCTGATAAGTCAAAGTTTTCATAATGAAGGATAACTCCTGATGATTTAATACGAGAAATTGTTAAAATTTCTTGTACCATTCCTTCCATTGATTTTACCACTTCCAAAGAACGAGCAAGATATTTATCACGTTCTTTATATTTTCCTACATTAAGCAACATACCTTCAAGTTGCCCTTTAATAACTGTAATGGGTGTTTTTAATTCATGTGATACAGCAGAAAAAAAATCAAGTTGGTTTTGCTCTAACTTGCGTTCACGATTAATATCTTCTTTTAATTGACTGTTGGCTGTTTGTAAATCATGTAATGCCAATGATAATTTTTGTGACATTTCATTTAAACTATGTGCCAATATTCCTAATTCATCATTACGTTTTTCGTTACAACACCATGTAAAATCAAGCTCAGACATTCTCTTTGATACCTTACTAATTTCAATAACAGGTCTTGTAACATAGATAGAAAAAAATACTGCGTCTACAATTGAAATCAAGATAATTACAATCATCAATATTGGAGCTATACTATCGATTGTGTTTATTAACTGGTTGACTGGCTGTGAATCACCTGTCACACATAAAGTATAGATTATTTTAGAATCATTAAAAGCAAAAAGATAACTATGTGTTGCACGATAAGAAGCTTCATCGCTTTCATAAACTATAGCGTTACCATCAATAACACTCGGAAAAACCTGATTATACTGTGAAGGAACCGCAATCTCCTGATTATCCTCATCAAACAACTGTAAAATCACATCATTATTTAATAAAAACTCATCAAACAGAAATCCACTCTGTTTTCCTGACGTTCTCTCCAATTCAGATATTAAAATGTTTACGTTCTTATTCAGTTGCACATCCAAATCTGTACTATATGTTTTAGGAACTAACCACGCAATAAACCCATACGTAGCCGAGCTACAAATTATCATCAATAAACAGGTTATCGCAAAAATTTTAATAACCAAACTACATTTCCTTCTCAATTTTATATCCCACTCCTCTTATTGTTTCTATATAATCAATATTTAGTTTTTTACGAAGATTTTTTATATGTGTATCAACTACACGTTCATCTCCATAAAAATCATATTTCCATAATGTATTAAGAATGTACTGCCGAGAAAGAACCTTTCCTTGATGATAGAGTAATTCTCTAAGCACTTCAAATTCTCTTTGTGTTAAATCATATTCTACATTTTTGATATAAACCTTATAACCATCTAAATCCAAAATTAAATCCTTATAATGTATAGAAACATTATCGTCACTATTTCTATTAGAGCGGCGTAAAACGGCAGCTATTTTTCGTAGCAATATGGGCATAGAAAAGGGTTTTGTAATATAATCATCCGCTTGCAAATCCAATCCTTTTACCTGATCACTTTCACTATCTAAAGCAGTAAGCATAATAATCGGGATTTGTGATTGTTTGCGTATCAGTTCGCAGACACTATACCCTGTAATTTTGGGTAACATAATATCCAATAAAATCAAGTCATATGAATTTGTATTAAACATAGTAATCGCTTCTACGCCATCTACTGCAACATCAATCATATAACCTGCCTCTTTTAAAAACTCTTGTAATAATTCCTGAATATCCCTATCATCTTCAACAACTAAAATTTTTTGCATAAATATTACCTCCTTAAATATCATATCATACTTTTTTGTGTTCTGTGTGTTTTCACACAAAAATGAAATTGGTTAAATAATTATTTTATCTACCAACCGTTTACACCGTCTCACATAACGTTCTGATATTTCTACCAGTATACGTTTGATACGAGCCTGACTATTTTTTATACAAAAAAGGAGCTGTTCACAAGCAGTGCAACACCCCTTTAATTTTATTACAATTCCTTTATTACTTTATGAATTAATATCATACATATCTTTTTGACTAAAATACATTCTTTTATATTCCTCAGAATTTTCAATCAACTCTTCATGCGTTCCCATTGTTTCTATTCTGCCCTTCTTAAATAGAACTATTCTGTCACATAATTTTGCTACACTTAGGCGATGGGAAACAATTATCACCGTCATATCTTTTGGTATCTCCAACAATGTCGTATAAAACCAGTCCTCCTTTTTTGAATCTAAATATGAGGTCGGTTCATCCATAACAATTATTTTTTTATTTGTTTTTACCATAGCCCTCAATATAGCGATGAGCTGCCATTCACCTCCAGACAATTCAATAGCACCTTCCTCAAGTTGCCCAAGAACTGTATTGATTCCATTTTTTAAATTACCTATAAAATATACCTGTTCTTCAATTTGCTTTTCCTCAAACAAAGATGACTGTTCTAAAAATATATTGTCTTTGATTGATAATTGCAATTTTAAGAAATCTTGAAATACCACAGAGCAGTTTCTTCTTATTTCATCATATACATTACATATTTCCTTTCCATCTATAAGTATATTTCCAGTATATGATGAAAAGCAACCAAGCAATAAATTTATAAAAGTTGTTTTTCCACTTCCATTTTCACCTATAATAGCAATCTTCTCACCTTGCTTAATATGTAAATTAACCCCTTGCAATGCATATCTGTTTGTTCCGGGATATTTGAAGGATACATTTCTGAATGTTATAGAATAATTTTCTATAGTATCATTTGATTTTATTTCTTTCTCTTCAGGTAATTCCGAAAAACTATACCAATCTTCAATTATAAACCCACAATTCATTATCAAATAATAATTCTCGAATAATTCAAATATTTTATTTTCCAAATTCAAAGAAGCCGTAATAAGAACAACAATATCACCACAATTTGCTGTACCATAATAAGTGGGTTTGATACATAATATAATACATAATCCAGTAACAACAAATTTTAATATTGTTGTTGCTGATTTGAGCCATACTTCTTTGTTATATAACATTACGTATTCTTTAGTAATATCTGTTTTAAGATTTTCTATTCTATTCAACATATATGGAGTAGCATTAAATAACCTTATGTCTTTAGCATTTCTCCTATATTGTAATTGTTCTTCGTAATAAGATACTTGCCTTTTTTTCAAACTACACTTTTGTTTTATTTTATATTCCTTAATATTATATACTATATTAACAATTATATATGGAATATTTGCCAATATCATTGCTAATCCCAAATACAAATTTATCCTAGTGACAATTAGTACACAGCCAACACATTGTATTATTTGAGTAGCACCTCCTATTAAACCATCTATAATACTCAATACACTATTTACAAAACTCTCTTTTACTCTTTCCAAAAGATTATAAGTATTTTCTTTTTCAAATTCTTCTTCACATATTCGGTTTAACTTATTATGAACTGCTTTTATCAAAATATTGTTCAGCGTATATTCTAATTTTAATTTTTCATGCCCAATTAACAACATAGAGAAACCAGAAAGTAATTGCACGAACTCATATCCGAATACGACCAAAAAAATAGTGCTTGCAAATGCTACTTGATTAGATAGCATATTCAATAAATTTTTGTATAAAACTAATACAATAGGTTCAAAAATGGCACTTAATAAGACTGCTAAATAAAATAGTTTCACTTTAATCCAAGTTTTCTTATCCAATATTTTTTGAATTTCAAGAATGAACTGCACTGTTTTTTTCATAATAGCCTCCTACTAATACCACTTTCTTTGAGAATCATATAATTCGTAGAATTTACCTCTCCTATTCAATAATTGTTCCTGCGTCCCTTCCTCTACAATCTTCCCGTCATCCATAAATAAAATTCTATCCGCATAATTTGTAATTCCCACTCTATGAGTAATAATAATAACGGTTTTATCTTTTAATAATTTAAACGCTGTTTCAAATTGTCTCTTTTCTTCCAATGGGTCAAGTGAAGAAGTCGGCTCATCAAATATTACTACATCAGCCTTTTTATATAACGCTCTACATAATGCTATTTTCTGCCACTGTCCTAACGATAAATCTATACCGCCATATTCTTTAGATAACATTGTATCTAACCCTAGAGGAAAAATACCCAAATCTATAAACGATTGTTCTAACAGACTGTTCATCTTCTCTGTATTCTTTTCATTGAAAATATCACCCATATTTATATTAACCTTTAATAAATCTTGCAACCTTGCAAAATCCTGAAAAATTGCTGTCATATCTGCATTAACACTTACTTTTCCACTTGTTGGTTTGTATAGTCCAAGAATAATTCCTATAAGCGTACTCTTACCGGAACCATTAGAGCCAACCAGAGCAATCTTTTCACCTTGTTTTAATTCTAATGATAAATTATCTATATTGTTTTTATCAGCATATCGAAAACTGATATTTTCTAATCTCAAAAATCCTTCTTCTTTTTTCAGTTCGATATTTTTACTTCTATCCTCATGGAGTAACTCATATAAATTTTTTGCCTGATATTCTTGTTGCTTAAAAAATGAATAGCTTTTTATTATTTGTGAAACAGAACCTACAATTGTCGACTGCCCTGTTATCAGAGCAACAACATCCCCTAAAGAAAATCGACCAACAGAAAGTAAATAAACCGCCAAAATTACTACTCCAGTTTCTATCAAGTGAAGTATAAATGAAATCAAAAAATTAATCTTACTCCACTTTTCAGAGAATTTTCTATGTTCCATTTCAGTAGATTTAAAATACTTTTCTCGTTTATTTTCTAACCATGAAAATAATTTATTAATTCTAATTTCTTTTTCGTAAATCTTATTTTGTAATAATTCAGAAAAATAATTTTGTTTTCTTAAATTTACATCTTGTTCTTTGTGTATCCTAACTAAATCACTATTATACTTTTTTAAGGTGCAATTATTTATTAAACTCATAACTAAAAATAATAGCATAAACAAAAGGCTTATTCTTCCAATAATTATTGCCGAAAAAACAGTTTCTATAATTTCACATATTAATACAATCGCTATCCTATAAAAATTAAGACTTGAAGATTCAATAAAGCACCTAGCTCTTTGTAACTTCAATACGTATTCTGCATCATTTAACAACAATATATTTTTATTTGCAACACTATTATATAATCGTCTTAATAGATGTATTTCTACCAGATTACTATACTTTACAGTTATTACGTCTGCAAAATTATTCGCAATTTCTTTAATTATATAAACCAAAAAAAGAACTCCAACAGAAATCAATACTATTGTTATATCATTTGAAGCTATATATTGATAAACCAACAACACTAAAGGTTTCATAATGTTTTGAACTATAATTAGCAATGCCAAGATAACTGTATATTTGACTGATAATTTAGTAATTTCATTAAATAGCCATTTATAAATTCTCATAATTCTCCAATCTCCCTTAACTTTAATAAGGACTTTTCCATTGGAAAAGCCCTTATATTCAGGGAATTATGCCTAATCACTATACTAACGCTATATTATAAAATGTATAAAATTCCCTCGGAACGGCAAACTATATTTTACCAGCCAGAGTTGCAGTTAAATTTGTGTCCGCCTTTCGTACAGTCATAATTGTTGCAGTTAAAGTTACTTGATGTACACTTGAATGATCCACAACTTCTTGCAGATCCCTGTGCATCGACTTCGAGTTCATTCTTTGTTATTACAGGTTTTGTATATTCCATGTTTCTACCTCCATATGTTCTTTCTTTTGAATGCATTCGTACAGTGATTAAGCTCATCTTATAACCTTTATTATTTCAAATCAGAAAGCAATTGTTTTTTTCGCAAATAACAATTACCATCCGTTTCTTGTATTGAACCATTACTCACACATAAAGCAATGCATCCTCTTCCACAAGAAGATTTCCATACACATTTATCGCATCCATTCATATATTTCACACCGAGCCTGAAAAAATCAATTAATTCATTACATTGGTTCGATTTAAAAATATCCACAGTATTACTTTCCTTAATACTGCCTACAGCATACTTTTCGTCTGAAAACAACTGGCAAAAATGTACCAATCCATCTGCTGATATACGAGGAGTAATCGGTATCTCATCTGCCATACTATTCAAATATGGGCACCCAATTGTTGTACCCTCCGGGAACTTCACTTCCATCCCTGACTCTATGTAGCTTTTTACCCTGCTATCTTTTTTGTACATTTGAACTATCTTGTCACGTTCTATATCTGGCAAATATAGCTTTTCCAAATTATCTTTTGAACGTCCAAGAACGGTTAATATTGCTATGTCTATATGTGTAATTCCAATGTTTTTCATTAACGTCAAGAATTCAATCAAATCCTCTGAGTTAAATTTGGCCAGCATATATCTAACCAAAATCCTATTAATACCTGCAGCTTTTAATGTTTTCAATCCTGTGAGGGTTTTATCAAAATTTCCCTTTCCACACAGTTGATCATGTATATCGGCACAAGAACCATTTAAACTTACCTGCACTGATACGCCATATTTTTTTAATTTTTCAGCCACTTCTTTCGTTACTAAAGTCGCATTAGTTATAATCAAAATTTGACCAAATCCTTTCTGATAAAGAATTTCAATAAATTTCCATAAATCAGGATGCAATAATGGTTCTCCACCAGATAAAGTTACGCTAACACCCGCAGGATTCTCAATATCTTTTATTATATTTTGAAATGACTCTACATCAATCCTATGCGTAGAAACTCCTGACTCATTATAACAATGTAAACATCTTAAATTACACTGGGATGTAAGTTCGATATACAGTCCTGTAATCTTAATCTGTTCAGATGCTTTTTTCATTTCCGCTTACACCTCCTTTATTTCTATCAAGTCATTATCTAAAAGCATTGATATTATCTCTCTACAATCTTCACTAATAACATCAATATCCAGAGATTCCTTGTTTACGCAAGCGTCAAATAGCAAGGTCGAGATTTCAGAAATCCTTCTTCCGTTACAGTTATCCCAAATAAACTTTGCAGTTTCATTCAGCCTAAAAATGCTTTTTTCATCCTTTCCCAAAATCACCTTTACTTTTTCTATATCATCTTCAAGGCAATTTTTTTTCATCACAACAACATCATCTTTAAGCATTTGATTTGTTCCTCCTTTGCTTCTTCATTTCAAATAAATAAGTACATTCGTTAATTATACGAATTTGCAGTTTTCCTCGATAATTACCTAACATACAAATTAATAACGAACCAAACTATTATTTGTCGAATATTTAAATATGATTATATGCCTTTAAATTTCTAACACTTTCTTTCCGTTGAAAAAGCAAATTTAAATGTAATTTTTCCCGAATATTGAAATTCTATAAATTTCATACTCTAAATAAATATTGATGTTTATTAATTACCACTTACGAAA
>ENA-OOYA01000182-OOYA01000182.1-human-gut-metagenome-genome-assembly--contig:-NODE-182-length-12989-cov-2.020721_pt1 | contig 12989 bp, 8 predicted proteins | sample MGYA00241695_ERZ501361 | MGnify/ENA primary metagenome ERZ501361 (study PRJEB25962, sample SAMEA2042839) | human gut metagenome | biome: human gut; feature: human-associated habitat; material: faeces... | reverse complement strand
TGCATGGCGAGCGAACGCACGATGGCGATGCGCTGCTTCTGGCCGCCGGAGAGCGCGGACGGATAGCTGTCGCCGCGGTCGGCCAGGCCGACGCGGGCGAGGAGCTTGTCCGCCTCTGCATCCGCCTCCGCCTGCGACATGAGCTTCGTCTGCACGGGCGCGAGCGTGATGTTCTTTCGCACGGTCATGTTCGGGAACAGGTTGAAGTGCTGGAACACCATGCCCATCTGGCGGCGCATGGCGTCGATATTCACCTTCGGGTCGGTGATCTCCGTGCCGGCAAAGGTGATGGTGCCGGCTGTCGGCTGCTCGAGCAGGTTCAGGCAGCGCAGGAACGTCGACTTGCCGGAGCCGGAGGGGCCGATGATGACCACGTTTTCGCCGGGGCTGACGTGCTCGGAAATGTCATCGAGCACGAGGTGGTCGCCGAACGATTTGGACAGATGTTTAACGTCGATCACTTTGACGCAGCCTCCTTTCAAGCACACCGAGCAGCTTGGAAAACAGCATGACCAGCAGCAGGTACATCAGCGCGATGCCGAACAGCGGGAACAGGCCCTGATACGTCTTGGCGATGACCGCCTTGGCCGCATACGTCATCTCCTTGCCGCCGATGACGGTGATGAGGGACGTATCCTTGAGCAGGGTGATAAACTCGTTGCCGAGGGCCGGCAGGATGTTTTTGATGGCCTGCGGAATGACGATGAAGCGCATGGTCGTGAAGTAGTTCATGCCCAGGCTGCGGCCGGCCTCCATCTGGCCGGGGTCGACCGACATGAGGCCGCTGCGAACGATCTCCGAGACGTAAGCGCCGGAGTTGATGCCAAGGGCCAGAATGCCGATCATGGTATAGTTGCGGCTGCTGGCGAAGATCACGAGGCTCATGATCAGCAGCTGCACCATCATCGGCGTGCCGCGGATGATGGTCGTATAGATCTTGCAGATGGCGTTGAACACGCCGAGGATCACATTCTTGTGCCCGGCGCGCTGCTGGTCGTGCGCCGTGCGGATGACCGCGACGACGACGCCGAGCACGACGCCCAGCAGCAGCGCCAGGATCGTCGCTTCGAGCGTGGTGAGCAGGCCGTTCAGATACAGTCTCCAGCGTCCGGCGGCCACAAAGCTCTGGTAAAAGCCGACGAAGGCGTTGTCCCAGAAGCCGAGGGCCTGCCCGGCCTGCAGCTGCGCCGTCAGGTCGGCGTAAAGCTGCGCCCAATTACCCATGTAGATACCTCTTTCTTTCTACGCGCAAAGGGCGGCAGTTGGCCGCCCTTTACGTGGTTTGCATTTTGGATGCGATTACTTCGCGGAAATATACTTGTCGATGATGGACTGGATGGTGCCGTCCGCCTTGAGCTCGGCCAGCGCCTTGTTCAGGGCTTCCTGCAGCGCGGTGTTGTCCTTAGCCATGCCGATGGCGTAATCCTCGTTGGCGTACTCGGTGTCCAGAATGGTCAGACCGGCGTTTGCCTTGACGTACTCCTGAGCCGGCGCTTTGTCGATCACGACGCAGTCGACCTTACCGGCGAGCAGGTTCTGCACGGCGGTCGCGCCGTCATCAAAGGGAACCACGCTGTCCTCGCCGTAATCATCGATGCAATAGCTATAACCGGTGGTGCCGCGCTGGGTGCCGATCTGCTTACCTTCGAGATCATCAATGCTCTTGATGTCGGAGCCTTCCTTCACGATGACGACCTGCACGCCGTTGGCGTAGCTGTCGGTGAAGCTCATGGTGTTCTGACGCTCGGGCGTGACGGTCACGCCGGCGGCAACGATGTCGCTCTTGCCGGTCTGGACGGCGCTCAGAGCAGAGTCAAAGTCCATATCGTCGACGACCAGCTCCAGGCCCAGCTTCTGCGCCAGAGCGTAAGCGATCTCGATGTCGATGCCTTCAAAGCCGGTGCCCTCGTAGCCCTTGCCGTCGTCCGCAACGGACTCGTACGGCGGGAACTGCGCGTTGGTGGACATGGTGAGCTTGCCGGCGGTCACGGTCTTGATGTCGGAAGCCGTCTGGGTATCCTTCTGGCCACAGGCGCACAGAGATGCGACCATGAGGACTGCCAGAAGCAGTGCAACAAATTTCTTCATTTTATTAGCCTCTTCCTCAAACAAAATAGATTGGGGCTCGCGCCCCGTTTGGTATGGTCGTATGATAGCACGCGAGCGTGAGGCTGTCAAGCATTTTCGTGCATGAATATTCGGATTTCTCCCTTGAATATTCACAAAACACGCGAATATTCAAAATACTGATGAATATTTTCGGCCCAATTCGCGTTTTTGCACAATGCAGCAAAGAAGCGCGTTTGAAAAATTGACAATTTTGTGCTATGCTCTTTTCACGCATTTTACACGGGAAACGGAGACGTTTTTATGGATAAGCGCCACTATGTCTATCTTCTGTACTGCGCAGACGGTTCGCTCTACACGGGCATGACGCCGGACATTGCGCGCCGCCTGCGGCAGCACGTGGAGCGTCTGCCCGGCTGCGCGAAGTACACGCGCAGCCACCCGGTCACGGCGCTGGCGCTTCTGCTGACGACCGACACCGCCACGACCGCCCGGCAGCTCGAGGCGCGCATCAAGCGCCTGACACGCGCGCAGAAAGATGCGCTCATCGCAGATCCGGCGTGCCTGCCCGACCTCTGCCCCGCGCTGGCCGGGGCGGATATCCGGCCGGTGCCGGGCGCGCAGCTCGCAGACTATCTCCCCGACATGACAAACCCGGCAGACGCCTGAGCGTCTGCCGGGTTTTCCTTATATCATGATTCCGCTGATTCAGCGCAGACCGCGCAGCTCCAGATAGCGGAGCACGAGCTTGGCAACGTCGCTGATCTCCAGCCCGTCGGTATTGACGCACAGGTCATAGGCCTGCGCATCGCCCCAGCGCTTGGAGGAGAAGAAGTTATAGTACGCCGCGCGCTCCTTATCCACCTGGCGGATGCGCTTTTCCGCTTCCGCGGGCGTGGTGTTCGTGCGTGCACTCTCGCGGCGGATGCGGGCAGCCAGCGGCGCGTGCACAAACAGGTTCACGAGCGCAACGTTCGGATCGTCGCGCAGGACATAGTCCGCGCAGCGGCCGACGATGACGCACGACTCGCGCGCGGCGATCGTGCGGATGACCTCCGACTGCGCCTGAAAGATCTGCACCGGGAACGGCTGCTCGTCGGCGACAACGCCGCCGCCCGTCACGAGCGAATACAGGAAGCTGCCCGGACGGTGCTCCTCATGCGTCTCGACAAAGCTCTTGGCAAAGCCGCTCGCTTTCGCCGTCTCGTTGATGAGTTCCGAGTCATAGCACTTGACACCCAGCACCGCTGCCAGTTCGCTGCCGAGCTGGCGGCCGCCGCTGCCGTTCTCTCTTCCGATTGTAATGACAAGATTGGCCATGGTATGATCTCCTCCTGTTTTATTTTCCCGTGACGACGGCATTGACGCGCCACTGGTCAAAGCGGTGCAGGATCGCTGCCGCCTCGGCGCGCGTGGCAACGCCCTGCGGGCGCAGATACGTCGCGTTTCCATCCTGCACACCTTTAATAAGCGAGTTGGCAACGGCCCAGCCCATCATGGTCTGCGCCCAGGACGAAACGCTCCCGCCGTCCGCGAACGCGCTCAGGTCGGCGACCGCCATGGTGTTGTAATCCATGAATTCGGCATAGCCGTAGAACATTTTCGTCATCTGCTCGCGCGTGACGTTTTGTGCGGGGGCAAATTGCGTCGGGCTCGTGCCGTCGACGACGCCGCAGTTATACGCCCAGATGACGGCGTCCGTGTACCACTGACCGGACGGCACATCCGTGAACGGTGCGGTCATGCCCGCCACGCTCGGCGAGCCGTTCATCCGGTAGAGCACCGTGACAAGCATGGCGCGGCTCATCACGGCATTGGGCGAGAACATCATCGTTGAGGTGCCGACCATGAGCTTGTTCTGCGTGACATAGGCCACGTCCTCATAGTACCACGCGGTGCTGCGCACGTCGCGGTAGGGATTTTTCCATGTCTCGACCGGTTCGGTCTTGGGGAGGAATTCATAGCGCAGCTTGGCACAGCGCTGGCAGGTGTAGGTGATCACGCCGACGGTCTTGCTGGTCGGCTCCTGCCGTGCAGTCTCAGCCCATGCGTGGCCGAGCGCGGGCACATAGCTGCTCTCTTCAATATACGTATCGCCGCAGGCGCAGGTGTAGCGCGTGTAGCCCTGCTGCTCACAGGTCGGATCTATGACCGTGGGAATGTGGTTGTGCACATGATCCAGCTTCTGGATCGCGGCATCCTGCCGCTCGCCGCAGACCTTGCAGATGCGGTGCTGCGCGCCGTCGGTCTGGTCCGTGGCCTGCTTGTCCACAATCCAGTCGCCCCAGTCGTGGCCCTTTGCCGGGATGCGCACCAGATGCACATCCCCGCACCGGCCGCAGACATAATACTCCGTGCCCGGCTGCGTGCAGTCTGCTTCTCTGCTTTTTTCCGGCTTGAGCTCGTAATTGTGCCGCAGCGGATCGATAATCTCCGTATAGGTGTCGCCGCAGCGGGAGCAGTTATATTCCTTCAGGCCGCTCGTGGTGCAGGTCGGCTCGACGATCGTGCGGATGCCGCTGTCGCCGCTGTAGTCATGGCCGAGCGCCGGCGTGCGGCTGCCCTCGACGATGTAGTGCTCGCCGCACGGCAGACCCGCCTTGTTGATGCAGCGGTACTCCGTGTAGCCCTGCTCAGTGCAGGTCGGCTGGACGACGTGCTTTTTCATGGTGTGCTCGTGGTGGTCGCTCGGGATGGCATACGTCTCCACCTCACCGCAGCGCATGCATGTGCGCTGCTTGATACCATCCCGTTTGCTGCCGGCTTCCAGAAGGACCTCCCAGTCGCTCCAGTCGTGGCCGAGCGCCGGGGTCTTTTTCTCATACCAATAGTCGCACTGCGTGCACATGTAGCGCTGATAACCGTCCTGCGTGCAGGTGGCATCGTGCCCGGAAGAGACCAGCTTGTGGCCGGTCATGGGCAGCACGACCCGGTCGGTCGCGCCGCAGTCCTTGCACACGGAGATGATGGAGCCATCCACCGTGCAGGTGGGTTCGGTGCGGGTCGTCTCCCAGGTGTGGTCATTGAGATAGACGAAATTGATATGGAAGCCCGTATCCGTGCGCGTGATCTGCACATCGTAATGCTGCAGCGTCGACGTGGTCAGGACATAGGTGATCTCATTGCCGTAGTCATCGTGGATGGGCAGATTGTCAAAGACGGCCTGTCCGTCCGCGGGATCGGACGAATGGTGCGCCACGACCACGGCATCGTTGTTGCGGCTCAGCTCCATGTACACGCTCGTCGGCCGGTCCTTGGTATAGACCTCATCGGGTGCGATCTGCTCGTTCGTCCACTCGAACGTGACCGTGATCGAGCGCAGCTCGCTCGGGTCGGCCGTTTTGTAGTGCAGCGTGTGATCGAGCCGCAGCTTGCCGTTTTCCACGTCGGGCAAAATGCGCGCGCCGTCCTTAATGATATACGCCACCGAAGCGTCGGACGCCGTGCGCGTCTGGATGTAATACGATTTGCCATACGGCACCGTGCCGAAACCGACGAAGCCATAGGCGTCAGACACGGCCGTGCGCTCGATGTGCTTGCCGTTGTCGGACGTGCCGGTGAGTTCAAACGTCACACCGGCCGGGATCGGCGCGCCGGTCTCCGCGTCGACGGCATAGAACCACGCGACGTCGGACGAGGCGCTCAGCGGCGTGGAGGCCAGCGACGGCTTTTCATCCTGCAGGTAGTCGAACGTGGAGTACATCGTCGGCGACCAGCTCTTGTTCTTGAAATTCGTGACGAGCTGCGACTTGTCGCCGTTGGACTTGCGGATCTCCAGTTCCTCGAGCAGCGTCGTCAGGTACGCCGTACCGCCGCGCGTGACGGTGAACGAAATGTTCGCCATGGTCTGCGGCGACGTGGTGGCAAACTCGCCGCCCTGCGATGTCGTAAACGTATCGTGGAACTCAAAGTCGCCTGCGTTGTTTTTCGTCGAGGGCGAGGTCATGTTCGGGAACTTGCAGCCGTCGGCATTGACCGACAGGCACTGGCTGTCATACAGCACGTGGCCCGTAATCTCGTTGACGGAGCCGGATGTCAGCCGGAACCAGTAGGTATACGAAAAAGTGTCGCCGACATGAAATGTCCGCGTTGCGCCGGAGCGCGTGTAGACGACCAGCTCGTCGCCGGTGTCCGCAGGCGTGTCACCGTCAGCGGCGAACGCCTGCAGGCCGCAGACGGACACGAGCATGACCAGCGTCAGCAGCAGCGCCAGGAAACGTTTCATTGCATTACCTCCTCTTTCGGTCGTGCCGAATCGTACAGGGATACGGTTTTATCATATCAGGGATTTGCGCATGATGCAAACAAAAGTTGCAAAAAAATGACGAATTTAAAACAGACTCATCTGGCTGCTGTCCGGCATCTCGCCGAGCGCGCCCATGGCGCGCAGCTGCTCCAGGTGCGTCTGGCTGACCTTCGGACAGGCAGCCGAGAGCTCCTCGACCGACACGAACTCCCGCCCGTCGGCACGGCAGGCCACGAGATTCCACGCCGCGCTCTCACCGAGACCGGAGATGGCCACGAACGGCGGCAGGAGCTTCCCGTCGCGGATGAGGAACTTCGTCGCGTCGCTCTCATAGAGGCTCATGGGCGCGAACTCAAAGCCGCGGAGGTTGAATTCGTACACGGCCTCCAGCGTCACGAGCAGGTCCTCCTCCTTGGCCGTGAGCGTGGGCTTGTTGCGCAGCTCGTTGATCTTGCGGCGGGTGTAATCGAGGCCGCGCGTCATCATGTCGGCGTCGAACGAATCCTTCTGGCTGCGGCGATAGAAATATGCGCTGTAAAACGCCAGCGGCTCGTGCACCTTGAACCACGCGATGCGAAACGCCATCATGACGTAGGCCACCGCGTGCGCCTTCGGGAACAGGTAGGCGATCTTGCTCAGGGACGTGATGTACCACTCCGGCACACCGTGCTCCTGCATCGTCTCGACCCAGCCGTCCTGGAAGCCGCCGCGCTTGACCTTGCCCTTGCGGACGCTCTCCATGATCTTGAACGAGAGCTTGGCGTCCATGCCGCGGCTGATGAGGTAGAGCATGATATCGTCGCGGCAGCCGACCGTCTGGTTGACCGTCGCCGTGCCGGACATGATGAGATCCTTCGCATTGCCGAGCCACACGTCCGTGCCATGCGAGAACCCGGACAGACGCACGAGGATGTCAAAGCCCTTCGGCTGCGTGTCGACGAGCATCTGGCGCGTGAAGCCCGTGCCGAACTCCGGGATGCCGATCGTGCCAGTCTTGCCGACAATCGGGTCGTCGTCCGTCAGGCCGAGCGGCGCCGCGCTGCAGAAGATGCCCATGGTGTCCGGATCGTCGAGCGGGATCTCGCGCGCGTTGACGCCGGTCATGTCCTCAAGCATGCGGATCATGGTCGGGTCATCGTGGCCGAGCTCGTCGAGCTTGAGGAGGTTCGCCTCCATGCAGTGGTATTCAAAATGGGTGGTGATGATGTCGCTGTTCGGATCGTCGGCCGGGTGCTGCACGGGGCAGAAATCCGTGACGTCCTTGTCCTGCGGGATGACGACGAGGCCGCCGGGGTGCTGGCCGGTCGTGCGCTTGACGCCGACGCAGCCGAGCGCGAGGCGGTTCATCTCCGCCTTCGGCAGGGTCTTGCCGCGCTCCTCGAGGTACTTGAGGACATAGCCGTAGGCCGTCTTTTCCGCCAGCGTGCCGATCGTGCCGGCGCGGAACACGTGATCCGAGCCGAAGAGCTCTTCGGTGTACTTATGCGCCTTGGCCTGGTATTCGCCCGAGAAGTTCAGGTCGATATCGGGCACCTTGTCGCCGCCGAAGCCGAGGAACGTCTCAAACGGGATGTCGAAACCGTCCTTGCGCAGCTTCGCCCCGCACCTGGGGCACACCTTGTCCGGCATATCCGCGCCGCAGCCGAAGCCCGCGCCGGAGTCAAAGTCCGTATACTTGCACTGCGGGCAGACATAGTGCGGCGGGAGCGAGTTGACCTCCGTGATGCCGGAGAAATACGCCACGAGCGACGAGCCGACGCTGCCTCGGCTGCCGACCAGATAGCCATGCTCGAGGGAGTTGGCGACAAGTTTCTGTGCGCTCATGTAAATGACGTCATACCCGCGCGAGAGAATGTCGTGCAGCTCGGTCTCGACGCGGTCGGTGATGAGCTTCGGCGGGTTTTCGCCGTAGATGGCCGTCATCTTGCCATAGACCAGGTCTTTGAGCTGCTGGGCTGAGTTTTCGATCTTCGGCGGGTAGAGATCCTTCGGCAGGAGCTCGAACACCTCGACGCTGTCGGCAATGGCGTTCGTGTTCGTGACGACGACCTCCTGCGCCTTTTCGGGGCCGAGGTAGGCAAATTCGTCGAGCATCTCCACCGTCGTGCGGTAATAGAGCGGCATGGCCTTGTCCGCGTCGGAGAATTTCTTGGCCGCCAGCAGGATGCGGCGGAAGATCTCCTGCTCGGGATCGAGAAAATGCACGTCGCACGTCGCCACAACGGGCTTGCCGAGCTCCTCGCCGAGCTGCACGATGCGGCGGTTGAGGTTGCGCAGGGATTCCTCGCTGCGCACGGTGCCGTTGTCGAGCAGGAAGTGGTTATTCGCCAGCGGCATGATCTCGAGATAGTCGTAAAACGACGCGATGCGCTTGAGCTCCGTGTCGCTCTTGCCGCGCAGCACCGCCTCGAACACCTCGCCCGCCTCGCAGGCCGAGCCGATGATGAGGCCCTCGCGGTATTCCATAAGCAGGCTCTTGGGGATGGTGGGGTTGCGCTTGAAATACTTCAGATACGACCGGGAAATGATCTCGTAGAGGTTTTTCAGGCCGGTCTTGTTTTTCACCAGAATGGAGATGTGGTGCGTGCGGCGCTTCTCCTTCAGGCCGCCGCGCACGAGATCGTTGAAGTCGCCGATCGTCTTTGCGCCCTTCGCCGCGAGCATGGGCAGGAACTTGTCCATGATGCGCGCCACGACCATTGCATCGTCGCACGCGCGGTGGTGGTTGAAGTCCGGCAGGCTCAGGCGGTTCGAGACCTGGTCGAGCTTGTGGTGCTTGAGATCCGGCAGCAGGTACTGCGCGAGCACCAGCGTGTCGAGATACACCGGTTCGAACGGGATGCCCGCCCGGCGGCAGGCCGCGCTCATGAAGCCGGTATCAAAGTCGGCATTGTGCGCGATGATCGGCCGTCCGCCCGCAAAGTCGAGAAACTGGCGCATGGCCTCCGCCTCGTCCGGCGCGCCGGCCACATCGGCATCCGTAATGCCGGTCAGGCGCGTGATCTCGGCCGGGATGGGCATGTGCGGGTCGACGAACGTGTCAAACTCCGCCTTGATCTCGCCGCCGGAGAAGAGCACCGCGCCGATCTCCGTCATGCGGTTCGTGTCCAGGTGCAGGCCGGTCGTCTCGATATCGAAGGCAACAAACTCCGCGTCGAGCGGCAGGTCGCTCTGCCCGTGCACGGCGAGCGTGCCGTCCACGTCGTTGACGAGGTAGCCCTCCTCGCCGTAGATGATCTTCACGCCGTATTTCTTCGACGCCTTCCACATATCCGGGAACGCCTGCGCCACGCCGTGATCCGTCACGGCGATGGCCGGGTGACCCCAGTAGGCCGCGCGGGCCACGAGGTCGGCGGGGTCGGAGATGGCGTCGAGCGCCGAATAGCGGGTATGTAAGTGCAGCTCCACGCGCTTTTGCGGCGCGTTGTCGGGACGGATGACCTTCTCCCCCTGCACGATGTTGCGCGGCTCGAGCACCATGTCCTCATCGTATTTGCTGTAGTTGATCTTGCCCTGCACACGCAGCCACATACCCTCGTGGATCATGCCGACGATGGTCTGATCGTCGTCCGAGCGCAGAAAGCGCGACACGCGCACGCTGCTCGTGCTGTCGGTCATGTCAAACGAGAGCACGGCCGAGCCGTACTTTGCGATCTCGCGGCTGTTGACGGCAAACACCTCGCCCTCGAGCGTGACATTGCCGCTCTCGAGCGTGAGCTCGTTCATGGGCGTGATGTCCGCGCGCTTCGGAATGGGCTTGCCCATGAGGACCTTGGCCTTGGCCTTCTTCTCCTCTTTTTTCTGCTCCGGGGCGGGATATTCCGCCTGGATCTGCACGCCGCGCAGCCGAAACTGCGCCGCGAGCAGCTGCTCGATATTCGTGCGCTCAACAGGCGCGGGCATACGCGCAAACCACGTGTGCAGCAGCATCGTCATGCTCTCGCGCTCGATGAGCACGTCGAGCACCTCCGCCTTGTCAAGACCGCCGCAGCTATCGCGCAGGGACGCGCAGTCCGGGAACATATCGAGAAACGGGATCTTTTCGCTCATAGCTTCCTCACTTTTCGCTCAGGATCAGGTCCACCAGCGCATCGGCCAGCTTGTCCGCGGGGTACTTGCCAAGGATCTCGCCGCGGCGAAACAGCAGGCCGCAGTCCTTGCCGCCGGCGATGCCGTAGTCCGCCTCGTGCGCCTCGCCGGGACCGTTGACGACGCAGCCCATCACGGCGACCGTGATCTCGCGCTCCAGCCCCTGAAGCCGCTGCTCGACCTCCTGCGCGAGCGCGATGAGGTCGATATGCGTGCGGCCGCACGTCGGGCACGAGACAAAGCGTACGCCCTCGCGGCGCAGCCCGGCCGCCTTCAAAATGGCGATGCCGGCGCGCACCTCCTCCACGGGGTCGGCCGTGAGCGAGACGCGGATCGTATCGCCGATGCCCTCGGACAGCAGCGTGCCGATGCCGACGGCAGAGCGGATGATGCCGTTGTAGGCCGTGCCGGTCTCCGTGACGCCGACGTGCAGCGGATACGGAAACCGCTCGGCCGCGAGCCGGTAGGCCGCGATCGTCAGCGGCACGGTGGAGCTCTTCATCGACAGGGCGATGTCGTCAAAATCATACCGGTGCAGCAGGTCAATGTGCCCCTGTGCGCTCTCGACGAGTGCCTCCGGCGTCGGGTGGCCGTACTTTTCGAGCAGGCGCTTTTCCAGGCTGCCGCCGTTGACGCCGATGCGGATGGGGATGCCGCGCTCCCGGCAGGCCTCGGCCACCTTGCGGACATTGTCCGGCTCGCCGATGTTGCCGGGGTTGATCCGGATCTTGTGCACGCCCGCCTTCGCCGCTGCGAGCGCGAGCCGGTAGTCAAAATGAATGTCGGCCACGACCGGGATGGGCGAGGCGTGCACGATCTCGGGCAGGGCATCCGCCGCGGCCTGATCCGGCACGGCGAGGCGGATGATCTCGCACCCGGCGTCATGCAGCCGGGCAATCTGCTCGATGGTCGCGCGCGCGTCCGAGGTGTGCGTGTTGCACATGGACTGCACCGCGACCGGGGCGCCGCCGCCGATGGCAACGGGGCCGACATGGATCTGTTTTGTCTGGGTTCTTTTCATAAACACTCCTGTATCTCCGAGAAGCCTGAAAACGCACAAAAGCCCGAGGCGGAAAGATCCGCCCCGGATCAGGTGACAAGTTTGGAAATGTCGTTATACATGACGTAGGCCATCAGTGCCAGCAGCAGCACCAGCCCCGCCGTGTGGATATAGCCCTCATATTTGGGGTCGATCTTTCTGCGGCTGATCCGCTCGAGCATCCACGTGACGAGCAGGCAGAACACGCGCCCGCCGTCGAGCGCCGGCAGCGGCAGCATGTTCATGACCGCAAGGTTCACGGCGATGAACGCCGAGAAATAGGCGATGTTCGAGAAGGCGGCCGCCTTTGTGGCCGACTCCTTGCCGACCTCGTTCATCATGCTCACGATGCCGACCGGGCCGGACAGATCCTTGACGCCGACTGCGCCCGCGAACAGATCGCTCAGGCCCATCCAGGCCATGCGCACGAAGTCCATCGCGCTGTACCACGTGGTCTGGAGCTTGGCGCCGAACGTCGCCGGCCTCGTGCCGAAGTAGAAGCCGTACATTTTGCCGTCCTGCCCCGGATACTCGCGCGCGACGAGGTAAAAATCGTTGAGCGCGACCTTTTCACCGTCACGCTTGACGACGATGTCATGCGTGTCGCCACCGCGGGCGAGATATTCGCTGACATTGGTCGTAAAATAGATGCGGTGTCCGTCGATGCTCCAGATCGTATCGCCCACCTGCAGGGCGTTCTCTCCCTGATAGGGGCAGCCGTCCATGAAGTCCGTGAGCGTCGGCGTGGAAAAGCTCTTCGCCTGCGCGAACACGATCAGAAGCAGCAGCAGACCGAACACAAAGTTCATGAACGCACCGGCGCAGAGGATCAGAAACCGCTTCCATGCCGGCTGGCTCGTGAACGCGCGCGGGTCGTCGATCGCCTCGTCCTCGCCCGCCATGGCGCAAAACCCGCCGATCGGCAGGCAGCGGACGGCATAGAGCGTCTCCCCCTTCTGCTTTTTCCAGATGGCGGGGCCCATGCCGATGGCGAACTCATCCACACGCACCCCGCACGCCTTAGCCACGAGGAAGTGACCGAGCTCGTGCACGGCGATGAGGATCCCAAAGACGAGAATTGCGAGCAGAATATACATGCAGGTGTCCTTTCAGAAATGGAAATATGACCGGACGAACGCGCGGGCCTCCTGATCGGCCGCGCGGATGACGTCCAGATCCGGCGCTGCGGCCGGTGCGATTGCCTCCACCGCCGCCGCAACGCTTTCATAAATAGAATGATACCCGATCTTGTGGCCCAAAAACAGGCCAACAGCAATTTCGTTGGCTGCGTTCATGACCGTCGGCGCGGTGCCGCCGGTGCGCGCGCACTGCATGGCGAGCGCAAGGCACGGCAGCGCCTCGAGATCGGGCGCGTAGAAATGCAGCCCGCCGGGATAGGCCGTGAAGTCCAGCCGGTCGCTGCGGCTGGGCTTGCGCTCCGGATACGTGAGCGCATACTGGATGGGCAGGCCCATGTCCGGCACGCCGAGCTGGGCGATGACCGTGCCGTCGAGCAGCTCGACCATCGAGTGCACGCCGCTCTCCGGG
>ENA-OOYA01000178-OOYA01000178.1-human-gut-metagenome-genome-assembly--contig:-NODE-178-length-13038-cov-1.617808_pt1 | contig 13038 bp, 7 predicted proteins | sample MGYA00241695_ERZ501361 | MGnify/ENA primary metagenome ERZ501361 (study PRJEB25962, sample SAMEA2042839) | human gut metagenome | biome: human gut; feature: human-associated habitat; material: faeces... | reverse complement strand
GGACGTATTAACTATGGTTATTCTAATAAATATTTTATTGCCGGCAACTTGCGATATGACGGTTCTTCTCGCTTCCTTCGAAAAGATCGTTGGGGACTTTTCGGTTCTTTTTCTTTAGGCTGGAATATAGCGGCCGAAGATTTTTTCTCTGTAAATGAAAACATTATCAATCAATTAAAGCCTCGTGTATCTTGGGGCACACTAGGTAATCAAAATACTAAATCTTATTATCCCATGTATTTATTACAAACAGTCAAGACCAATGGAGGAAGCTGGCTAATGGGGGACTCTAAACCAACTGTTGCCGGTATGCCTGGAACCCTTAGCAGTTCATTGACTTGGGAAACAGTACAATCCTTAAATATCGGTTTTGATTTAGGAATGTTAAGAAATCGGCTTAACATAAATTTCGATTATTTTATCCGTAAAACATTGGATATGGTCGGTCCTGCTTCTGAGGTCGCTTCCATCTATGGCATCGGTATGCCAGCAAGCAATAATACAGACTTACGTACCAAAGGATGGGAAATAGCAGCCAGTTGGCGCGACAAGATAGGACAGATCAATTATAATATAGGCTTCAACATGGCAGATTCCCGCTCATTTGTTGACAAGTATCCCAATGAATCTAAATCGCTCAGCACCTATTATAAAGACCAGGAATTAGGAGCCATTTGGGGGTATGTAACCCATGGAATAGCTAAAAGTCAATCGGAAATGGATGAATGGATAAAAGATAACAATCCCTCATGGGGTTCAGGCTGGGGCGAAGGTGATATTATGTTCAAGGATCTTAATGGAGATAAAGTAATCAACGAAGGAGCCAATACAGTAGACGATCCGGGAGACCGCAAAATTATTGGTAACTCCACCCCACGTTTCAGGTTTGGTTTAGACTTGGGTTGTGAATGGAAAGGCATCGACTTTAGTATGTTCTGGCAAGGAGTCGCAAAACGCGATTTATGGTTGGATGGTCCTATGTTTTGGGGAATATCGGGAGGAGAATGGCAATCAACTGGTTTAAAAGAGCATTTGGATTATTATCGCCCAGAAAATACAACTTCTGTATTTGGTCCTAATACCAATGCTTATTTTCCTAAAATGTATATGAGCAAAGATATGAATCAAAAGGTACAAACCCGTTACTTACAAAACGGTGCCTATGCCCGTTTAAAAAATATCCAACTAGGGTATACTTTCCCGACACAAATTATCAACAAACTACATATGCAAAAATTACGTGTATATGTCAGTGCCGAGAATGTATTGACTATCACCAGTCTACCTAGCGGTTTTGATCCAGAAACAACTTATTCAAGTTATTCTGATGGGAACTCCGGAAAAACTTATCCGCTACAAACAACTATATCTTTTGGATTAAATGCAACATTCTAAATAATAAAACATATGAAAAAGATTCTATTATATACATTCATAGCCGCTGCAAGTGCTCTTGCGACCTCATGCAATGATTATCTGGATTGCGAACCTATCACTTCTGTCAGCACCAATGTCTATCTTTATTCCGAAACAGACCTAGCTGCTTATGCTGCCAAATTTTATAATGACAGTGAAAACGAAAACGATGACGAATATGGCAATATTCTTCCATCTCATGGTTCTGCCACTTATAATTTAGGATTATTCCAAAAAGATAATGGAACAGACGATCAAACCGCAGACTCACCAAGTAACCTTTTCATAAAAGGACAATACCATGTCGGTGACGATGACTTATGGCATAAATATTTCCGTAAGATACGTGCAGCTAATTACTTTATTCAAACTGTTACCGAACGATATGCCAACAGAGAAATATCCGGTAATGATGCAAATATCAAACACTATATTGGCGAGGTATATTTCTTCCGTGCTTATATTTATCTCACAGCATTGCAGAATCTAGGTGATTTTCCTATTCTAACTGAAATATTACCGGATGATTACAATGCCATACGTGAAGCTTCCAAACGGCGTCCGCGTAATGAAGTTGCACGCTTTATCTTATCTGATTTAGATAAAGCCTACGAATATATGCTTCCCACTGCTCCCGTAAGCAATCGGTTAAACAAAGACTGCGCTGCATTAGTAAAAAGTCGCGCAGCCCTATTTGAAGCAACATGGGAAAAATATCATAAAGGAAGTGCATTTGTTCCTGGTGGTCCCGGATGGCCTGGTGCTTCAATGGATTATTTAAAAGATTTTAGCATTAACATTGACTCTGAAATTAAATATTTTTTACAACAGGCCATAGAAGCAGCTGATATCGTAGCTCAAGGACACAATTTGCACGGAAATTATGCCTCGTTATTCAATTCTATTGATTTAAGCGGAATAGATGAAATCTTATTATGGCGTAAATACAGTGTCAACTCAGATGTCACTTCTTACCACTTTGTCGTAAGCTATTTGCAACGCAATGGCGGGGGAAACACAGGCTATACACGTTCCATGGTTAATTCTTATCTAATGTCTGATGGCCTACCCATCTATGCCAGTACCAATTATCAAGGAGACGATACATATGAACATATCTTTACCGACAGAGATGGACGTATGGGACAAACTATTTTAAAAACAGGAGATTTGTTATCTGATGATCCAAACTTTGCCACTTGGATAAAGAAGAGTGATGGATACGGCTACTTTTACCGCCCTGAAATTTTCGAGGCCCAAAAAGAAAATAGTAATCCGACCGGATACTGTCTGCGCAAAGGATTGAATACATCCGGAGATATGCAGTCAACAAAAGAATCCTATACAGGATGCCCGATCTTCCGTGCAGCAGAAGCCTACCTGAATTATATAGAAGCTTATTACGAATTAAACGGAAATCTAGGTGGCAACTGCGATAAATACTGGAAAGCTCTTCGTGCACGTGCCGGTATGAGTACAGACTATCAAAAGACCATAAACAATACAGACATAAGTAAAGAAAAACAAGATTGGGGAAGTTATTCTGCCGGTCAACAAATAAACACAACTCTGTACAACATCCGTCGTGAACGACGTGTCGAGTTGGTATCAGAAGGATTCCGTATGGCAGACTTAAAACGTTGGCGCGCTTTGGACCAAGTAAAAGATGTACACGTACAAGGATTTAATTTTTGGGATAGCATGTATCAACTGTATACAAACCCTCAAGCCGAAGACGCTGTAACCCCAATTCCCCAAATAACACTTTTAGAATATGGCGTAACAGACAAGACAGCCAATATTTCAGCAAAATCCGACCCATACGCAGAAGGAAAATATTTATTACCTTATCGTAAAAATGCTGCTAATATTGGTTTCAATGGATTAAACTGGAATACAAGCAAATACTTGTATCCTATTAGTAACAAGCAATTCCGCCTGACTACCGCTGTTCCAGGTTCTAATGAATATGAAAGTTCTACCATTTATCAAAACCCCGGATGGAGCAGAAATGATGGAACTTTACCTGAAGGTGAATAAACAAACATAGAAGTTTTCAGATAACAATGTAGAGAAACAGTCCTACAATCATTTATGGGAAGGAAAAGGAAAATTTCCGAAAAGTTTTCCTACCTTCCCATAGCATATTCACATTATATGAATATCTTTGTTTTGAAAACATAATCAATGTAGCAATAGACTATAATTACCGATATGGTGATAGTTTTATTTTCTTCTAACTACCGTTTTTTCGGTTTATTCTTACGAACTATTCTAGGTTGAAAAATAAACATATTATGAAAAGATTAATATCACTATTCTTGTTAACTTTAGGAATAATCTTACCTATCTTAGCACAGCAAAAAGAAATAGATGTCTACTTAGTAGGTGGGCAATCAAATGCAACAGGACAAGCTTATGTTAAAAATATCCCAGCCTCTTTTAAAATTGACACAAGAGTCCGAATCTATTATTCTCGTTTCCTCAACAAAGGAGAGGGCAGTGAGCAATGGAACCCTTTATGCCAAGCTTCTGAAACAAAAAATAAATTCGGAATAGAGTTAAGTTTAGGTACAAAGTTACAGTCTTTATATCCCAAGCCTCAAATTGCATTGATAAAACACGCTTTATCTGGTTCCAATCTATATCAACAATGGAATCCGGGAAACCGTCAGAAAAATATTCGTGGCGAAGAATATATAAATTTTATAAAGACTGTAAAAGATGCTATCATCAGTTTGAAGCAACAAGGATATCGCCCTATTATTAAGGCTATGGTTTGGCAACAAGGAGAAGCAGATGCACGTGATATAGCTGGAATGGAACAGTCTCGCCAATATAGTTCGAATCTAAAGAATTTTATAGAACAAATACGAAAAGAAGTTAATAGCGAAAACATGTTATTTGTATATGGAACTGTCATACCTATAGCCGCTTCTCGCTTTACAGGGCGTGAACTGGTAAGAAAAGCCCAATTTGCTGTTTCCAACAACTCAAACTCTGAGTTCTCCGTTAATAATGCGTTATTAATTCCAGCAGACGATTTACAAATGCTATATAATGACTATCAGATTCAGCACCTAAAGATGATGTACATTTAGGAATATATGGCATTCTAACATTAGGTGAGCGTTTTGCTGATGCTATTTATCAACATTTAAAATAAAAGTTCTTTTATTTGATAATTACACAATAAAACACAATCAGTCAGGAATGATGAAACCTCTATTAATCCTTTACAGATTATGAAGAACAGACTTAATATTTTCTTGCTGGCATTCCCTTTGTGTCCAGTATTCCAGATTCAAGCTCAAGAAAAACCTAACTTGGTCTTCATCATGGCAGACCAATGGAGAGGAAATGCTTTAGGTTGTCTCGGAAAAGAGCCTGTCAAAACCCCTTGCCTGGACCAACTGGCCCGTGAAGGTGTGAATTTCACCAATGCTGTCAGCAGCTACCCTGTATCTTCACCGGCAAGAGGCATGTTGATGACAGGCATGTATCCGCATAAGAACAAAGTAACAGGCAATTGCAATTCTGCCAACGCTCCCTACGGAGTAGAACTTCCACAAGATGCACGCTGCTGGAGTGATATACTTAAAGCCAATGGATACCAGACAGGGTATATCGGCAAATGGCATCTGGATGCTCCCCATAAACCATACGTAGACACTTACAACAACCAAGGTGCAGTTGCTTGGAACGAATGGTGTCCCAAAGAACGCCGGCACGGTTTCGACTATTGGACCGCTTATGGCACTTACGACTACCATTTAAACCCCATGTACTGGGACACTGACACTCCCCGGGATAGTTTTTATTATGTCAATCAATGGGGACCGGAGTATGAAGCCGACAAAGCGATTGAGTACCTCAACGGGCATATAGATAAAACGCAGCCATTTGCCTTAGTCGTATCCATGAATCCTCCACACACCGGTTACGAGCTAGTGCCCGACCGATACAAGGAGATGTATAAAAATCTGAATGTAGAGACATTATGTGCCAACCGTCCCGACATTCCCGCCAAAGGCACTGAAATGGGCGACTATTTCCGCAACAATATCCGCAATTACTACGCCTGCATGACCGGAGTCGATGAAAATATAGGTCGGATAATCAACGAATTGAAACGTTTAGAATTATTTAAAAACACTATCGTAGTATTCACTTCTGACCACGGCATCTGCATGGGAGCTCATGAACAAGCCGGAAAAGATATCTTTTATGAGGAATCCATGAGGATTCCCGTCCTTATCTCATGGCCGGAAAAAATAAAGCCGAAAACCGACCAAACAACCATGATAGCTTTTGCCGACTTGTATCCGACCCTGCTTTCCATCATGGGCTTTCAGCAACAAATACCGGAAGAAGTACAAACATTCAACCTCGCTTCTATTCTCCTCTGCGGAAAAGAAAACAACTGCATTGTCCAACCCTACTATTACATACAGTCATCCAATCCGGCAACAGGCTACCGGGGATTACGCACCGCTACACATACGTTTACTATCCATGCAACCGATGGTAAGGTAGATAAGATTATTCTATTTGACAGGAGATCAGATCCTTATCAAATGAATAATATAGCTATGCAGCATCCCAAATTAGTAAACCGACTGAAAAGCCAATTAAAAACATGGCTACAAAAAACAGAAGATCCATTTTTTAATTATTTATAACCCATGAAGATACTATATATATCCCTTCTCTTCCTTATGAACTGTGTACTGAGTGTTGCACAACCGGAAATCATTATACCCAAACCGCATCAATTGAAATGGCATGAGGCGGAAATGGGAGCCGTATTTCATTATGACCTCCACGTATTCGACGGCATCCGCTACGGACAAGGCAATAACCGTATCAGTCCCATTGAAGATTACAACATTTTCAACCCCACCCAATTGAATACCGACCAATGGATCTCAGCAGCTAAAGCCGCAGGCTGCAAATTCGCCGTACTCACAGCCACCCATGAAACCGGCTTCGGATTGTGGCAAAGTGACGTAAACCCATACTGCCTGAAAGCTGTAAAATGGCGTAACGGCAAAGGAGACATTGTCCGCGATTTTGTCAACTCCTGCCGTAAATATGGTATCCAGCCAGGCATCTATGTAGGCATCCGGTGGAATTCACTCCTGGGTATCCATAATTTCAAGGTAGCCGGTGACGGAGAATTTGCCGCCAACCGACAGGCGTGGTATAAACGCTTCTGCGAGAAAATGGTGGAAGAACTTTGTACCCGCTATGGAGATTTATATATGATTTGGTTTGATGGCGGAGCCGATGACCCACGAGGTGACGGTCCTGATGTGGAACCCATCGTCAATAAATACCAGCCCAACTGCCTGTTCTACCACAACATAGACCGTGCTGATTTCCGTTGGGGAGGTTCAGAAACCGGCACAGTGGGATACCCCTGCTGGTCTACTTTCCCAGCCCCCTGTTCACATCATAAACGTATTGAAAGCCAAAAAGACCAAATAGCATTATTAAAACAAGGTGATCCCGAAGGAAAATACTGGGTACCAGCTATGGCAGACAGTCCCCTGCGCGGTGCCAACGGCCGCCACGAATGGTTTTGGGAACCCGATGACGAGAATAATATCTATCCATTGACAACGTTGATGGATATGTACGAAAAATCAGTGGGACGCAACGCTACGTTAATCATTGGACTGACCCCCGATCCCGATGGGCTATTGCCAGCAGGTGACGAACAGCGTTTAAAAGAATGGGGAGAAGAAATAAACCGGCGCTTTGGCACGCCATTGGTAGAAACCCAAGGCCGGAAGCAACGGCTTACGCTGAATCTGAATGAAAAGCAACCGGTCAACTACTGTATTATCAAAGAAGACATTACCAAAGGCGAAAGAATACGCCAATACAAGATAGAAGCGAAAGTCAACGGAAAATGGCAGACAGTGTGCTCCGGCGAGTCTGTGGGACACAAACGCATTGCGCACTTCGAATCGGTAGAAACCACCGCCTTGCGCCTCACCGTCACCCAATCCGTTGCCTTACCCGCAATCAGCTATTTCAGCGCCTATAACGTAACCCTCAAATAAAAAATCATGAGAGAATATACAGCAATATTCATTTGTATTCTAATTTGCAATGTATTTATTTGTCCGAAATCCTTCGGGCAAACAGATTACACATATGAAAAAGGAAAGTCATTCAAGAACACAAACGCTTTGTCAATGACAGATACGATTGATTTAACTTCCATTTCTTCTCCCATACCCTATAAGAAATCCATACCCGGACAAATCCAGACTATTGCCTGTCCGGTACGGTTACCTGGGTACGTCCGAGGTATTTTCTTCAGCCGAGACTCCCGTCCGGGAGATTTTGAATGGCCCAACAATACCAACCGGCTCCTACCTTGGGTGTTCAACGATTTAAAAGAATTAACCGACACCCGCTATCCGGGAATACCTTCCAATGCAGCCCCATCTACGTTGGGAGATGCATTATTGCTGGAACTGACAAACGGAGAATACTTGTTTGCCAAAGCCATTGCCGGCCGTAACAGTTTAAGCTGGCTGCAAGTAAACGATAACGGCTCTGTCACCCTATATGTATCCACCTTAGGAAAAGACTATCTGAAACCGGAAGTCCCTCTTCTACTCATCCGACAAGGAAAAGATATTTATTCAACCATTCGGCAAGCCTATCAAGCGCTGATGAAAAATACAGAAGCCGCCGACTTAAAAAGCCGCACAGCCAAGGAATATTTCGAAGCTTTCCGCTATCTCGGTTGGTGTACATGGGAACATTATCATGATGATATAAACGAATCCAAGGTAATAAACGATATGAAAACGATAGAGGCATCCGGCATTCCTATCCGGTATGTACTGATTGACGACGGTCATCTCGCCCACAAGAACAGGCAACTGACCGATTTCATACCGGATAAACAACGTTTCCCGTCGGGATGGAAAAAAATCATGTCATACAAAAAAGAAAATAAAATCAAATGGATCGGACTGTGGTACAGCCTTTCGGGATACTGGATGGGATTATCCCCCGAAAACGGATTTCCACAAGTCGTCCGACAAGCCCTATACCCACACGCCGGCAGCCTTCTGCCAGGAACGGACAGCACCCGCATCCGTTCCTTCTATCGCTACTACGTCAGCACCTTAAAAGAACAAGGATTCGATTTTCTGAAAGTAGATAACCAAGCTTTTACACTACCACTCTACATGGGAGGCCATGAAAGTATCCGCCAGGCAACCGACTGTAACCGAAGCCTAGAAGCCGAGACCCATCGGCAAAATATGGGACTAATGAACTGTATGGCACAGAACGTCATCAATACTGACCATACGTCACACAGTAACAGCACCCGTGTCAGCATAGACTATAAGAAATATGATGAGGATATGGCAAAATCACACCTATTCCAGTCTTATACCAATACCCTGCTACTAGGACAAACCGTATGGCCCGACCATGATATGTTTCATTCCTGCGATACCGTTTGCGGCACTTTGATGGCACGTTCCAAGGCCATTTCCGGAGGTCCGGTCTACCTGTCGGACGCCCCTCGGGACTTTATCAAGGAAAACATTTTCCCCTTAATTGACGAACAAGGCAAACTGTTCCGTCCCGAAGCTCCCGCCGTACCTATGCCAGAATCTATACTGACCAATCCATTATGGAGTGGAAAAGCGTATCGAGTAGCAGCTCCCTCAGGCAACGGAGCAATGACATTAATCTGTTACAACCTGAATGTTTCCCCCCGGCATCAGCAAGTCCAAGCCATTATAAAAAAAGAAGATTATTCTCTTCGGAACAGTTTTGAAAAAATGTCTGCCACCTCCGAAGAACGCGTGCTGCTTTATAATTGGGAATCACAAAAGGCAGAAGAACTATCAGACAGCAGTACATTCGAACTCATCGGATTTACAGACAAACTGTTTCATCTCTGCCCCATACGGAAAGGATGGGCAGTCATTGGCGTACAGGAAAAATATCTATCCCCGAGCACCGTCCAAACTATCTCTTTAACAGAGAATCGGTTGGAGCTGAACGTACTATGTACAGGTACACTAAAAGTATGGATAGAAAATTCCAGCAAGCAAGAACTGAGAAGTATTTCCATAGATACCCCCCAAAAAATTGTAATCGAAAAATAACTTATAAAACCAGCCGATATGAATAAAAAACTACTTGTATCTTTCGCTCTCGCTTCCTTAACAGGAATCTCGACGCAAGCAAAAGAAAAAATGTCTTCAGAAACAACCCAACAACGTCCCAATATCATCTTATTTATGGTGGACGACATGGGTTGGCAAGATACATCCTTACCTTTCTGGACACAGAAAACCCACTATAACGAAACCTATGAAACCCCCAATATGGAACGTCTGGCCAAAAAAGGGATGATGTTCACACAGGCATACGCCTGCAATATCAGTTCCGCTACCCGTTGCAGTCTGATAACGGGTGCCAACAACACCCGACATCGTGTAACAAACTGGACGCTTGAAAAAAACAAAGCTACCGACAGACCAAGCAATACAATACAATTGCCAGACTGGAACTACAACGGAGTCAGCCAAGTAACAGGAACGTCCAATACCTTTGTCGGCACTTCTTTCGTTGAGTTACTCAGACAGAACGGTTATCATACCATCCACTGCGGAAAAGCTCATTTCGGTTCTATTGACACACCGGGAGAGAACCCTACCCATTGGGGGTTTGAAGTAAATATAGCCGGACATGCCGCCGGTGGTCTGGCTACTTATCTGAGCGAACAGAACTACGGGCACACCCGCGATGGAAAACCCTATTCACTAATGGCTATCCCCGGCTTGGAAGATTATTGGGGAACAGGTATATTTGCTACAGAAGCCCTGACACGAGAAGCTATCAAAGCATTGGACAAAGCAAAAAAATACAATCAACCTTTTTATCTATATATGGCACATTATGCCATCCACGTTCCTGTTGACAAAGATATGCGCTTCTTCCCCAAGTATATTAAAAAAGGACTTAGTGACAAAGAAGCCGCATATGCATCCTTAATTGAAGGAATGGATAAAAGTCTGGGGGATTTGATGAACTGGTTGGAAAAAAATGATGAAGCAAATAATACCGTTATTATTTTTATGAGTGACAACGGAGGGCTAGCTGCCGAACCCGGATGGCGCGACGGACAAATTCACACTCAAAACGCTCCTCTCAACAGTGGTAAAGGCTCCTTATATGAAGGAGGAATACGCGAACCAATGATTGTAAGCTGGCCCGGAGTAGTCACCCCGGATACTCGTTGTGACAAATATCTTATAATTGAAGATTTTTATCCTACCATACTTGAAATGGCGGGTATCACAAACTATAAGACAGTCAACCCTATAGACGGTATCAGCTTTATGCCCCTGCTGAAAGGTACAGGAGACCCGTCTAAAGGACGCGCACTGGTATGGAATTTCCCTAATATCTGGGGTAATGACGGGCCAGGCATCAATCTGGCCTGCTCTATCCGCAAAGACGAATGGAAACTGGTCTATTATTATGAAACCGGTAAAAAAGAACTTTTCAACATACCAAATGATATCAGTGAAAAAAATGATGTAGCAAAGCAACATCCCGGCATCGTAAAACGGCTCTCCAAGGAATTAGGGAACTATTTGCGAGCAACAGGAGGACAACGTCCCACATTCAAAGCCACCGGAAAACCCTGCCCGTGGCCAGATGAAATCTAATTCCCGTCAGTATATGAAATATGCCCGACTACATTTTCTTGATGTAATCGGGCATATTCCAATGTATTATGTATTCCTGCCGGACATACCCAAAACCACCGGAATAGCTAATTAATAAATTATAAACAATATCGATAAAATCCGCTAAGCGTTTTCCTTAAAAGCCTTTTCTTCCGCTTCACTGATTATCTGCTCGACCACATCCGTTTTCTTAATCTCCTCCAAAGAAAGATCCGGAGTAACGGTCCCACTGTCTGAAGGCTTACTATCAGAAACCGTTACCTCCTCCTGAGATAACTCACGGGCAGCCTTAGCCGCAAAAATACATTCAATAAAACCGGAATCATTCTTGATTTTTCCCAAAGCCACACGCGCAGCCATTTGCTGAGACTCTTTTTTAGAATAACCGGTTCCTTTTCCTCCCGAAATACCTTCCACCAGAACTTCACTCTCGAAAGTCGGATTATATCCCTGATCGTGTGATTGGGTTATCAGCTCAAAGGTAACCTCAAAACGATTTTTTTGACTCCATTCTATCAACTTGGATTTAAAATTTACCTCCTTACGGGAAATCTTCTCCAAATTTATATAAGATCCAATAATACGATGCTCCATGAAATATTTACAGGCACGATATCCCCTGTCTAAATAAATAGCACCTACCAATGCTTCGAATGCATTGCCGCACATATAGCTGTTATGAGAAGACTGGCGGGCTGTATACTTGATCAGCTTATCCAAACCAATCTCTATAGCCAAACGATTCAATGTTTCACGCTGCACTATTTTAGAACGGGTGTTCGTGAGAAAACCCTCACGCTTTCCTTCAAACCTTTTGTAAACAATATCTGCCACCACAGCATCCAAAATAGCATCCCCCAAAAATTCCAAGCGTTCATTATTAAGCAAACGCCCCTTTTCAGACTTCACTGATAAAGATTTGTGAAGCAAAGCCTGTTCGTAGATGCTAATATCTTTGGGATAGAATCCAAGCATCTTATAAAAACGAAAATAAGACTCCCTATCCTTACGAAAAAGAAGTCTTATCCTATCTTTTATATTGCTAAACACGACTATTCAGCATATTTTTTTACGATTACACATGCATTATGTCCACCAAAACCAAAGGTATTGCTCAATGCAGCATTTACTGTACGTTTCTGAGCTTCGTTGAACGTGAAGTTCAAGTTATAATCAATGTTTTCATCATTATCACCTTCCTCATGGTTGATAGTCGGCGGAACAATGTCGTTCTTCACAGCCAATACACTGGCAATAGCTTCTACCGCACCGGCAGCACCCAACAAGTGTCCTGTCATAGACTTAGTAGAGCTGATATTCAGTTTATAAGCGTGATCTCCAAATACATCCTTGATAGCTTTCACTTCTGAAACATCACCTACAGGAGTCGAAGTTCCATGTACATTGATATAATCAATATCTTCCGGTTTCAATTCCGCAAATGACTGTTCCAACTGGAACAGCTTCGCAAAATAGCACAGCGCCTCTGCTGCCCTGAAGGTTTGCTGCTGTTCCTTGGGCAATGCGGTCAGTGCCTCATCAAATTTACGTCGGGCATGAGCTGCGCAGCCCACCACTCGGATGCGTTCCGGCAGCTTGTGGTATCCTTGGTATCTATCTGCATGAAGCCAGCCAGAGAACCCGTCCAGAAATTCTTCCGCGTGTTTTGCTTTTCGGTCCTCTTGGTACTCAGCTTTCCACAACAAGCTCGTGCAGGCGGGAATGCCGCAGAGTATGTCCCGCGTAGCGCATTGCATTGATAACGGCCCGATGGAGGGCTTCTGGGGCATTTTGAAGCAGGAACGCTATTATGGCAGACGGTTTACCAGCAAGCGGGAGCTTGTGCAGATCATTGCGACCTATATCCATTATTACA
>ENA-OOYA01000157-OOYA01000157.1-human-gut-metagenome-genome-assembly--contig:-NODE-157-length-13668-cov-5.931683_pt1 | contig 13668 bp, 18 predicted proteins | sample MGYA00241695_ERZ501361 | MGnify/ENA primary metagenome ERZ501361 (study PRJEB25962, sample SAMEA2042839) | human gut metagenome | biome: human gut; feature: human-associated habitat; material: faeces... | reverse complement strand
AGAGGGGTAGCTCGGAAGTTACGTAGTTCCCTACGTGGATTGCTATTTCGCAAGTATTGCACGTTTAGCATGGTGTGGTAGTGATTTAACAATTGTTAATTTGCAACTATATGTTATGTGTTTCTTATTAAACTTTAAATACTCTTACATGTTACGTATTGCCATGCGTGTTAAGCTAATCCAAGTGGATGGGGAAAAACCTAATCTATATCTTATGCGTCGGTCGACGTACCATAAGCAACGCGGAGACATAGCGGGGTTTTATACGGCTGATCCGGAGTTGGTCTATATATCGTGCATTTTTAAGTGGAATGCCACAAAAGCTATTAACATCGCGTCTTACTATGAGTCTTTAGGATGTGTTGTTAATCTTGGCGGATCCGGTATAAATTTAGATTATGATTATGAAATGGATAATGTGTTTCCGGATTATAGCTTATATGATATGGATTATGATTTGGGTTTTACAACGCGTGGATGTATAAGGAAATGTCATTTTTGTGTGGTTCCCAAGAAAGAAGGTCAATTTAGATTGACAGAGCATCCTATCAAGTTTCATGATCCTAGTCATAAGAGTGTTGTTTTAATGGACAACAATATTTTAATTGATGTTGAGTGGTTTAAAGAAATTGCTAATTATTTGATTGATAATAAATTAAAAGTCGATTTTAATCAAGGTTTAGATATACGTTTGATGATTCCAGAAATAGCATCCATTATACATAAGCTTAAACCAATCAAGTTATGGCATTTTGCTTTTGATAGTTTGGCCTATAAAGATGACCTAATAACTGGTGTTAGGATGCTTTTAGATGCTGGGGTTAAATTAAGAAATTGTGCTAATTTTTACGTATATTTGCATGATGATAACGATTTTGACAGTGCGTTGGAACGTTGCAATATCTTAAGAGATCTGAATTGTTTGCCATATATTATGGTTAATCGGGATGCTGTAATAACTCAGCGTATGCGTGATCTTAAGCGTTGGACGCGTCCGCAAATATTTTTCAGTTGTGAATTTTGGGAATATCAATAAATCTTTTTCTAAACCTTTTACTTTTTTCAATCCTATAAATAATCCAATCGCTTATATTGTATTAGCGATTGCAAAACGATAGGTGGCCAGCGCTGGGATTTGCACGTTGAGAGATACGCCCAGGGCACGGATCGGCGAATGCATCCCGCCCCGCTTATCGTTTGCAATTGCACAATCGGTGATAGTATGGGAATTTGGAACGTAATTAAAGATTATATCTTGGATGCTAAATTTTCGCGCGATTCCGTAGCCGATTATTTTTACTCGGTCCTTAAAGCGATTGATGAAAATGATGATGGCTATATTACAATGCGCGAGTTGATTAAGGTTTTCAATATTTTTAGAAAAAAGTGATAGCATGACTGAAAAGGATGCGGAAATTAAATCAGTTCCCGAAGTGGATGTAGTTAAACTTAAGGCCGATTACGAAACCGCAATTGCTGATCTGGCTAAAGCGAACGAAAAGATCGGATCGCTTGAGACGGAAAAAGCCCAGCTTAATGCGTATATCGCTAAGTATGTTTCAAGCAACACACCCGCAAATAACGGTGGGGTTGTTGAGAAAAAATCGTTTATGGATATGTACGCCGAAACACTGGCGGAAATGAAAATAAAAGAAATGGAATCTAAGAAGGATTGATAATATGGCATTTACTGATACTGTGTTTAACACGTCGGGTAAAATTCCTACTGAGTCGAATTTTTGGAAGCAGTCGCTAGATAATTTTGTTACGTCCGAGGGTATCACCGCTGGTTTTAGGCGCGTGATTGGCGAACAGGTATTCAAACCTCTTAAGGATGTTAGGATGCCTTTTTACCAGCGTTTCGTAGGTGCACCTATTACCGCTGGATCTGGATGGACCGAGCGTGCTCTTAAATATTCTGCGATGGACCACTGGAATCCGAAGGCAACAGCCGAGGATGATCTGAAATTTTACGACTCGGACGGAATTGAAAAGACTTTTGAAATTAACGTTCGCGGTACTAAATCGGTTTCCGTGCCGTCTCTGCTTGAGTCTCCCGAGATGTTTGTTAATAGATCGGGCGTTGGAACTCTTAACTCAATGCTTGTTGATAATGTTATCCAGATTTATCAGAGAAGCATAGAGTCCGAGATTCAGAAAAAGGCTATTTCGCTTACCAAGGCTGAAATGACTGTTGACGTTGCAACCGATGGCATTGTGGATGTTATGGGCGACATCATGGATAAGGCGTCCGAGATGCTTAGTGATGACTATCATTATAACGAGCTTACCGAGGATGAAAACGCTAATTTGATTACTAGATCGTCCAAGGTTTATCTGTTTATGAACCAGGCTTACGTTAACGCTTACCGCAACGCCAAGGCTTCCCTCCCGTCGCCTGGTGAGCTTGTCGATAATGTTGAGCTTGTCCCGATGGTTAACGCGCTCGCTAAGCCCATCACTACTGCCGAGTTTACTGCGGGCCCCCGCACGGGTGTTACGTGGACCGCGGCCGATAAGCCTGTTGCCGTCGATAAGCCCGCACCGATCGCGTTTCTGTGTGGCTCCGATAAAGTAGTTTATAGGCCTGTTGAGGGATCCTATAAGATCAATCTCAAGGAAAATGGTAAGGGCGATTTTGTAAATGAGCATCTTATTTACAAGGGCGCAATTGCCGTTAGGCCGTGGGAAAATTCTGTAAGAATTAACCTTAAGGCTTGATAACATGGCCCCAATTGAAAAAACAATTGGGGTTTCATGTCCCTATAACGATAAAGAATGCCCGAAACTTGAAATAGTAAACGAACACGTGGTTAATAATGAGAAAAGATTAGCTAATATTGAGCGTGTTCTTTATATTATTATAGGGATGCTTGCCATTAATTCGGGGTTGATTTTATGGCGATGATTGTTAAGCTTTTCAAAAATTCCAAGGTTGACGGCATTACACGTCTGGGAAATTGGGTGTCTAAAGATGCCCAATTTTCCTACTTCGACGGATTGGCTGGCGCTAAAACATTTAATGTTAAGACTATCAAGCTTGGGGAACCCCTAAAAATAAATGATTCATTGAATAATCTGTTGGGATATGGTTATGGCTATATCGATTATGGCGATGGATTCCGTTATTTTTTCACTGTTGGGGATCTTGAATTTGTAACGGAATCTCTTACGGGAATACATTATACAATTGATTGCTATGATACGGCAATTAAACAGACGAATGTAAAGCTTAAAAGGGCTACAATTACCAGATATCCCGAACAGTTGGGAAATAATCGTTATCCAGTAAAACCGATCTATTATGATTATTCACAACGTTTTCAACCTATAAGATATGGCATTGCAATGATGTTCACGCCTAAAAATGGTAATAAGGTTTATTGTGGTTTGTTTGTAAATAAGCCGAATCAATTACCCAATGCGCAATTTTTAGGTGAAGTTTGTAGCGGTGAATGGTTGGAAAAACTGAATTATGCTGTTAAGTTGGTTGATTCCAATTTTGAAATGCTGGCATCTGATATCTATGTGCTAAATGCGGTCCCAATATTTGGCGATCTAAATACTGCATTTTACACTCAAAAATTACCAGATATTCCTATTGGTGATTATGCACCTTATTACCACACTACAAATGCTGAATTCTGGGTTTCGAATTTTGCTAGTATTGCTACTAATAAAATACCAATTAGAAATTTCGGAAAATCTTATTGGGATTCGCCATCAGATGAAAATAAGTTGGAATCACATTATGCAATTCGGGATATGCGGGGAAATGTGGTTTTTACCGCTGATGATGAATGCCAATATACAATAGAGGAAATGAATATTGTATTTTCATCAACATCAATAGATCTACTTTTATCGTTTAAACGTAATGCTACTGAAAATTTGTATATTACAATTCCATCAGAAATAGTAGATTTGTATTCCGATACATGGGCGGAATATCGTTATCGTCAACGTCAATATGATATCGAATTAAGAAATATGCACCTTGAGCAACAGTTTGTTGCGGGTATTACATCTACTGGAACGGGCGTCTTGTCTGGTGCGATGATGGGTGGAATGGCTGGCCTTGGTGCTGGTGCTGGTGCTGGCTTATCAATTGCCACGGGTGCGATAAGCACCGTCGGTAACTATGTGATCGGCTCATATTATGGAAATAGGGAGCAGAACATTATAGATAGACAGGCTAAAGCATCGTCGGACACACTTAAACAACGCGGAAATAATGTTTCATTTTTTGCGTTGTTGAATTTGTGCGGTCCTTGCATCGAAACTTACGACACTACGTCATTGCAAGAATATGAAAATGATTATGAATCGAACGGGTATTATTGTAATTTCCCAGTACCTAATTTTATAACATATATTAAAAAAGGACCAATTACTGCCGATGTTGAAATTTTAGGCGATATCCCAGTAGCATGGAAGGAACAAATACATGATAGATTAATGCGGGGGGTTGTATTTGAGTGAATGGAATGTAAGAGATCTAATAGGTTGTTCCCCGATGGAAGCTACTAAAAGACTTGAGCAAGCTAAAATATCGCGTCTTGGCATGAATGTCTACGATACAAAAGTAGATGGAATTGCCGAAGGGCGTATTGAATGGTTTTTGTGGTTTAGGGGTAAATGCATCGTATGGAAGCATAAGATGCTAGGATGGATCGTTTCTGATATGTCCGAAATTGGCTGGGACGTTAACGGCTGGCCCAATAAATGGCGTCCGATTTTCGAAACCAATATTGAAGGAATTTCCATCCCAGATAGCATTACTGAGGATGATGATTGCATCGCATTTTACGATACTTGCGATTACCGCGTAAAAAGATCGTCCATTATGTATTACTGTTCGGATTACGCAGATGTAAAAGAGACAATAAGAGGACAGGTATTTAATCAAAAAACCCCAATGATTGCAGTTGTCGGAAATGCAAGACTTAAAAATAAGATTAAAGGTTTCATACAGAATCTGGCTAATAATGCTAAAATAATGTTCGTTGAAAAGGATGTCAAAGATTCGATCGAAACTATGGATGTTGATCCGACTTATAATGTTGATTCGTTGTATCAATATTCTAAAGCAATTGAATCTGAGATGTTCGAATTTTGTGGTATCGATTCAAAAGATGCGTACCAGAAAAAAGAACGTTTGGTAGTCGATGAACAGGAAGGAAACGACGAGGAATTGAATTATCTGTTGGCTGATGGGCTTAAATCCCGCCAAAAGTCGATAGATAAGTGTATTGCAAAAGGACTAACGGCATCGGTTGAAATTCAAGACTTGGTTAGACCAATCGCTGAAAACGAATTGATGGGGGTTAACGATAATGGAACAGATGGCGAAATTTGACCCGATTATCGGGGACGATCTACCATTCAACACATTGGCATATCGTGATATCCCCGCTGGCTTCGGCTTTAGTGTGCTGGAATTTCCGGCAGATAAACCCCTTACCCTTGGGGTAAAAGATAAGTTGATTGATTATTGCAACAAATATTTCCGCAATTATGAGATTAACGGGGTAACGATAGCGGATTGGCAAGTCGATCTCCAGCTTGCGCTAACAGAAAATATCGACACGTTCGAAAAAATGATGGAAGTCTACGATGATGACATCGCTAAACCGCTACAATCCAGAACAATAAAGCGCACGTTCGACATAATGGACGATACCGCAATTAACGGAACGGATAAAAATACGGGGACCGTTAAATCGAAAATAGATAATGTCGATTACGATCTACCAATTGATAACCCTACTGGCCAGCCCGTAGCTAAATCCAATAGCGACGGGACAACGACTAACGATCTAACAACCGCAACCAACGGGACTACCAAATATACCCATAAGGGTACCGAAACGGAGGATTGGTCCGACGTTGGAGTAGCGCCGAATTACGAATTGCTAAACGGATTCTTGGATAATAATCGTACATACTATAATGTGTTCGCATCGTTTTTCAAGGATTGTTTTACACTGGGGGAATATTATTATGGTTGATCTTGAGCCTTTTAAATATCAAGCAAGTACAAACCTTAAAGAACATAATGAAATTGTTTCTAAGGTTAATGAAATCGTTGGGGTTATCAATGATATTAATCTTGATGGCTTGGAACCGCGCCTTACGGCCGATGAAGCGAACATCAAGAAAAATACGGATGATATCACTCAACTTAAAATTTCCGATAATGAACATAGTGCGGAAATTACGGCAATTAAAGCTAAAGATAATACTCAAGATTCAGAAATTGCGGGACTTACTGAATCAGTAGTAAGTGATCTTACCGCTACTTTTGATAACAATACTAGAAACCTTAAAATTTCTATTGAGCGTGAAAAAGCTACTTCGATTGATGCTACGGTTAATATTCCAGCAGCTTCACAAACTGGAACATATAGCCCAATAGCCCCAATTACTATAAGCGATACTAATCAAATTGGGCTAGCTATTGATTCATCGACAATGGAAATAACAAGCGAAGGGACCCTTAAATCTAAAGGTAGTGGATCAGCATATACGGCGGGTACGGGAATAGAAATAGTGGATGGGGTTATACAACTTACCAATCAATACGATGCATGGGTTAAAAGTGCTTATAATTACGGCTCTTATGTAGATCCAACTGATAAAAAGTTTATCTTTAGGACTAAAAGCGGAATAAACGATAAAGTGTCATTGGTAGCATTAGCCTTTAAGTCTGATATTTCCGATATGGAAACTAAGAGTAATGCAAGTGCTACATACGCTACAAAAACAGAAGTAAATGATTGTTATAATAATGTTGAACTTACTGATACTACATTAACGTTTACGAATATCGGGGGAACCCAGAAAAACATAACATTACCTGGCGGTAGTGGTAATTATGTACCAGCATCTTATCCCGTTGAAAATGGTGGAAAAATATTAGGAATTAACGGCGACGGAACAGTTGTTCCTAAAGATTCCGATTTTGTAGAACCTTTATTTATAGCAAATTCATCATATTTTACTTCCCCAACCACTTTTATGGCAGCGCTTACATCGGGTGTAAAAGTTGGAAGTATGATATCATTTTTTGCTTTGGGATCAACGGCTACTTCTTGGTCGGGTACTATTAATGGTATTGTGACCTCTAAATCCAACTCAGACGTAACAATAAGTTATATTGGTGGAATATTACAAGAAAATGGTACAATCTTAACTATTGGATCATCAAATTATACCCTTAATTCAAGAATAACTTTTTCTACTCGTGGCATTCATACTAATATAGTTAAAGGTAATGCAATAAATGGCCGTAATCTATCCTGGGATGAAGTGCAAGGGTATAATTTAACAATATATAGGTAAAAAGTTTAATTAAACCATTTACCCATGCTCAAAGCATGGGGATTATCCTACTCAAACTACCAAGTAACCACAATTTCTTATTTGTTCTCAAACATTTATCGAAGGTTCCTTGATGGGCAGAATAATTATAGACCGAGTAAGCCCAATGATGACAAAATTCATGCCACAACACGGCCTTAATCCGCCAATTAGAAGTAAGACGGGAATTAATTTTAATTTCGCCCCACTTGTAAACCGCAATCGGATAAGATGAATGGGATATTTTATAATAAGTAATTCCCCTTGTCTTATCCCCCAAATTACCATACCCCAGAAATCTGGGGTAATGGTATTTGGTGCCGATATATTTAGCATGCCAATCATTAAGCATAATCTGGCAATCTACTTCGCTGATCGTCATTTTCGTTATCCCCATCGCAATAATCAATAAAGAAATAACCATCTTGGAAATGATCGTTAAGTTCTTTCAACAGGTTGTCGATCTGATCCAACAAAACATCTACTTTCGTTGTCATTTTTTCACCCAGTAAATTACTGCACGATTGGATTTTCCAAAAAATTTTCTAATTGATTTAATCCGACCTTCATTTTTCAGTTTGATTAAAACACCAAGAATAGCATGAGTTGTATACTTTATTCCCGTAATTTTAGAAATATAATTGGCTATATCTGCCGTCAAAATAGGATAACTTAATTTTTGCAAGTATTCGTAGACAAGTTCTTTTAATTGTCTTTTATTATAATCCCCGTCTAACATTAGATCGCCTTCTTTATATTTTCCATAAAACCATGTTATCTCATGACGGGTTAATCTTTTACCAGCAATAAACCCTTTATTTTTTAAACGTACCAATCTCGATGTTAATTGATGCGGTCCAAGCTTTACATTTGATTCTTTAACTAATAACGCGTTAATTTCCATAGCTTTTAATCCATGATAATTTCTTTTTAATATTGCTAGGATTAAATCGTCTATTTCAGAAGTGCGATTATACCTAGTCATTTTACCAATCCATAATCGACATTTGGGAATTCGCAATACGTGAATGAAATCTTATTTCCCCAAATGGTGATATGCTCATTCTAATCAATTTCTGATTTGTTAGAAATTCCAATGATTCATTGATTTTATCTTTTGAAAATCCAGTTTTATTAGCGATATCGTTAATCGTTAACCCATTATTCGCGTGGATTTGCCTAAATATTTCCGTCGGATATTTTACATCCATATTATCACACCCGCTGGCGATTGTGCCTAAGCCATCTATAAAATGCGTTTAGTGTTTGCGCATTATCAAATACGCAAATACCTAGATTAAACATTTCCTCGAATTCGGTAGTCAATCCTTGATATCTAAAATGTTTCTTATTCAAATCGATATAGGCTGGTTCAGATACGTATGTATCAACGTCAAAATTCACGTTTACTTTAGTAAAATAGTATTTCCCATCGTAAACCCGATAGGACATATAATAACCCAAACTCATTAATTGAATGGGTTCCAACTGGATCTTTTTATCGGGGCATTTTCCAATTGTTGTATATTCTTGCTGGGTTTCGTTGTCATAATAGGCTTGCAATTCATCTTTTGTTCTGAATTTTAAAGCCTGTTGCTTGATGTTCCTTTTAATGATCGCGTCTGTACCCGCAACATTCCATACCAACGTTGCGGAATCAACTTCGAAATTTCCAGATTCCATTTGTAGGGAAATGTGACTAATCGTCTTTTGCATCTTACCCTTACCAAATGGCATAATTTGCCATTGCAAATAATAAGGATTTTGCCATACAATATTATTACATACAAGGAATTTTAGCGGATTATACGATCTAGAAAAACTTGTATCAGTGTCATACCAATCATTGAATTCTGTATCGAGTCTTGGTTTTTCCGTATAACGTGGGGGTACTATTTCATCGTAAGTAATCATCGAAAATGGATAATCTGTATCACGATTATTATGCGCATTTTTCCAGTAGAAAAACATCACACGCCCTTCCGTAAGCGGATCCGTTAAAATGTAATTTCCCAGATCGTCCCGAGATTTTTCTAATTCTGGGTTAAATTCTTGCCACGCTGAAATAGCCTTAGCCATCTCATTTTTAGAATAACGGCCCCAACCCACTATTTCGCCCTTGTCCATGTACTCTTTAGACAACATCCTAAGCGCGTAAGATTTTCCGTAATTACGCGGGGATGTGGGGTTATTAATATCGCAATGATGGGACAACATTAGTTTAGCATCCTTGATATCCCAATATAATTTATCATTGGGTAATCTTGCGTCGTAATATTTAGTGACTATATCATCCATGTAAAACACTAACCCTGCAATTAATTTCATACGGTATTTGAATTACATTTTTAGCCCATGTCTCTTTATCTCTATGAGCACGTGTAACCATCCATACGCCGCCTTCTTGTAATTCGGCGAATTTTATTTTATCGCGAACATCGCCATTAATTCCCGCGCATTTAGTGTTAAGCGGGTTATGTGGAATTGATTTAATCGGTTTGTAACTTAATTCTTGATAAGTTTTAGGCCCTACGATCCAAACATCAAAATCGGAATTTTCAATTTCCCATTGCCCTAAGTTCTTACCGATTGTAACATCTGGAATTTTATCGCCCGTGAATATACAACTGTCCGTATCACAATATAGCACATTTTTAGGATCCAGTGACAAAAGGACCTTGAATAATGATACACGGCCAGACATGGCAATCCATGATCCTAAAGGCAAATAATACAATTTCTTATCGTGTTCCTCGACTGTATGACGTTCCCCACCTTCATAAGAGATTCTTTTTCCATCTGGCCTTGATAGGAATTTTCCATAAAGAGAATTCATTAATATTTTGTAAAAATACCTTTTAGTACCTTTATTATTTTTCTTGCCTTCAAACAGCATAGTGATATACTCACGTAATGCCGTATTATTTTTCATCTGTATATAGACGGGCTTATCGCTGAATTCTTTAATGTTATAGCATTCTTGGATAATTTCCCACTCGTCGTGCCAGAATGCGTGACTTCCGTCTAAATAACAGTCGCTTACATATTCGCCAGCTTTATACAATTTCTTGAATTGATATTGTTGACATTGGGCGCTAGAATTCCATTGAATATATGGGATCTTGCCACGTTTGAGTGTTAAATAGCAAGTTGGGAAATGAATCGTCGTATAATCCCGATCTAATGGCGGTGCTTTTAATACAGGTCCAAATGGAATCTTAGGCTTTATCATTTGAGTAGGATACATTGATACCGCGTCTATATGCTTGCACCCATAAAATAATCCTTTATGGACCGCCATACACACCCCGCCCCTTAATGACTCTCTTAAATATTCTTCCCATTCGTAATTACACAATTCCGCATATCTTTTATCTTTAATTCCATAACAGAATTCCTCAAAAGTCATACTGAAATTTGACTTAAGAAAATCCTTGAAATGGCCCATTGTACGGCCCGCTATTGTAACGTAATTTATATTTTCGATAACCGACGTTTCATTTAATTTATGATAAAGTTTGCAAGTTAATTCTGCGTCCTTCATTGCATAACTAATTTCTTTTTCTGTTGCATGGCATTTCGGGAATATTTTAGATGGTAATTCTATTTTGCATTCTCCGAGCCATTCCATGCACGCGCGATTAAGTGTTGTTGCCGTCAGAAAATTGGCTATATCAATAAATGTTATTTTAATTCCAGATTCCGTTTTTATATCACAGCGATAAATATTTGAATCTGATTCCAAAATCGAAAACGTACCCTTCCGCAAATTATTCTTTTGCGGTTTTTCCACATATTCCCATAGGCTATTTTGTACCAGATTTTTAACAATCTGGGAAAAATCGAAGTCAAGATTGAAAAATGCCAGTACTGTATCTGATTGTAAACCAGATAACCATTCGAAAAACTTAGTGCATATTTCCAATCTGATCGCGTCGTCCGATTGTGTAAAATCATCGGATGTCAGATAAACCGATCCCGATTGCGCCCAGCACTGGATGGACTTAAGGCCCATTTGCCCATGACCGTTATAAGTCTCTGTATCAACCCCGTAAACGTCGGAGCCATCGACAACCTTACTAACAACCGATACCATCCATCCAACCCCGCTAACTTTATTCCTCTTGATCTTTTACCCTTGAGTGTATATCGTACTTAAAATCTAACTTGTCGAAAAATTCCGCTGTTTCTTTCCACAACCTAAGCCTATCATCATTTGACTTAGCGTCGTACATAGCTTTTATTAATGCGTCGCCCTGTTGAGCCGTCATCTTACCCGACTTAACAGCCTTATTTATGACAGCCGCATAATTAAGACGTGATTGTGTAAGCTTGCTTACCTCAACTTCCCCGCGATTACCGTAGCGATGGAGGAAGCGCACGGCTTCCCCTGTTAGGGTGGTTGCACTAAGCCACGCTTTAATCTCTTTAGTGCTTTTATTGGTGGGGAGATCCGCTATTTCCACGCCTTCCCTTCTAATGCGCTTGACTTCCGCTTGCACTTTAGCCCGATGTTTACGTGCTGGCGATTGAGCAACCTTATCAATCTTGGCTTGCTGGGCTTTAGTTGGCTTGCCGATATAACCATACAACCTACCATTGCGATAAACGCGGTTATCCTTCTGGACCGTAAGCCCCTGCACAACCCTACCCGTCGCCCTAAACACGATTGCACCATCGGGTGCGATCGCCAATTTCTGGTATTTTGCCATATTAAACCCACGTGTTAAGATGGGGGGCTTAGCCCCCGTTGTTTATTTACTGTGGCTCAAAAGCCCAGATCGGGAACGACTTGGCACTAGGACCTTTACCATATTTGGCGGTCGTTGTAATGATCTTAACGTCGCAATCGAGACGATCATAAACGTAGACGTTAGGCTCATCGGCGAAATTGCCAGTCTCGGAAACCAGCTGATTAATCACGGTTTCACCGTGGCTGGTTGTGTAAGTGCCATCGGCGAATCCGATGTAAGCCGTAACATTAGTGATCGGCGATCCGTCCTTGCGAATCATGAACTCGTGGCTTTCCTTGTCCTTGACGGGATAGACGGAATAAGCCACGATGATGATCTTTTTAACTTCCCCTGCGTTGACCTTGACATAAGTCATGGCCTTAAACGGTTCGGGGATAATGTTCAGCATGGACCTTTTAGTGACGTTCTCTATCTTTTGCATTTTATCACTCCGTGCGAGCGGTGAATTTTACAACACTTTTACGGACAGAATACTCGACTCCATCAATTTCGACAACATAAGATGCGTTGGTTACCCCGACCATCTTAACCACGTCACGATAGACATTGCCACCGATCTGCGTAATCATTCCGACAGTCCTACCGTCGATCGACTCATAGTCGGGCCTGTTAGCATCGACAAGGGTAAGGATGGACGCACCAGCCTTAGGGTCCTTCTTAACCATGTTGGTAATCTCGAACGTTCCGATGGCGTCCCAGTTCGCATCGAACGGGGCGTCATAAAGGGGGACGTTTACAGGACTTGCATTTTGGCCCGCGTTGCGGGCTTTTACTATGTCTGCCATTTCAATACCTTCTTTTGCTTGGGTTATTACCCAATTCGTGCGGGCGGGATTGGTTCTGAGATTTCGATGGATGGATGGATGGGACCCAACCCCGCGCCGTTTCACGTGGGTAACACGTCATTAGATGTTTTGATTTATATACCTTGGTACATGACGGTTATTATCGTTGTTACTATTTCTTTAGTAGCTACCATTTTCGAATGACGCAAGATAGCCACAAATGATCGTCGCTGTATATTCGTTTAGACCATATTCCTTCTTGAGTGCCCTTAGATCGCCAGCGCGCCATCCGCCATCAAAGAGATAGGATGCCATTTCTACCAATGTTTCATTGCTTGCCATATTGTCACCTATTGTTAATGTAAGAGGTTTAGAAAACAGTTTAGCTGAATGTCACCTTAGCCTAATCTGGAAATACCCAGTCTGTTGTGGCCACATGCCAAGGGCCGTATGTTGACATAATCTCATTCTCGATCATCACGCGCGCGTCCTTCTTGGATGGGGCGACGATCTCAACGTTATCTTGGCCGATAGCCGACTTGTCAAAGATGAGTAAACACTTCATGCTAATAGGCTATCCTTACGGACTATATAACTATTGCGCTTAGCGGGCCACTTAACAACCCCTGTTAAGAATGCACGTTAATGTAGACTCTCATAGAAACTATTAACCCACAGTCTTACGGCCAGCCCTAAGCACTCAAGCTTACATCGGTTACTTAACAACAATTGTTAAATCACTACCACACCATGCTAAACGTGCAATA
>ENA-OOYA01000147-OOYA01000147.1-human-gut-metagenome-genome-assembly--contig:-NODE-147-length-14072-cov-5.090890_pt1 | contig 14072 bp, 16 predicted proteins | sample MGYA00241695_ERZ501361 | MGnify/ENA primary metagenome ERZ501361 (study PRJEB25962, sample SAMEA2042839) | human gut metagenome | biome: human gut; feature: human-associated habitat; material: faeces... | reverse complement strand
AACGGGCAGAGTAACCGTCAGCGCAAAGATGAGCTATGACATCCGTCCCTATAAACCAAGAGACAGACACTAAAACATTTTATGAGCAAGAGGCGAGGAGCAAGCTATCAGAAACGTGTCACAGACATAAATAGGATATACGACCAACATGCCAAAAGCGGAATCAGCAACCGCGAGATATGGCGAAGGTACGTGTATCCTGTTTATGGTATATGTGAGCGTACCTTCTACAACCTCCTCAATGCCTCTTGTGACCCTAAGAACGAAGTGCCACAAGAGGCACAGACGTTTCTAAAATTCGACTTTGACGATGAACCAGGACATACAGAAAATTATCCGCAATATCCTAAACGACGTTAGGGTGGAGTTGAGTGATGAGTTTGACCGCAACTTTGAACGGCAGGCATTCTTCAACGAGGCGTGGCAACGCAGAAGCAGCCCCACACGTCCTGGCGGTTCAATACTGATAGACACCGGCAAGTTGCGGCAGAGCATCAGCAGCCGAACCACAGACAGCAGTATCACGTTCTGCTCGACACTGCCTTATGCAGCCATACACAACGATGGAGGCGAGATAAAGGTGACGGCGAGGATGAAGCGATTCTTCTGGCACAAGTACCATGAGGCGACAGGCTCATTCGGACGCAAGAAGAATGGTGAGAGACGCAACGACAAGCGCACCGTACAACTGAGCACCGAGGCGGAGTTCTGGAAGCACATGGCTCTGATGAAAGAAGGAAAGAGCATCAAGATACCGCGCCGCAGATTTCTTGGAGCATCGCCAGAAGTGGAGCAAGCGGTCAAGGACATCATCGAGGAGAACCTTGCAGAGTATTTTGAACACGAATATAAATTGAAATGAGAAAGGAATTATTCAACGCCATTAAAGCAAAACTGGCGAGCGATGTGCCTGAAGTGCAGCACATCGATTTGTGGAACCACAATGTGGAGTTTGTAGAGCAGGAAGAAGGATGGGCGCGTCCAGCCGTCTTTGTGGAGTTTGGAAAGATAGAGTGGTCGCCATTTCAAGGCGGCAGTCAGCGTGGCAAGGGACTTGTTACTATTCACCTTGTGACAGACTGGGCTGACGGTGGCCATGATGCAGCTTTCGACCTTTGCCACCAGGTGCATACAGCCCTTGACGGATTGAGTGGTGATGATTTTAACGGCATGGCGCTTGTTGAGACGAACACCAACCACAACCACGAAGAGATACTTGAAAGCATCGACTGTTATGCGGTGCGTTACCTATTGCGATAAACCGCCCATGTCGCAACGATTTAGCCCCGACGGATAATTTACCGCCGGGGCTTTTTAATGCCGTTAGAATCGAATTATAACGCCGTTAGGCGGCATCGGTGAACAACATCATGTCTGTGTAGTGCGAGCTGTAGTTCACTGTGGCGTTGAACTCCACCTTGTGGCAGTTCTTGAATGGGTTGCCCACGGTCGGGTTTTTGCCCATCCATTCACAAAGCTCAATAATGGATGACTTGTTGGAAGTGAAATATATAAAGTGGTGCCCAGCAAGAATGGTCAGCACATCGAGGTAGTCGGAAAGTTTCCAGTACATATTATATGTGCCAACGTCGGTGGATAGATAGGGCGGATCAACAAGGTACACAACATTCGGCATGTCTTTGTATCGGGCGAACACCTCTTTGTAGTCGCATGATACCACCGTTATACCCTCAAGATAGTCCTCGCAAGTAGGATAGTCTGATTTGCGGAGATTGTTGTATAGAGCCTCCTTCTTCATTTCGGGGATGCTCAATTTGTACTTCATGGAGAACATCAGTCCTGCGGAAATGGTGATGAAGTCAATGTACCCGACCTCACGCTCCTCCTGCTCCAGTCGGGCGAATATGCGGTCGCGCAAGTCGCCACGGATGCAACTGTGCTTGGGTACGCCTTCCGCCTCCACCATTTTGCGCAGGTCAGCCAAAAGGCGGTTGGTCTGCGGAATGTGCTGCAGGCGGTTGCGGTAGCCGTCGAAGTCGTTGTATATGACCGTGGCATTCGGCTTCTGGCACTTGGCAATGTGCGACAACAGACCCGAACCGCCGAACAAATCCACGAATACCGTGTCCTCTGGATATTGCTTGAGAACCTTGATGAACTCACGCGCGAACATGCGCTTCTGCCCCACGAATGGGAGCGGTGCCGATAAATACTGCTTTCTCATGCCTTATACGTTCAGTTCAAATCTCACGTTCTCGTTTCCGTCGAGCAACTGGCGTGTGTGGCTGATGTTGTTCTCGTAGATATGCACATTCGCAAGGTTCAGCGTGATGGACTTCAAAGGGAGGTCAATCTGCCGGGCCATAAGGTAGAGGTGGTAGATGTCCGCTGGCAAGCCGAGGTTCGCATCCGAGCTGCGCTGGTAAGCCGACACCACCAGTTCGCCGTTCTCAATCTGGAACTGAACGAGCGACAGACATGGAGCCTGGTTTGTCTCCGCATCGGTGGAACCGAGGAACAGCACATAGTTCTTGCTGTTGCGCTTCTCGCGGTTGATTTTGGCAATGAGCGGAGGCAGTTTCTCAAAATAGGTTGGGTAGGAGTTCACGAGGATGGCACCGCAGTAGTCCCACCAGTTGATGCCCACCTCGCGGTACTTCTCCACGTTGCGTTCACCCTGCATGAAAAGCTGCAGCTCATTCCTTAACTTCTTGCGTGCGATGCCGTGCCCCTCGAAGATGTCGAGCAGGTCGGCAGGGGAGAGCACCAACCGCTCGTTGAGCAGATAGCGTATGCTCCCCTTCTTGTTTTGTTGGCACTTGCCCTCGGCAAGCACCTTCTGCAAAATTTGATGGTATTTGTTCATGACCGTTTTGAATTTGAAAACGGTGCAAAGGTAATACTGCAGCAACTCTTCCCCATGGGCGAGCCACCACGTTACACTGCAAGCAGGTTGCAGTCGGTTTTGAAACGCCGTATGAGGTTATAGACCTTGCGCTCGCTGACGGCATACTCCGTGGCGAGCCTTGCCACGATATAGGACACCTTCTCGCCCTGTGCGGAAAGCGTGCGGTATTCATTAAAAAGGTCGATGTATTGCACATCGTCCAGCCTGATTCCAGCCTTTTGGAAGTAAATCAGCAGTTCCCTGTTCAAATTAAGTATCTCTATCAGTTTCATTTTCAGAAAAATTTAGTACTTTTGCATCGTCTCACTTATTCAGCGCAATCGCGCACAACAAAAATAAACCTCTTACTGGCGAACGAGGGTATATGCCCCCGGTCGTGCCGGTAAGAGGTATCGTTGTGTTAATGAGTAAGTGAGACGACTAATTAACAGGCCGGGGGCTTTTTTATTTCCCTCCCCCGAAGGGATTGTTCTTAGTCTCGGTATAACTCCAAATTGAAATTATCCTTGCTCTTCCATCCGTCAGCCAGTGTGTCCTGGATATGCTGCATGGCTTTGGTATAGAAGTCCGTCAGTTCTTCGATGGTGCTGAACGTGTGATAGCATGGCTCATCGTCTGTTCCGAACTTGAACGTGACCGGCAATGTCTTGCCGTCAGACTGCACAGCCAAGTCGTATGCCACCTTGTAGTTGAACTGGTTCTCGTTTGAGAGCCACACGCTCATGTCGTTCCACACGAAGCCAGAAAGTATGGTCTCGTTCGTGCGGTCGTTGAACCATTCCGACACCATGGTCTTGATGGTATCCTCAGATGGCTTTCCGTTGAACTCAGCCTCCATATAGTCGGCAGATCCATCCTCGTTGTTATGCACGTCCCAGCGGACGCGCCATTTTCCTTTGACGGGGTTGGTGCATTCAAGCAGCTTTACCCCTTGTGCTCCGTTTACTCTGTTCATCATGTGAAAATGTACTTTGTTCTACCTTTGCCGAAGGTTTCCGCCTTGATGGTGGTCTCGAATGGGAAGCCGTCTGGCATTTCACTCACTTGCTGGAGAATGTTTTTCATCTCCTCGCTGTTGGTGAAGAACTTCTTCGGCTCGCCGTTCTGCTCGATGGACACGACACAGCGGTCTTCGCCCTGGCTGGTTTTGACCCCGACCTCGAAGTCTTTTACCACGATGGGCAGGTTCACCAACTCGCGGATGCTTACCACCGCACCCGCAAATCGCTTCTTGCCGTCTTCCGGCTTGTAAGCGACATTCAAATCCTTAAATGATTTCATTTTTTTGCCTGTTAATTTATAAAACAAATTTCTGCAGCAAGCGTGCTTGGCCATTCCGTAGAATGACGCAATCAGTTCTCGCCGTCTCTTTCTTGACTTGACTTTGTGTAGTTTCCTTGCATACTTCTTCTTGACGCGCTTGCGCAGTAGTGAGTATGATCCGTTGAATGTCACATACCCCAAGAAGTCGATTCCTTGCGCTGATGGGAATACCCTTTCGTTCTTCTTGATTTCAAGGTCAATTTTTTCGACTTGCTCATGTACAATGCCGTGTGCCAGCCAATTTTCTTGCTTGTTGCCACAGAGCACTCTACCGTCATCGCAATAACGGTAGAAATGGCGGATGCCGTATTTGTCCTTCAGATAATGGTCGAGGAACACGGACAACAAGAGGTTGCCAGAAGCCTGTGAGCTTCGCAACCCGAAGCTGATACCCTCCGGCAGAAGATGAAGAAAATGATCCAGGAGCGACAGCAGGATTTTGTCTTTGAATACTCTGCGGTAGCACCACATGACAAACTCAGGCTTAGTATTGTCATAGAAATGCTTGATGTCGAACTCGTAGCAGTAGCGTGTGCCTTCGGGGTCACGTTCCATGTCCAATTGCATGCACTTGCGGAGATCATGTGTGCCACGCTTCTTGATACTTGCTCCAGTCGTCCTGATAAAACGCTTATGCAGATGTTGGTCCACCACGTTCATCACGGCATACACTGCGATGCGGTCGTACATGGAAATAATCTGCAGGTGTCTTACTTTGCCATTCTCACAGATGATGCGTTCATGATAATTGCCGAGTCGAAAGGAACCGTCGGCAAGTTTTGCAGTCAGTTCTGCAATCACCTCCTCGCGGTGTGCGAGCAGATAGCGTCCTTGACGGCATTTCTTACGCTTCTTCCCACGCAGTACACGGTCAAACGCCTCCGACATATTGCCGTAGGACGTTATCTCTTGCATGATATAGCCTTCTCTGTGCATGGTCTTCTTTTTATGATGGAAGATAAGGGCCTTCCTTTCCCCGGGCCAAACTTCTTCGAATCGTTACCGACCTACCAAACTCTATTGCCCGACACTTGATGTTTCAGCTTTCCACCTTTATATTGGTGCTTTTGCTGTGGCTCGTTTCCCTCGGCTCCACATTAGGGACACGTCCCCATCGTTGTACGCCGATTAGTTAGATTTCCAGGCGCGAGCCGACATTCGCATTCGCATTCGAGGCATCGTTATTCGCATTCGCATTCGAGACACCGCCATTCGCGTTCGCATTGTTGTACCCGCGATAGACCACACGGCCTATGGGAAACTCTACCAGTTTGCAAAGTTACTCATTCTCTGTGCAAAAGATGAATGAATATTACACAATGAGCCAAAATAACATTGCAATGAAGCCTCCGAGCACTGTGCAAGCCCAGTCAATCCAGTCCCAAGGACAGCCGTGAAGTTTGTCTTTGAGTTCGAGACATGAGGCTGCGATGATGGCAGAATAGATGGCAGCCCATGGCGACAATGCGCACAGACCGACCAATAAACCGCCGACAAGATGCTTGTAGCGGTTGCTTTTCTTTAGAAATGAGAAAATTTTGTTCATTGTTGAAAGTTTTGAAATGAAACGTTATACCTTTGCATCTAAAAAAGATGACTGTAATACCCGATACAAAAGAAGGCTGGAATGGCTTTGTTCGAGAGCTGATTGAAGCCAAAGAAAAAGTGGAGCTTCAGCATGAATCACTAATACGCCATCAGTCAGGCATAGCCGCAACTTTAATAGGCATAATTGCTGTTTTTGGCAATGTGTCACAAGGTAGTACACTTCTTCGATGCCTGACAGTAGCGAGTGTGTTATTTCTGTTGCTGACTGTCCTTGCTGGTGTGTTGTATTGTTTTTTGCAGTACAAACTAAAGTTGAAAGCACTCTCGAATTGCTTACGGCAATATCAAGAAGGCTCTTTCGATGCTGTGGGGCAGGTTTCTTCACCAACCGCTTCATGGCTTGCCAGAGTTTTCCCATGGCTGTTGTGTGTCGGAATATTACTTCTATCGGCAAGCGCAGTGTGTGCTCTACTGGGGCGTTGAGTGCCTCCATAATTTTCTCGTCTTGTATTTTTTCTTCCATATCTTGATGTGTTTTGAAAAATTGTTATTACCTTTGCACCAAAGCATTGAGGAAATGGCTCGTTGGCGTTTTTAGCCTAATTGCCGTCCGAGATGCTTTTTTGTTTTATATGTTATTTACCGAATAGCAGAAATATTCAGCGACTTGCTGACCGTTACCTTTTCTACGAGTTCGCTTTCCGACATTGATTCTGACCCTATTCCCATTTACTTCTGATTCAAAATAATAGAAATGCTCGAACCCATTGTCGTGTCCTGGAGCAGGAGGGGCATCATCTATATATGTCGCACGTTCAAGGATTTCGTCCATATTCTTTAAGTCGTCAAGTTGCATTCTGCGAGTTCTTGATATAACATCGGAATACAGATGCCCATTCCCTTTTTTGTCAAATTGAATTTTGATGTTTTTATCGCCAATACTTTTTGTAACAGTTTTACTCAATAGTGGCTCCATTTCATGTTGGAAATGTTTTCGTTCAATTGCTCTTGCCGTCTTTTCTCTATTCCCTGCACACTCATGTAAAAGTCTGCATGCGGCACACACTTCATTGTCTGGCACGAAAGTCAGTTTCAATTTCCCCTTTGCTATGTCGCAGTCACGACACCGACGAATGGTGTAGGGATTGTAGTCGGGTATGGTCTTGTCTTCCTTTCCTGGATTGAAATGGAAGATACCCTTTATGTCACGTTGAAGAGCTTCTTCGCCCAGCGCCATTGCCTCATCGTGGGGTGTGGCAGGATATTTGGACTTGCGCACCTGCACTACGGTACAACGGCAGTTCCATCCGTTGGGTGGATAGTATTCCTCCCAGAATGGGTCTGACGGCGGAAGCGTCACGCCATTAAGCGCAGCGTGTTCCGGACGCACCTTGCCATCGTTTGCCGTGCGGTACTGGAGATTGTAGCGGTCGCCGTCCTCCGAGAACCGTTCCCACTTGGCAGCCATCTCCGCAGACGACTGCACGAAGTTGTACTCCGCACGGAGGTAGTTGGAGTTGTAGGTGTTGTCTATCTTCCGAACATCATTCAAAAAGGCTTCGAATGTCTTTCTATTGCCGTTAGAATCCAGCAAGGACGGGAACGCCTCGTTGAGTTCGTGGAACGTTTTCATGCCTGAGAAGATATAGTCAGACCGTTGGAGACGTTTGCGCATGGCATCAGACATCTCCACTTGTTTGAAAGTAGAATCCAAAGCACCGGCATGGGCGTTGATGAACTCCTGAACTTTCGGTTCTGCCAGCACCTCGATGCGAAACTCCGACCCTTTCTGAGAATAGAGCGTGCGCATCATGCCGTCGAACAGCTCAGAGAGTTGCTTGCGTATCTGCTCCTGCTCTTTAGACAGCGACAATGTTTGCGGATCATCGCCTAACAGCTGGGCATAGCGTTGGTGCAGCCCCACATAATCGGTGGGGCTTAATCGAAAAAAGAGCCGTGTGCGTTTTGCAGCTGCTTTTTCTTCTTGTCGTCATCGTCTTGTGGCTCATTGTTGCCCTCGTCGCCATCATCGTCACTGCCACCGGGTAGCATGGGCTGAGCATTGCGTCGTTCGCCTACAGGCATACTGTATTTCTCTGCAAAGTAGGATGGGTCCACTTCGTAGCGGTCGGCAACCATGGTTTCGTATGCCACCTGCTGCTCCGGTGTGTAATCGACGGCATCATCCCATTTGAAGCGCAGTCCCTTTATCGGGAAGCCGTGCTTTATCATGCGTGGGATAAGCTGGTTGTTCACGATGTCGCGCAGCATGGTGCAGTCGCTTTCCACCAGGTTCTCGAACACCTCAAGGTGTGTTTCTGATTGTGAGAGGCTGCTGCCGTCCTCGATGGTCATCGTCTGCCCGATGATGAGCTTTGACAGTTCCGAGTTGGCGCGATCGATGCGTTTGTCATAGACATTGAAGGCATCGCCCTTTCCACTTTCGACGAATTCAATCTCGGTGTCCTGCCCTGCCACCATGTACTGGCTTGCTCCGGCACCCTTGAGCATCTGTTCAAGTCGTCCCATCTCCTTGGGGTCGCGTGATGTGGTGCGTGCGATACGCATCGGCATACCGAAAATCTCGCCGAAGGAATCCCAAAATGCCAACATGTTTTTCTTCGGAATGGTCTGCGTGGCAGCCTTTAGATACAGGCCGAGATCGTCAGGCCGTCCAGCTTCTATGAGCCAGTCAGAGAATGGGGCTGAGTGGTAGTCTATGCCCGTAGTCCAGTCCTGCCCGAGCTGTTGAATCACACGGCCGTATTCCGGAATGACATGCTTCCGTGGAATGAGCTTCACATCCGTATAGCAAGGACATCCGTCGCCATCGGTGGTGAGGTCGCCAAGTTCGATGAGCGAGTGTCCCCAAAGATTGGCGGCAAGTGCGTATTCGAGCATTTGCTTGAACCAAGCCTGGTCGAAATAGTGGTGTGCCTCCTCGTTCTCATTACCCTTTGCATCGACCAGTTTGAAGGACTTCGCCATGACGAATCCTACACGCTGGCGAACACAGCCCGATAGGTGAAGGTCAATATCCACATCGCGGTATATGTCGTAGAGACGTTGGCGGTTCGGGCTGTCCACATTTATAGCCATCTGCCAGGCGTTGCGCCAGTCGGCAATGTCCCTGCGTGTAAGCGCATCGGTGGTGCGTTGCAGTTCGATGACCATCTTCTTTATGCGCTTGCGGTCAGACGACTTCGCAAGGTTGAAGTCCCCGTTTGGCGTGTGCAGTATATTTTGACTGCCACCTCCGAACATACCGCTGAAAAAGTTCTTTATATCCATAGCGTTACCAGTTATGTCGTAATTGTTTCTGTGAACCGAATATGAGCAAGTCGCCAGTCGGTGTGCCGTCCTCGTCGGTGTTGAGCGGCAGGTCGGGGATGATTTTTCCGGCTTGCACGCCTTCCAGCCACTTTATGGCACGCTCGTAGCGCTCCTTGCGTATTTCGCTGCCCATCTTTTGGGGCATAGCGGCAATCATGTGATAGAGCGCAATGTCGGCGGCATACATTACCACCAAACGGTTGCGGTTTTCGCCTTCAGCCGAGAACACCGCTTCCGTGTCGTATTTTGGTCTGAGGTAGCCGGCAATCTCCTCGCAAGCCTCCAGTTCCGCATTGTCACGTATCTCCTGCGATGCCTGCGACACGACCTTCAGCGCATTTTCGCCTATGACCACTCTGTAGTCCTCTTCCGTGATAAACATAGTAAGCCTCCTTCCTAATGCGTCACATAAATGGCACGACGCTCGATGTCGGCAACCTTTACACCTTTACGGAAGCGGTGCTTGGCAACCAGTTCGCGGATGGTGCGTTTCGGTACGACCTTCAGCGAGCCGTTCATGTAAATCACATAATACTTCATGCCAAGCAGCTTTGAGAGCTTGTTGGCTTTCTTGATGGCACGCTTGCACTGCCATCCCCAGATAATGTCCTTTATTACTTGTATCATTGTTACCAAATGTTTTTGGCGGTCGGTCTTTTGCCGAACACCGGTTTGAAACTTTCCTGTCTTGTATTGCGCTGGAGTATCCATATTGCGCCTTCATCAGCGTCAGGCGCATCGTCATGCACACGGCTGCCACGCTCCAACGCCAACGTCTGTTCTATGCCCACCTGCATATCGGGGTCTTCCTTCTTGCGCTCGTTGTACCAGACAAAGCCACGTTCCCAAAGAGGACTGACCGCCTCGATACGCTGGATTTTGTCTGGCTTCTTTCGCTTGTCGGGCATGATGGGCAGTTGGTAGCCACGCAGCTCACCTTCCACGGCAAACTCGTCCAAAATCACATCCTGCATGAAGTTCGCTTCCATGAAGAACTGAATAGCCACCGTGTCGCGTGTACGCTCGTAGAGGTCGTATAGCCATCGAACCATCTCGCTGACTGTTGCCTGGCGCACGAAACTGTCTATGAGATGCAGTTCCGAGCCAATCTTTCCCCAAACGCGGCTCGCCTTGTAGTCGTTGGAGGTTGTCGATTTGAACGACGGGTCGGTATAGCACACAATCATGTCGTACTTTTCGAGCTTTGGCAAACGCTTGTATCGAATCCAATCCGCACGGAAGATCGTACCGTCCACGATAGGGTTGTGCATCATCTCCTTCTCCCAGGCACGATAGCCCACGAAGTCGCGGTAAGCCTGCGCCTCCTCTTTGGTCCATTTCTCCTTCCATACCGGTTCTCCGTTACGATCGACCGCTACGATTTTAGAAAGGAACACTCCCTTTGTACGTGAGAGATTGTAGAGCACAGAGTTCTTGCTGATGAGGTTGCCCACCATAATGAAGCGTCCACGGCCCACATCAAGCGCACCAAAGAGAGCCTCCTTCACCCAGTCGGTGAGGTCGTGTACGAGTTTGTCGTTCTTGCAAAGCTGATCGTCGTCAAGGTCATCGATGACGATGTAGTCAGGACGGGATTCACGGTCACGCAGACCACGAGGCGACTGTCCACGACCGCAGGCAAGGAACTTCACACCGCTCTTTGTCTTGAACTCGCCCTCCTGCCATCCGCCGTCGTTCTTCTGCTGTCCGAAGTCGGCAATGAGACGCTGGTTGTATTCCAGTTCCGCTTGAATATCTCCAAGCAGTCGGTCGGCATTGTCCTCCGACTTTCCGACAACCACCATAAAGTTGATAAGCCGCTTCGGTTGGAACATCAACCAGAGCGGCGTGAATACATCAAGGTGGGTCGATTTGGCGTGACCGCGTGGCCACATGAATACAGCCTTCAAGTCGGGCGTGTTTCGGACCTTGCGTGCAGCTTCGTTGTGGAACGGAGCGTTGTGAATGGTGCGTATGACCTCACCGGTCGTCTTGTCACGCAATTGCAGGAAGTGTGGAAAGTAATACTCGCAGAACGCTGCGTAGTTGTTGAGCAAGCGTTTGATACGCATGTCCCTTTCTACTGGCGTTTCGCTTTTCAGGAGTGACGTGTCCGTAATGGCTTGCACTTGCCGGCATCGCTCTTTCCACTCCTCGTATGCCTTTTTCTTTTCCGCTGCTGTTGCCATAGGCTGCCTCCACTATTTTATGCCCATCTGTTCTGTGATGTACATGTCCTGGTACTTGTTGATTACACGCATCAGTTCGGGAGTCACCTCTGGGTCTGTCTGCGAGCGGTACTCCAGCCACTTGGAGAACGCCATGAACACCTCGATGGCATCCACCACATTAGCCTTCTTGTCGAGTTTCTCAATGACCGACGAGAGTTTAGCCAGCTTGTCGCCAAGTCCTGCAATGAGTGCAGGGTCGTCAGAACCATTCACTTGTGTAATGAGTGTGTCGATGGTGAGCAACAGTTTGTTCACCAGTTCAGGGCGTGTGATGTTCTTGGCGGCACGAGCCTCTTTCCACCCCTCGGCTGAGCACCATTTGGATATGGTGACGCGCGACACGTCCACCTTCTCCGCAATCTCCTGCTGCTCCATGCCCGAAAGATAGAGCGTGCGTGCCAGCGATTTCTTTTTTTCAATATCTGCCTTTGTCATGTTGATAAGGTTTTTGTTCACATCAGGGCATACCACGCCCCGATTCCTTCTGCAAAAGTGCCACGATTTCGGTGGCTCTCCCAAAAAGTGTGCAATGGTTTCATAGAAGTGTGCAACCATTGCACACTTTTTTGGCGGACAGACAATTACCTCGTAATATTGCACTGCGAATCGGGCAATGCAGCCCAGAAAACGACAATGATATGAGTAAAGGAAAACGCGTAAGAATAACCAACGATAGCCTGAACAGCTACGGCACAAGAGTGCTGACAGCTGGCATGAACGTGGAGCAGTATCAGCGCAACCCCGTCCTGCTGTATATGCACGAGCGTGGTAATGTGATAGGCTATGTGAAAGACCTGAAGGTGGAGGATGGTGAAGTGACCGGCGAATTGATGTTTGACGAAGCATCCGAACTATCCACACGTTGTAAGAAGCAGTATGAGTTCGGCAGTCTGAAGATGGTGAGCGCAGGGCTTGACATTCTGGAGACAAGTGAGGACCCCGAACTGCTTGTGCAGGGTCAGACCAGTCCTACCGTCACCAAGAGCAAACTGTTTGAGGTTAGCTTGGTGGACATTGGAGCCAATGATGATGCCATCGTACTGCAGAAGGACGGCAAGAAGATTACTCTCGGCAAGGACAGCGAGTGTCCCTTGCCAATGTTGAACAATAATAATCAAAAACAAATGGAACAGAAACAGTATGCCCTGCAGTTGGGCTTGCCGGAAACGGCGACTGATGCGGAGATCACCGCCAAGCTCAACGAGCTGAATGCCGCTAAGCAAGAGAACGAGAGACTCCAGAAGGAGAAGGAGACCCTTACGCTTGCCAGTATCACTGCCGTCGTGGAGAAAGCAGTCGGCGAGAAGCGTATCGCCACAGACAAGAAAGACGAGTTCATCAACCTCGGCAAGGAAATTGGCCAGGAGAAGTTGGAGCGCATCATCTCTGCCATGTCGCCACAGATGAAGCTCAGTGCCGTTATCGGCCACCAGGGTGGAGCTTCAACCCAGCAGCCTGCCACATACAAGAAACTGAGCGATGTGCCGTCTGCAGAACTCCTGACACTCCGCAAAGAGCAGCCCGAGGAGTATAAGCGACTCTACAAGGAGGAGTACGGCATGGAGTGTGAACTTTAAGTACAAACCAATAATACAAGAAAAATGAAAATGAACAGATTGCTTGCACTGACAATGGCAGTGCTTTTCAACTGCATCACCGGCAGCATTTTCGCTGCAGTCCTTGGCTTTTCGCCTGTGGCGGGAGCCTTGGGCATGAATTGCATCGCCACGATGGTGGGCGGTGAGGTCGCCCCCGGCGCATTGCGTGCCGGAGTGTACAAGGAGATATGGACAGGCGAGTTGGTGAAATACCTCCGCCGTGGTTTGGAAGCCACCTGGCTTGACGGCATTCCAGATGCTTCAAGCATTGTCGATAACGATGTTATCCACTTGGTTGAGGTCGGTGTTGACCCCGAAGTGCTTGTCAACAATACTACCTATCCGATTCCCTTGCAGGCATTGGACGACAAGGACATCAGTATCCAGCTTGACAAGTTCCAGACAAAGGTGACTCCGATTACCGACGATGAACTCTATGCCATCAGTTACGACAAGATGTCAAGAGTGAAGGAATCCCATGGCAATGCCATCAATGATGCCAAGTTCGCCAAGGCGGCTCATGCGCTTTGCGCGAAACAGAATGCGGCGAAGACCCCGGTGCTGAAAACTACAGGAGAGCGTGACGCGGCAACCGGACGCTTGAAGATGACGAAGACCGACTTACTCAGCATGAAGCGGCAGATGGACGCTTTGAAAGTTCCTGCAGCAGGTCGCCGACTCGTGCTTTGCTCAGACCATATCAACGACCTTCTGGAGATTGAGCAGACCTTCCGTGAACAGTACAACATCAACCGCAATGATGGAACAGTCGGACGCTTGTACGGTTTCGACATCTACGAATACGCCAGCAATCCGCTTTATACGCAGGCCGGTGTGAAGAAGGATTTGGGCAAAGCAGCAGAGACGGGCGAGTTCCAATGCTCGTTTGCATTCTATACAAACCGCGTGTTCAAGGCCACCGGCTCCACCAAGATGTATTGGAGCGCAGCCGAGAACGACCCCGAATATCAGCGCAACAAGATTAACTTCCGCCACCGTTTCATCTGTATGCCCAAGAAGGCAGACGCAGGTGTCGTGATGACCAGCGGATACAAAGCTGAAGCGTAACCATGGCGAGAATGAAGTATTTGGTCCTGCACTGCACAGCCACGCCGGAAGGCCGTGAGGTAACCTCTAAGGAGATACGCCACTGGCACACTGACCCAGTAA